>FLOH01000162.1_pt1 | contig 187280 bp, 145 predicted proteins | sample 756751 | NCBI WGS metagenome assembly FLOH01 (sample SAMEA4026879, study PRJEB14308) | marine metagenome | biome: coastal water; material: water | depth 74 m | reverse complement strand
CGATCGGAAGTAACGGGCTATAAAAATGATGAATCGCTTATTCCCGGTAAGGCTAGTACATTTGTGATTAATGTTCCCAAAGGAAATCACACTTATGAAATTGTACCATTGGATGAAGATAAGAACACATTATTGGGTCGCTTGTTATTGCCCAAAAAAGATATCGGAATAGTGAAATAGGAAGAATCAGGATTCTTCTTTAAGATGGCAGTTAATGTGCCTAAGGAGTAAATATTAAGACTTTTAATAATGAAATACAGCAAATTAAATAGTTATTTTTTTGTTCATAGTATAGGATTAATTCTACTATCAGTTATATTTTTTATGTCAGCAGGGGATGCCCTTGCTCAAAAAAAGGTAAAGAAAAAGAAAAAAGCAAAACCGTTTGAGCTAAAGGTTGGTCTGTCTTCAACTTACGATGATAATATATTAAAGTATTCTGATAAATACCTGGAACGATTTATGAATGGTGAAGATGAAGGGCGTTTTCATATTAAGACTTATGATGATTTAATAGTTAATCCATCACTGGAATTAGAATATACCTTTCGCATTTTTAAAAAATATAAGTCAGAGTTATCGGCAAGTTATAGCCCTAAGCTATATACGGTAAACAGTATTAAAAACTGGGATATTAGGAGTATTGAGTTTCGTCAATATTTTGCAAAGCGAGCCAATTTTAAAATCTCATACAGTTATATACCTTATTTTTATGTTCGTCATTTTAGGGATGACAATTGGATAAATGTTTATGGATATACTTCCGAAGCATTTCAGCCATATTCATTTTCGAAGGACAATTATGGAGGGTGGGTAGAGAATACCTTCTTTAAAAACACAAAAATCAGGTTTACTTTTTATTACTCTACTTATTATCATAATCAGCATTACACCGAATATGATAGTAAAAACTTTTTGTATGGAATTAAATTCTATCAGCCACTTCACCGCAAATTTAAAGTTGAATTAGCGTACCAGTTTATTACTTCAGATGCTAAGGGATATGATGCGTCCATAAGCACACCTGAAACAACTCTTGGCCCGGATGCAACTTATGTTGAAGATATTTTTAATCTGAGTGTAATATATTATTTGCCGAAGTTGAAAAAACGCAGTAACCACCTGGACATAAGCTTTGCATATATGAAAAGATTTTATTCTTCACAATATTCGGCATTGGTTGATCCACTACATGCTGGGCGAGTTGATAATAATTATCGCCTGTATTTTACCTATAAAATCAGTTTATCAAGTTCGTTTAAACTGTATGCATACTACAATTGGCTAATGCGGGATTCGCATACAAAAGCTAAAATTAATAGTAGTTATGTGTCAGATGAAAAAGATTATAATCAAAATCAGGTTGGGTTAAAAGTGATGTATAATTTTAAGTTTTAATATAATTAAGGAAGCACTTTATTTATCTGCAAATAAAAAATCGAAAAATAAATAATAAGTATAAAAAATGAAAAATTTAAAATTGTTTATCTTGTTGATGATTAGCATAAATTTATCTACAAGTTGTGGAAAACCAACAACACCGGAAGATGTTGTGCCGGAAGATAATTCGGGTGGGTATAAAATTGTTAGCCGGTTTCAAGTAAACGGTTATGCTCAGGATGTTGTAAAAAAGGATGATTTAGCCTACATAGCACAAGGCGAAGGGGGTTTAATGATAGTAAACATTGCCGACCCCACTAATCCACAAAGTATTGCTTCGGTTAGTGAGGGAGTTAGGGGATATTCAAGCAATATTGCAATAAAAGACAGTGTAGTATATATAGCAGCCGGATCATTTGGTGTAACAGTAGTTAATGTTGCAGATTCCGAAAAACCGGAAGTAACAGCCTCTAATTTATCGATGAAACCAGCAAAAAGCTTACATGTTATGGGTGATTATTTATTTACAGCCATAAGTGAGCAGGGAGTGAAAATTGCTAGTATTAGTTATGCTACCCAACCCGATCCTCGGTCGGGAATATCAACTTCTGGGTATGCCCATGGCATTGCCAACACTGCCGACAGCAATTATTTATTGGTTGCTTGTGGTGAAATGGGATTATCCATTTTCAATATTTCATTTTTTGATGATGGATTTGGAAATTATCCACTTATCGGTTGGTGTGATACTCCCGGTTATGCAGAATCTGTAACAGTAATGAATGATAAGTCGATTGCCTTTTTGGCCTGTGGTACAGCCGGGTTGCAAATTATTGACTTTTCCGACTCCACAAATGTTCATATCGTGGGTAGTTACGATGGGAGCGGTTATGCTAAAGAATTGATATATAACAATAACCGAATATATATGACTACCGAAACCGCTGGATTTCAGGCTATAGATGTGAGCGATTTTACCAATCCAACATTAATTGGTAGCATTGATACAGAATTTGCACTGGGTTTGGAAATGGATGATAATTATATTTATGTAGCAGATGAAGATGAGGGGTTGATTATTATTTCCAAACCAGATTAAATTAATCATTTGCATCAAATGAAAAAAATATAATGAATAATATACCCGAAGGAAAACAGCGTTTTGGTTTTGTCGACCAGTTTCGTGGTTTTGTTGGCGTGCTAATGCTTGTGGGTCATAGTTCCTATTATTTCAATTCCATTTGGAATGACTTGGATCCATTCGATCCACTCTTCTCTTCATGGGGTCAGTTTGCCCTTAGATATATGGGATACCTTTGTGCACCGGGGTTTTTAATGATGGCAGGAGCAATGGTTTGGTGGTCGTACCATCGGCGGGTAGAAAAAGGCACTTCAGATATGAAAGCTCGCTGGCACATAATCCAGCGGGGTATTTTTCTAATAATACTTCAAATGATATTTGTAAACTCTTCCTGGGGAGGTTTTAAGGTGTTCCAGCCCTGGCATTTGGGAATTATTGCTTCCATTGGTACTGCGATGATACTTCTAACTTTGATAATTAAAATGAAGTGGCAGGTTCAGTTGTTAATTGCAATTACTATCTTGGTGATACATCCCTTTTTATTAATGATACCCTATGATAAGGAGGTTATTTGGAGTAGCGTATTGATGCAAACTTTTATAGATGCAGGTGAGTTTAATAAATATCCCGTATTGCCATGGTTTGCCCTTGCAATTCTGGGGTCGGTTATGGCTACGGGATGGTTAAGGGAATGGAGTACATATAATAAGCGGATTTATATGAGTTTCGCAATTGCGGCAATTGCATCTTTGTTTGCAATTGTCATACGAATTGGCCGTGGATGGGGTAATATTTTTACTTACTCTGATTTTGGCTCCTATTCATTTTTTCTCGATCAAAAATATCCACCAAGTTTATATATCAGCTTATTATCGTTTGCTGCTGTTGTTGCTTTAGTAGGATGTTTTATTGTCATCGGAAAAGTAGCACCTAAACTTTTGGAAATCTTCAGTATCCCCGGTAAAGTGCCATTGTTTTTCTATATAACACATCTGGCAATATTGGGAATAGTGGTGAAGAGATTCGGACTGTTTTATCGTGAAGGGGGAGTAATAACTTCTCTTGTAGGAGCTGCCATTATGCTTGTAATAATGTTGCCATTGTGCCTTTGGTTTTATAAAGTAAAACGCAGCAGTAATAATTATATCATTAGTTTGATGTAAACCATGAAGGAATGAATAAGATTAATCACATTATTATATCAATATTGTATTTACCCTTTCTGGTTTTGGTTTTTTCATCGTGTAGTAGCCGAAATAATATTCCAATACTTAACTCCGATTCAACTCTTATCTATACACCAAAAAACACAAGTGATGTATCAGTAAATATCAAGCTTTTTAGGAAAAGGGGGAGCAAGTCGGGCAAATTAATTGATGAAGGAACGGTATTTACAATTAAGGGAAACAGAAATGTAAGAGCCATGGTGGATATTGAAAAACCCAATTCTAATATTGAGAGGGAACTAATGTTTCACATTGATTGGATCGACTCACATGGCAAATCTGTATACAGGAAACAAGTTAATGTATTACCCGATGATTCATTGTCATTTTTAACCAGCTCCATTTCCATATCGCCAGATAAGCGACTTCCGGGGAAATATATTATACGAATTTACCTTTTCAGAGAATTAATTGCCGAGAAGAAATTTGAACTTATTGAAAAAACATTTTGATATCTAAGTGGTATTGGCTAATGCTCCACAATTATATTTTTGTTGTCATCCACGTTATATTCGGGTTGAATATTGAAATGATGAATTTCATATTCATCAAGAACATCCTCTATATTCAATAATATACTTTGGAATTCGGTTATTTTAATGTCTTTTTTAAGATCGATGTGTGCTTCAAAAAACAATTCCTTATCATTTAATTGCCACAAATGAACATGATGTATGTTTTCAATTCCACCAATAACACATACTTTATCACAAACATTTTGTATATCAATTTCTTTTGGGGTAAACTGCATAAGTATTTTAATGGATTCGATAAGAAGTTTATAACTTGAAAATATCAGATAAATAGCAATGGCAACTGATAATATGCTGTCGATACGGTATATGCCATAGTATTTCATTAAAAATCCACCAATCATAACAGCAATTGATGTTAGTACATCTGTAAATAAATGGAGATATGCAGATTTAATATTTAAACTGTTCCTGGAATCCTTGTGTAGAATTATTACGCTTATAAGGTTAAATATTATGCTCGCAATGGCAAAGTAAATAACGATATCGGAGTTTACTTTTTGTGGGTTAAGAAACCTGTCAACAGCTTCTACAATTAAGTATATCGCTATTGCAATTAAAGTTGCAGAGTTAATAAATGCAGATAGTATTTCGGCACGTTTAAATCCGTAAGTTTGATTTATGGTAGATTTGCGTTTTGCAAGGCGATTGGTGTAGTAGCTTAATATTAATGATATTACATCACTGAAATTATGAAGTGCATCGGTTAATAATGCAATACTTCCCGATATTATACCTCCAATTATCTGCCCGATGGTAATAATAATGTTAAGAACAATGGCGATCGCCATGTTTTTTCCACTTACCTGGGTTGTTGAATGGGAATGTCCTTCACTCATAGTATTGATACTATTATGGTAATAAATAAATCTTACTAACCACAACAATAATGATGATACTTACAATTAGTAAATATGTATTTACCTGACCAAAGTTCAAAGTCCATCCCATCCACCTGTTTCGTTTAGGGACAATTACTCGTCGGTCGTTAATGTTGTAATAAAAAATGGTGAATTTATAATTATCAGGATTATCAACATCTTTATCGAAATCACTATTCATAGCTTGGGAATTAAAATAACTAAACTTTAAAAGTAAATAAAAAAGGCTGACCATATGGCCAGCCTCAATATTTTCACAACAAGTTATTATTGTAGAGTCATGGTTATGGTAGCTGTGTATGTATTTGTACCTAAACCAAAATCTTCAATTAGGGTGGAAGTTATGATAAGGTTAGTTCCATTAAGTGTTGTAATTGTTGCAATTTCAGGATCATCACCAGGATATAATATAGTTAGAGTTTTCCCATCGTCACTAAGAGTCCAAGTTCCATCATTAGTTGTTTGAGGATCATCAGGATTACACTTACTAGCACCTTCATCTTCAGTTAATGTGCCATCTGTATTAAATGTAATGAGATCGTCTTTTGTACAATCCTCTATCCCCAAAGCATATATATCAGTTAATACAACTCCCAGTACTTCAATTCCCGGATTAATTGTCATTCCGGTTACTTTCCAGTTACCTGCAGTTAAATATTCAGTTGGTGTTTTAGTTGTTATTGTTGTTTCTTCTTTTTTACAAGATGCTAATGTGATAACTAAAGCCAATGCAATCAATGATAAGCTACTAATATAGTTTTTCATAAGTTTATATTTTTTAAGTTGATGGGCGAAAGTAATTCATTAGTGTTTGCCTTATATGTAATTATTTGTTAATTATAAGATTATCTTATCATCTAACTATCGGGAATGTAATTCGATGATTTCATCCTAGTAATCTAATTAATTTACATTTGAAGAGTATTTTTTCCAACTGATACTTCCAACTGTCAACGGATGAAAAGAATTAAACGAATTTTTAATTTTTAGCAAAGCGATAAATCTGGTCAGGGATTTGTGAATTCTTATTCTCTATCCATTTATTATCCCTAAACTGATGTTGGCTGTTTAAACCAATTCTCTTAAATCAATGAGGCTCAAATTTCAAAAACGTAGTGCATTGAAATTATTTAGCCGAATTGATCCTGAACAAAGTGAAGGATCTCATGGGTTTTATTCCCCGCATCTTGATGTGTATTGAAAAAGAAAGATCCATTGAGATACCTCGTCAGCTTGCTTCGAGGAGTTTCATTAGCCTTTTTCAAGTTCTAGCTTGCATCCTAAAAACTACCGATGAAATAATCATAAGCAGGATTATTTTGCTTCGGTTGAAGATGATATAAAGATCGTTGTAAAACAAGTCTAACTCTAATAAATTTAGTATAAGTTGGCAGTTTTTATTTTACCAGATTCGATAATATTTGGGCCAATCAAAAAAAAGGGAGCTATTTGCCCCCTTTTTATAATCACTATAAATCAATTTTTAATAATTTTAATGATTACTATTTCTTTATAATTTTTTTCATAACAGTTTTATTTCCTTCCAAAACAGTTAGAATATAAACCCCTCGAATACTATACGATATATCGATGGATTCATTGTTGCCAACAATATTTGTTTCGTAAACTATTCTGCCAGTTAAATCAGATATTTTTAAATGTCTGGCTTTGCTCTCAGAGAATTTAAGATTAACTATACCGGTGGTTGGATTTGGATAAACTGAAATACTATTTTCATAAATCGATTCAACACCTACAGTAGTATATACTATAACATCAAAACTACAATTACTTATATTTCCTGAGTTGTCCATTACTGTCCATGTTATTGTTGTAGTGCCCAATGGTAGTACTGCTCCATCAAGAGTTGCTATATTGTTATAATCATTTATTACACTTGCAACTTCGCAATTATCATCAGTGGATAGTGGGTCAAAAATTGTACCGGGAACTATGAAAACCATTGATTCATCGGCTTCTACAGATTGGTCTTCAATGCATATTACTGTAGGGTCTGTATTATCAACAACTGTTACATTGAAGAATATATAATTGGTATTAGCGTTTTCATCATATACTCTTAACTCTACTTCATTAGTTGTCCCTGATATAATTGTTCCTCCAACTGGTGATTGCACGATTGTGATTACGGAACTACAGTTATCAGTTGCTACCACATCGCCGGTATAATCTGGAAGGATTGCTTCACATGATTCATTAGCATCCACAATCTGGTGAGGGTGTGAGGAAGTAACATCAGGAGGAGTATGATCAACAACTGCAACATTAAAAGTTACTTCTGCAAAATTTCCTGCAAAATCAGTTACTGTTAGTGTTACTGTATTTATTGCACCTGACAATACTGTTCCTGAAACGGGTGATTGAGTAATTGTTAAGTCTGGATCACAATTGTCAGTTGCTATTACATCTACTGTATAATCAGGTAATTCAGCTACACAATTTGCATCAGCAATAATATTTTGATTAGTATGAGTAGACGTAATAACAGGAGCAGTAATATCAGGTGGAATTGACAATACCATAATATCACTAACATCCACACAAGGAGCAGCAGAGTGTGCCGTTAATGTAATATCAACTGTTTCGTTGCTAATATCAGATGTGCCAGGAGTATATAATGTTGTTAATGAAGTGGCATCATCGAAAAAACCATCCCCGGAAGTTGTCCATAGTACCCCCTGTTGATAGATTGCTACTCCAACAAGGGTATGAGTTCCATTTGGACAAATAGTAGCATCTGCACCAGCATCAGCTATGGCAAGCAAATTAATTGTTAACATCATATTATCGGAAGCATCAACAGCACATGGACTCATTGCAAAAGATGTGATTGTCAAATTTACAGTACCCGCAATAATATCGTTTACTCCAGGAGTATAAGTTGCTGCAACAATTGTTGGATCATCAAATGTACCGTCACCCGAGCTTGTCCAGAGCAGGGATTGGTAATTCGTTGCTACACCTGTAAGCGTGTGAGTTACATCTTCGCAAATAGTTGCATCTGCACCGGCATCAGCAGTGGGAGGTTGCTGAATCGTTAATACCAGATCATCTAGCGCAGGAGTGCTACAAGGAGAAAGGGGGTTGGCTGTTAAAGATAGTGTTACACTTCCGGCTGTTATATCACCGGCTCCGGGGGTATAATTTGATGTAAGGGAATTCGGATTGCCGAAAGAGCCATCCCCTGAAGTTGTCCAACCGACAGAACTATAGTTTGCCGCGGTTCCCGAAACCGTATGGTCGTTTCCTTCACAAATATCAGCGTTGATTCCGGCATCACATGTGGCATCAGGGATTACAGTAATGTTGACTGCGTTTGTAGTGAGCATCCCGCATCCGCTTGCCGAGGACTGGTTTAAGCGGTAGTAAGTAGTTACTGCAAGAGCACTTGGTTGATAGTCAAGACTTGTAGCTCCGGTGATGTCGGTGAAAGTGACATTATCGGACGAGCTCTGCCACTGATAGTTATAAGGTGTGTTGCCACCAGCAGGGGCTGTTCCGGTAAGCAGTGTAGGTGCAGTATTGTAGCAGATGGTCTGATCATCAGTAATCGATCCAACCACAAATTCCGGAAAGACGGTAACAGTCAACGTATTTGTTGAATTAATTGCGGCAGGAGTAAGACCAATCTTCATGTTCGGGCGATAGTCGTATGAGCTGCCATTAGTAGCTGAACAACCACTGGTTGAAGAACCGTCATAGTGATAGTGACGGGTCATGCCGGCGTTATACGTAGAACTGACATAGGAACTGTTCGTATACGAGTTGTTGTCAAAACAAACACTTACCAGCAGGTTGCTGACCCCATCCCACACGAAAGGAGTAGTAAATGTGTGTTGCTGCCAACCTGTACCAGGTACAGTGTAAGTTCCGTCGATGAGGTTGGTCATGTTGTCATCCCAAGATGAGGCCGTTGTGGCGGTCGTATTTTTCATGGCTATATTAAAACCATTCATGGTCTGAGAGGAAGCTACGTTTACATCGTACGCTATCCAACTGATCTCTCCGGCAGAACCCCCTACAGCAATAATTTCGTCTGCTGTATAAAGCATCTGGGTACGGCTATCCATATAGTGTGTGTAAAACGGATATCCCTGAGTCGTATTATCGGTACCCAGGGTTAAAGTTAGCGATGGAGTACAGCCTGTAGTAGGGTTTTGTATCATTCGGTAGTAAGTCGTACCTGTCATGTTTCCAGGTTGATAATCCAGACTGGTGGCGCCAGGTATATCAGTAAAAGTGAGGTTATCGGTCGAGTTTTGCCATTGGTAGAAATAGGGTGCCTCACCACCTGTTGGTGCTGCCCCTGTAAGTAGCGTCGGAGTGGTGTTATAACAAATACTCTGATTGTCCGCAATGGATCCAACCACAAATACTGGGTATATAGTTAGTGTAGTAATTACAGTACTATCACAACCATTAGCAGCGCCTCCAGGATAATTTTCTATAATTTGTTGTGATGTATAGTACCATGTTCCATTAACCTGTGCACTATCGCATGCCAAAACAGTTGCTGTTTCTACAACACTATAGTTTACTGTTAAATCAAGAGTTACAACCGAGTCACATCCAACCGCATTTGATAGTATATGGGTTGCAGTATTATTACTAGAAGTATAAGTATTTCCATCAATCCATAAGTACGAGTCACAGGCTACCTGAGTATCTGTACCTGCTGAACTGTAATTTACAGTAAGGTCGAGTGTTACAAGGCTATCACAGCCGGCAGCATTTATTAGTGTATGGGTTGCAGTATTATTACTTGCAGTATAGGTATTTCCATCAATCCAGGTATAACTGTCACAAGCCGATTGAACGTCAGTTCCCGTAGTGTTTCCCGAAGAGGCAACATAACCCTTTACTACTGCTGATACGACACCATATGATGCACCATCATAGTACAAGGGCTCGGGGAATGTTGGGTAAGTAAGGCCTGAATAAATGCAATAGGAAGCTGAAGTGGTTAAAAGTGTTGCCACTCCGTTATTTACGGCATTTACACCTGCATCAAAAAAGATTCTTGCCGGTGAAGCAGGATCTGCCATAAATGCAACCTTATAACTGGCACCTCCGTCAAGTGTAAGGCTTCCGGGAGGTACTGAAATTGATACATATTCGGCAACGCCACCGGTAACTGCTATTTCACCTGAGGTATATAATAAAGTAGTTCCTTCATATATGGAAGCTTTTATATGACCGGCATCAGAAAGGGCATTTATATTTGCACCTAACTCCGACAAATCGTAATTAACACAATTTGGCATTGTAAAAAGGAGATAGCAAAGGCGTTCTGAATTTAATATCTGACCCTGACTATTATCATCGAAGGTGACAATATCAACGGGAGGGATACCTGAAACCACATTTACAGTAAAGTCGGCTGCATTTCCATAACTATATTGAACACAAGGGTCAAGTACAGCATTCAGCCAATTAGTTCTGTAACGTAATGAATGGGGCCCTGTTGGTGCAGTGGCAGGTATGGTTATGTCGGCGGTGTATGGAACACCGGTAGTGGTACAAACTAATTCATCCACTACTAATTCACTTGCATCGAAAACATTGTTGTCATTGAAGTCGATCCACACATCAACATGATGCATTGAATAACCTGAGATTACTGTAAGTGTCACAGTCCCACCCTGGTCGACATCAGTAGACATGGCTGTGAAGTCGTGGTAATAGGCCGGTGTTCCGGAACAGGGAATGGGTTCATCAATGGTTCCGAGTTGAAAGTTCGTCAACCCGTCGCCCCAGGTACAACCTGTACTATAGGCTGGTTCGCAATACGGGGGAACCTGTGCATAAGAGCTGCTCCAAAGGAGTGCCAGGGTTAAAATTTGCAGAAAGCGTAATAATTTTTTCATGACTTTAAGATTTTATAATCAATTTTTGCATTAGTTTATTTAACTTTTTTCGTTGAATTAAAGTGCAAAAAATGCTGCGACGCATTAAAAAACATATTAATCCACCAACAAAAATATAATGGTGAAATACAAATTAACAGGGAAATGTTCTGAACAACACCTATAATGTTCTGAACAACCACATTGTGTTATAAAAGTCTAAAACGGAGAAGAAGGGATTGCGGGGATGTTGATGTTATTGGATTATTAGGTTGTCAGAGTATTGGGGGTATAGGGATAAGGGTATAGGGTTGTCGAAGTTTTCAGGTTTTCAACATTGATAACGTGAAAACATGACAACCAGGATAACATTTTTTTTACTCATTAATTCAAACCCGCAAATTTGAAAGGTTTTGCTTCCACAAACTTATCCATAACATTGCCGGCATACATATTATCGTTTCCAATAACCAGCATTCTGGATTTTGTGTCCCTGCCAAAATCAATGCCTTTCATATCCACCCAAAAAGTGTTTGGTGTTAATACCGTTTCAAAGTAATATACCAGGTTTTTTTGATCGGAAACTGAGCGCCACCGGGTGGAAGAAATATTGGGTTCTGCTTCTGATGTAATTCCAAAAGGAACTGAGCAATTTCTGATGACACTAAATACACTCGCCACGGCCACCCTGGTATTATCCGTTTGGGGAATGGCTTTGATATAATAAGATGCCCTTACAAAACGGTCAGCAGCGCGGTTAGTTCCCGGTAGCATAATAGTTCCCGGGATACCTTCCCAGTATGTGTTAATTGCAAGTTGTTTTTCAAAAACTGGTGAGTTTGTCATTACCTGGTACGACCTGTTGTGATGGATAACCAGCTCACCATCGATATATTCAAAAATTGCATTATCCCCTGTTGCATCCGAAATGGATAGGTGAAGGGTGGTAAATTTATCTGTTCCGGGGATGTATGCCGAAGCCACTACAAACGATTCTTTTTCCAGCGCAGCGACCGCTTCATTTACAGTGGCAAAATTATCCAGGACATATTGAGCCCAGGCCGCGATGGAGAGTCCTTTTTTGTTTCCCAAGGTATCAAATGCAGGATACTTGGATTCGGCTAACCACAACATATTGGCTACCAGACCCTTTTCATTCATTCCATCGGATACAGCAATATCCCATGAGCTGGCCACTACACTACCATATTTTGAAGTCCATGAAATTGAATTGCGCCCAACTTCGCCATTCCGTTGCATTCCCTGTGGAAAAATCCAAAGGTTCGCGGGAATTTCATCTTTCCAGTCCATGGAGCGGGCGGTGATGTAGGTGCCGTCCGGACCGTGATAAACAACCCGGGTACAGGCTTTGGCATTGTTTATAGGTAATTGTGTGACTAAAAACAATGCGAAAAATAGAAAAGATAGTTTAAATTGGATTTTCATGATAGTTAATTTTTAAAGAGATTGAAACTGGCATAAAGATAGATAAAAAAATTCCTATGCAGATTCAGAAAATTAGTTTGAATTGCATAGGAATATCATCAACCAAACATTACTAATCTGAACATTTTTGCTCTGGAAGCGAAAAAGTGTACTGACTTAATGGGATGTTAGTATCACCAGTAGCTGCATTAAGTATTAAGAGACCTTGAAGATTTGCAGAGCCGACAGCAGATTCATTATAAGGGACAATCCAATACCAATTTACGGGATAGCTAATATAGTCGGCAGGCTGTTGATTCCAGCCAATTTCAACACTCACAAAACCAGTTGAGATATTTGAATCATTATTAAATGCTGAATTCGGAATACTTTTTCCCCATGTATGGTTGTATGATGCCGTGGCAGAGAAACTCACTGTGGGGCCGACTATGTTAAAGCTAACCCCTGCCGTGAAGGATAATCCAATCGAATTTGATACAGTCTCCGTTGATGTAGTTGTGGCAGGCTGTACCTCAAATACTTCTATTGTAGGGGCATATCCAGTGTCTTCTGTAAAATTGATGCCACCAGTTTGCAGGCTCACTGTATTCTCCATATTCGTAGGGTTAACTGCTATCTGGAAATCATTTACCAAAAACCAGCCATTATCAGCACATGAATAGATCGCTTGAACAGTTCCTGTTACTTGAACAGTTGCACCATCAAAACTACACTGGTGCGTATTCTCAAACATCATGGCTAAGCTATCTAAATTTTGAGCTGTATTTATCCCTTTCAGTTGATATTGGTTACTTTCATCCAATGCTTTCGTTACCCAGTCTAAAAATAATTGAACCGAAAAATCAAGTTCACCTGCATCCTGCAACTCGTCCTGGACAGTATATTTCGTTATTTTCGAGGGTAACAAAGCCACGCCAATTGCCATTACTTTTTCAGGCATAATGCTATCATAGATAATGGGCAAGCTGTGTCCGGTAAGTTCAACAAGTTTGGTAGCAGCGGACTGATCGGGATTGAAGATTGTTATGGGCATTCCCTTTCTATAGGCCATAACAATAATGTCTTTTTCACTTTTCGTGAGGGATGCAACGGCATCAGGGTTAATTAATATTGGCGCATTGCTGCTCAAAGGACCAATAGAAATTTTTGATTTCAAGGTATTGAAGAAAGGGCTATCGGGCATTGTGCCGATCAATCCATAACCTTGTACAGTTGGTTCGTTATTATCATCATCTTTTTTACATCCGGTTTGAACCGTTAGAAATAGAACGGTTAATATCAGTATCAAATGGCTGATTAAAAAACTTTTTCTTTTCATGATTATATATTTTAGTGGATAATTCATCTTCTGAAATGCATGTCTCCAATAACCCATATGTTACGAAAACATGAAATCCCAATGCAAACTTACTGTCGGAAAATTCATTATAAGAGATAAATGTTCTGAACATATACTATAATGTTCTGAACTACTGTTTTGAGCGTCTTAAACTTACCACCATTTGATTAATTATACATCCTTTCGTTGTTGTCGTTTCGACCGGAGAAATATGAGTTAACCAATATTAATTTTCCTCAGGAACTCTTCCTTGTAGTTTTTACCAATTGGTACCGAATGTTTTTCAATCTTTACATAATCCTGATCGATGGCAGAAATATGTTGTAAATTTATTATATATCCACGGTGAATTTGTGCAAAATTGGAATCAAGCTTTAGTATATAATCATTTAAACTGCCGCGGACAAGAAATTTATGGTTGTCTGTTGAAAAAATCTCGATATATACATGATCACTTTTAATAAACAGTATATCTTCAAATTTAACCTTTATAAATAATTGTTTTTGTTTTATAAATAAAGCTTGTTTTAAGGGGGTGGCTAGGTTAGAATCGTTTTTTTGAACCTGTAATTCAAAATTTGCAAGTGCTATCTCAATGGAAGTATATAATTCCTCTTTGCTAAATGGCTTGACAAGATATGCTGCCGGAGCTACTTTTTTTGCCCTTTCAAGCGTATCAGCATCGGTATTTGATGTTAGGAAAATATATGGAATATTGTATTTTTCCTTTATTATTTGTGCAATGTCAATACCATCTTTTTTGCCCGAGAGCCTAATGTCGAGCATTGCCAGATCGGGTTTAAACTCTTGGATAGTGTCTAAGGCTTCCGTAAATGTTATTGCCGGTTCCGCAACATTGTAGCCAAGTTCAATCAATGCTTCACAAATATTGTCAGCAATAATAATCTCGTCTTCTACAACAACAATTTTAACCTTGGCCATAGTGCAAATTTACTAAAAAATAATATTTATTATTGGATATTTTTAACCTCCGACTTATTATTTGTAAACGGTACTAGTCCGACATTCTTCTTTGATTTGTATCCTTAAAAGCGATTTGAAAAATACTGCCATTTTCGTTTTTATAATTCAGAGATCCATGCAATTGTTTGGCAAGCCTTTTCACTAATCGTAATCCGAGACTAAAGGTGTTTGAAAGATCAACGTCCTCTGGTAATCCTGTTCCATTATCTGTTACCAATAGTAAAAACCTATCTTCATTTTCTTTTTTTATAGTAATGGATAGGCGATTTCCTTTTTTTTCAGAAAATGCATACTTGAAGGCGTTGGTGATTAATTCGTTAAGAATTAAACCAATGGGTATGGCCGTGTCAATATCAAAGTGCATATCTACGATATCAATTTCGATATTAACTCCAAGTGTTGCAGGATAAATACCTTTAATTTCGTTCGTTAGTAGTGTGGTATATTCGTTAAAGTCGATATTTGTAAGGTTCTCATTTTGATATAGTTTTTGATGAATAAGAGCTATTGCTCTTACTCGTTCCTGACCTTCATGTATACTTTCAAGGGCTTTTATATCATGTATGTCTTTCGACTGCAATTGGAGTAAACTTGATACCAACTGCAGGCTGTTTTTTACTCTGTGATGAATTTCCTTCAATAGCAATTCTTTTTCCTCAAGCGATTTGTTTATAAGAATATTTTTCTCGTTAAGAATAACAGCTTGCTTTTTATTTCTCCTGGCATAAATAATAATGAATAAGGCAATAAGGATAATGAGTGCTGTTGTAAAAACAAATATTAACTTAGCCTGTTTCTGTGCCTGCAACTCTTTTTCATGCCTGTATTTCACTTCCTGGTCTAATTGCAATTGATCAATGCTGTCTTTTATTTGTTCCTGTCGGAAGGTGAAGGCCATATCCAGTTGGGTAAATTCTTTAATTTTCTCCTCATTTAAAATACTGTCATTTAATTCAGTATAGATTTCAAGATATTTGAGTGCTTCTGTAGAATTATTCAACTCTTTATATGTAACCGACACTATGTGGGATAGTTTAAGTTTTTCATGTTTGAAATTATGCTCATTTGCCGCCTTATAACCCTTTTTTAGAATGCGTAACGCGCTGACTGGCAGCATTTTTCTAAGGTAAGCCTCCCCGGCCGTAGCCGATACATCAGCATATTGCCTGAAATCTTCATATTCTTCAGCAATAGGGATACTCAGGTTACAATATTTAATTACATTTTCATCATCCGGGGGATCGAGTTGGGAATAATAATAGGCTAGTACAGAATAATAACTACATAGACCTAACTGATAATCCAGATTAGTATAAATTGTTTTTGCCCTTTCGAGCATTTCAAGGCCTTCATCTGTTTTCCCATTATCGAGATACAACTCTGACAAATTATTATATGCCATACCCAGGCTTACAGTTGTATCTATTTTCTTAAGGTAATTTATTGCCGACAGATATGCCTCTTCTTCTTTATCCTTGTCATTGGTTTTCCTGTAAATTATACCCATCTTAGTATGAATCTTACCGACACGTTCATAAGCTTCGATGACTGAATATTCATGCAAAGCATCATGATAATGTTTTAATGCAAGAAAATAATCCCCCTGTTCAAAAAGTAGAAACCCAATATTTTCGTTAGCCAGCCCTTTCCAGAAGTTGTCATTAGTATTTTTTAATTTTTCTAATCCTTTACGATAATAATTAATTGCTTCATTGTAGTTATCGTTTTCATAATATCTGTATCCAATAATTATATATACTCTTCCTTCCTTTAAGGAGTCACCACATAAAGCATAACTACTTGCAGATTTGTTATAGTAGAAATGTGCCGAATCCAGATTTTTAATACTTGTAAAGTAAGATCCCATATATTTATACGCTTCACCTATGTAAAAATTGAGCCCTTTTTCCTTAGCGTATACCAACAAAACCTTTGCTTGAACATAAATTTCATTATTCTGATTCCTTTTTTTTAATGAATCAATTATGCTTAAGTGATTTTCTGCAATAGAATCCTTTACTGTTTCAGCAGAAATTGTCATATAGAATGATAAGGTAAGAAATATGGCCAACAGTTTATAAAAATAAAATATTTTGTTCATTGGATAACAGTGGTTTGGTATAAAAAGTGTCCTTTTTCTGAAGAGAGTAAAGATATTATTTTTTTAATAAACTTAATATCATCTTAACCCTCTTTTCAAGTTTGTGAGTAAATTTGCGTCTCAATAAATAATTGTATTAATTATGAAAAAGTTAATCCATATATATTTTATGATTTTTGTGCCGCTTGCTATATTATCTTCTTGTACATTAAATAATCAAGATGAGGAAGTAGTAGAAGTTCAACCAAATGTAATATTGCTGATAGGTGATGGAATGGGGTTAAGCCAGCTTTCAGCAGCTTTTTATTATGGAAACACAGAGCCGTACTTTGCAAGATTTAAGGAAATAGGGTTTATTAATACTTCTTCGGCTAAACATAAAATTACAGATTCAGGTGCAGGAGCAACAGCATTTGCATGTGGTGTAAAAACCTATAGTGGAGCTGTTGGTTTAAATACCGATTCGCTTGAAATCCCAAATCTTGTTGAAGTATTATCTGGCATCGGATATAATACCGGTGTTATTTCCACGTCATCAGTAACCCATGCAACACCCGCTTGTTTTTATGCTCATGTTAAAAGCAGGGCTATGCAGGACGAAATTGCCAGCCAGTTGGTGGATTCGGAAATAGACTTTTTTGCAGGGGGAGGTTCAAATTACTTTATTAATCGTAAAGATAGCACCAATCTATATCCAAAATTAGAAAAGAAAGGATTTTTAATTAACACTGATATTGAATCTGTTAAGCCAGATGCAGATTATAAATATGGATTTTTACTTGCCAAAGATGGTATGCCTACAATGCTTGCCAACAGAGGCGACTTTCTTCCAAATTACACACAGTTTGCATTGGAGTATTTCACCCAATCCGAGGAAAGTTTCTTTCTGATGGTTGAGGGTTCACAAATTGATTGGGCCGGACATGATAATAATGCTGAATATTTGATAGCCGAATTGCTTGATTTTGACCGTACAGTTGGTGTTGCACTTGATTATGCTAAACTGAAAGGAAATACTCTTGTTATTGTGTTAGCCGATCATGAAACCGGAGGATTTACCCTTGCCCCAAATGATGGTGATTATTCAACAATTAAACCAGCCTTTGCAACAACCGGGCATTCTACCACATTAATTCCTGTTCTGGCCTATGGTCCTGGAGCTAATAATTTTAAAGGGATTTATCAGAATAATGATATTTACAATAAGATATTAGATCTCACAAAAAAATAAGTGGAGCTAAATCTTATACTCAACAATGGGTAATATTTTTTCCAATAATTTTTCGACTGATTCATCAATTGTGAGTTGATCTGTGTTTATTTCAATAAAGGAATGCTCAGGAATATCAAATGGAGAATCAATTCCGGTAAAATTTTTAAGCTCACCTTTTCGGGCTTTCTTATAAAGGCCTTTAACATCCCTCAATTCACAAACTTCAATTGGGGCATTTACAAACACCTCAAAGTAGTTTTCCTTACCAACAATATCCATTGCCATTTGTCGGATTTCATTTGTTGGAGAAATAAAGCTATTGATACAAATAATACCGCAATCCAAAAATAATTTTGAGACTTCGGAAATCCTGCGAATATTTTCAAACCTGTCATCTTCCGAAAAGCCAAGGTTGTTATTTATTCCGGCACGAATATTATCGCCATCCAGGATTTGAGTAAGGTAACCCCTGTTGTTAAGTTCAACAGCAATATTACTTGCTAAAGTCGTTTTTCCTGAACCAGATAAACCAGTCATCCAAATTACAATTGCATGCTGATTAAGTAGTTTTTCCTTATCTCTTCGGGTGAGTATTTTATCAAATATAGGAAATATATTTTCATTCATACTAACATGTTTTTTACCTGACTGCAATGATAAAAAATGTTTTGATTGGGAGGGGTTTTTACAGACTACATTATTCATAAAATTTCTCGCTAAGGCGCAAAGACGCAAAGGAATAGTTAATTATAGAACTCTTAATCAACCTGATAAATACTATAACATCCTTATTCTTGCATTAATTTAGCTCTAAACCAATACTTTGCGTCTTTGCGCCTTTGCGAAAATAATTATTAAGGATAGATAATAGTCTCCGTTGTCATTGAATAACCCAAAACTCAAAACCCAGAATCCAAAACCTCCATCACCCCAAGTCTAACAACAAACCACGGGTTCAACAAATCTTCCTTATTGTAAACAACCTCATCTTCAGGACTGTTTGCCTGCACAATTCTGCCACCTGCGCATAGTACAACAGCATGTCCGGCAGCAGTATCCCATTCCATAGTTGGTGCGAACCTTGGGTATATATCAGCAACACCTTCGGCTACCATGCATATTTTAAGAGAGCTACCCTTTGAAATTAATTTAATGATACTATGTTCTTTTTTTAACCTATCAATATAGTCGGCAGTTTCTTGTGTAAGATGGGAACGGCTTGCGACAATGCCCATATATTGTTTTGAATTTTCCAATGGTAATTTCTGCGCATTGTTCTTTAGTTCTTGAAAATTATAAATGTATTTTGAAGCATTATTAATTTTGAATGATCCTGATTCACTATCACCATAATATAGCTCATCTAACACTGGAGCATAAACAACACCCATTATGGGTTTGCAGTTTTTAATAAGAGCAATGTTGACAGTAAACTCATCGTTTTTCTTTACAAATTCCTTTGTGCCATCCAAAGGATCAACAATCCAGAGTTTTTCCCAGTTTTTTCTTTCATCAAATGGAATGGTTCTGCCTTCCTCGCTTAATACAGGAATATTTGTTTCTTTAAGAAAAGTCATTATTACATCATGAGCATTCCTATCTGCAAGTGTAAGAGGTGATTCATCCTTTTTATATTCTACTTCAAAATCAGTATTATATATCTTTAATATTTCCATTCCAGCTTTAATTGAGGCAGAAATGGCAATTGAGAGTAGTTTATTCATCTGTATTGGCTAGAGTGTTATTTGGCAAATATATAAGCAAATTTCACTATACCATTAGTGCTTTCTAAGAATTGCAATTTCAATTAACATTATTTTTGTTATAGTCTGGTTATATTTGCAAATCAAATGTAGAGTATCTAAAATGTTAAAAAAGATAGATCAATCTAGAGAATCGGCCCTAAGCGTACAAAAGGGTATCGATCAGCCGTCACAAATAAATCCTGGTTTGTCTTCAGGAACCAGAAGGTTAAAAAAAAAGGAACGGTTAACTACGGATGAAATGTATAAGGGAATACTAGCTGGTGACCGATCAATACTTAGTCGTGGGATTACTTTAATTGAAAGTTCTTTATCAAACGATTTTGCAGAAGCACAAAATCTTATACAACTTTGCTTACCACATTCGGGTAACTCATTGCGAATTGGGGTTACAGGAGTGCCAGGAGTAGGTAAAAGTACTTTTATAGAAACCTTCGGTTTAAACTTGATTAATGAAGGTAAAAAAGTTGCTGTATTGGCAATCGATCCAAGCAGTACACGTACCAAAGGTAGTATCCTCGGTGATAAAACCCGTATGGAAGATTTAAGTGTAAATCCAAATGCTTTTATCAGGCCATCGGCCAGTAAGGGTACTTTGGGTGGTGTTGCCAGAGCTACACGTGAGGCATTAATATTGTGCGAAGCGGCAGGTTTTGATGTTATTCTGGTTGAAACTGTTGGTGTAGGCCAATCAGAAACTGCAGTCTCAAAAATAGTCGATTTTTTCCTTTTGTTAATGCTTGCCGGGGGAGGTGATGAACTTCAGGGAATTAAACGTGGCATTATGGAAATGGCTGATCTAATTGTTATTAACAAAGCCGATGGTGATAATATTCGAAAGGCGGAACTTGCTGCATCGGGATATAAAAGCGCGCTTCATTTATTTCCTGCCTTACCAAATGGGTGGACTCCGGATGTAACAACAGCATCAGCAATTGGAAATACCGGAGTTGTTAATGTTTGGGATAAAATTAGTGAATTTGTTATTCACACCAAAGCAAACGGATTTTTTGAAAATACCAGGCGAAAACAGGCCATTGAAATCATGAATGATACAATTAATGAAAGCCTTCAAAATAATTTTTACAACAATCCTGAAATATCCAGACTTTTGGATAACTACAAAAAACAAATATTTGATGACTCTGTAAACCCATATGAAGTGGCACAGTTACTTTTGGATAGTTATTTCAAAAAGGGCTAGTGTAATGTCAATTGGCATTTAGAAGCAATTCTTTATTAGCCCATAAGATGTTTTAGCGTTTCAACTTACAACAATCAATCTTAGTAATTTTTAGACAAAAAAACTTAAATTCGGTAATGTTCTCTAATTATTACTATTATTTTTTAAGTTTTATACCCTTTTCCTTAAGCAGTTTTTTAAGCTCCGGTAATGCTGCTTTAGCTGCTTCCATTCCCAGATTATACATTTTCACATTATCCTTACTCGTCATTAAAGGAATTCCATGAAGATCGGGAGAAATCACAATATCAGCTAATTTAATATTCTCTTTGCTTAGATTATGCGCTGCAACTGTGTATGCCCTTTCAAAAACAGATTTATAGTTTTTTAGATTGGCAACAGTGTCAAACTCCATTATCCGAACAGCAATAATAAGTTTTGGATTATATTCCTTTGCAATATTAACTGGAACTCCATCGAGAACTCCCCCATCAACAAAAGTAGTACCATACATTTTTACGGGCTCAAAAATGCCCGGAATTGCACATGAAGCGTTTACAGATGGCCCAATAGGCCCAGCCTTAAGGGCAACTGATCTGCCTTTCTCGATATCGGTTGTAACAGCAACAAATGGAATTATTGTATTTTCAATTTCTGAAACACTTATGTTTTTTTTGAGGTAGTTTTGCAATCTTTGGCCAGAAACAAACCCCACTCGCGAGCGGAACAATGAAAAGTCGAAGACATCTTTGGCAGTTGTGGATTCAACCAATTGTTGAAGCGAATCAATATGCGGCTTGCTTGCATACATTGCTCCAACCATGCTACCGGCACTTGTTCCCACAATTAAATCAATTGGAATTCCCTCATCTTCCAGCACTTTAATAACACCAACGTGAGCCATACCGTGAAATGCACCTCCACCCAATACCAAAGCCACATTCGGAGGCGTTTGTAGTATTCTTGCCTTGGGTTGTTTTAAAGGAGTGTCAATAACCATAAACTTTTTTGAACACGAGGTTCCCGAGAAAACAATAATCCCGATAAGCAATAAGTGCTGTAGTAATTTTATCATAATCGTAGTTTTGTAATTAGTTACAGCAAAGTTATGTAAAAAACATATCAGTAATTAATTCCTTTCTTTTGTTGATTATTATTGACTGATTTATTGAACCCCGCTGGGGTTCTTTTGCGTAATTTCTTAATAGCCATGGGTTTCACCTATGGTTATTCAAATTAAACCACTTCGTGGTTTGACATTGTATCTGTAATATTATTTATTTTATTGTACCTTTGAACTACTCTGCCCCGAAGATTTTCAGTGCAAAGCCTCACATATAAAGACCCTTGATATGAAGAAAATTACACTTCTGGTTTCCATACTAACTATAGGCCAATTACTTTTTTCTCAAGATACCTTAACAGTTCTTCAATACAACCTGCTAAACTATGGCAACACAACTGATTATTGCACTCCCGATAATAATAATATTAGCGACAAGGATCAATATATCAGAACAATAATTAAGTATGTAAAACCAGATATTTTTACCGTAAATGAAATATCCGAATCGCTGGCAATACAAAAACACATGATAGAATATAACCTGAATGTTGATGGTGTTGATTATTATAAACAAGCAAATTTTATTAAAGTAGCTAATTCATATATCGTAAATGCGCTATACTATAATTCACAAAAAATAATATTGCATTCACATACAATAGCTCAAAGTTATATTCGTGATATTGATGTATACAAACTATACTACAGATCGGATGATTTAATTGAAGGTGATACAGCTTTTTTAATTTGTGTAGTGGCACATTTAAAATCAAGTAGTAGTGGTGATAATCCTGAAAAAAGACGTGCAATGGTGTATAATGCAATGACTTATTTAGATAGCTATAGTGAAGAGGCCAATTATTTATTCATGGGTGATTTTAACGTTTACTCAAGCAGTGAGCCCGCATATCAACTATTGACAAGTAATTCAGATTTTGAATTAATGTTTTACGACCCGATTAATACTTCTGGTTCATGGCACAATAATGATGCTTATCAAAATATACATACTCAATCAACTCATTCGGGTTCAAATGGATGTGCAGCATCTGGCGGCATGGATGATAGGTTTGATTTCATTCTGTGCAACGATAATGTTATGGATGGCAATAAGGATATTCAATATATTGATGACTCATATGAAGCAATTGGTCAGGATGGTTTGCATTTTAACAAATCAATAATTGATGCTCCGGAAAATGAAAGTGCTCCCATGGAAGTAATTGAAGCACTATATGGAAATTCCGATCACTTACCTATAACCTTAAAACTAGCCGTAAACAAAACACTTGGGATTTCCGCGAAGCAACACACATTATTTAACGAAATATTGTTTGAAAATCCGATTTCTGACAATCTGTATATGGTTATATCATCAAAGGAAAGCACAGTATTAACATTGGATATACTTAATATTTCTGGGGTAAATATTCTGGAGTATCAAGTAAAAACGTTGATGGGTAAAAACCATATTGCAATTAATATCAATAATATATCACCTGGGGTATATTTTGCAGTTTTCACCGATGGCGAGAATGGGAGGGTTGTTAAGAAAATCGTGGTGTATTAAACCTTAGTTATTTGAAACTATAACTTTATGGTCTTTCTTTTTTCGTGGTAATATTTTATACCCTTATCAGTTGCGATACTAATGACAAAACTATCGAACATTTGCATAAATAATTTACTAAATGAGAATTCTTGTGGAGGGAAATTTTCAGGGTCGTGAAGATCAAGTAATCTGCTAATATATCTACGAGCCACAAGTTCAATACTTACATCATCACGGTAAAGACCCTCACGAATGCCTTTCTGAAGGTTAACCTGAATTTTACCATAAATAAAATCTATTCTTTTTTTTAGGTGATCTTCATATATTTCAGGAAATAATTTATTGTATTCGTATGTAACCGAAGGGCTTAGGTTGTAAAATTTACCAGCCATTTCCTTACTAACAGTGAATAATATATCTATGGCATCATAATAACCATCAAAATCATGATCAATAAAAATAACCTCAAACTTATTCCTCTCGCTCTCCAGTATACACTTTACCAGCACCTCGTCATTTTCAAAGTGTTTGGATAATAGCTCGTTGGAGAAGTCAGGGTTTAAATACAGATTCTCCAATGTAACGGCACTAATACCTTTTTCATTAGCAAGAGTTCTGATACTGTCTAAAAACAATCCAAGTTCATTAGTCATAAGAAAACAAATGTAGGAATAATTCACAAAAGTAGAAAAATACAAATACCTTGGTAGATTTCTTCTTTATTAATTCTTCTTAGTTTCAGTTAGCAATTACTAAATTAAACTAAAAACTCGCTCAGGATTCGAATACAAAGAAAAATGATGTTTTAATCAACAAGAATCATTTTTTGTTTTTCCACCACATTTCCAATTTCCAGCGTATAGTAGTAAACCCCTGATGGAATATCATAATCTCCTGCAACAAAATGTTCAAGATACTTACCTGCTTCCATTTCTTTATTATCAATTAATTTAGCTACTCTTCTTCCGAACATGTCAAATACCGAAAGAGAAACAGTTGAAGGACGTCTAATTTTATAGGCTAAGTATGTTGACTCACTAAATGGGTTTGGATAGTTTTGCTCGAGATTAACAGGCGTCTGGCTTGGAAGTTCTGCCAAATCGGTACTAACATCAATAATGGCGATCCAAATAGACATGGATGTTCCATCAGCACGAGCCCAAATAGGTCTTATACTACCATCATGTGCTGTTATGTTGGTATAATCACCAAAGAAAACACTGCTGCTAGGCATAAATGGCGACTCACTTATTTTTATATTTTCAAAGGTTTCACCTCCATCCATCGATCGTGCAATGTACACATCTGTATAGGTATTATCGTAGTTTCTTCTATCATAGAAAACAAAAATCAATTCTCCGGTTGTCTGATCTATTGTCATCCATGTAAAAAATTGCTGTTTTCCCGGTTCATCATCATTTACACGTATGGCATCACTCCATGTATTTCCACCATCAGTGGATTTTGCCAGCCAAATGTCGGTATCATCCTCACCATTTCGTTGGTCAGACCAGTTAACATAGATTGTTCCATTATAATCCGATCCACTAATATCACAACAGGTAATTGGCAGGCCGTTGGCACGATAAATTCCGGGTATGTTATAATCCCATCCTGTTGGCTGACTATTAACGAAAATATCTTCATCTAACCACGTTGTTCCACCATCAAGCGATCTGTCGAAAACTATCCCAGCCGGCCCAGCCCATGCAACATATATTTCACCATTTGGTCCCATTGTAGGAACTGCACCTTCGGTTGTTTCATCGCTGTCGACACAATTACCTGATATTTCATTTATTTGAATTGCCTCACTCCATGTTTCTCCGGCATCGGTTGACTTACTATAAAGAATATTACTGAATTTTGTGGGACTAGCTGTTCCATATTCATCAAACTGAGTCCAGGTAACATGAATAGTATTGGTTACGCTATCAACAACAGCCCATTCCTTGTCTTGAGCCTTGGTACCATTTAACCCCATGTAGCTACCATCTGTCCATGTTGTGGCATCAAAGTCATATTTCTGACTAACTATTCTATCAATCCAACTACCTACAGATGGATTTGCAAGATGAAGAAAATAGAAATCTCCTGCAGTATCAACAATAATACAAGGGTCGCCCCAAACACCGTATTGTGGGGAGGTTAATGTACCAATTGACCAGTTGTAGCCCCCGTCATCCGATACATAAAATTTATTGAGATTGGAACCTGCAACAAGCTGATTTGTATTTTGTGGATTCATACAAATTGATGGCTCACTAACTGAAGCTCCGGGTGCTGAAATCATGATGTTTTGATATTGTGCATATCCTGATATTGAAAAGAATATGAGGGCTAGTGAAATAGCCTTAGGTATTATAGATTTTAATTTCATTTGATAATAATATTAACGTTTGCCAATGCAATTTATATTAATGACAATCAATTTGAGATTGTAGTTGTTTGTCGGTATTAATGATCATCACTTATTATTGAACTATTTGCAATCTTCAGATCAATTTGCTTTTCTGTTCCTGCAATAATACTTGTAATAGTTAAGTCCCCGGTTACATTTACTGTTGTTCGTAACATATCAAGAGGTCTGTCAACCGCAAAAATGAGGGCAATTCCTTCAGTAGGAATCCCAACGGCAGTTAATACAATAACTAGCATCACCATTCCTGCACCGGGCACTGCAGCCGATCCTATTGATGCCAGTGTTGCTGTTAGTATTATTGTTAACTGGCCACTTATTCCCAGATCCATTCCGTATACCTGAGCTAAGAAAATAGCGGCAACTGCCTGGTATAAACTTGTTCCATCCATATTAATGGTTGCCCCAAGAGGCAAGACAAAAGATGCTGTTTCATTTGTTATACCCAATTTTTCTTCTGCTGTTTCCATGGTTAATGGAAGTGTGGCAGCACTTGAGCTGGTAGAAAAAGCCAGTAATTGAACGGGGGCTATTTTCTGAACAAACCTTGGATATTTGATTTTTGTAAAAAACCTGATAAACAATGGATAAATAACAAAAATCATTATCATCAGCCCAATGATTACTGTTAAACCATAAAGTCCCAGGGCTGCAAACAGGGATATTGTATCTGCCGGATTTTCACCAGCAATATCTACTATTAATGATGCAATAAGAGCAAAAACACCGTAGGGTGCCATCGCCATAATTATATCTATTAGTTTTAGTACTATGTGGTTAAGACTATCAATAAACTCCTTAACTGGTTGTATTTTATTATCCGGAAGCATAACCATGGCAATGCCAAATATTATCGCAAAGAAAATAACCTGCAACATTTTTGTGTTGTCGGTCATGGCTTCAACAATATTTGAAGGAATAATATCTACAACAAACTGTAGCGGCGTTTCATCTTTAAGCCGCTTTGCAGATGACTCTTTTTCGGCCACATTTTGTGAGAATTTTTCTTCAAACATAGCCCGCTTTTCAGCAGGAAAGACTTTTCCTGGATTGGTAATATTTACTACAATCAACCCTATTGTTATTGCTATTACTGTGGTAAGCACGTATAAACCAATGGTTTTAAGGCCTATCCGGGAAAGTTTTGAAATGTCCTTAAGGTTTGATACCCCGCTAATAAGCGAAACAACAATTAAAGGAACAGCTATTAATTTCAGGAGATTTATAAATATGGTACCCCACGGTTTGATATAATAATCGGTAAATTGCAGCCATCCTGAATTGATTGCCAAAAATCCCCACAAAACACCTACCAACATACCTATTAGTATTTTCCAATGAAATGCCAGTTTTTTTTTCATCAAATCCCTATATTGTCGGTAAATTAAGTGTAACACCTTCTGCACATTCAAAAGTAAACCTTTTTCGCCAAATAACAGGGAATATGTTGCAGGCGTTTTCGTTTTCGTTATTTTTGGGTGCAGTAACATTTGATACAATAAGACTAAGGTTGAATGATATTTGAATCAAAAAAAATAAACCAAATAAGATCATGAAAAATAGACCAATTGTCCTAATTTTCACCGTTATATCAATAGGGATAATTTTAATTTTATCTAATAGTTGTATGAAAGAATCGAATGATCCTTCTGATCCTGAAGTAAAATACCTTGAGATCACAAAGGCCAAAATTGCTTATAAAATCTATGGTTGCGGCGACCCTTTAATCATGTGTATAGGTTATGCCTCGAACATGGATTTGTGGAGTACCAAAGCAATTGAAATACTTCAGAAAAAATATCAATTAATTGTTTTCGACTATCGTGGAATGGGTTTTAGTACAAACACTGATACTTCGTTTACCATTGGCACGCTTGCAGATGATGTTAGTGAATTACTTAACCAACTGAATATTTCCAAGACACATGTTTTGGGATGGTCGATGGGTGGATATGTGGCGCAGATGTTCGCCATAAAACATCCTGAAAAGGTTAATAAACTGGTGCTGTATGCCACAAACTGTGGTGATACAATTACAGTAAACCCTTCTCAGGATATAATCGACATTCTTTCCAATCCTTCCTCTACACCCCTGGAGTTACTGAGCACCCTTTTCCCTGACGATTGGTTGGCCAATCATTCAGAGCCATGGAAATTTCTACCTGATGCAAAAGAACCTTACAACGTTGAAACTATCGGATTGCAGTATTATGCAGTGCAAAATTGGTTGAGTCCCGGTGGTGGGTCTGCAGGGCATCTCACCCAATTGAAAATGCCAGTTTTGCTTATTTGTGGTAATCAGGATAAGGTTGTTCCCAACATTAATTCCTCCATTCTGGCAGATTCCATACACTCATCTTCAATTATTAAAGTACAAGACAGTGGCCATGGTATGATGTATCAGATGCCGGAAACTTTTGCTAACTATGTATTAATATTTCTTGCTGAATAGATCTTAGGTAAGGATGAATGCAAGAGAATAAAACAGGAATGATATGATTTAGCTTGCCAAAAAGCAGGTAATTTTGTCACACCTTAAAGTAATATTTTAAGCTATGGTTAAAAACAAAAAAAAGAGGATAGGCATTCTCACTGCTGGTGGCGACTGCCCCGGATTGAACGCAGCAATAAGAGGTGTCGGCAAAACGGCAATTGTTAAATATGGAATGGAGGTAATTGGAATTTCTTCCGGATTTTTAGGGTTGATCGAAAAAGAATATATCCCTTTGAAAGAACATATGCTTTCCGGGATTCTAACTCTAGGAGGTACAATACTTGGCACTTCACGTGAAAAACCATTTAAAAAGTCAAAACAATTTAAAGTCGATAAACCTTCTCTGATTGTTGAAACATATAATGAGCTTGGTTTAGATTGCTTAGTTTGCATTGGAGGTAATGGCACTCAAAAAACTGCAGCACGTCTTGTGGATGAGGGGCTTAATATTATTGGGATACCAAAAACCATCGACAATGATGTGTGGGGCACCGATCAAACATTTGGATTCGATTCGGCTTTGTGGATTGCAACAGACGCCATCGACAGGCTTCATTCAACGGCAAACTCTCATAAGCGCATTATGGTTATTGAAATAATGGGACACCATGCAGGATGGTTAACTTTATATTCAGGAATGGCTGGGGGAGGAGATGTTATACTCTTGCCTGAATTGGATTATGACATGGATATTGTAAACAAGTACTTATTGAAAAGGGTAGAAAATAAAAAACCATATTCAATTGTTGTTGTTGCAGAAGGAATTAAGAAACCTTCGCGGGTGGAGTCGGCAGCATCGTATGTAGCAAAAAAAATTGAACAGGGAACAGGGATAGAGACCCGAAAAACCATACTTGGATATATTCAACGTGGAGGTAGTCCTTCACCTATGGATAGAATTCTTGCAACGAGGTTTGGAGCTTATGCAGTTGATTTGATAGCCAGAGAAGATTATGGCAAAATGGTAATTAAAAAGGGTGAAAAAATCAAAGATATTCCACTTTCAGAAGTGGGTAGTAATGTGAGACTTGTGCCAAAAGATCACACCCTTATAAAAAAAGCCAGGGGACTTGACATTTGTTTTGGGAGCGAAAAGAGCCGGATTTAACTAATAAACATATTTAACGACAATAATATTTGTGATATTAATCATATAATAATTATTCCCTTTAGATTAGGTTTATTATTTTTGCGCACTATTTTGAATATGCCACTTTATTTCATTTATGTTGATTTGAATTTGGTATTTATCAAATGAGAAACTAGCATTAATAATAACGCTTTGGTTATCAAAGGTTGATCAATAATAAATGACAATAAAGACATTTTTTTTCCTGGCAGTGATTGTACTATTTCAAGGGTGCAAATCCGATTTAATCAATGATGATGATTTAACCGAAACAAAAACTAATTCCATTACTGAAGAGTATCTTTCAAAGCTTTCCTCAATTGTTGACAACGATAGCCTTGCAGAACAGGTGTCATATTATGACAATATACTGCAAGGACGATTATCGGATAAAGAGAAGTCGGGTTATTATTCTAAGCTGGGAGTTATACTATATCGTCATGCAATGCTGGAAAAAGCGGATTCAAATTTTTTTATCGCACAGCAGGCCTTTGCAAAATTGGGTGACAGTTCAAGCATGTCACATATGCGTATGAACAGGGCTGCAATGAATGAAATGGGGGGCAATTACGAAAAAGCAGTTACTATTTATCTTGAAGTTATTGAATTCTTTAATAAAAAGAACGACAGTTTGCAATTGGCAAATTCATATTCCAACCTGGGTGTTGCGTATGAAGAAATGGAGTTGGCTAATAAATCTATTGATTATCATAAAAAAGCGCTTAATCTGCGCTTGGCTATCAATGATACTATCAATATCGCATATTCATATAATAATATTGGTGTTGTTTTTATGGAGGTTGTAAAAGATAAAGATTCAGCATTATATTATTACAAAAAGGCGTATAATATATTTAGGGATAAGAATGCATTATATGAAGCGTCAACTGTTTCAAACAATATCGGACACATTTATCTCGAAAATGGCATGCTTGAAGAGGTTGATAAATATTTTGATTATTCGTATAGTATTTACGATTCGCTAAAAGTGGAACAAGGACGTGCAGAAATCCTTAGAAGTTACGGACAGTTGTATTTTGCCCAAGGAAAGGATGGCAAGGCTATTGAAGCATTGAAGAAGTCATTAGTTTTAAATGAAAAATCAGGAAATCAAAAGGAAATCCTTGAGATAAACAGGATTCTTTCAAAAATATATATAGCTGTCGGGAATTATCCAAAAGCAATTCAAAAAATGCAAACTATGAATAGTATTAAAGATTCTATTCTGGATATTGAAAAGCAAAAGGCAATTGCCGATATGGAAACCAAGTACCAGGTGAAAGAGAAAAACAAAACCATTGAAGTACTTCGTTTAGAAGAAGAATTGAACGCTAAAAAAATTCGAAACCAAACAGTGTTTATTATTTTGTTGACGGTTATATTTGGCTTGATAATTCTGGTTCTAGTATTTAGAGCGAGACAAAATAAGCTTAAGCACAAGCAACTTAGGCTGGAACTTCATAACTATCTGTTGCGGATTGATGAAATGCAGACAGAAATAGAGAAAAAGGATGATTGTAATAAATTTAGTGAAGACAAATTCAAAGAATTTGAATTATCGGAACGAGAAATAGAAGTGCTTAAGTTAATTTCTCAGGGATTCAAAAATGCTGAAATTGCCGAAAAGTTGTTCGTTTCGCAAAACACAATCAAAACCCACATTAAAAATATTTATGTTAAGCTTGATGTGAAAAACCGTGTTGAGGCCTTAAAGCGGGTTGATATAGTCTAAGCTTTTCAATTTGAATTTATCAGTATCTTAAGCTTTCTTTCATAAGAAATTCGTTGCTTTAAAAGGTAATTGGAATTACGGCTTTTTGTGAAATTATTCTTATTCCTCTGCCAAAAAAATTAGCAATATCTATAAAAGGCTAAAAAACAATATCATATAATATATTTGAATTCTAACAAAACCTCAATATTTACTCAAAATCACCCTTTCGGGTGAGAGATATTCTCGTATTTATTAAGTGATTTGCCAAATCAAATCGAATGAAATCCTGATGTTTAATTCAGGCATTCAATTTTAGTAACTAATCATTAATAATTATTAAGAATGAAAAAAATCTATTTAGTATCGCTTCTAGTGGTGATTGGCATAGTTGGACAATCACAATATGTTTTTAATAAGGGTGGCCTTGCTCTTAATGCTGGTATTGGCGTTTTATCGGGCAATGGATTTATTCCATCAATTAACGTAAGTGGTGAATTAGGAATATTACCAACGGGGGATATTGGTTTGTTATCAGTTGGGGCAATTGTTGCCTATAAATATTCAACTTACTCTTATTCGTTGTGGGACGAAAGTTATAATTATAACCAAATAGCCTTTGGGCCACGTGCAATTTGGCATTTGCAGACATTTAAAAGTGAAAAATGGGATGCATATGCCGGAGCCGGTTTTGGTTTCAGGACATGGTCGGATTATGTAATAAATAATGACTTTACTGACCTTGAAAGGAAAACACGCTTATCACCTTATGGAGAAGCATTTGTAGGCGGACGGATGATGCTGAAAAATGGATTCGGTTTGTTTGCTGAAGTAGGATATGGGACATTGTCATCAATTAAGTTTGGTGCAACTTTTATGCTAAAATAGTTGGTGCACAAACATTTTTACTCCCTGTTTAATCCAAAAAATGCCCTACAAATAAATCTTAGTTATGAATTATTTAATTCTCATGATTGCCTTACTATTTAGTCCTTTCTTTAATCAATCTGTTCAAGACCTTAATAATTATCCCATTAAGTCGGGTATGATTAAATATCAATTTGAAGGTAGGGTGATTGGTACAGAGGAAATATATTTTGATGATTACGGGAGTAGCATTTATGTTTTAAAAACAGTTTGCCACGAAAGTACTGGACGTATTGTTTGTGATTCTGTCCTTAAAATTTTGTGTTCTGATTCAATGCTGGTTCTTAATACAAGTGAGCGTACTGCTAAACGTTACCCGCTTAAAGATACCCTTATCAATTGCATACATAATATTGTTTCATCTGAAATGCTTAAGAGTATGGGATATTTCAAGGAAGGAACTGAAAAAGTATCTGGGGTACTATGCAACAGATATTCAGGGGAAAACGGCACTATGTGGGTTTGGAACAATATCATATTAAAGTCGCAAATGGTAATTATGAATATCCAAATGAAAATGGAAGCTGTTGAAATACATACAGGAATTGATGTACCCGAATCCAAATTTAAACTTCCCGAAAATTATAAAATTATTAATTAATAAATCTTAAAAAATTATGAAACAATTATTTAGAACAACAATTGCTATTATGCTGCTGGCATTTGCAATTACATCTTGTAATAAAGACGGCGACCCGATTATTCCTGATCCTGATCCGGGAACAGGTGATCACCCGGAACTTTGGAGCTATGACCTTGGTTTTGGTAGCATGGCCGATGTTACACCTGCAATTGATGACAATGACAACATCTATTTTGCTATGGTGAAAGAAGATGGGGCCACAGTAGTTACCATAGGTCTAAATAAAGATGGAGGCGAATTATGGAGAAATGAGTTTGCGGCAGCATCTACAACTAAAGCAACTTATTCTTCCGGAAAAGTCTTTGTTGCAACCGAAAGCCCTACTGCAATTTATTGTGTTGATGCTTCTAATGGAAATACGCTTTGGGAGAAAAACCTGGAAGAGGATTATGATTTTACCTGGATTCCGATGGTTGCAGTGAACAACAACAAAGTTTATGTCTCAACAGGTCAGTTCTGGACCAGTTTCCTGATGGCTTTGGATTTTGATGGTAACGAAATTTGGATTCAACAAGGTCCGGTTTTAGGTGCCAGTTTTACCCTAAGTGTAGCAGGCAATGCTTTGTATTTTCATGATGGCGAATATCTGTTTCGTTATGATGATATGGGCTCTTCCTGCGATTCCATTTGGGCTTATCAATACGGTTCAGGTAAAAGTACCATGGGAAGCAGGGGTTATATTGATGCCATGCAACTGCCTATTGGCGATGATGGAAATATATATTTAAGAGAAGAAAATATTTTGATTATTTCGCCTCAGGGCCAACTTGTTAAGGAAATTGTGCTTGATGATAGCTATAATGGTTATGCCAGCGGTATGACCCTTACCTCTGACAATGATATCCTTATTGGAAAAGGTGATCTGGTAAAACTGAGCAGCAATGGAAGTGTAGTATGGGAAAGTAGTATTAATGACGGAATGCTGATCAACCCGGCTTTTGGTTCTGCTCCTGTTATTTCATCAAATGGTGACTTTTACGATGCCCAGTTGTTTGGTTTGTATTCTGTTAAATCAAACGGGACATTAAACTGGAAAGAAAATGCAGAAACCGGTGCAGGTATTGAATATGGTAATCTTCATCCACCTGTACTTAACCATCAGGGTAATATTATTAGCGTTTCTTCTGAGCAAAGCAAAGTGCGTTGTTTTAAAGGCGATGGTAATGGACTTGCCACCAGCGGTTGGCCAAAGGTTTATGGAAATTATGGAAACACCTCTGCAAGATAATTGTTCTCTTTTTGTCATACTGAGCGCAGCGAAGTCTCTCATTCCAGATATTTCTGCCTGCGTTCAGTCTGTCATTATACCTTTGTCACTGCATTAAATTAACCTCATTTCAAAAACAGTATAATGAAAAAGCTTCTTCTAATCTTTCTTGCCTTAGGAATTCTCATCCTTCCGTTTGCCTGCAAAAAGAAAACCAATGATCCGGAACCCGAGCCAGAACCCTCAGGAGTAATTGTAGCTGACATCACCAAAGTGATGGATTTAGAAACCAGGGCAGCCATCACTCAAATCGATACCACTAATTTTACTTTTACATTTTCAGGTGAAAGCGGGTTAATTGGTGGTTTTAAAGTGGGTGACATTCTTGTGGATAGTGGCTCCAATTTGGCCCGTTATGGCTATTTGCGTATGATAACCGGAATTGAAAAGACAAAAGGCGAAACCAACGTAACTACCCGTCAGGCCGGACTCACCGAAGCCATCCTGCAGGGAAGCATTGATTTCAATAGTGGCAAGTTAAAAACCAGCCAGATTGTCCGTATGGATCTGGCCGACGGGGTGAAATTGAAATCCCTAAAAAATACCGACTTTACAGTTTTTGACATGGATTACGACATGGAATTTGGCTCCGGAAATGACAAAATTACTGTAGCAGGTAGTACTGCATTAGATATCGAAGTGTTTTTTAAATTCGATTGGGACTGGAATATAGCCCCTCCAGAGGTATTTGTAACGTTGTTTGAATCAGGTGTTGAAATAAATCAAAGCGCCTCCATCAATATCACCTCGCAATATGGAGCAAGTATTAAAAAACGTATTCCATTTGCGACCTATTATTTTGAACCCTGGACTTTTTCAGTTGGGCCTGTGCCGGTAGTTTTTATTCCAAAAATAGAGTTGTTTATAGCAGTGGACGGAACGCTTACCGCTGAATTTTCCACCGGAGCATCCGAGTCATTTAATGGCCGTTTAGGAGCTAAATATACCGATGCCGATGGCTGGGGAATGATTAAAGAAAAAACATTTACCTATGATTATTACCCTCCCGTAATGGATATATCGGCTCATGTAGAAGCCAACGTAGGTCCTGAAGTTAGTTTGATGTTGTATGGGATAGCCGGTCCTTATACCAATGTAACTGCGTGTGCTAAATTAGATGCAGATATTCAAACCGGAACCAATAACTGGGATCTTGATTACAAGGTGGGCGTAAAAGCAGAAGCCGGAATAAAAGTCGATGTGCTTATTTTTGAAGACAAGTGGGGAGACTCGATATGCTTGTTCGAACAAACGCTTATGCACCTGGAAGATGAACCATTGACCACCGGAATTTTTTTTGAATCCCCGGCTGATGGCAACTGGTTATCCTTGGGAAGCCAGGTCCTTTTAAAGGCCAGGGTTACGGGGGCTACCCCAGCTCAGGTGGAATTTCTGGTTGACGGGTCCCTTATTTCTACACTTACACAAGAGCCATGGGAATACACCTGGAATACAGCATCTTCCACCTATGGCGAACATACACTGATTGTAAACGATGTTATCGGTGGATTACCGGTGGCTTCCGACACTATCACCATCAGCCTCTTGGATGCCGTTTGGGAAGTGGTCGATTTGAGCACTTTGAACCAAAACAATGAAACCATCAACACCGATGTGTTTTTTGCGAGCGAAAACGAAGGCTGGATGACCGGCGGAACAGGCTATGGCTTTGACGGATATGCGCTTCATACTACCGATGGTGGAGCAAGCTGGGAAAAAATAACGCCAACAGGATTAGAGGCACCCACAACACTAAAGAATTTACTTTTCCTTAATGAAAATGAAATTCTTGTTAGAACAATTACGGGAGAAGTGCGCACTTCCTATGATTGGGGACAGATTCTTTGGTGGGAGTTTGGCCCACCTCCTATTGGGGGGTTAACTTATGAGGATACTGAAGTGAAAAGTATTGCCATTAGCGCAAGTGGTTATTTAATGGCCACAGGCCATAGAATTAATGAAACAAGCTACAGCATCCGCAGGGCACTGGCAGTATCTGGTGATTTCCAACCGGAAGCCACAATTTCTATACCCTATTACTATGAAGATTTTCCGGCCCATCCTAAAATTTATTTTAGAAACGACAAAGGAGTTGTGTATGATATTAAAGATCAAAGTAACCCATTACGTCAGTATATTATGCTTTCAGAAGATGGGGGTGTAAGCTGGGAATCACTTCAGTTGAATGCCTCCGGAATCACTCGCGATGATGATATTTATGGGGCATTTTTTCTGGATGAAAATAAAGGCTGGTTGGTTGGTCGTGAAAGCCAGGGATATGCCGTGGTGCTTATTACTGATGATGGAGGCCAAAGCTGGGAGAAAGTAAATGTTGAAGCTGCCGATAATTTTGGTTCCATTTGGATGTTAAGTAATGAAGAAGGTTATGCTACTGTTGACGCCATGGAGGAGGGCTCCAAATTATATCATACGCAGGATGGGGGACATACCTGGGAGCCTGTTGATATAGTAACAACCATAATGCCCATGAAAAAAGTTTTTTTCAAAGGTCCATATTTAGGCTATGTGGTTGGCCAAGGTTCTGATGCTTATAGGTTTACCGTAGGCAAGTAATATGCTTTTAACACATGAATGATAATTAATTATTTAATCGATACACAAATGAAAAAATTACTTCTTTTAGCAGTGCTATTTACCGTTGCTTTTTCGGCAACAACATATGCCCAGTTTGGCATTCAGTCAAAAATAAAGAATAAGTATAAGAAAGTTGGCATGGAGCATGCCGATAAACAAAAAGAAAAAGCTGAAGACAAGGGGATGGAAGAAGCCGATAAGCATCTTGATAAAGCTGCCGAAGCTGCTGAGCCGGGAATTCAGGAAGCCGAAGAAGCAGAGAAAAAGGGAGAGGAGTATACATTAATTGGTCTTCAAAAATATCAGGAATTTACAGATGGTTATGAAGCCGATGTGGCCAGTAAAAATCCTGCGGATTATGTAAGATATGGATTTGAATCGGCTATTGTTGAATATAAGGTGGAAGGTTCTGATGAAGGGACAAAAACAGTTTATATCGACATGGGCGGTTATAAGTTTGGTGAATATAATGTTGTGACAAAAAAGAAATCGGCGAAGAAAACAGCAGTGTTTTTATTAGGAAGTGATATGGTAAGTATCGATTTTGAGAATAAGTCGGCTGTGAAAATTCATAATCCAATGGCGTATTTGTTGGCAAACCCAAACCGCGACTGGGACGAAACCGGACGCAATATGTTAACAAAACTCGGGTATGAAGTTGTAGGTAATGAAGTTATTGCTGGTAAGGAATGTGAGATCTGGAAACAGGGAAGAAGCCGCCTATGGGTGTGGAATGGGCTGACATTAAAATCTGAAATGGGAAAAGACATTGAAACAGCTACAGATGTCAAAATAGACGTAAACCTACCTGCTGATATTTTTGAAGTACCTGAAGGTTTTGAATATGAAGTTATTGGCGCAGAAGACATGTTCCCCGACTTATCAGATGGTGAAATTGAAGAAGATGAAATGACAGACGAGGAATTCAATGAGCTACTTGATGAAATCGAAACAATGTCATATTCAGAATATAAGGATAAAGTACTTGAAGAAGAACCAGATGCTGATGATGAGCAAATTAAGCAGTCATACTTATTGCTGAGGCAGCAGGCGAAGAAGAGGCATAGGGTGGAATAGGTGCTATTCCCCCTAAAAATTTAGAATTCCATTACTCTATCTAAACCTCTTTTGAGGCCGAAAAAGAAAAACTTTTCGCTTCGCAAATATTGGAAAATTGTTGCTACTAAAGTTACAAAATGCCTTATACCAACTATTTAATCTCAGTAACCGTTTTTTTTAATTCATATATATCTTTTCGCCTGTCTTTTAGGTTTCTGACGCTTCCAAATTGATTTAATTCCCTAAGTAAGCTAATGTCGAGATCGGCAATCAAAATCATTTCAGTATTTGGGGTTGCTTCAGCTTTAATACCGTTGGCAGGAAATGCAAAGTCGCAGGGAGTGAAAACCATAGACTGGGCATACTGTATATCCATATTGTGTACTTTAGGCAGGTTTCCAACGCATCCTGCAATTGCTACGTAACATTCATTTTCAATAGCTCGTGCCTGAGCACAGTTTCTTACCCTTGAATAGCCATTTTGTGTATCGGTCAAAAATGGGACAAATAGTATGTCCATTCCTTCTTCGGCCAGCAACCTGCTCAGTTCAGGAAACTCCACATCATAGCAAATCAAAATCCCGATCTTTCCACAGTCGGTATCAAAAACCTTTAGTTTGCTACCCTTCTCCATTCCCCATACTCTAATTTCATCTGGAGTTATATGAATCTTCTCATATCTTTCAACAGTTCCATCCCTTTTACACAAATAGCCTACATTGTAAAGTCTGTCATTTTGAATTTCCGGCAGGCTTCCCGAAATAATATTGATGTTGTAGGAAATAGCTAATTCCGAAAATTTTTGAATAACACCGGAGGTGTGTCTTGCAAGTTCTCTTATGGCCTCAGGCTCTGTTAAATGGTTATTCTCAGCCATCAATGGAGCATTAAAGAATTCCGGGAATAATGCAAAATCTGAACGATATCCCGAAACAGCATCAATAAAAAATTCAGCTTGTTGCAACAATTCATCTAAATTTTTATACGAGCGCATTTGCCATTGTATTAATCCTACCCTGACCAGTTTTTTTGTAATACTTGCCTTTTTGTTTTTCTTTTCATAATAAATATTGTCCCATTCAAGCAGAACAGCATATTCATTTGATGCTTCGTCGCCTTCAAGATAGTTTTTAAGAATTTTTGCAGGATGAAAATCATTGGATACCTGGAAATTTAATACGGGATCCTGGATTTCTTTTCTTCTTACTCTGGCGATATATTCTTTTGGTGTAAGTGTATCAGAATATTTGTGATAGTTGGGGATTCTTCCTCCAAACGCAACACTTTTAAGGTTTAACCTTTCGCATAATTCTTTCCTGTAATCGTATAGCCTTCTGCCAAGCCTTAATCCCCGAAATTCGGGTTTGATAAAAATATCTATTCCATAAAGAACATCACCATTAGGGGTATGGGTGCTAAAAGTATAATTTCCGGTAATTTCCATGTAAGTATGTTTATCATCATATTTATCATAATCAACAATTATGGATAATGCACATCCGGCCAACTGGTCATTTACTTTTATTACAACCTGTCCCTCAGGAAATTTATCAATTAATGATTTAATATGGGATTCAAACCAATATGATCCGGGCATATTTGAGTAGGCCTCAATCATTGCCTCTTTTAACTCCTGATAGTCATTTATTGTTAAAAATTGTAATTCGATATTTTCAATGTTTTGTTTCATAGTTTAGAGTTGCTAAATTATTTTAATCAGGTATTGGTTTTGTTTTCAGTGCCGTGTGAATAGTCTTCCGTACTTTCCGGAAGGTATTCAGGAGTATATATATAGGTATTTCCTTTTTTACTTCCTCAAAAATAATAAATTAAAACCCATCCAAATTCATTGTAACAGTAGGAATCAACAACAACCAGCCAAGTATTAATAATACTATCATAAACTTTCCTATCCATTTTACCCAACTGTCATAAGGAATTTTTGCCACTCCAAGAACTCCAATTAGTACTCCTGAAGTTGGTGTTATCATATTAGTAAAGCCATCACCAAACTGGAACGCCATAACAGTTGCCTGACGACTTAGATTTACAAGGTCAGAAAATGGAGCCATTACAGGCATTGTTAATGCTGCTTTAGCTGACCCTGATGGGATTATAACATTAATTATATTTTGAATCACATACATTACACTTACTGTACCTAATTTGCCCATTCCCTCCATTGATGAGGAAACGCTATGCAATATTGTATCGATAATTTTTCCATCTTCAAGAACAACAAGTATACCACCGGCCAATCCAACAATTAATGCTGCCGACATTATATCTCTGGCTCCTTCTAAAAATTGCTTTGTTATTTCATTGGCATGATAATTAAAGGCAATACCCGAGAAGAGACCCATGGCAAGAAATAAGCTTGCAATTTCTTCAATGTACCAGCCATATCCCATTACACCAACAATAAGAAACACAATGGTGAAAAGAAGTATGTTGAGGATGAAAAAATGAACGGATTTTTTTAGACTTATTATCCCCATGATAATAAATAGAATTGTTGAGATTGGAACAGCCGGAAAAATACTTATTGAATTTCCAATTTTCATTTCCGTTGTTGGGTACATCCAGGAAAATATAAACAAACCAATGGAAAGAATAATAAAAGCATACCATGCAGAGCGCGGTGTATGATAATCAACAACCTCATTTGCGTCCGACTCATGTCTTTTTCTCCAGTAATCATCAGTTTCATAAACGGGCGACAGTTTAGGGTTTTTCTTAATCTTTGCTGCGTATCTCAATATCCATATAATCCCAACCAAATTAATTACAAACCAACAAAAAAGACGGTAGGCAAAGCCCGAAAAAAGTGGCAAATCTGCAATACCCTGGGCAATCCCAATTGTAAATGGGTTTAATACAGCTCCGGCAAAACCTAGTCCGGCTGCTACAAAACTTATACTAACTCCAACAATTGAATCGTACCCCATTGATATGGATAGAGGAACAAGAATAATTATAAAGGCAATTGTTTCTTCACTCATTCCAAAAACAGCTCCAAACACACTAAATACCAGCATTATCATTGTGAGGATAATATTGTTAACCCCTATTTTCTCAAGCAATTTGTTTTTTTCAAGTTTTTTCGTGAATTGAAGAAAAGAAAATATTCCGATATCAATTGCTTTGGTGCTGTTAACAATCCAAAAAGCTCCCCCGATCATTAGTATAAATATTATTATTCCCGATTGATTTACAAATCCCTGAAAAAAAGCTTCAAAAACTTGCCATGTTTGGGGCTGACTATCCACATATTCAAACGAGCCTTTTTCGATAACAGTTCTTTCAATACCATTAACAATTATCTGTTCACGGCTATATTCACCACCAGGCACAAACCATGTTGAAATGGCTGCCAGAATTATGATACTAAAAATAATTACGTAAGTGTGTGGGATTTTTTTAAACATATAAACTCTTTTTTGTTATCCTGAGCGGAGCGAGGGATCTCATTTTTAATTTTATATTATATTGAGATTTTTCACTTTGCCTGCCTGTCGGCAGACAGGTTCAGAATGACAATCTCCTCAAAAATTTTGTGCAAATATAATGAGTTTATGGAGTTTTGAGTTTTGTGTTATTGGAGGATTAGTTTTTTTGAGATTGTAGTTTGTGTGTTGGCTGACATACTTCTGTAAACACAAAAATAAATACCCGGGGATTGGTTTGATAAATCGATATTGAAAGTAAATGATTGGTGCGAATCTTTTTTCGATTCGTTAATAGAGGTTACGATTCTTCCATAGCTATCAATTATATCGATATTGAAATAATTGGAATTTGTATTATCTATCTCAATAGTAGTAATTCCGGAGAAGGGGTTAGGATATATTTTTACTATTTCCTTTCGGTTAAGGATTGATAGGTCTTCAGTTGAAACAGGTGATCCAAAATGTTTTCGTAATTCATCCCACAATTCCAATCGGTTACCATCATAACCCAAAGCCCACATGCCAACTCCTTTTAATTGATATTGTTCTGCGAAATCAAACTTAAGCCCAATACTTGAATCTGTATCAAACCAAGTTTGATAATAATCATTACCATTGTAATATAAACTCCATGAAGTTTCACTTTGATTGTCCCAAAGAAAAGTATATTGTGCGGCCTGGTTCATTGCATTTTGAAAAGTTGGCTGGTATATATGATCGATTACATTCGAATATGCCCAGTTATTTTGCGTTCTCCAATTATTTCCATAATAAGGAACGCCTAATATGAGTTTTTGAGGGGATGTTGCAACTACTTCTCCATACTCTTCTAGTATTGCATTTGTAATATTGTACGAGCCACCAATAAGAGGTCCACAAGGGCCACTTGTACTACTCCATGGTCCATAAAAGTCATAACCCATAATAAATAGGTAGTCGCACGCAAGGGCAAGTCCATCGAAATCCCAGCCACCCCAATTTATGGGAGGTGCAGCAAAAGATATTTCATATGAAGAATCAATAGCATGTAAGTATTCGGTAAGTTCTAACATGAAATTATTGATTAGAAAACCTCTGTCGGAGTAGTTCACACTTTCAAAATCTATATTAACACCATTAAGACTATATTGCTGCAATTCAGAAAGTATATTTGAGAATAAAGCATCTTTAATTTCATCATCAGTTAGTAATGTATGAATTTGTGAGCCATTAAAATTTACTGCGGTTAGTATAACCTTTACCCCATTTTGATGTGATGCGTTTATTACATCAGTCCATGGCCAATTTGGAGGGGTTTCAATATCACCATTTTCGGTAATGCCAAAATCGAAAATTGAAATATGACTAAGAAGATCGTATTGTAAATATTCAACAGACGAAGGGTATTGCCAGTAAGGTAAGTATCCAAATACTGTTTTTGAAGGAGTAGATATTTCTCTAAATTTAATGGGTATAATGCCATCAAACCTGTAAGCATCATAGTTGATGTAACTTTCGGCATCGTGTTTTTCCAAATCGGTTTTATGTTTCGAAAATGGAGATCCAACAACATGCTGACCAATTAGGCCGAGCGATAATAATTGAAAAATACATAATATGACAAGAGCCTTCATTGTAAATGCTAACTGAGTTTTTTCACAAAGATAGCATTTGTATGATCCGTTGAAATTATTCCATTTTGAACTTCAGAAAATCAATTTGTCAATAGCCAGTTTAATTTACATTTGAAATCTATCTACTTTGATGGTGGTTATGTTTGACTGTTATATATAAAAAGTAATAAGGGCATAATGGACGTGGAGTGATGAAAATATAATCCCAGTTGATATCGTAATTCTGATTTTTTGGGTTATAATAGTCCATTTGTGGATTTATTGGCAAAATAGCACCCTGCTTCCATTTCTCCAACACTCCATAACATGTGCTTTATTAAATAAAGCGTCCTATGGATGCAATCCAAGTCCAACTTCTTAGATGGTGGATTCTTTAATTATTCAGGCTAGATCAGCTTAAAGTCTATTTTAAAACTAAATTCTTTACCTGCGTATTTACTAAACTCTTTTTTGTCGATATTTTCAATAACTTTGATAACATGTGCTTTCATTCTAACACAATTGCAATTGACGCAATCAGCTTTAAATGTGCCATCATCAGCAACAATTATTCTTACTAATACACAGCACTCGAAATTTTCTTCCTTGGCAAATTTTGGATAATCAATCTCTTGTTTTAGTAATGAAGCCACAGCTTTTGAGGCATCAGAATTAAGATTTACGGGGTTAATAGCAAAGGCAGTTCCTGACATGAACATGCACAAAGCTATCAAGAAGGTTGCGATTCTTGATTTCATTGTAGTAAGTTTTAGTAGTGTTTAGACTTTTTAAATGCGAATAGCATACCGAAAATTGTAATACACATAAAAACAGAGGGTAACGTTTAGTGAATTTTTTTCAATGGCAAAAATCTGTTCGAACATAAACACTAAGTGTGCTAATTCGTACAGTGTAATCATGGTTGAAAAAAATGGATTATTTTAGGATGATGCAAACCTGATATATTGTTCACACTAGTTCAGCCCATCTTTTTTTTCAATATGAATACTACATCCTAAGAATTACAACCTCATCGCCAACTACTTTTTTAATACTTTTGCAAAAAATATTCTATGAATAAGAAAAACAGTAAACTTCAAATATATTTACCCATTGCCTTCTCAATTGTCCTTATTATTGGAATTTGGATTGGCTCTCTTCTTGTAAGTAATAATCAAGGGGCTAAATCACTATTGCCCTTGGGTAGTAACAAATACAACAAAACCGGTGATATTCTTGATTATATTATTCAGGACTATGTTGATACGGTTAATCGAGAAAGCCTTGAAAATGATGCCATAAGGGGATTGCTCGAAGAACTTGATCCCCATTCAATGTATATATCACGTGAGGAGTTTAATGAAGTAAACGACCCCTTGCTTGGGAGTTTCGAAGGAATTGGGATTTCCTTTAGAATCCAAAAAGATACCATTACTGTAATTAATCCAATTCCGGGCGGACCATCCGAAAAGGTTGGTTTGATGGCTGGTGATAGAATTGTTATGGTTGATGATACGCTTGTTGCAGGAATAGGTATAACAAATAATGATGCTGTTCGTAAATTAAAGGGTAAAAAAGGAACAAAAGTTAAGGTTAGTAATTTTCGCAGGGGGGTTCCAAAGCTTATTGATTTTACCATTACTCGTGATGTAATTCCTACTTACAGCCTGGATGTTGCATACATGGTTGATGATAATGTTGGTTATATTAAGCTTAATAAATTTTCGGCCACCACATATGATGAGTTTATTGAATCTGCAAAGGAACTTAAGGAAGAAGGAATGACTAAGTTAATTCTTGACCTTAGAGGTAATCCCGGAGGTTTACTTCAGGCTGCAATAGGAATTAGCGATGAATTTTTAAAGGAAGGGGAATTAATAGTTTACACTAATGGTAAAAATCGTGCCAAACGACATGCATTTGCAACCGATGATGGTGATTTTGAAGATATAGATATTGCCGTTCTGGTTGATGAAAATTCGGCTTCAGCCAGTGAAATTATTGCCGGAGCTCTTCAGGATAATGATAAGGGTCTAATAATTGGTCGCAGAACCTTTGGTAAAGGCTTAGTTCAGGAACAGATAAGTTTGCCCGATGGATCAGCAGTAAGGCTTACAACAGCAAGATATTATACTCCAACCGGACGTTGTATTCAAAAACCATATGACAATGGTGATTCGGAAAGTTATTATGAGGAGTATTATCTTCGTTACCACAATGGTGAAATGACAAATAAAGACAGCATACATTTTAACGATTCACTTAAATACATTACACCAAAAGGAAAAGTTGTTTATGGTGGTGGTGGTATTATGCCTGATATTTTTGTGCCATTGATTACTGACAGCATACACACTTATTATAACTTGCTTGCAAATAAAGGTTTAATTTTCCAATTTGCATTTGATTATACTGATAGAAACAGAGCCAGGCTAAATAAGTTTCAAGATTTTGAAAGCTTTGATAAGAACTTTAAAATGGATGATAGTATATTTGAAGAACTAATTGCTTATGCTGAAGATAAGGGGATTAGCCAAAGTGATGAAAAAGTTCAAATTTCGAAGGATAAAATAGCAACCTTATTTAAGGCTTTTGTTGGCCGAAATGTACTTGACGAAAAAGGATTCTATCCCATTTATCATAAGATAGATACTACCTTTAACAGAGCTGTATTTGAGATTCGGAATTTGGATTGAGTTTTTTACCACTTTTCAGTCTGGCAAAGACCTGAAAGGTCGTATACAGAGTAACTTATTTCATTACCAAAATAGACTTAACTGTTTTTGATATTGCCAACTCTCCGTTTTGTACATATGCTTCATGATTTGCTTCAATCTTTTTCAAATCATAAAGATAATTTACCATCAAACCAAAGGATTTGGCAATTCCGTATTCCGAAGTATTTCCCATCCAGTTAATGCGGTATAATTTAGCACCATTGCCAAAATGAAATCGAGCAACAGAATTAACAGGCTTATTATACTTTTTAACCCTAATCAAATATATTGCGCAAGCATTAACTAATGGTTTTTTCAATAGTTCACTTTTTTTAGGATCTTTATACCAAGCTTCATCTTCAAGTGGTTTAAGTAATTTACGACCTTCTTCAGTAATAAATTCGGAGCTATCCGACTTTATTTCATCCTTAAGCCAGTCGGCAAATCCCGGGATTGGGGATAATGTACTATATTTTTTTATTGAAGGTAATTCCGATGCTAGCTGTGTAACAACCATTTTGATGAGGAAGTTTCCCAATGGAACTTTTTTAAGTCCACGCTGACAATTGTTTATAGAATAAAAAATAGCGGTATCAGCTTCCTTTTCCCCAATGCTTTGGTCGTTAAATATTGATTGAATAGAGCCTGTTATACCTTTGGTTAAAGCGACTTCAACAAAAATCAATGGCTCATCATCAAGGGCCGGATGAAAATAAGCAAAACACCTTTTGTTTGTTGTTAATCTGCTTTTTAAGTCATTCCAATTAGCAATTGTATGAACTGCTTCATATTGAATTATCTTCTCGAGAATAGAAGCCTCGGTATCCCAATCGATTTTTCTAAGAACAAGAAACCCAGGATTAAACCATGCCGTAAGTAACCCCCTGAGTTCATCATCAATAGTTTCTAAATCGGAATTTGAAGGAATAAAATCCAGCAAGTCTTCCCTTAGCGAAACTATTGCTTTTGTTCCCATTGGTGCCATAATCATCCTGCTAAATAGTTCTTGTCGTTTCGAATTAATTTGGCGTGAAAGATCACTCAGTGTTTTTTCATTCGGCTGATCTGTAAATGCTTGTGCTACTGTTTTAATGCTTTCCAGATCTGGCCCCATCTTCTTATTTAATTCCTTAAAAAAAGTTAATTTCTCTTTTATGGATAAGAGGTTATAACGATTCATCACTTCTCTGGCGAGGGCAATGCCAGAAGCTACACCTTTATGCGAAATCAGATCATCGCATAGATCAAGTAATATTTGTGTTGAAGTACCTCGTAATTTCCTAATATTCAGAAATTTTTCCCCTGCATCTGCAACAGAATCCACAAGGTTTTTTGTAAATCGGCCTATAATGTTCATTGGGTTGTTAGCTTTTAAAACTTTTCAGATGTAACTCATACAAATTTAGTTACAAAATATGTTAAAAGCAATTTATTTATCACCTTTCATGTTTTTTCGATTCGAAAGGTGATATCCGAGATATAATTACTCACCAACTTTAATCCTTAACCCCGAAGAATGTGCCCCAAACTCAGGAGCATACATACTTTGTATTGTTGCTATTCCATTTGTGAAATCTCCTTTTTGAGTTACAAATAATGGATATTCAAGCACATATGTGCCTTTATTTAAGTATCGCATAAAGAACTCAGTGCTAACATCTGTTATGTTTTTATAGTACCATAGACCGCCACTATATGAGTAACCTGATAGAGGTGAAACAGGCTCAAAAGCAGTTGCCCGCATATCTTTAAGGTGCACGTATTCCATAGCTCTGTCAGTAGAAATTATTAACCTTACTACGACTTTGTCGCCCGTTTTTAATTCCTGATCCATATCAAATGCTACCAAAACTGGACCTTCATTAGTGAGTTTTTCGACAAAAAGGTTTTTACTTATTGATAAAGGAGAATTATGAGACTCGATTTTATCCATGTCCTCAAAATATTGCCAGTATGCTGCTCCCCATGCTATATTATTGTTCGGATTTTTTACTGTGATGTTTGATAATTCCGCGGTAATTTCTTTTCCTGCCCATGATGTACTAAAATATCCGGTACCGGCTTCTGCTGTAATATCCGAATTGGTACTTACATCAACCATCTTTTCGCCAACTTTTATTTCAACTAATTCATTATTTTCAAGGGAGTTATTGCCATACATAAGCAGAGCATAAACTGCCTCAGCAGTAGCTGTTGAAGTTTTCCAATGCTGAGTTTGTTTTTGTTTTATCAACCAAATCTTCAATTGTTCAATAACCGTAGGATTATTATCTAACTGTGCCATGGTTTCAATCATCATTGCCTGTGTTTCAACAGGTGCCTGATACCAATTCCAACCAGTTTCCTGACGCCAGTACATGCCCAAATCTTTGCTATATAACGACCTTTCTTTTAATGAGCGAATAATTGCTTCCGATTCATTTCTATGACCAAAGCTATGAAGCATTATTGCCGTCATTCCCTGTAAATAGTTTGATTGCTTTAGCCAGTATTTGCTGGCCTGATTGATGTAATATTCAATTGCTTCATTTGATTTATCAGGAATGGGAATGATATCCACCAGAAGTGATCTTAAATACAAATACTGAGTTTGGGAACTCCTAAGGTTATAATTATTCAATAATTTTGGACTGGTTTTTTTTAGTTTTACATAATCGCTGGCTATTTCTGCATCAAGCCAGGTAATTGCCTTACGAACCATTTGAAAGCGTTTGTTGCCACTCTTTAAATCCAATACACCTTTGTGATGTAGTTTTGCCATTCCAAGTGTAATAGATTGAGTTGTATGTCGGTCTTCTTTCATACCATTAAACCAAGGCCATGCACCTGATGGCAATTGTCCCTCGTATAGTTTGTTAAGTACCTCTTCTTTACTATCTGACATAATGTTTACATCAAATAGAATTGCTATTCTGCGTTTTTGTTCACTTTCATCGTCGGCTTCAAGAACCCAGGGAGTAGCCTCTAATATTGTGTTTTTAAGTTCCTGATTTTTTTCAAGATTTGAAAGAAGCGCTTCAGGAGTAATGTTTTTCCAGCTTTCAAAAACAGCTTTAATATTTGGGTTGCTGTTTACAATGAACGATGAAAGTGAATTAGCAAAATAGCTGTTAAATAATGACATATAGTTACTATTCTCAGGTGCACTTAAGTAGGGAAGAGCCTGAACGGCATACCATGCGGGGTTTGAAGTAAACTCAATGGTGTATTTGTAATTATTTATCGAACTACTATTATTGGATATTTCCAATGCATCAAATTTAAAATCTGTAGTGCTTAACCCACTAACATTCATAGGTAAAGAACTTGTAACTAACATCCTGTTCGTTAGCACTGGAAACATCCTTTCTTCACCATCAGTAAAAGTACCTGTTGAAGATGTAATTTTGTAAGACAGCATACTAATATCATCTGGTATGCTTATGCGCCAACTTACTGCTCCACTCTGTTTTGGTTTAATTTTTTGAGAAATAGTATGATCATTATCATCAATAAATAATGAAACTGATTTCATGGTAATAGCATCAAAAAATTCAATCTTTGATAATGCATCTATGCTATTATCAGTGAAATTAATAACCTTTGCTGTAAATAATAATGTATCTCCCTGGCGCACAAATCGTGGTACATTCGGAATAATCATTAATTCTTTTTGTGATTTGATTTTTCTTTCCAGAGTACCAACTTTAAGATCGTTGGTGTAAGCGAGCATCAGTATTTTCCATTCGGTAAGTGCGTCAGGAGTGTTGAAACTAAATGATACATTTCCAAGCTCGTCTGTTTTAAGATTCGGGAAAAAGAAAGCAGTTTCGTTGAAATTGCTACGAAGAGGGATGGTTTCTTTTTGTTGATTAATCTCAGGAGTATCTATATCCCCAGATATATTCTCATCATTTTCTACCATAAATAGTACATTATCAGTTAGCTCTTCCTCCTCTAATCCCATCGATTCCTGTGCTATTACTGATTTACGATAATTGTAATCCATCCCACCGTAGTTATTGCTATTGTAACCCATATTTTGATACCCAAACCAATTTACTGTTGGGTAATTAATACTGGCAGCCCGATAATACTTTAATTCAGGCATAAATAATGTTGCTGATAATGAGGTGTTAAATTGATTTGATTCCCATCCGGATGAGCGAGACTTATTATGATAAAGATTCATTTGCCACTGGTTTGTCCTAAAAATATTCAAAGAAGCATCATACATTCCTGCCAATAATTCAGCCGATAATTTCTGACCATCTTTGCCGCTAATCGTGACTTTCCATTCTTCTTTTTGTCCCGGAGTTAAGTGACTGCGGAATGTTTCGAGATAAATATAAAGCTCTTTATTTGTAAAAGGAACAACTATATTTATGTTTTTTGAATAAAACTCGTTGAATTTAACCATGGTTACATTTATCGAAAAATTACCCCTGTAAGCCTCAACAACAGGAATCTCAATAATTTTTTGCCCCTTGTTTAATGTAATCCAGTTTCTTTCGATTATGTTTTTTCCATTTACTATCTCATACATTAACGGAGTTTTACGAGTTGCTGAACCCACAACAAGTTTTATTGTTTCCCCGGGCTCTGCTTTGTTACTGGTTACAGCAACCCATTCAATCATGTTGCCGGGCATCTTTTTTCCTGATGATGAATACAATGTGAAAACTTGTTTAGTTTCAATAGTATTTCCTTGGTTATCTTTACCTTCAGCAATAATTAAGTATTCACCTTGCTCTAGTTCACTGAATAAGTTTGCAGGAATCGTACCGGATCCTAATATGGTTAGTTGCCCTTCAGCAACTTTTGTTTTGTCCCATGTAAGTGGGTCAATCTCATTTTTATAAGGCAAATGCGGAAAATCAACAATGAATTCTTTTTCAGGGATAACACTAAATTCAGGTTGAGGCCAGGGACGATTACTTAGTAGTCTTGTTGGTGGAGTGAGTTTGTAAACGGTTATGGTGGCTTCGAATTTAATACCTGATCCGTTTAAATTTTTGGCATTAATTTTTGGAGTTCCGATGTTTCCTAATTCAACAACCTCAGGTATTTCAATATCTAGGATCACAGACTTGGTTCCAATTTTAACACTGGTTTGCCCTGTCTGCACTTCGCCTGTTATGTCGGTTACTTCGGTAATAATTTCATATGTAAATACAGGATCAGTTTTTAGTGAGATATTATTATCAGCGATAGCATCAAATTGAACACTAAATTTACCCAAAGAAGAGGTTGTAACCACTCCGTTTGTAATTTCCAGATCGTTTTTAATGTTTGGTGGAAACCATGAAAATACTCTGTAATATGGCCATGGGAAGTTTACCTTTCTAATAACTCTGTACTTAACCTCGGCGCCATCTACGGCGTTACCTGCATACCCCATGGCACTGCCGGTAATTGAAATATTATCACCTAGTTTTGGTTGGCCGGTAAGACTATCGAAAACTACCTCAAATGTTGGAAGTTTGTAATTCTCGACTAATATTTGAATAGAACCGGTTTTGCTCTTTATTGTCATTTGCCCATTCAATCCTCCAATAGGAATTGTAAAGAATCCATTAAATGAACCATCTTCGGTAGTTGTAAACTTTGTTGAAGCTATTATCTTTCTACTCGAGTTTGTAAACTCAATATCAGTGGTATAATCCTTAAGCAATTTAATGTCTTGTGCTATTTCTTCAGTAACAATACCTTTAAAATATACTGTTTGGCCGGGACGATATACAGCCCTGTCGGTGAACAAAAATGTTTTAATTTTTGGTTTGTTATTTTCAGTAGCGCGAAAAAAGTTTAGGTAATTCTCTGAAAAAAGTTTGTCCCCATCCTTTTCAAACTCAAATAAGTATGTACCATAATTATTATCACTAATCGATTCAATTTTTGCATACCCAACATTGTCAGAAATTACTTTCCCAATTTCTTTAATGGTATAATTCCTGCTGCGATTATCATAACTCTGCTTATATATTGTAATACTTACATCGCCAATACTTTTTCCTGTTTCCCGATTAACAATATACATATCAGTATGTTCAGAACTTGGATTAGCACTGGTTATATAACTTAGGTTGGTAATCCAAATTGGTTTGAACTTAATAGTTTGGGTTGTGCTGAATAATGAATCGTTGGATGCAAAGATTATGTAATATCCCAGAGGAAGTTCCGGGATCTTAATCTCAACAGAATGCGATCTGTGATCAGTTGTCGCAGGAAGCTCTTGTTCCCATGAAATTACTTCTTTTTCACGTAGTTGATTTTGAATATTTTCTTTTTTGTTGTGCCTGTCGGCATTTGCCTTGGGGTTACCAACAACAACTTTAAAGTATAAACGATCAATGTTTTTAAACTCAATCAATGATAATGTTGGGGAGTCGGGCGATTGAGCAACCTGAATATCAAATTTAAAATCGACTTGATTTATTTGCTCACTTAAATTACGGCATTTGTTCGATCCTATAACATCAGGAAATTGTTTTAATGCAAGTTTACAAATACTGTCAGCCTTAACAAAGTTGAATTTATTATCTTCATTGTACTTGGGGGAGTAGTTTTTCCCATCTATGAAATATTGGTTCGCTAGTTCGAATGCAATAGATACAAAAACAGGGTGATTGTTATATTTTTTTGCCAAATATGTTAATGAACTAATATATTTGCTTCCAATATCAGATGAATGATTTGAATTATTCTCTACGTATTTTAGTCTTCTTAGATCCAAATCCACAAGAGCCTCTGTATTGTTGTTTTTGATATGTAATGATATTAATTTCTGAAAAATTGAGAGGATGAAACTTTCTTTATTATTAAGAGGATTAATCTTCAAATTAGCAAATTCAGGTGTTGGGATTAAATAATTAGCACTGTTTGTTTGAACAGGAGTAGACATCTGTGTAAATTCATAATCACTTGATGTAAAATAATTTAATGCCCTGTTTGCAAGCAAATCAAATAAGTAAGGAAACAATGTTGTATTGGCCGAATCACCTTGGAGCAGTACAGCATTATAATTTTTGAGAGGTATTTTTGAAAGCTCTTTTTCATTTTGCAATGAAGCACTATAATACTTTTCAATTTCTTTGTTAAGTGTAAGGGCATCCCATGTATTAATATCTTCGCTATCGTTTTCAGATACAATCTCTCGGGAGTTAATAACCCATCTGTTTGAGTTATAGTATGTTTGAAAAAGCTCTGCAACCAATGATTGTAATATCTGTTTTTCAGGTGTAGATGCAGTTTCAATTTCCCTTTTGAAAATATCAATAGACTTGATTATGTGCTCTTCCTCAAATTGGCTTTGCAGACTTACACGATATATGAGCGACTTTATAATTTGAGGTTTATCATTTTCTCCTTTTGCAGTCTTATATATTTCATCAACAATTTTAATTGCTGATTTAGGTTGACCTTTTTTTACGAAATTTTCTACTTTTTGCCATTGTTCATTGTATTTATCACTATCAGGCATTAATTGAAAACTACTGATAATTACAATCGCCAGGATAATAAGCGAATAAGAGATAAACTTTTTAAATGTATTCATATTTAAAGATGTTAGATGCAAATTAGAAATGACAATTATTTTGAATAGTTATATGCCATTTATATGATAGGTGCAAATATAATGCCTTAATTAGTTTGGTGATGATTTCGTAACTTAGCAAACAGTGTGTCTTATTATAAATGTCACTAAATAAACCAGTTGTTTGAATCATTTTAGTGTTAATCAATTGTTAATTTGAAGCTTAATCAAATATCTGTATAGAAATTTTATACTATATTTGCCATGTAATTCAGTTCCTCGTACTGCTAACTGCATTGTTAAAGCAAACCTGAGGCTTCTTGATTTATAAAGAAGGGTGGAGAGATTAGGCTCTATGAAGCCCTGGCAACCTTCCGGTAATACGGAAAAGGTGCCAATACCTAACCTTCTGCCAAAGGCAGTGGGAAATGATAAATTTTAAATGCAGAGTCAAAATAGGGTAGTAAATTTCTATACGCATTATTAAATTCTGACTCTCATTTTATAAAAATATTTGAGTATGAAGTCTGACATAAAAAATGAACTAAAAAACCGAATCCTTGTACTGGATGGTGCCATGGGTACTATGATCCAACGCTACAAACTGGAAGAGTATGATTATCGGGGTCAAAAATTTAAGGACTATAAAAAACTCCTTAAAGGAAATAACGATCTGCTAAATATAACTCAGCCACAGATAATAAGTGATATTCACGAAGAATATTTAATTGCCGGTGCAGATATAATTGAAACCAATACCTTTAACGGCACACGTATTTCACAAAGCGATTATGGTCTTGAAGATGAGGTTTATGAAATCAATTTTCAAGCAGCAAGAATAGCTAAACTGGTTGCTGATAAATATACTTCACTTAATCCTGATAAACCACGCTGGGTTGCAGGAGCAATGGGCCCCACTAACAAAACTGCCTCAATGTCACCAAAAGTAAGTGATCCAGGGTATCGCAATGTTACCTTCGATGAGCTTAGAGATAATTATTACGAGCAGGCTTCGGCATTGATAGATGGAGGAGTTGATTTATTACTTGTTGAAACAATATTTGATACTTTAAATGGCAAGGCAGCTTTGTTTGGAATTAATCAACTGATGGAAGAAAAGGGGAAAAGGATACCTGTAATGATTTCAGGTACAATTACCGATGCCAGCGGCCGCACCTTATCAGGGCAAACCCTTGAAGCATTTTTTAATTCCATCTCACATATTGACATGTTAAGTGTTGGGCTTAATTGTTCTTTGGGTTCTGAGCAGATTCGTCCTCATATTGCTGAATTATCTAAAATAGCACCATATAATGTTAGTGTTTATCCAAATGCAGGCCTGCCAAATCAATTTGGTGAATATGATGAAACACCAGAACAAATGGGTGTTTATATTAAAGATTTTTTAGAAAATAGTTTCGTAAACATTGTTGGAGGATGCTGTGGTACAACACCTGATCATATTAAGGTAATAGCAGATATTGCGGCGGAATTTAACGCTCGTGGAATTCCAGTTAAGGAGCATATTACCCAAATCAGCGGACTTGAACCAATTATAATTAACCGTCAGATAAACTTTGTAAATATTGGTGAAAGGACAAATGTTAGCGGATCGAGAAAGTTTGCACGATTAATTCGGGAAAAGAAGTATGAAGAGGCTCTAACTATCGCCCGTCATCAGGTTGAAGGTGGTGCTCAGGTGCTTGATGTGAACATGGATGATGGAATGCTGGATGCGCAGAGTGAGATGGTTACTTTCTTGAATTATCTGGCTTCTGATCCAGATGTATCCAGATTACCAATTATGATCGACTCATCAAAATGGGAGGTGATAGAGGCTGGCTTAAAATGTATCCAGGGAAAAGGAATCGTTAATTCCATAAGCCTTAAAAATGGAGAAGAAGAATTCTTACATCAAGCCCGACTTATAAAAAATTATGGAGCAGCAGTTGTTGTTATGGCTTTCGATGAAGAAGGTCAAGCCGCAGATCTTGAGAGGAAAATAGCCATTTGTCAGCGCGCGTATAGTCTTCTTACCAATGAAGGTTTTCCACCTGAGGATATTATTTTCGATCCTAATATACTGGCAATTGCCACAGGAATTTCGGAGCATAATAACTATGCTGTTGATTATATTAATGCAGTTAAGTGGATTAAGGAAAATCTGCCATATGCAAAAGTTAGCGGAGGTGTTAGTAACCTCTCGTTTTCCTTTCGCGGAAATGATACTGTTCGAGAGGCCATTCATTCGGTATTTTTATATAATGCCATCGCTGCCGGAATGGACATGGGAATCGTTAATCCGGGAATGTTGCAGATTTATGATGAAATACCTGAAGATCTTCGTAATCTGGTTATTGATGTGGTTCTGAATCGTAGAAAAGATGCAACTGACAGACTGCTTATTTATGCTGAAAAGATTAAGGATAATATTCATGTTAAAGATTCTGTTAAAGAAGAATGGCGTGAGTTACCCGTTGAAAAACGTCTCGAGCATGCTCTAATTAAAGGAATAACGGAATTCATTGAGACGGATGTTGAAGAAGCACGCAAAAACGCAAAAAGAGCTCTCGATGTTATTGAAATATCACTTATGAATGGCATGAACATAGTAGGTGATCTTTTTGGTTCCGGGAAGATGTTTCTTCCTCAAGTTGTAAAAAGTGCCAGAGTTATGAAACAAGCTGTTGCTTATTTGCTGCCATTTATCGAATTGGAAAATAATGGCGAACAGGTTACCAATGGTAAGGTTGTATTGGCAACTGTTAAGGGCGATGTTCACGACATTGGGAAAAATATTGTAGGAGTAGTTCTGTCGTGTAATAATTATGAGGTTATTGATTTGGGTGTTATGGTAACCGCCGAAACTATTCTTGAAACCATCGAGAAAGAAAATGCAGATTTACTTGGGCTGAGTGGATTAATTACACCATCATTGGAGGAAATGGTTCATGTTGCAAAAGAGCTCACCCGTCGGAATAAAAGTATCCCATTATTAATTGGAGGTGCTACTACTTCATCAATTCATACGGCTGTTAAAATATCTCCACATTACTCATATCCGGTAATTCATGTTCGTGACGCATCGAAGGTGATTGGCGTTGCCGGCAAGTTATTATCTCCATCTGATAAGGAGAAATTCTTAGAAGAAACAAAAATTGAGTATGATCGTCTTCGTGAAAAACATGCGAATAATATTGATGATAAAAAGTATATCACCATTGGGGATGCTCGCATTAACAAGTTTAAACCTGATTGGGATAGTTATGAAATAATTAAACCATCTAATATTGGGATTAAGGTATTTGATGATATTTCGCTGGGTGAGGTTCGTGAATTTATAGATTGGACATTCTTTTTCCATGCATGGAAACTTAACGGGAAATATCCTTCAATTCTTAAAGATCCTATTAAAGGTGAAGAGGCTCAAAAATTACTTGTTGATGCCAACAATATGCTGGATAGAATAATTGATGAGAAATGGCTATCTGCGAAAGCAGTAACGGGTATTTTTCCTGCATATTCATATCAGGATGAAGTTGTTGTTAATTTTGAGAATAAAGAAACCAATTTCAGATTTTTGAGAAATCAGGAGAAAAAGGCAAGAGGTATCCCAAATTTATGTTTGAGTGATTTCGTAGCACCTAAATCAACGGATTATACTGATTACTTGGGTGGATTTGTAGTAACAACAGGCATTGGAATTGAGGAGCATATTAAACGATTTGTAGATGATAATGATGACTATAGTGCAATAATGCTAAAGGTGCTTGCCGATCGTTTAGCAGAAGCTGCCACCGAGTTACTCCATGAAAAAGTTCGTAAAGAATATTGGGCTTACGCTCCCGATGAAAATATTAAAATAGAAGAAAAACTCAGGGAGAAATATCAGGGAATTCGCCCGGCTCCGGGATATCCGGCTTGTCCTGAACACAGCGAAAAGGAAGTTCTATTCACATTACTAAATGCAGAAGAAGCAACCGGAGTTACATTAACGGATAATTTTGCCATGTACCCTGCAGCATCGGTTAGCGGCTTTTATTTTACACATCCCAATTCGCAATATTTTAATGTCGGAAAATTGATGCCGGATCAAATTCAGGATTATGCATCTAGAAAAAATATTAGCATTGAACAGGTAAAAAAATTATTACCAATGAATATATAATGAATTAAGTTAATTTGTCATTCTGAGCGAAGCGAAGAATCTAAAACATATAGAATTATTATTAAATAGATTCTTCGCTTTGCTCAGAATGACAAAAAGAAATAAAACATGGAAAAAACAGTAGTAAAACATATAGAAGATTCAAAAGGAACCTTATTTTCCTTTGAATTATTACCACCTTTAAAGGGTCATGATTTTGAGTCAACGGAGCAAGCTATCGATCCACTTGTTGAGTTCGACCCTTCATTCATTAACATAACCTATCATCAACAAGAAGTTGTTTATGAAAATGCAGGAAATGGTTTAGTCCGCAAACAAACCGTAAGAAAACGCCCCGGAACTGTTGGGATATCAGCTGCCATAAAATATAGATACGGTATTAACGTGGTTCCACATATTATTTGCGGTGGTTTTACACGTGAAGACACAGAAAATGCACTGATAGATTTGCAGTTTTTAGGTATTAATAATATTCTTGTTGTCAGAGGAGACCCACAACCCGGCACAAGAGTGTTTATCCCCGAACCTGATGGAAATGCTCATGCCTTGGATCTTATTGAACAAATTACAAAACTCAATAATGGTGTGTATCTCGACGAAAAGTTATTGAACACCCGATCAATGGACTTCTGCATAGGTGTGGCCGGTTATCCTGAAAAACATGGCGAATCACCAAACATGGATAGTGATTTGTATTTCCTGAAAAAGAAAATACAAGCCGGAGCCTCATACATCGTAACACAAATGTTTTTTGATAATCAGAAATATTTCGATTTTGTAAAGCTTTGCAGAGAAAAGGATATTAATGTGCCAATTATTCCGGGGTTAAAACCTATCTCCACACGCAATCACCTGATAAATATTCCCAAAACCTTTGGTGTTGACTTACCTGTTGATCTTGTAAAAGAAGTTCTTAAATGTAAAGATAATAATCAGGTTCGACAGGTAGGGGTGGAGTGGGCCATTCAGCAATCTAAAGAACTTAAAGCTGCCAATGTTCCTGTACTACATTATTACACAATGGGTAAATCAGATAATATCCAGAAGATCGCCAGGGAGGTGTTTTAATAGAATAATTCATCGGTATTTGCATCAATAAATGGATACTATTAGCTATCAATCACCCGAATTCATCAAAATACGGTAACTAAAGTTGCCGAATTCATCAAAATACGGTAACTAAAGTTGCCAAATTAATACTTTTGATTGTTTATTTCAAAAACTCACAACACCAATGATATCCATGGCAATCCAAAAACCATATAAATTACAAAGCTTAAAAAAGTAAGAATTCCACCGTATTTGTAAACTTCCTTTGGTGTAATATAACCACTGCTTATATAAAGGATATTGCAACTTGAGCCTTGCGGAGTTATAACCGAAAAGTAGTTTGTTGCAAACAGTAACATCAGGGCAAGAGATGTTGTGTCGATCCCCAAACTTTTCCCGGCTCCCAGAAAAACTCCCAACAATGCCAGCATATGAGCAGTTTGACTAACAAATAGATAATGGAAGATTATATATACAAAGACCAAAAGAAAAAAAGCAAGATGCTGGTTTAGTCCTTCTATTTGGATAGCCAAAACGTTGCCAACATAATCCATAAAGCCCAACTCATTTAGCTGACTACTCATTATGTACAGAATGGAAAACCATATCATGGTTGTTAAGGCCTCTCCTTCTTTTTTAATTTCTTTAACTTTGAATACATTGGTTACCAATAGTATCCCAAGACCCAGAAATGCGATTATCGTTTTGTTAATATTTAGAACATCAGAAAGGGCCCAAAAAATAACCAGAAATGCAAAAACAACAGCAGTAATTATTTCATCACGACTCATTTTGCCCATCTTCTTTAACTCCTCTAATGCATGGATTGGTGCATTTGGTGTGAGTTTCATTTGGGGTGGATATATCTTATAAAGCACCCATGGAATTACAATTGCCGCAATTATTGTTGGAACAAATGAAGCAAGTATCCACGTTCCAAAACCAATGTTCACCCCATAACTTTCGGCAATTGCTGCACCGGCCGGATTGGCTGCCATAGCAGTTAGCCACATTGCCGATGACAGACCTATTCCAAACATACTTGCAAACATTAAAAAGCTACCAAGTTTTTTCTCTGTCCCTTTTTCAGGATCAGAACCATTTACCATTGATATGGAATATATTATGGGGAATAATAGTCCTGAGCGCGCTGTGTTGCTCGGGAAGGCAGGAGCAATGATCATATCAGTAGCAATCAGGCTGTAACCTAATCCTAGGGTGGTTTTTCCAAAACGTCTTATCATTAGCAAAGCAATCCTATTACCTAAACCGGATTTTACTACTGCTTTTGCAATGAGGAAAGCCACAACAATTAAAAGAACAATATCATTTGAAAACCCTGAAAATGCCTGACCAGGGTCAATTGTTCCGGTAATAACAGCTAATACCATCCCAAAAACCGATGCCACTAAAATGTTAAACGCTCCAATTACTATACTTATAATCGTTGTAAAAAAGATAGCGAAAAGATGCCATGCATCGGGGCTAATTTCGGGAGGGTGAGGTAAAAACCAAATAAGAATTCCAAAAAGGATGATTACTATTTTTTTAATCATAAGGTAATTGAATCAATAAATATTGCTCGTAAACAAATGAATTATTTCATGGTAAAATTATACAATTTAGGGAATAAACTTATAGCTAACAAAATAGTTAGTTACATATTTGTAAGTTACATAAAAGTTACATATATTTGTAATCTAAAAGATTCATATTATGTATACGCCATTTGTTTACGGGAAACTCGTACAGGGGAAAAATTTTACAAATAGGGAAAATGAATTAGCCAGGCTAAAACAAAATTTCATATCAGGTATAAATACAATATTGATATCTCCACGCAGATGGGGAAAATCATCATTGGTAAAAAGAGCAGGAGATGAAGTATTGGGCACAACGAAATCAGTGAGAATTGTTCACCTTGACATGTTCAATATCCGCACAGAAGAAGATTTTTACAAGTATTTATCCGAAAATTTACTTAGGGCGGTATCCGGGAAACTTGAAGACTGGGTACAAAACTCTAAAAAGTTTTTAAAGAAATTAATGCCTAGGATTACTTTTTCACCTGAGGAACTACAAGAGGTGAGTTTTGTCTTAAATTGGACAGATGTTGTTAAACAACCAGATGAGATACTTGATTTGGCCGAAAATATTGCTAACGACAAAGGTATTAAAATTGTAATTTGTATTGATGAGTTTCAAAATCTGTCATATTTTGAAAAACCACTTGATTTTCAGAAAAAATTGCGTTCACACTGGCAAAATCACAGCAATGTTTCGTACTGTTTATATGGAAGCAAAAGAAATATGCTAATGGAAGTATTTGCGTCACCTTCTATGCCATTCTATAAATTTGGAGATTTGATGTTTCTTCAAAAAATTTCAAGCGAATACTGGAAGAAATTTATTCAGGAAAGATTTAATTCAACAGGAAAGAAAATCAGAAAGAAACAGGCAGAAAAAATCGCACTACTTGTGGAAAATCATCCATATTATGTGCAGCAATTGGCTCAATTATGTTGGCTTAGAACAGATAAAGAAGTGGATGACGAAATCATTGAAGAGACCCTAAATTCATTAGCATTGCAACTCAGTTTGTTGTTTCAAAATATGACAGAGAATTTAAGCACCAGTCAGGTAAACTTCTTAAGAGCATTGCTGGATGGTGTAAAAATGTTTAGTTCGATTGAAACTTTGCGTAATTATAGTTTAGGTACCTCTGCAAATATTAGCAGGATTAAAGGTGCATTGATTAATAAGGAGATAATTGATGAAAATACTCCTGGAAAGATTGAGCTACTTGATCCGGTTTATAGATACTGGCTTAAAGAATACTATTTTAATTATCAATAATCCTAATAACTTTACTTTCACCAACTCCCAGATCAAACCAAAAAATAATTTCTTCCCCTGAAAATTTATGTTCAGGAATTAATCCATCCACCGAAACTGCTTTGGCAAAGGCAACCAAAGAAAGCCCAATAATTTCAAAATCATTTTTGTTGGTCAACTTTACTCTGCCATCCGGTAATATATGATAATCAATGTTATCAATGGATGTTCTATAATCTAGAAAACTATCAATTGTACAGATGTTTAATTTTCCCGCATCTCGTAGGTTTGCCAAATTTGCCAGTGCCTGATTAAATCCGGGTTGGGCAATTATTGTGGAGTCATTGTCATAGGTCCACATCCCTTTTTTAGGATCAACCCAGGCGGGATAAACATGGTTGATTTCAACTGACCAATTATCGACCAGGCTGGTTAGCTTACTAGGATTGAAAAGATAATCCCATAAATATGGTTCATAAATAAACAGGGCACTGGTTGTTGTCCAGTGATATAAGTCCTCTGTTTTTGTTGGATGTTTGTAATAATCAGGCTTTGGAAAAAAGTCGCCATAACCACTATATGGTTTTTCTAGGGATGCTTCAAATTGCCAATCTTTATAGGTATTAAGCTCTTCGTAATATGCATTATGTAAATACTTGACTCCGTACTTATTCCACAGGTCTATGGCATAGAAAGGTGACTTCTTTAGAGTTGCATCACATATTAAATCCTCACGATTATTTTGTGGACCGTTATTATTTCCATGATCTATCCATGATGGTGAACCAAAATTCATTTGCATATATAGTAATGCTTCTTCAAGTCTTTTTGGTGTTGTGGTAAATTGTTCGGGTGTGTGTAGGCAAATGTCGCTACCTTTTTTTGAAATTTGAACCAGGAATTCTGAAAATTCTTTATCAGTTAGGATTGTGCATTCAAGAGTATTGAAGAGCCCTCTTGAGACTTTGAAATTTGAAATACTATCAGGATTATCATAAAATACACTCTTAGTAATAGGGATATTGTACTTAACAAAACCGCCTGTTGCGCTATCAGCATTTCTTATATTTTCAGAACCAAAATAAGTTGCTCTGTTTGTTCTTATGTCGCTATAGTCAGCATGTTCGGTCCAAATATATATTGCTTCATATCCCGATGGATTTTTCATGAAGCGAGGGATGGAATTAGCATGGTTTCCAATAGTAATATTGAAACTATATTCTCTTTTATTTCTTCTTTTGTAACTACTCGCTGACTCTTCCTTTTTCCAATTATTGCTATCAGGGTTTAGCGGAAAACGGAAAAATGGGTGGTCATTTTCCCAGTCGAGGTTCGCTAATAATCTTTTGTTTTCATTATCAAACTGAAGCGATGACACATCAGGTGTGTGGTAAATAAAAAACGAACTATCGCCCTCCCCAAATTTAATACCTTGTTTGTCGAGCCAGTATTCTTTTTGAAAATCCATAGCATGCAATTTCCTGTTTTGCCTGTAAATTTCTGATGGATTTTGTGCTGCATCAATAATAATTGAAGACCGTGCAATATCAACATTTTTTACATATTTCTCTTCAATGTGTAGTTGGATTTGAGGTGAGTTAACTTTGCAATCTAAAAGGAGTTTAACTTTTTTGAACCTGGTTTTTAATTCGAACCTTAGAATAGTTAAGTCATCATGTTTTTTTTCGCCTTGAAAGTCAAAATCATCATAGTAACTTATTCTTTCATCCTTGATTTGCACTTCCTCAAAAAGAGATATATTGTATGTTAAATACTCTCCTTTATGATTTAATATTATTATTTGTTTTGTGATATTATTGTGAATAACTCTATAATAGCCATTATGAAAAAGCAGCTTATGATCCGATGATTTTTGTGAGTATTCATGATTAGAAATCTCAGGAAGATATGAGGGATTTTTCCTTTTCTTAAAAGTGATTCTTAAATCGTCAATTCCAACCTTTTTGTATTTGCCTGCATTCCATAAATATGTTTTAAGTTTACCTGTAGAAGCTATATTTGCCGGAATGCATATGGTATCATAAAATTTGTACCATTGGTTCTCCTCAATTAATATTTGTGAGAGAGGAATACCCTTCCACAATACATTTAAACCCTCATTTTCAATTGTAATAACATACAGGGCATTGGCATTTTTCACTTCACTTTTAACCCAACCCTCTATTTCTACAATAGTATTATTACCTCTTCTTTCTATGGGAAATATCATTTCAACACCAAGTCCATAAGGGTGTAATGAGTCGGTAAGTGAATAGTGAGAGCCCGAATGAGAAAAGCCACTATCGATTGTTGCTGTACCTATCCAAATTTCGTCAAAGCTAGAGTCTTCCAGATCGTTAGTGTAGGTTTGGGCTGCAATATGTGGGATTGTGAATATTGCAAACAACAGGATAAATAGCCTTGAAAGTATTAAATCTGTATTGCGTTTGCAGTTAATCAATTCCTAATTATTTTTCTTTACTTTTTTTAAATTAATATTTTTATTGCGACACCAAAATTAGTCTAATTTATAGAGTTTAGAAAATAGTTGTTGTAATGTCTATTTAAAATTTCCCATCTTTTATGCTTCAATTTTTAAGGGCAAATAATACTACTTTTTTGCATTGATGATGGTTTTAGTATCATTGCTACTGTTTTTTTTAACCTTTAAAAATTTAACATTACAATCTCTCAAAAAAACATAACGTAAACGATTATAAATCAACACGGTATAAATATAAAAAATAATTTTATTTTTGATAGTTTAATTCAAAAATGATATAATATTGCAACATATTTTTATTTACAAATAAATTTTAATATTAATAAATTAAAACAATTATTTTCTCTTAGTTGAGATGAAAACTAAAAAAACACAATTGTCGATTTCTTCTTCGTTGTATGAGGTTATTGACGAACCGCCGCCTTTCAGCGTACCCTCTGAAAGATTACAAAAATTAACTGAACCTTCTTTAGAATTAAATTATACCGGATTTGCGGTATCTGATAATTCATTGTCATTCAGGGATCGAAATTTCCCGGGAGTATCACTTGCAGAATGGACTGACTGGAAGTGGCAAATTCGAAATAGTTACACATCATTTAATAAGCTTGAAAAGATTATAAATCTTTCGGAAGATGAGAAAGGGTTTAAGGAACAATCATTAAACCTACCCATTCGCATCACGCCATATTATGCAAGTTTACTTGATGCTGATGATTCACTACAACCGCTGCGCAAAACTATGGTGCCGGTTTTAAACGAGTTAGTTGTATCACCGGGTGAGGAATCAGATCCGTTAGGCGAGGAGCATGACAGCCCGGTTCCGTTAATAGTACATCGTTACCCCGATAGAGCTCTTTTTCTTGTAACGGGATTTTGCTCTGCCTTTTGCAGGTATTGTACTCGTTCGCACATGGTGTCAAAAAAGGATAAGATGCATTCGCGTACTTCTGAAATAGATAATGCAATTGACTATATCCGTCAGCATCCAGAAATACGTGACGTGATTATATCAGGGGGCGACCCATTGACATTGGAAGACAGCCGATTAGAATATATCCTTTCGGGACTACGTGCCATAGAGCATGTGGAATTTATCAGGATAGGGACAAAAGTACCTGCCGTTTTGCCAATGAGGATCACTCCTGCACTGGTCCAGATGATAAAGAAGTACCACCCTGTATTTATGAGTTTACACTTTACACATCCATCTGAACTGACTCCTGAAACAAGGGAGGCTTGCAACAGGCTTGCCGATGCCGGAATACCGCTTGGTAGCCAGACAGTACTTATGGAAGGTATAAACAATAGCGTGGAGGTATATAAAAAGCTTACCCACGAACTCCTTAAAGTAAGGGTGCGCCCGTACTATTTGTATCAATGTGACCCAATTCCCGGTTCGGCACATTTTCGTACAAAAGTGGAAGATGGACTGAAAATTATACGTGGACTACGTGGCTTTACATCGGGCTATGCAATCCCCCAGTTTGTAATTGATGCACCAAAAGGCGGAGGTAAGATACCGCTTCTGCCAGATTACGTTGTGGGAAAAGAGAATGGCGACGTTGTATTACGCAACTATGAAAACAAAATTTTTAGATACCCTGATTATACTTAACCGTATGATATCAGGAGATCGATGCTCACTGTTTTTACTTAACAATCAATAACATATAATAAATCAATTTATAATGAAAATTGGTATAACATATGATTTGCGTTCTGAATACCTTGCAATGGGCTTTACGGAAGATGAGACAGCCGAATTCGACAAGGAGGGTACAATTGACGCAATCGAAAATGTTTTGAATAAACTAAATTTTCAAACCGAAAGGATTGGACATTTAAAACAACTGGTTGGGCGTTTATACCAGGGACACAGATGGGATTTGGTTTTTAATATTTGTGAAGGAATGTACGGAAATGGCCGCGAAGCCCAGGTACCAGCTTTATTGGATGCTTACAATATTCCATATGTGTTTTCTTCCCCTCTGGCATTAACCCTCACCCTCGACAAAGGCCTGACCAAAAGGGTTATAAGGGATGCAGGACTGGCCACCCCCGATTTTTTTATAGTAAACAAACCTGATGATGTTGGTAAAATAAATCTTCAGTTTCCCCTATTTGCAAAACCTGTAGCAGAAGGCACAGGAAAAGGGATTAACGCAAATTCTATAATTTACAATAAAGAAGAACTGGAAGCCCAGTGCAGATTTCTTCTATCCGAATACAAGCAGCCTGTACTTGTTGAAACATTTTTGAGTGGCAGGGAATTTACTGTCGGGATTGTTGGTACCGGAGATGAAGCAAAAGTGGTTGGCTCAATGGAAATTGTGCTTATGGAAAACGCAGAAAAGAATGTTTATTCATCTATAAATAAGGAGGAATATGAAACACGGATTAAATATAAAAAAGTGTTCGGAAAAGATAAAGATGCGTGTGAAGTCCTTGCTTTGGAAACATATAAATTACTTGGCTGTGAGGATGGGGGCAGGGCCGATATCCGTATGGACGGAAATGGCATTCCCAATTTTATTGAAATAAACCCACTGGCTGGATTACATCCTGAACATTCTGATTTGCCAATACTATGCAATCTAGTTGGAATACCATACGAGGAACTAATGGGTATGATAATGGATTCAGCAGTTAAAAAGGTTCGCACATAAATTTACAAGATGAAAAAGGTTGTTCTTTTAATAAATGCAATAACAACAAACCCAACCGAAGATGAGTTGGACGTACTTGATGAAGCAAATATTGTTGAAGAAGCCCTTATGGAGTTAGGGTATGAATCAGAACGGTTGTTTATGGGTCTTAATATGGATGAAACCAGTGAGCAATTACTCCTTAAAAAGCCCTCATTTGTATTCAATCTGGTCGAAAGCCTTGATAAAGACGGAAAACTTATTTATTTTGCCCCTTCGTTACTTGAACATTTGAAAATCCCATTTACAGGTTGCCGTTCCGAAAGTACCTATATAACCAGCAACAAAACCCTGACAAAAAAAATGCTTTTTGCTGCAGGGTTGCCAACCCCCCGGCAAATTTGTGATATAACCACCGAGAAATTCAACCCATCCATAAAATACATTGCCAAACCTGTTTGGGAAGATGCTTCAGTTGGCATTTCGGATGAGAATATTCTTCCCGGTGATATCCAAATAATCCAGGGGTTTGTAGATAAACATATAAGTTTAAAATATTTTTTTGAGGAGTTTATTATCGGTCGTGAATTTAATGTTTCAGTGCTGGCAGGTTCAAACGGACCGGAGGTACTTCCAATTCCGGAAATAGTATTTCAAAACTTCCCCGATGAAAAACCAAAAATTATTGGTTACAGTGCAAAATGGGACGAGGACTCATTTGAATATCAAAACACAAACAGGGTTTTTGGCCTTGAAGAATCAGATTATAAATTAGCTCAAAAGCTTAAACAAATTTGTTTAGATTGCTGGCATCTATTTGGGCTTAATGGATATGCACGGATTGATTTCAGGGTAGATGAAAATGGTAACCCCATGATTCTGGAAATTAATGCAAACCCATGCTTGTCGGCTGATGCAGGTTTTTACGCTGCAACTCAAAAAGCCGGATACTCATTTTCGGACGTTATTAATAGAATTATTAAAGATACATGGAACTAACAAATATTAGTTATCGTAACAGCGTTATTAAGTCCGATTCTGAAACCGTACGTAATATTGTTGCCTCGACCAACTTCTTTAACCCTGAAGAAATTGGCATTGCTGTAGAACTCGTTGACGAATTTCTTTTAAAGGGCCAGGAAAGCGGTTATCAGTTTATCTTTATGGAAAGCAATAATAGTGTACTGGGTTATGCATGTTATGGTAAAATTCCCGGAACTGTAAGTAGCTATGCACTGTATTGGATTGCTGTACACGATGATTTTAGAAATCGTAGTTTGGGAAAGGTGTTGCTGAAGGAAACAGAGAAAGTGATATTTAAACAGGGAGGAACAGGTATTTATGTTGAAACATCATCCCGGGAACAGTACATTCCCACAAGGGCGTTTTACAAAGCAAACGAATACCAGATTAAGGCCAGATTTGATGATTATTATGATAAAGGTGACGACCTTGTTTTTTTCGTAAAGAAAAACAATTAAAATATACAAATGTTTAGAATTAGAAAAATTTCAAACCCTTACTTACAAGTAAATACAAGGGCTATTAAACAGGTTAAAAACCTTATAGACAAACAGTTTAATGATATTCAGAAAGAAAAAATTGACATTATCAGCGATCAGTTAATTGACCCTCTTAAATATCGGTTTCACACAATGCTTTTTGTGGCTGACAATTACAACGAAAATATAAAAGGTTTTGCCCTGCTATTGCATATGCCAGATCTGCAATTTTATTATTTGGATTATATTGCTGTTGTGCCCGGAAAAGGACAGTCAGGTGTAGGAAGTGCACTATACGAAAGGGTTAGGGAAGAAGTGAGGTCAGTGGATGCAAGTGGAATTTTTATGGAATGTCTTCCCGATGATCCGCAACTTAGCCACAACCCGGAAATTCTGAAACAAAATAAAAAACGACTTGCTTTTTATGAAAAGTTTAATGCCCGGCCAATAATTAATACCAAATACGAAACCACCGTAAATGCAGGTGATGATGATCCTCCTTATCTGGTATATGATAACCTGGGAGGTGATAGTACTATATCGGCTGATTATTTAAAAAAGGTTGTTGAGGCAATTTTGTATCGTAAATATGGTGATTATTGCCCCGATTCTTATATAAAGGAAATAATAGAAAGTATTAAAGACAATCCGATTAAACTACGGCCACTTAAGTATCACAAAAAGAAAACAGAACCGCAAAAAATTCAGCACTCAGGTAAGAAAAGTATTTTTCTCATAGTCAATGATAAACACGACATTCATCATATTAAGGATAGAGGCTATGTGGAAGCACCTGTCAGGATCAAACATATATTGAATGATATCCTGCCTTTGGGAATCTTCAACCAGAATGAAGCAGCGAAATACCCCGATCATTTTATTACAGATGTTCACGACATAAAATATTTCAATTATTTTAAGAACGTAATTCAAAACATTGCTGCCGACAAATCAGTTTACCCATATGTTTTCCCAATACGCAACAATGCAAGGCCTCCAAAAGACCTTAGTGTCCGTGCGGGATATTATTGTATCGACACTTTTACGCCACTTAATAAAAATGCATATCTGGCTGCAAGATGGGGGGTTAATTGTGCATTAACTGCTGCCGATGCTTTGTTACAAGGTACAAAAGCAGCATATGTATTAACCAGGCCACCCGGACATCATGCCGAAAAAAGTGTGTTTGGCGGGTTTTGTTATTTTAATAATAGTGCTGTTGCTGCCAACTACCTTTCCCGATATGGTAAAGTTGCAATCCTTGATATGGATTACCATCACGGCAATGGTCAGCAGCAAATATTTTATGACCGGGCTGATGTTCTAACAATATCAATCCACGGTCATCCAAGTTTTGCTTATCCTTATTTTTCAGGGTTTGATAGTGAAAAAGGTGAAGGGGATGGATTAGGTTATAATGTGAACTTTGCCCTGCCCGAAACAATTACTGCCGATATATACAGTAATACTCTTATAAAAGCTGTATCACGATTAAAGAAGTTTAACCCGGATTTTCTAATTGTTTCATTGGGTTTCGATACCTCAAAAGGTGACCCCACAGGAACCTGGCCATTGCTGACCAGTGACTTTTTTAATAATGGACGCACAATAGCCTCGTTGGGATTGCCCACAATTTTTATGCAGGAAGGTGGATATAAGACCCAGGTACTGGGCAAAAATGCAAAAGCTTTTTTCTCAGGTTTTTATACTTAGTATATGAAACTTAACCTACTAAGCGGTGGTTTTGTAATGATTGTTATACACGAACAACAAAAAAAGAGTATTGGATTAATGGAGTGTTGTGAATTTTTAGCAGGTTGAAAAAATGTTCACATACCAAATAAGTTTTCAAAGTTGTAACATTATTAAGCTTTTTATGCAATACCGTTACCCAATACTCCAACACTCCAAGATGGTGAATTCTTTAATACTGCTTCACCTCAATCTCGTTTTTTAGTACCATAAGCCCGAATGAAGCAAGGGAAGCAAAGTCGTTAACCGTTGGATATAGCGCAATTGGTGCTAAACCCGCAAGACGGCTCTTTACATTCTTTAGGAACTGATCGCTGTCGAAAATTATTCCGGTAAGGATAATACAATCAACTTCCCCTTTTAAGGTTGCATAATGCGATGCTATTTCCTTCGAAACCTGGTATGACAATGCATAGGAAATATCCATGGCTTCCTGATCGCCATTGGCAATACGTTCATTAATTTTTGAAATATTGGATGTGCCGAGGTATGCTGAATAACCACCCTTTGATGTAATCATTTCCATAACCTCATCCTTGGTCATTTCGCCACTAAAGCATAGTTCTATTAATTGCCCCATGGGCAAAGTTCCCGAACGGGTTATTGAAAACGGGCCACCACCATCATGTGCCTGATTTACATCAACAACCTTACCTTTTTCATGAGCTCCTATTGAGATTCCACCTTTACCAATGTGACATACGATTAAATTGAGGTCTTCATATTGTCGATGAACGGATTTGGCGTACTGGGATGCTACAAATTTATGATTTAATGCATGGAAGATGGATTTTCTTTTGAATCGTGGGTGACCTGTTATACGAGCAACATCACTAAGCTCATCAACAACAATTGGGTTAGCAACATATGCCTTTTTATCAAGTTTTTTGGCCATATGATAAGATATCAAGCCCCCCAGATTTGTGGCATGCATACCCATGGCTCCTTCCTTAAGATCATCCACCATTTTAGGTGTAATTTCATAAACTCCCTGTGTAACAGGTTTCATAAGGCCGCTACGTCCCATTACAATTTCAATATCTTCGAGAAGTAAACCGTTGTTTTCTAATTCATTTATAATGCTATTTAACCGCAGTTCAATTTGTTCGGTGAAATGATTAAATGAATTTAAGGTATCTTCTGAATGACGAATTGTTTTTAAAAATATGGGTTCAGTATTTCGATACACCGCAATTTTAGTTACATCTTCCTCAGGGTAAATAACAAGAATATTTTTCTTAATCATAGCTGCTTTATTGTTGTATTATTTTCCCCAACTTCACTCTGATTTATTCAAAAGAGATCCATTGGTATCAAATCAAATTTTCCAATAGTCAACAAAAATAATAAGTATTAATCTGCAACAATTGGTAGTACAGCACAAATTTAATTAATGTTTCTGAATAATAGCGAAATTTTCAAATTAAGGAGAACTTAAATATAAAAAGCTTTATTGGGGAAGGGGGGTATGCGTATAAGGGTATAGGGGAATAAGGTATAACCTTATAAGGAAATATGAGTATTGAAGGGATGCCCCCATATACCCCTATTTCCATATATCCAAATGCCCTTATATTTAGGTAAAAAATGCAATCAATCTCAACTACATATTTCTACGATATTGACCCCCAACTTCAAAAAGGGTATTTGTGATTTGTCCAATCGAAGCATACTTTGCAGCATCCATAAGTGCTTCAAAAACGTTTTCATTTTTTATGGCCTTCATTTTTAGTATCTTCAATGCTTCTTTAGCCTCTTCACTCCATGTATTATGTAATTGATTTAGCATATTTATTTGATACTGCTTTTCTTTTTCTGTGGCACGGATTACCTCTCCGGGGACAACGGTTTTCGATCCACTACTTCCTAAAAACGTATTAACACCAATTATAGGCATTTCACCTGAGTGTTTCAGGTTTTCATAATACAGGCTCTCTTCCTGTATCTTTCCGCGCTGGTACATTGTCTCCATCGACCCAAGCACTCCGCCACGCTCAGTTAATCGGTCCATTTCACTCAATATAGCTTCCTCGACCAGCTCGGTAAGTTCTTCAATAATAAAGGACCCCTGAAGTGGATTTTGATTTTTGGCTAGTCCCAATTCGTGATTTATTATCATCTGTATTGCGATTGCACGGCGCACTGATTCCTCGGTAGGTGTTGTTATCGCCTCATCATAGGCATTGGTGTGAAGTGAGTTGCAGTTGTCGTAAATGGCATATAGCGCCTGTAGAGTTGTTCGGATATCATTAAAATCGATTTCCTGGGCATGGAGCGACCTGCCGGAAGTTTGGATATGATATTTAAGTTTTTGTGAACGTTCGTTGGCTCCATATTTTAGCTTCATAGCTTTGGCCCAAATCAATCGCGCAACACGGCCAATAACAGCGTATTCTGGGTCTTCTCCATTTGAGAAAAAGAACGACAGGTTTGGTGCAAATTTATTTATGTCCATTCCCCTCGACAGGTAATACTCAACATAAGTAAATCCGTTTGCCAGTGTAAATGCCAATTGACTTATTGGGTTTGCCCCAGCTTCGGCTATATGATATCCTGAAATGGAAACACTATAAAAATTCTGAACATAATTTTTGATAAAATATTCCTGTATATCGCCCATCATCTTAAGCGAAAAATCAGTAGAAAAGATACATGTGTTCTGAGCCTGGTCTTCTTTAAGTATGTCGGCCTGAATTGTCCCACGCACCCTGCAAACCGTATCTTTTTTGATTTTTTCATATACATCGGCAGGGAGCACCATGTCGCCTGTTACACCAAGCAACATTAGTCCAAGGCCGTTATTACCTTCAGGTATGTTTCCCTGATATGAAGGGCGTGTTGTCCCCTTCCCTTTATACAATTCCTTAATGGTTTTGTCTATACTTTTCTCTAAACCGTTTTCTTTAATGTAAACCTCGCACTGTTGATCAATGGCCGCATTCATAAAGTAGCTTACCATAGTAGGTGCAGGGCCGTTTATGGTCATTGAAACTGATGTCATTGGATCGGCCAGGTTGAAACCCGAATAGAGTTTTTTTGCATCATCCAAACAGGATATGCTAACCCCTGCATTACCAATTTTACCGTAAATATCAGGTCTCATGTCGGGGTCTTCTCCATAAAGTGTAACCGAATCGAAAGCTGTTGAAAGCCTTTTCGCAGCTAACCCTCTTGACACGTAATGGAATCTACGGTTTGTACGCTCGGGGCCACCTTCGCCTGCAAACATACGCGTTGGGTCTTCTCCCTCACGTTTAAATGGGAATACTCCAGCTGCAAATGGAAATTCACCGGGAACATTTTCGCTTAATACCCACCTTAGAATCTCTCCCCAGCTTTCGAATTTTGGCAAGCTAATCTTGGGTATCATATTACGTGAAAGGGATTCAACTTTAGTTGCAATTTTAAATTCCTTATCCCTTACCTTAAATGTGTAGTAATCACCCTCGTACTGTTTCTTTTTTGCAGCCCAGTTATCCAGAATTTCTTTGTTTGAAGGCTCGAGTTCTTTTAGTGTGTTATTATATATTTCGGTTAATGTAAGTGCTTCATTTTCTTTTCCGCATTCTTTAACAATTTCAACCGACTGGTTAAGACTATATAGTTTTTGAGCAACCTTACTTTGACTTATCACATTGCTGTTATATTTACGGATGGTCTCGGCTATCTCTGATAAATACCTGACCCTTTTTGGTGGAATTATATAGATTTTTTCGGGGCTATGTTCGGTTAACTTATCACTTATATCAAAATCAGAGTCCGTTTTTTTATTGAGCGTAAGAAGAAGGTTTGCGTATAATTCATTAACTCCCGGATCGTTAAATTGTGAAGCAACTGTTCCATAAACCGGAAGTTTCTCAGGGTCAACGTCAAAGAGCATATTATTGCGTTGATATTGTTTCCTAACGTCACGTAAGGCATCAAGGGCTCCTCTCTTATCTGATTTGTTCAATGCTATAATATCGGCATAATCAAGCATGTCGATTTTTTCCAACTGGCTGGCGGCGCCATATTCGGGAGTCATAACATAAAATGATACATCACTGTGATCGATAATTGCAGTGTCAGACTGACCGATGCCTGATGTTTCGAGTATGATTAAATCGAAGCCGGCTGCCTGAGCAATTGTTTCGGCATCTTTAACGTATTTACTTATACTGAGGTTCGATTGACGGGTTGCCAATGAACGCATGTAAACCCTGCTATTGTCGATTGCATTCATTCTGATTCTATCGCCAAGTAGCGCACCACCTGATTTTCTTTTTGATGGATCGACAGAGATAATTGCTAATGTCTTATCCGGAAAATCAATTAAAAACCGTCGTACAATTTCATCCACTAATGATGATTTTCCGGCTCCCCCCGTACCTGTAATCCCCAATACGGGAGCTTTTTTGCCTTCAATCTTTTTTGCCAGCTTCTCAATAATTGGTGTTGTTTGCTCAGGGTTATTTTCGGCAGCGCTAATTAATCTTGCAATGGCAACATAATCACGATTATAGATATCCTCAATTTTGAAATCAATTCTGTTTCCGGTAGGATAATCTGATTTTTCAAGCAAATCATTAATCATTCCCTGTAACCCCATTTCCATACCATCATCAGGGGTATATATTCGGGTAACACCATATTCCTGAAGCTCCTTTATCTCGTAAGGAAGAATAACTCCACCTCCACCGGCAAAAATCTTTATATGGCCACATCCTTTTTCCTTGAGCATATCATACATATACTTCAAAAACTCCATATGCCCGCCTTGATATGAAGTCAGGGCGATAGCCTGCGCATCTTCCTGAATGGCAGTGTTTACAATTTCATGAACCGAACGATTGTGACCAAGGTGGATAACCTCGGCACCCGATGCCTGAATGATTCTCCGCATTACATTTATTGCCGCGTCATGTCCGTCAAACAGCGATGCAGCAGTTACAATACGTATGTGATTTTTAGGTTTATATACCTTCTGAGCCTGTGTCATATTTTATGTAATTTTCAAGTAGGTGCAAATATAGTAAAGTTTGATTTGAGAGGACAGGAGTCGGGAGCCAGAAGACCGAAGTTGGAGTCAGAAGACGGAAGACCGAAGCTTGAAGACCGAAGCTTGAAGCCGGAATATAGACTAGACTTCGGACTCCGATCTTCTGACTTCCGTCACTTTTATCTTTTCTTCTGTTTCTTTTTTCAATACCTTTGCCTGCTTATTAATAAACAAGTAAATATGAAAACCAGATCAACTATTTTGGTTATAATTTTTGTGATTTTTTCCAGGCTTACCGTCATCGGTGGTGAAGGAATGTGGATACCAATGTTACTGCAACAAATGAATGAAAAGGAGATGCAGGAGATGGGCATGAAAATTACGGCGGAAGATATCTATTCAATCAATAAAAGCAGTTTAAAAGATGCGATCTTACTTTTCGGAAGAGGATGTACAAGTGAAATAATCTCAAAGGACGGATTACTTCTAACAAATCATCACTGCGGATTTGGCAATATCCAAAAACACAGTACTCTTGAACATGATTATTTAACCGATGGTTTTTGGGCCATGAATAGAGGAGAGGAACTACCGAATCCTGGTCTTACAGCAACATTATTGGTCGAAATGAGAGATGTAACGGATAGCATTCTTGCAGATGTTGGTGAAAGTTTGTCGATGAAAGACAGACAGAGTAATATAAAGGCTAACATTAAAAGGGTAACTGATAATTTCGAAAAAGACTCAAAATATAAAGCAAGCGTAAAACCTTTTTTTCAGGGTAATACATATTATATGATGATAACCGAAGTATTTAAGGATATTAGGCTCGTTGGTGCTCCTCCATCTAATATTGGAAAATTTGGCGGCGATACCGACAACTGGATGTGGCCTCGACATACCGGCGATTTTTCATTATTTAGAATTTATGTTGACAAAGATGGAAACCCTGCTGAATATTCTGAAGATAATGTACCATATCATCCAAAATTTTATTTCCCAATATCACTTGATGGAGTTGATGAAGGCGATTTTACTTTTGTTTTTGGCTATCCTGCCCGCACAAACGAATACCTACCATCATATGCTATCGAGATGATTACGGAAGTTGGAAATCCTGATAAAATAGAGCTACGCGAAACACGTCTTGATATATTTAAAAAATACTCAAATAAAGATCCTGAAGTAAGAATTAAATATGCAACTAAGGATGCCAGGGTTGCAAATTATTGGAAAAAGATGATTGGTGAAAGTGGAGGAGTAAAGCGAATGAATGGTATTGAGGTCAAGCAAAAATATGAGGATGAATTTACTAATTGGACTAGCTTATCAGGGAATAATCAATATGCTGGTTTAATGCCCGAATTTAAAAAACTTTATGGCGAACTAACTCCAATTAAGGTTGCTGCTGATTATATGATGGAAGCAGGTATGGCTATCGAAATTGTTAAATTTGCAAGTACATATGCCAAACTTGTTGAACTTAGTAAAGACAAAACTAAGAGTGATGACGAAATTAATACTGAAATAGAAAAACTCAAAAAGCAAAACATTGCTTTCTTTAAAGACTATTATAAACCAATTGATGAGGAGGTAATGGCCTCTTTATTGAGAATATATGATAATAACCTGACCGCAGAATTTAAACCTGATTTTTTTAATACAATTCACAAAAAGTATAATTATGATTATAAAGCATATACTCAATATGTTTTTGCGAAGTCGATGTTTGATAAAGAGGGTAGTTTAACTTCATTGTTGAATAATTATAAATCAAAGAGCTATAAGAAAATTGAAAAAGATCCCGCATACATAATGGCAATGGAAATGGGAAGACTCTTCAAAGAGAAGCTTTGGGGTAATATGACAAGTATTAATAATTCAATTGATAGCCTGCAACGAATTTACATGAAGGCTCAGATGGAAATGAAACCCGATGATCGCTTTTATCCCGATGCAAATTTTACCTTGCGTGTTACTTATGGAAATGTTGGTGGGTATTCACCAAAGGATGCAGTATATTATAAACATTTCACCACACTCGATGGCATTATGGAAAAGGAAGATCCCGATATTTATGATTATGTTGTAACAGATAGGTTAAGAGAGTTATATGAAACCAAGGATTATGGCCAATATGCTGATAAGGATGGATCACTGCATGTGGGATTTGCGGCAAGCAACCATACAACCGGAGGTAATTCAGGAAGCCCTGTACTAAATGCAAATGGAGAGTTGGTTGGGGTTAATTTTGATAGATGTTGGGAAGGCACCATGAGTGACTTAATGTACGATCCAAATGTATGCCGTAATATTTCAATCGATATTAGATATTTTCTTTTTATTGTGGATAAATATGCCGGAGCCGGATATCTATTGGATGAGATGAAATTAGTGAGAGGTGAATAGCGAGTGGTGAATTGAGTGGTTGAATAGTATATATACAACAATCGAATAATCTGAATAATTAAACTGTGAGTCCTAAACTAAAAATACTGCCTCTTAACGATTGGATTGATACCAATGGATTACCATTGATAATTTCAGGCCCATGTAGCGCTGAGAGTGAGTACCAGTTGCTCAAAACTGCTCGTCAGCTTGCTGAAACAAACAAACTCCATGTTTTCAGAGCAGGCATTTGGAAACCCCGCTCCCGGCCTAATGACTTTGAAGGTGTGGGTGAGCAAGGATTGATCTGGCTCAAAAAAGTAAAAGAAGAAACCGGATTGCTAACCACAGTTGAGGTTGCTGATGCCAAACATGTTGAGTTGGCATTGAAGCATGATGTTGATATACTTTGGATTGGAGCTCGTACGGTTGTAAATCCATTCTCGGTACAAGCAATTGCCGAAACTTTAGCAGGTGTTGATATACCTGTTATGATAAAAAATCCGGTAAATCCTGATATAAAATTATGGCTAGGAGCGATTGAGAGGATGAACGCAATTGGGATAAATAAGTTAATCGCAATACATCGTGGGTTTCATTATTTTGAAAAATCCCCTTTTCGTAATGCACCTATGTGGGAAATTCCAATTGAACTTAAACGAATTGCACCTCGACTTCCGATAATTGTTGATCCAAGTCATATTTGTGGAAAGCAGAATCTGATTGAATCAATTTCACAAAAGGCTTTAGATCTTGAAATGGATGGCTTAATGATTGAGAGTCATTTCGATCCTGATAATGCACTAACGGATGCCGCTCAGCAAATCACACCAAAATATTTGCAAAAAATGCTTGAAAGACTTGTTATCAGGCATAAAAGGGGTGACTTGGACTTTCAGCATAAGCTTGAGGAACTTAGAACAGAAGTTGATAAGTTGGATGGTGAGTTGATGCAGATTCTATCAAAACGAATGGAATTAATTGATGAAATTGGTGAATACAAAAGAGAAAATGACATTACCATTCTTCAAATGAAACGATGGGCAGGGATTATTGCCGATCGTATGTCGATAGGAACTCACATGGGGCTTGATAAAGTTTTCCTTAAAAAACTTCTCACACTTATTCATAAAGAATCAATCCAACGCCAGGAAGATATTTTTAGGAAGAAGTAGTGTTGGAAAATGAGTGCTAAATACTCCCCTTTTTCCAATGTCCCGTTTTAAGATATAGATAAGAAACCGAACTCAGGAGTATGCCATATACAATTTCTGATGTCCAGGCAAGGGCAACATCTGCATTAAACACATAAACTATAGTATAGGTGTAAACCAGATAAAAACTTAGTACAATCATCTCCAATGCAAGCGAAATATTGGTCTTTCCTGTCCCTGAAATTCCGTTAAAAAATATAAACCCCTGACTTAGAAATAAAGCGCCAATACTTACAACATAAAGCACCGGTTTGCCAAGGGCGATAAGCTTTGGGTCGTTTGTGTAAATGCTCATTATTATCTCAGGAAATATTACATTAGTACCCACAATAACCAGAACACCAACGAAACATAGTGCACCAATTTTATAAATCAACGACATAACCTGATCCTGTTTTTTTAATCCTATTATATAGCTTACAAGGGTATTTGTGGCTGTGGCAAACCCCCAAACAGGAACCATTAATATTACATAAATGCTTCGTATAATATTTGAAACTGCTAAAGCCATTTCCCCTATTTTCTCAATAAACAGGAAAAATATAAACCATACCGAAAGTGAAATAAACTGCTGCATCATTATGGGTATTGCAACTTTTAAAATTGCCTTAAGTTGTTGCAAGTTTGGTACTAAAAACCTAAAAAGTGCATAATCGTCAAATTTAATTTTAATGAAAGTGTAGGCAATAAAATATATCAATGCACTGGCCTCGGCAATAACCGAAGCTAAGGCCGCACCTGCAACTCCCATTTCCGGAGCCCCATATTTACCAAATATTAGTATATAGTCGAGTATGATATTAACGATGGCCAATACAACAGTTGTGTATGTGATAACTTTTGTTTTTGCCAACCCAACAAAGAATGCACGGAATACCATGTTTCCCATAGCAAAAAATATACCCACTGCTCTGTATTTCATGTAGATTGTGGTTTCTGCAAAGATGGCTTTTGATTGAACGGCAAATTCCAGAATATCAATGGACCAATATCTGAGTAGAATATAGGTAAAGATTGCAAGAGGTACCATGAAATAAAGTGACTGGTCGATAATTGGGCCTATTTCTTTGAGTCGTCCTTCCCCATTTCGGCGAGCAATTATTATTTGCGCCCCCGTGCTAAAGCCAAGGCCAAGCATAATAACTGCCAGATAAAATAGTCCACCCAGAGCACCAGCACCTAGTGCAATTTCTCCAACCCTACCCAAGAATGCTGTATCGGTGAAGTTGATGAGATTTTGCGCAATGCTACCCAGTATTATTGGGTATGCAATTTGCCAAATCCGACTGTATTTAATATCGGTTTTTGTCATTTCGGCGGCAAAGATAAGAACTTAAAAGGAACTCATTGTAGGTCAGTAACTACATTGATAATATGTAAATATGGACTTCAAGTCCTAAGCCCTTTACTTTCGGATTCGGAAATCCGAAAGAGCATAGACTTTCATTCCGTAGTTGTTTATTTTATTCTCTTTGTATAGTGTATAGAATTTCCCTGTTCGCCATACGAAGCTACACAACCAGCTCTAATAATAAGTTTTTCGATAGACTGTTTGCTATCCTCTGCCTCTTCATTGATACCAGGTTTATCATTATATAATGCATATTGCTCACGATAAAGCCCCGGTGTTGTATTTGGCATCAAGATGTTTGCTCCGGCTACTAATGCCATTTCACGACCACCATCAACAAGAGTTTGCATTGCCGTTGTTGCTGCAATATTAATGTCTTTCATCATAATTCGTAGGATGGCAATCATTTTAAGACTTAAATCGATTCTGGCTTTTTTGGTGGGAACCAAGTCTTTATACTTGTATAATTCGGTGTCAACATGCTCAATGTAAGGACCCATTCCGCACATGTCGATATTTAAATTGCGCATAAAAAGTAAATCATCAGCAAGGTTTTCAATTGTTTGAAAAGGTAAGCCAATCATTACTCCTGTTCCTGTTTGATAACCACACTTTTGTAAATTTTTTAAGGCTTCAAGCCTGATATGGTAGTTATGCTTTTTATTATTTGGATGGAGTTTGTAATATAGATTTCTATCGGATGATTCAATACGAAGTAAATAGCGATGGGCACCTGCTGCTTTCCATCGGCGATAAGTTCTAATACTCTGTTCTCCACAAGAAAGTGTTACACCGAGTTTTCCTTTACCGATTCTAGTAATAGCAAACAGGATATCTTCTATAATCTGTGTAAAACTCTCACTTTGTATTTCGCCAGTTTGAATTACTAATGAACCATAGTTGTTAGCGTATGTAAATTGAATTGCCTCTTCTACTTCAGGTAAACTTACCATAAACCGTTGAAGCTTTTTGTTAGATGCTCCAATGCCACAATAATGGCAGTTTTTTGTACAATGATTTGTAAGTTCTATTAGTCCACGCAAGTGAACCTTATTTCCTATATATTCGTGTTTTACTTCCGCAGCTTTTGCAAATAGTAATTCCCTGTCATTACCTTCTGACATTAATAGTGTAACTATAGATTCTTTATCAAATCTTTCTTCACTTAGTATTTGGCAAACGGTTGACATAGTTAGTAGAGTTGGAGAATTATTTGGTCATGATTTTGTGCTCACAAATGGCATTACTGCTCGCTCAAAAATCCCATTCATAAATGCAATTGCCATACCGTAGTTGGATACTGGAATACCTGCATCAATTGCAGGTTTAAGTCTGTTATTTAGTTGTTTACGCGTAACAACACAGCCGCCACATTGTATAATCATTGCATAATCAGTTATGTCATTTTTCAGGCTATCTAATCCAGCTATAACATCAAATTCAATTTCTTTGCCAGTAAATTTTGTAATCCAATTCGGCAGTTTAAATCTTCCAATATCTTCACAGCTAACATGGTGAGTGCATGATTCCAGGATTAAAACTTTTTCGCCATCCTTAAGTTTTGCAAGATGGGGTGTTCCTTCCAGGTACTTATCGAAATTTGATTTCATTCGGGCAAATACAATACTAAATCCCGTTAAAGGAATTTCTTCGGGGATAATTTTTGAAACAAAGTCAAAGGCCTGACTGTCGGTAATTGCAAGGGCTGGTTTGACTCCCATTTTCATGAAATCCTCAAGTTCAGTTTCTCTCAGTGTAATACAGATACAATTATGATCAAGCACATCCCTAATTGCCATTTGCTGTGGCAATATCATCCGCCCTTCGGGAGCTTCTGAATCTATTGGTGTAATAAGAAGTACAACATCTTTTTCCTTAACAATACCTTCCAGCAATGCCGGCTTAATGTATACTGATGCTGGAATTTTCTCTCGCATCAGGTTTGTTACAAACGATAAACTACTACTAGTTATAGTGTTTATATCATAACATTTTTGACTTGTTTCTTCAATAATTTGTTTTCTGGTTTGTGCCAGAAGTGGAAATGCATCGGATTTATTATGGAATATGAGGTAAGGAATATCAAGATTATTAAATTCAGATATTAAATGTTTTTCGAAAGAATCAAAACTATTATCTGCAATTAAAAGTACTGCCAGGTCGATGGTATTTATTACTGCCATTGTTTTGGCAATTCGTTTCATACCTAATTCTCCCACATCATCAATACCTGCAGTATCAACAATAATTACCGGGCCAACTCCAAAAATTTCCACCGACTTTTTTACAGGGTCGGTAGTTGTTCCGGCAAGATCTGATACAATAGCAACATCCTGTCCTGTAATCATATTGATAAAAGAACTTTTGCCGTTATTTCTTTTTCCAAAAATTCCAATATGTGGCTTAATATCTTTTCCTTTTTTCATTGCATCGAGGTTATAAGTTAGTTGTTATTAGTTATATGTTATACGTTGATAGTTATTTTGTTGAGATAGGGGATTTAGATTTTTATGAAGTAATCAACGTATAACAACTAACATATAACGATTAACATAATTAATAATATAGATCTCGTTCACCATGCATAATCCTATCAATTTTCATCTTTAGTGAAGCCTCGAGTTTTGGCTCGTTTAGTTCTCCAATATTTTTATCAATCAATAACCAACCTTTAGTAGCTGTATCATCTTTTGCATAGTCAATTATATACTCTGCCAAAGTTAATATAGCATTGGGAGTACAAAATCGTTTTATAAATCCGGGAACGGAAAATTCCATAAAGTGCTCACCTGTTCGTCCCTTTCGGTAGCAAGCGGTGCAAAATGATGGTAAGTAATCTCCTTCAATCAACTCATCTATTACCTCTCCCAGGGAGCGGTCGTCGTTAATTAGGAATTGTTCCTGGTTAAGATCTTGTTTCTTATTCTCTTTTTCTGAATATGCACCCAACTCGATTTTTGTTCCGGCATCTACCTGTGAACAACCATATTGAAGAACTTCTTTACGGATATGTTTTGGTTCACGAGCAGTTAATATCATTCCGGTATAGGGGACTGCCAATCGAAGTATTGCAATTATTCTGGTAAATTCTTCATCACTTACTACAAATTCAGGATCAACTTGAAATTCAGCTGCATCTTGCAGGCGGGGGAATGAAATTGTATGAGGACCTACATTATAACAGGCTTCCAGGTGGTTGGTATGTCTAACTAGTCCCATAACATCAAATCTCCAGTCGGCTAATCCAAAAAGCACTCCAATACCCACATCATCTAATCCTGCTTCCTGAGCTCTGTCGAGAGATACAAGGCGATTATCATATGCAGCTTTTCTGCCACCCTTATGATATTTTTTATAAGCCTCTGGATCGTAAGTTTCCTGAAATACCTGATAAGTGCCTATGCCAGCATCCTTAATGGTTTTAAATCCTTCGATACTTAATGGTGCGGCGTTAATATTCACCCTGCGTATTTCACCGTTTCCTGTTTTTACACCATATACTGTTTTAATGTTTTCGGCTATGAACTCAGGAGTATATCTTGGATGTTCGCCATAAACAAGAATTAGTCGCTTTTGTCCGTTTTGTTCCAGAGCTTCAACATTCTTAATAAGTTCATCGTTGTTTAGGGTTTTACGAACAGTATCTTTGTTGGTCGCTTTAAAACCACAGTACTCACAATTATTCTGGCATAAATTTCCCACATATAATGGAGCAAAAAGCACAATGCGTTTTCCATAAACTTTCTCTTTAAGCTGACGTGCCCCAGTCTTTATCATTTCAATTTGATCCCTTGAATTAGCCTGAATAAGTGTAGCCACTTCCTCAAGGTTTAGACGTTCTTTATTTAAAGATTTGGAAACGATTTCTCTAATTCTATCACTGGTTGGCCTAGCATTGTCAAGATAGTTCCAAATCTCGTTTGTGTCGATATATGGAACTTGTGGTTCGTCGGGAATGTTATATTTTTCGGGAGTAAACTTCATTATTGCGAATTTTAATAAAGTGGTAGTATTACTTTGAATGTTGTGCCAAAATTGGGTTTGCTATCAATATCGATGGTGCCTTTGTAAAGCTCTATCATTTTTTTTGTTATGGAAAGCCCCAATCCTGTTCCGCTTATGTTACGGGTTTCGCTTGTTTTAATGCGTGAAAATTCTTCGAATAGTTTAGGGATATCTTCTTCGGAAATACCAATACCGGTATCACTAACTACTATCTTTATGTCCTTATCAGATTTCTTAACCTGGACACGAATATTTCCGTTATCACGATTATATTTAACAGCATTCGATAGCAAGTTGTTAAAGATAATTTCTAATTCATCATGGTCAGCATTCATAGTAACATCCTCATCAATTTCTGAAACTACATTGATGTTATGTTGGATGGCCATGGGTTTAATGCTATCAATGGCCATAAGAGCCATTTCATTTAAATCAACATTAACCAGAGTACGTTTCTTCTTTCCTGATTCAAGACGAGTGAGGTCGAGCATATCAATTATAAGGTTACGCATACCTTTTATTCGTATAAGTGAGCGATCTATCATCGACATATAGTCGTTAATATTTTCGCCTACTTGTTTTTCCTCCATGATTTTTAAATACCCCTCAATTGCATTTAAAGGTGACTTAAGTTCGTGTGATAGTACCGAAAGAAATTGAAACCTAATCTGTTTGCCTTCCTCCTTTAGTTTGCTGGTCATCCTTTTAAGGAAGAGGTGCTTGCTGATATTTTCGATGGAAGATTTTAATTCATCTGGAGTAAAAGGCTTTGGAACAAAATTGTATGCTCCAAAGGTTGTGGCTTTTACAGCGATATCGAGTGATGCATATGAAGTAATCATCATCACTGCAGTGTCAATTCTCATCTTGCTTATTTTCTCAAGAACCTCAATCCCCTGAATACCGGGAAGCTTGTTATCGAGAAGAACAATATCGGCACCATCGTTGGTAATTATTTCCAATGCTTTTTCTCCGGTTTCGGCCTCAGATATTTCAAAAGAAAAGTCTTCTTCCAAAAAGGGGAAGCCTATTGTATAGTTCTTTAATATACGAATTACTCCGGAACGAATGCCTGGCTCATCGTCAACTACTAATACTCTTAACTTTTCCATCGATGTTTTATTTAAGGATTATAATTTAAGAAGCTTACTAATTTCTCTGTGTAACTGGTCGCTTCGCAACCCTTTTTCAAGATATAAGTCTGCTTTTATCCACTGTCGATCTTCTTCGCTGTCGAGGTGGAAGTTTAATCCGGTTTCTGCTGTTACAGCTGTTACTATTATTACAGGAACATCAGGATACAACTTTTTGATTTTATAGCTAAGTACAAATCCTGCATCCTGGGTTTCCATCATTAGGTCCAGAATAGCCAGATCGGGTTTTTGTATCAAAGCTTTTTCAGCCTCAGCAACACTATTTGCTGTAATTATATCAAAACCAAAGTTTTCCACATGGGTTTTTAGTTGAAACAAATAATCCGGGTCATCATCAACAATTAATACTAGTTTTTTTTCCTTCAACATGACAGTTATTTTATAATTGGTTTTTTGGAAGTCGAATGATAAACTTTGTGCCTGTTTGGCCATTTTTTTTGTTAGCATTCGATTTCACGTTTATTTGTCCTTTGTGCATTTTAACTATTCCATATACTAATGGAAGGCCCATGCCTGTTCCTTTTCCAATGGATTTTGTTGTAAAAAACGGAGTAAATATTTTCTCCATATTTTCTTCTTCAATGCCACAACCTTCATCTGAGATTGTTATGCTAAATTCTTTATTCTGGTCAACAACACTAATGGTTAGTTTTCCTCCGTCAGGCATAGCATCAATGGCATTTTTCTCTAAATTTGTAAGTGCTTGCATCATCTGATCTTTATCAATATATGCTTCAAGTATTTCAGTATCAGACAAAAACTTTGTTTTGATATTTGTGGGTATAACTACCGATTGTAAACTTCGTTTGCAGAATTCAATTACATTTAATTTTTCAGGGACTACCTGATTTTTTCTTGCAAAATTTAATAATCCACCAACGATTTTTTTGCATCTATCGGCCTGTTCAACAATAAGGTCAAGGTCTTCTCGAATTGGATCTCCATCTTTTGATTCATCTTTTAGTATATTGCTATACATTGATATAACACCAAGAGGATTATTTAGTTCATGGGCAATGCCGGCTGATAATTGACCCATATTGGCTAACTTTTCTGATTGTTTAAGTGCCTGACGAGCAGTTGCCAGCTTCTCATTTGAGATATTGAGATTTTTGATGGTTTGGTGCATTATTTCGATGGAATAAGGCAGGCACATCTCATTTTCTGCCAAACCAACTATAATGGCGATAGCATGTGCCCTACAGGTGTCGTAACCACAGGCTTTGCAATTTAGGTGGTCCATGTGATCGAACTTGCCAATTTTTTTTAATGCATTTGCGATTTCTTTTTCTGAAGGCTCAACTATACGTCTGTCGTCAGGGTTGAATGTTCGGGAGAAATCGATTGATTTAAATTCTTCAATTTGATTCTTCCATTCCTCCTTATCCAGATGAACTAATTTATTTTTGGCATAATCGCTTATTCTATTTTTACGATTAAGGCGGCTTCCGTTTTTAGACATTCCCGGACCCATTATGCATCCATCACAGCAAAGTAGATTTAGATGTTTGCCAACAAGATTGCCATTTTCAAATTCAGCGATAGCATCCATAAAATCCTTTTTTCCATCGGCAACTATAATATCACATTCAGTAACATCTGATGCCTTACCCATTGTATTTAACAATCCATGGCTTACAGGAAAAACAGAGCCTTTTCCGGCATATGGTGGGTCGAAATTACTTCCATCAACGTTGGTGTGGGTAATCCCTTTTGATTGAAACATCTGCCTTAGCTCAGTGAAAGTAATTGCGTTATCTATTTCATCCGACTCTCCTTTTTTTGCAATGCAGGGCCCGATAAAAACAATCTTAACATCATCAGTATATTTCTTTTTAATAACGCGACCAATAGCTACCATCGGTGAAACTATAGGTGCAAGATTTTTAACCAGATCGGGATGATGTTTTTCAACACAAGCAACAACTGCAGGACAATCGGATGATATGTATGATTGACTTGAATTATTGTTTATTAACTCATTATATTTTTGAGCAACAAGGTCGGCTCCAAATGAAACCTCTATTACTTTTTGGAAGCCAAGTTCCCTTAGCATTCCAACAAATTTATTGTTGTTATCAATCTCTAAAAATTCTGCCGGAAAACTTGGTGCAACAGCAGCAATAACAAATTCATCGCTTTTCAATAAATCTTCAACCTTATCAACTTGCTTATTGAAGGTCTTGGCACCCTGGCTGCAAATGTTTACACAGTTACCACAAGCGATACATCTTTCGGGCATAACCTCGGCCTGGCCGTTAACTATTTTAATGGCTTTAACCGGACATTCTCTAACACATGTGAAACACACGCGACAGCGATCTTTTACAGTATAAACTAGTATGTTATCCAGATTTATTAAGTCCATTGTTGTAGTTGTTTAAGGGTGTTAGTAGGGAAAGGCTTATGACCAATAAGAGTTAACTAATTCATTAAAAAAACCGCTCCTTTCCCTACCTGTTCCCTCGTTATATCATTACTTCACGTTTTTTATATTTAGTGTGTAGTAAACTATGACTTTTATGACCAAGTGGTTTTCCAAGATAATTGTTGTATAGTTCAATAATTTCCGGATTTTTATGTGATACCTTTAGGGTTTCATTTTCATCTATCCTATAAAGAGCTTTCATCCTGGCTTTGAGTTCTTCTTCGCTGGTTCCGATATGTTGACCACCACCTCCGATACATCCTCCAGGGCATGCCATTACTTCCACAAAATGAATATCCTTACGGCCATTTTTAATTTCATCAAGTAGTTCACGGGCATTTGCCATTCCATTTACTACGACAACTCCCAGTTCAAGGTCACCTATTTTTAATTTAGCTTCTTTTCTATGCTCCAGTCCTCTTATTTGAGGTATTTGGAAATTAACAAGTTCTTTACCAGTTATACTAAAATGTGCTGTTCTGATGGCAGCTTCCATAACACCGCCCGAAGCACCAAACAGCTTACCGGCAGTACTTCTAAATCCCATTGGTGAATCAGTTAACTCAGGTGAAATGTTAAACATGTCGATACCATAAAGCTTTAAAAACTTTGTGAGCTCACGAGTTGTAAGTACTGCATCTACATCACTTATTCCTGCCTGAGTCATTTCTTCACGTTGTGCTTCAAACTTTTTTGCAGTACATGGCATAATTGCCACCGAATATATTTCCTCGGGCTGCAGGTTTTCTTTTTCTGCAAAATATGATTTGATAATAGCACCTAGCATTTGTTGAGGCGATTTGCATGAAGATAGATTTGGGATTAACTCCGAATAAAACTCTTCAGCATATTTTACCCATCCCGGACAGCAACTGGTTATCATTGGCAAAACTCCACCTTCGGTAATTCGTTGTACCAGTTCGGCAGATTCTTCCATAATAGTAAGATCGGCAGAAAAAGAAGAATCAAAAACATTATCGAAGCCCACCTTTCGAAGGGCAGCATTTAGTATTCCATTAATATCTTTGCCCGATTCCATGCCTAATTCCTCGGCCATGGAAACACTAATTGAAGGAGCATATTGTATAACAACTTTTTTAGCAGGATTGTTTAGAGCATCCTGAATTTCAGCAAAGTGATTTTTTTCAGTTAAGGCACCGGTTGGGCAAACCATAATACACTGACCGCAATTAATACAACTCGAAGTATTTAAACCCTGATTAAATGAAGTGCCAACAACTGACTTATTTCCCCGATTTAATATATCAATACATGCTACTCCCATTACATCTTCACAAACGGTAACGCATCTGCCACAAAGCACACATTTCTCAGGATCGCGAACAATTGATGCACTTGATAAATCAAGTTTTTCACTGTTTTTACGACCTCTGATTCTCCTTTCCCGAACATGGTGTTCTTCACTTAAATCTTGAAGTTCACAGTTTTTGTTTCTCACACAATAAAGGCAATCGTCGGGATGGTTTGATAATAATAACTCAATGATAGTTTTTCTTGATTCAACAACTCTTTGACTATGAGTTTTAATCTGCATACCCGGATTTGCCGGAAATGAGCATGATGTAATTAATTTGCCCGTATTCACATCTTCTACAACACACATCCTGCAAGCGCCTGTTGGCATTGAGTTTTTAAGATGACACAGGGTAGGCACTTTTATTCCGTTTCTGTTAAGAACCTCAAGGATAGTTTCCCCTTGTGCTGCATTAAATTCTTTATTATTTACGTTTATTGTAAAATCCATTTTCTGAGGTTTTAAGAGATTACTATTGAACCGAATTTGCAAACATCGAAGCAAGTTCCACAGCTAATACATTTATCATCAACTATGAAATGAGGTGTTTTACGACTCCCAATAATTGCATCAGTTGGACATTTTTTAGCACAAATTGTACATCCGGTACAGCTATCAACATCAATTGTAAAAGTTCTTAGTTCGGTACATACATTTGAGCGACATTTTCTATCGAAGATATGCTCTTCATATTCTTCTCTAAACCAACGGAGTGTACTTAGTACCGGGTTTGGAGCTGTTTGACCAAGTCCGCATAGCGATGTTTCCCTTATAACTTTCCCAAGTTTCTCGAGTTGAGTTATTCCTTTAAACCTTTCAAGGGCTTCATTTTGAGCTGCATTAACGGGCTTGTGTGTGATGCTTTCAAGAATTTCGAGCATTCTTCGGGTTCCTTCACGACAAGGGATACATTTTCCACAACTCTCTCTCTGGATAAAATCCATAAAGAATTTTGCAACATCAACCATACAGGTGTCTTCGTCCATCACAACCAAACCACCCGAGCCCATCATGGCACCTATGGTTAATAGTGAATCGTAATCAACTTCAATGTCCAAATTCTCTTCGGTAATACAGCCACCGGATGGTCCGCCAATTTGAACCGATTTGAACTTTTTATTATTAGGGATACCTCCGGCAATGCCAAAAATCACCTCTCTAATTGTAGTTCCCATAGGAACTTCCACCAAGCCTGTAAGTGCAACTTTACCACTTAGAGCAAATACTTTGGTGCCCTTGCTTTTCTCTGTCCCAATTGATTTAAACCTGTCTACACCGTTTGGAATAATTTCGGGTAGACACGACAGAGTTTCCACATTATTAATAACAGTTGGTTTATCGAATAATCCTTTAACTGCAGGAAACGGAGGACGTGGTATTGGCATCCCTCTTTTTCCTTCAATACTTTTAATCAATGCTGTTTCTTCACCACAAACAAATGCTCCGGCTCCCATTTTAACTTTTATCTCAAAGTCAACCCCACTGCCAAAAATATTTTTACCAAGCAAGCCATATTCTCTTGCCTGTTCCAATGCAATATTTAATCTCTTAATTGCCAAAGGATATTCAGCTCTTATATATACATATGATTTTGTAGCACCCATTCCATATGCAGCAATCATCATACCCTCTAGTAATCGATGTGGATCGCCTTCAATTACAGCTCTGTCCATAAATGCTCCAGGATCACCCTCATCAGCATTGCAAATAAGATATTTTTGATCGGCTTCGGTATTTAGGGCAAATTTCCATTTCATTCCGGTTGTAAAACCACCGCCACCGCGACCACGAAGTCCGCTTTCTTCAACCATGTTACACACTTGCAATGACTCATAACTATTAATTGTTGATAGATATGCATTATAACCGCCACCAGCAATATATTCATCAATACTAACAGGGTTTAGTGTGCCACAGTTTTTAAGTACGAGGCGCAATTGCTTTTTAAAATATGGATGTTCAGCATGTGTTGTTATTCCTTCCCATGAACGATTAGTTAAGGTTGGAAACTGATAAAGGGTTTCAATTTTTTCCGGTAGTTCCAAATTAAACACTGAGTCGAGAAGATTATCAACCTTGTTGCTAGTAACATTGCTAAATGAAATCCTGTTATGGTCGGGTAATTGTATGTCTACAATTGGTTCGGCAGTGCATAATCCAATGCATCCTACTTCAATAATTTCAGCATCTATTGAGTTTGCGTTAAGATATGAATTAATGCTAATTAGCGTTTTCGCGGCGCCGGCACCTAGTCCGCAAGTACCTGCACCCAAGTATATAACTGGCTTGTTAACTTTTTCTCTTCTAAGAAGAGTAAGTTTACTATCGGCAATTTCCACATCTTCATTACCAACTACTTTTTTGAGTAATAAATCTTGAATATTTCCCTTTATCCTATTCATCTATTCTTCCTCCGTTGTTTTATAGGTTTCAATAATTTCGGCAAGAGATGTTGAAGTAACCTTGGCATAGAACTCCCCATTTATTGAAATTACCGGAGCCAATCCACATGCACCAATGCACGCAACTACCTCTATACTAAATAATCCATCACGTGTTGTGTCACCTGCTTTCACCTTTAATTGTTTTTCAATTTCCTGTAGCACAGTGGCCGAGCCCAAAACATGGCATGCAGTTCCGCGACAAACTTGGACATGGTACTTACCAACGGGTTGAAATCGGAATTGGTTGTAAAATGTAGCTACACCAAATATTTTACTTGAAGGCATGTTTAAAAATGAGCCTACTTTAACAATTGACTCTTTCGAAAGATGCCCCTCAGCAGTTTGGATATCTTGTAATATTGGAATAAGATTATCCCTGCCTGCTTCGGGGTATCTGTTAAATATATTTTTTATTTCTCCCATTGTGAAAGCTGGTATTCAGGATTAATACTAATTTTATTTATTAAGGAGTTTCTCAATTTCAGGAATGAGTACAGATGCATTTACTGGCTTTTTAACAAATGCATTTACCGGAAACCAAACGGTTTCATTATTTTCGTTTAGATAGTCAACTCCTGCATTACCTGTTACTAAATCTTTTACAAGTATTACTCTTAAATCTGAATAATCAGGATTTTGTCTGAATTGCTGAGCCATTGCCTGAACACTTGGTTTGGTTGTAGTTAATACTTCAATTGAAGTTTGAATAATAATAGGAATGTGTTTTAGGGTTTGGTTTTTTACAATTGATTCTGCAAGTTCAAAGCCTTCAAATTGAGTTGTCATCATTACATCAAGAATTGCCAAATCAGGGTTTTCTTTAATGATTAATTCTAAACCTTCTTTTTTGTCATTTGCTGAAAACACTTTATAACCTTTTGCGGTTAAGATTGATTCAACGGCTGTGATAACGTCGATGTCGTCGTCTACTATTACAATTTTTTTTAAGTTTTTCATTTCTCTAATTTTTAAGTTTTCGATGATGTAAAAGTATATAGAGAAATATGTGTGGACTAGGTAGGAGATTACCTTTTTACATGCACGGTGTTACTGATTATTTTATGTAAAAACCAGTACTTTTACGCAATTTGGGATGTAATTAAAGGAAGAGGTAGGTTCAATGCAATTGCTATCTATATAATTATCAGCCTATGACGCAATGCATAAGCCAATAGACTAATGGCGCTTTTACAACCTGTTTTAGCAAGCATGTTCGACTTATGTCCGACCACAGTCCGCTCACTAACGTATAACACATCTGCAATTTCTTTGTTGCTTAACCCTTCGGAAAGCAATTGCAGAATTTCTTTTTCGCGTGAAGTAAACTTAACTTCATCACCACTTGGTTTTTCTTCTTTAGTGTTGATTTTACGTGTAAAGAATTTAAATAGCTCTTCAGAATAATAATTGCCTCCTGAAGCAACAGTTGTGAGTGCCTTATTAAGTGTTTCTTTATTTATGTTTTTCACAAGGAATCCCTTTACCCCGGCATCCATCATACTTTGTATATAATTATCGTCGGTGAACATTGTTAGTGAGATAATTTTTAGTTCGGGATTTTCTTTAAGTGCAATTTTTGTGGCATCAATACCCGACATTATCGGCATCTCAATATCCATCAGTACAATATCACAACTTACCTGTCGTATTAAATCAAGGAAATCCTGGCCGTTTGCGGCTTCACCAACAACATCAACATAATCAAGCTTTCCAAGAACCATTTTTAGTCCGTTACGAAAGATTTCGTGATCGTCAACAATTATTATTTTAACAGCGTTTACCATATGGATTAGTAGTGCGAAATTAATAAGAAATGTAACATTCTTAATCTTTATTTAATAATTACCATATGGTTTATGCTTTTGTTTTGAATAAAAACCATTGTAACTATTTGATCAGTTGATTAACTCATTTTTGTCACGGTTTAAGAATAATTCATTGTAGGTATTGGGGGAATAGGTAAATATGGGAATAAGGGAAATATTCTGTTCCAAACTATTATTTCCTTATACCCTTATTCCCCCAATTTTATCCAGTTTATATAATTAAATCTCAATAATAATTCTAAAACCTTTTCCTTCTTTACTTATAATTTCACAATTACCATTTATTGATTTTATACGACTAACTATACTTTTGAGGCCTATGCCTGTATTTTTGTTTTCCATTACGGTATTGCTGTCGAACCCAATACCATCATCAGTAAATATTAGTGAAATATTATCGTCGGATTTTTGTAGTTGAATATATGCGCTTTTAGCTTTTGCATGTTTTATTGTGTTGGTTAACAACTCACTAATTACTCTAAATAAAATTAGCTGTACATTTTTGTCTAGCGAATACTCGATACCTGTAGTGTTGAAGTCGACATATATTTTACCAGTTTGATTTACTTTTTCACAAAAAGCTTCCAAAGCTTTTACGAGCCCATACTCATGTATTACTCGTGGCATAAGGTTATTTGAAATTTCACGAATACTTGTAACAGCATCATCAAGCATTTTATTTACCTGATCAACAAATTCGATTTTCTCTTTTTTGCCAATTTCAGCAGATCCAAGTTCGTTTACATAAAGCTTTATGGTGGAAAGTAAAGGTCCGATGCCATCATGCATATCTTTTGAAAATCGTTCACGTTCTTTTTCCTCAGTTTGGATTACAGCGCTTAGAACTTTTCGTTCCATTTCTTTCCGTTTTGCCAGGTTTCGTGATATACTTAAAATTACTGTTTCTCCGTTGAATTCCAGTACCCTGCTGTTTGTTTCAACGGGTATTGTATCACCTGAGTTTGTTATGTATTCGGAGTCATATAAATAAGCACCCTCTTCAATAATAGTTTTTCGATATTTAAGAAATAATTCAGCTTGTTTTAAAGGTTTAAGGTCGAGAATATTCATCTGCAGAAGTTCTTCGTGTGTATAGCCAAGTGATTTGCTGGCCTGATCATTAACTTCAATAATATTGCCTTGCAAATCACTTACGAATATCTCATCGCTACTATTTTGAAATATTGTTTCAAAGTTTTCTTCGCTTCTTTTTAGTGCTTCTTTGGTTGTTTTAAGTTTTGTATTACTTACTTTTATTGCCCTTAAGATTCGGTGAACCCTTCTTGTTGTGACAGAAAACATCATAATAATTATTAGGATAACTAATATGCTCCCGATAAATATGGAATTAATAATTATAGTTTTTAATGGCACATATGTTAGCTCCTTTGTTGGGATTGCAGTAACGATATGAAACCCAAAATCGGGATAGTAATCGTAGGCAAGAAGATATTCTACATTATTAATGGGGCTTGTGAATCTTTTAATTTTTACGCTATCCTTTATAATAAATCTCTGAAGAGTTTTGTCGATTATTTTATTTCTGGAATCAAGGGGTTGGAATACTATTTCACCATCAATATCCAATACAAAAGGAAATCCGGTTTCTCCAATGGTGATTGTGTTAAGGGTAAGTCGGAGTTTTTCAATATCCTTTTCTTTGCCACCAACATATAGTACTCCAATTAATTCATTTTCTAAATAAATCGGTTCGTATGCAGTAATGTACCAGTCGTTAACCACGTATGCCCTTCCATAATAAACTTTGCCCTGATTAATTGTATGTGCTACAATTGATGAGTTTGGAATGAATGTACCTACAGCTCGTTCACCGTTTTCTTTAAGTACGTTTGTTGAGATTCTTAAGTAACCACTATCGATTTTCTGAAAGATTGTTGTTGTTCCACCAAATAACTCATAGGTTTCATCGGGGAAAGTTTTTGAATTTAGAAGAGGTTCTTCTCCCCATAATAATTGTTTAATACTAATTTCATGCTTTATATGACTAAATTGGTTGGTAACGTCAACTTTATCAATAACTCTTGAGAAGCGAATGGGTTTGTCGTAAAATATTCTATGTGCAACTTTTAAGTCTGTTTTTACATTTTCAATCTTCAATTCACGCTCTCGTTCAAACATTTTTTTAATGGTTGTTGCCTCAAGTAACATATCGTTTTCGGCTATTTGGTAAATCGACTCACGGCTTATGTTAACAAGAAAAAATGTGAAAACAATAATGGCTATAATAAGGGCAATCAATACAGGGTAAAACAGTTGGAACTTGAGTTTTAGATTGAAATACTTATTTTTCATCTGTTATTAATTTGTTTTTTATAGGTCAGATGGAATACGCCATGATGAAGTTTAAAATCATCTTCTGTTAGTGCTTTCCAATCATGGCTATTTCATGTGTTGAGAATTTTATATTTCATAGGACACAAAAGTAGGAAATTGAATGAAAAAGACAGCTAATTTATCACAGCCATTTGCGTCTTTTGAAATAGGCTGCCATACCTCCACCGGTTATAAGCATAATGGCAATTATTATCCAAAACGTTAAATTATTCTTTTCCATGGGTAGCAGAACATTCATCCCATAAAGGCCTGTGAGAAAGGTAAGTGGAAGGATAATTGATGAGATGAGAGTAAGTGTTTTCATTATCTCATTTGTATTGTTTGTCTGCATCGAGTCGAAAGTAACAGATAGGCCTTCGATTAGTTCACCATAATCCTCGGTCATATCCCACATCTTGTTGTAATAATCGAGGATATTACCCCAGTATTCTTCCATATTATCGGCATAACCTTCAACCTTACCTGATTCAAATTTGTTAAACACCCTGAGTTGGGGTTTAAACATAGTGTTTATTGCAATAATATTTTTTCGGGTAATGGAAAGTCTCTCAATAATGCGTCGAGCTTTTCCGCTAAATAGTTCACGATTTATCAGCTCAAGTTCCAGACCAATTTTACGTAGAATGAAAACAGATTCAGTCATCAGTTTTTCGAGAATAGTATACAGTAATGCATCGGAAGTACCAATTTCAAAATCAATTCCTTTTTCATCTTGATCCTTTGCTTCTTCAAACAATCTGTCAACAATCCAATGGGTTTTACCTACGGTAATTAGAAAATCTTCACCCCAAAAAACCTTTAATTCACGGGGTTTAACAAATAGATTTTTTCTATCGAAAACAGGAAAATGAAGGATCAGAAAATAGTAATCATCATAGATGTCAATCTTTGGTCGTTGATTAGTTTGCCTGCAATCTTCAATATCCAACTGGTGAAAATGATATTTGTTTTCAAACTCATTGAAATCATCTTCATCAGGCTCATTAATATGCAGCCATCTAAGTCTTCCTATTTTTAGCACTTCTTTCACGGTCGTCAAAAGTAGTGATTTATCTTAAAGATTGGGGTCTTTAATGAAAGGAATTTATTGAACCTTCCTTAAGTTCTCGTTGTTTTTTTAAGATTATAGTTAAAATTTAAGAGGGATGGTATGTAAATTTTTGTTCCTGTGAGATTATTTTGTTCATCATATAAATCTATTATTTTAAGCGTTATTTAACAAATGTCTTAATACCTCAAAATATCATCCAATCCTTGCTTGAGTTTGGTTAGTTCTGCCTTAGTAATATTTCCAATTCTCTTTACTAATCGTTCCTTTGAGATTGAACGAACATGAAAAATCAAAATTTCAGATTTTTGTGATAAGCCATTGTGTTGATCAGGATTCAGAATTATGTTTCCCTTGTAGTTCTTAATTTTGGTTATTAGCGGACAAGAAATCACAATGGGGAGTAGTTCATTAAGCATATTACCACTCACAATAACTATCGGTCGAAGTCCACTTTGCTCACTTCCAATAACAGGGTTTAAGTCGGCATACCATATTTCACGTTGCAACATTAGTCAAGTTGTTTTAGGTAGTCCTCCATTCCTTCTTCTGCCATGGTAAGAATGTCGGCATCTTCGTTAGCTTGCCTATATGATCTAACATATTCAGCACGGTTTAACTGATCGAGGTAGATATTTAGGGCTTTTTCAATAATCTTGTTTTTTGGAATTGATAGCCCCTTGGCTGCTTCATTTAACCTAGCCAGTAGTTGGTCGGGTAGTGTGCTGGTAAAAGTTGTCATTTGCAAATCATATTTATAAAATACAAATATAATATATAAATATTCAAAAAGCAAACATTGTGATACAGTTCGTAATTTGTTCAACTACAAAATTGAGGTAATCCCTTATCGTTATGCTGCGTTAGGATGACAAAAACGAAAGAAAGGCTTTACAATATTACTTGGGAGAATAATAACAGTTCTTAGGTGAAAATATTTTTTCATCTTTTTTTAAGGATTTAATTGCTTTGTCTACATCCTTTTTGTCAATCCCGGTCATATCTGCAATTTCACCTGCTTTTAATGGCTTAGCGGCTTTCTCCATTGTTTCCAATACTTTGCTATCTGTGCTCATGTATAATAGTTTTAAAGTTATGGTAAAATTAATTAATATTTATTACGAAAATAAAATTCTAACCAAGCATAACTCTACAATATTTGGCATGGCCAATATCTCAAAATATTGTAGTTTTGAGAAAAAAATAGCAATGATAAGATCGTTTGCATTTCTATTGTTATTAATCGCTAGCAATACTCTAACTGCCCAAAGTTACGATAGAAGTTATTTGCATCACGATTTGATGATAAGCTATGGCCTACCTTCAACTGATTTATTTCTAAATATAAGCTCATCAATGCTTGATGATAGATTTCCTGATAAGCGATATATTCGTGATAATTATAGTGGATCAGGAATAATTTCTCTAACCTATAGAAAAGTATCTAAAAGTGAAATGTTCTTTTGGGGAGGATCAGCAAGTTATAATCAAACCAAGGGCGATTTATATAATGTTGGATCACTGGAAGGAGAAATTAAAAGAAATTTTTTAACAGTTGCTATAGAAGGACAATATAGATATCAAAATTTAAAAAAAGTTCAGTTATACTCCGGTGTAGGAATTGGCTATTCAATAGGTAATGAAACTCTTACGGCATCTGTTGATAGTGGCAAACAATCCTCTTCAGGAAGTATTAATCGCTTTGCGTGGCAAATAAATGTAATAGGAATGAGATTAGGTAATAATATTGGCGGTTTTATTGAACTCGGGTATGGTTATAAAGGAATAATAAATGCCGGATTATCAATCCAACTATATTAATCATACAAAAAGTGTACGCATCTTCAGAAATTAATATCGGTAATACCTCCCTTGGTGGCAATAGTCCAGTTCGTATACAATCGATGACCACCACCAAAACGATGGACACCGTTGCAACTGTTAATCAAGTTGCAAATCTGGCAAAAGCAGGTTGCGATTTTGTAAGAATAACAACTCAAAATATTAATGAAGCAAATAATCTTAAAGTTATTAAGGAAGAGCTTTGTAAAATTGGGATATATATACCATTAATTGCAGATGTTCATTTTATTCCTAAAATTGCCGAGGCAGCTGCTCAATTTGTTGAGAAAGTTCGTATTAATCCCGGGAATTATATTGATTCCAAGTCATCAATATCCGAAAAACTGATTCCACTTTTAAGTGTTTGCAAAAAGCACAATACAGCAATTCGCATTGGTGTAAATCACGGATCATTGTCAGAAACGATTTTGTACAAATATGGCAATACTGCACTTGGAATGGTTGAGTCGTTGATGGAATTTGTAAGGATTTGTAAGAAACACAACTTCAATAAATTAGTGCTGTCAGTAAAAGCAAGTAATGTTGTTATGATGATAGATGCTAATAAGTTGCTTGTGGAAAAACTCCTGATTGAAGGATTAAACTACCCAATACACTTGGGAGTTACTGAGGCCGGAAGTGAAGATGAGGGTAGGGTTAAGTCAGCGTCAGGGATTGGGTATTTATTAGCGCATGGAATTGGTGATACAATTCGTGTATCACTTTCAGAAGATCCAGTTGCTGAAATACCGGTAGCAAAAATGTTGGTGGATTTCTATGGCAAAAGACTGGATATCGCAAAAAGAATTCCTCATGAATTAATCAGGGTAGCAATAAAATTTTTCTCTGGGAAGCCCCCTTTAGTATTAACATCAGGTATGTCAGGATTAGCTGATTATTCAAATCATAATGAATCAATAAATTTAGATATTGGTAAAAAAAAATATGGAATTAGTAAATTGGTATATCATAATTTATCTATCGAAGAGCTAATTATTCGTGCCACCGTTGATGCAACAATATTGCTACTGAATAATGAAACAGATGGTATTTGGATTGAGAATAATTCTAGTACTACTGATGACCAAAATGCTAAACTTTCGTTGGAAATACTACAAGTACTTGGCTTAAGAATAAGTAAAACTGAATTTATTGCTTGTCCAACATGTGGAAGATCATCGGTTGTTCTTGTAGATCTACTGCAAGAAGTTAAAAAGCAGACATCTCATATCCGTGGTTTGAAAATAGCAGTTATGGGATGCTCGGTAAATGGTCCGGGAGAAATGGCTGATGCAGATTATGGTATGGTTGGAACTGGTAATGGAAATGTGGATTTATATAAGGGCAGAAAACTTATTCATAAAAATATTAAACAAGAACAGTCAATTGATGCTTTGATTAACCTCATTAAAATTAGTGGAGATTGGAAAAATAAATAATCAGGAGTATTTGTTTAAAATTATATGTAACTTTGTATTTCAAAGAACTCTATAACTATGAAAGAGATATTATCAAGCCTAAATAAATCTTTTGATAGCCGTGTAAGAGTGGGGATTATGTCAATACTTCTGAGAAGTAATTGGGTTGATTTTACTACCATAAGAAATACGCTGGGAGCAACTGATGGAAATATTTCCAATCATTTAAGTGCATTGCAGAAGCATAATATGATAAAGACTAAAAAGGAGTTTGTTAGTAACCGTCCCAAAACCAGTTATAAAATTACCCGGCAGGGGATCAGAAAATTTACAGATCACCTGAGTGTTTTTGAGAAACTACTTAATAGCTAAACTTTGAGATACAAAGTGCTTTTAGTATAACTATTTGTTTTTAATACCCGTCTTACTCAAAATCTTAAATCAATACCCTTATTCTAATGCAAGAATTGGAAATGCAAGTATGTCGATAATTATAATCGAAGGCGAAAGCTTGGTGAATTTACATTTTGCAATTTTTATAATACTGCAATACAGTAGCCCGAAAACAATACCCTGAGTAAGAGAATAGGTGAGCGGAATTATAATAATAGAAAGATATCTACCATTTCAAGTCATGTACCTTGAAGTTCTTCGATTGATATTCTCGTATGGCAATTCTCTTTGATTCGTTTGCTTTTTCTATGGTTCTAAACCCGTTTTCAATAATGGTTGCCTGATCAAAATCATACCAATTAGGAAATTGCTCTTTTACTAATCTATTATATTTGTTTTGCAATGTATAGGGTATAGTTTGCTTTTTTATCGGGCTAAAAAATGCATGGTAACTATTTTCTCCTTCTCCATCAATATCACAATAACAAGAAGCAAAAACATAGAAATATGTTTTCTTTTCCATGGGATAAACAACAACCGAGTTATTCCAGATATTTTCTGATTTTGTATTATAAACTGTATCTTTTCTTATTGGGTCGTTTCTATAAACCCGTGAAATAAATTCATAGTTATTGGACATCCCTGATATTACAATATCTAAATCTCCATCATTATCATAATCACCCCAGTGCCCATCGCTCATATATAATCCAATTACTTCTGCCTGAATATCAGTGAACACATCATTTCTATCATTACGATAAACTTTTGAAACCGGGCCAACAGCACTTTCGCCTGTTAATAACAGGTCAATATCACCATCATGATCCATATCTCCCCAATCTACAGAGCCTGACCTTACTGGGATGAAATCAGGAAATGTTTGTGAAAACAGGCCATCGTTTTCATTCTTATACAATTTACTTTCAAATTTACCGCCTTGAGTTTCGCCCGTTATTGCAAAATCTAAGTCACCATCATTATCATAATCACCCCATGCAATATCACTTAATTTCAAATTAGTAAAACCAATATCTACAAAATTAAAGTATCCATTATCATTTCTAAAAAGTTGAGTTATAACTCGGCCTGAGCTTTCGTTTCCACTGATAATAACATCTAAATCACCATCATTATCATAATCATTCCACCTGCCAATACCATAATCAACCCCGGGAAACTCAGCATTTATATCAACAAATTTATTATTCCTATCGTTACGGTAGATACTAGATGTAGGTCCGTTTTTTGAATAGCCGGTAATAAGCAGGTCAACATCTCCATCACGATCGTAATCACCCCATTCAACCGATCCATCGCGATAGCCGGGAATATTTAAAGGGATTCGACTAAAATTAGATGTTCTATTATTACTATATAGATAGGATACTAATTTTCCATCACTGGTTTCACCGATAATAAATAAATCTTTAATACCATCATTATTATAATCTGCCCAATCGAAATCACCCCTGTAAACATTAACCGCGGGCGAAAAAACTTGAGTAAATCTATCTCTCCTTAAATTTTTATATAGTTTAGTACTTATTCCATGTCCTCCTTTATTATAAAAATCTCCCGTAACAAAAATATCGATGGCACCATCTTGGTCATAGTCAATCCAATTACTGGCACTTTCACTTACTCCTGCAAGGCCAGCTTGGATATCGGTAAAACTTTGTCCGTAAATACTAGATATACTTAAGATTAAAGTAGCAAGAACTACTAAATGTTTCATGTATTGAGTAATTTTTTTTATTGGAAACATATTCTTGATTAGTGCAGTTAAATATTCTACAATATTATTCATTTACCAGTTTATATCAAAATAAAATGTAAATATTCAATTTATATTAAACACATGCAGTGATTGGAGTCTGGATAAATTTAAATAGATACCTTGCAAATTAGATTAGAAAGGAATCAGTATATCGATATAGTAACAACAGTTTAATTAGAAAACAAAACGATAAGGTTCAGTAACACAAACATATACACATAAGGCTAAATATCTTATTTGGTCTCATTCTGAATTTCAAAATTATTATGCCAAATATCATTTTATACCAATAAAAAATATCTAATTTTGTGAAAAATTTCACAATCATTAATTTATTATGGAACTATCACATATAGAGCATATTGGAATCGCAGTTAACAACTTAGATGAAGCGATTGCATATTATGAGAACACATTGGGACTCACTTGTTATGCAATAGAGGAAGTTCCTGACCAAAAAGTAAGAACCGCGTTTTTGAAGATTGGCGAAACTAAAATTGAATTATTAGAAAGTACTGATCCGGAAGGACCAATAGGTAAGTTTATAGAAAAAAAGGGCCCCGGGGTTCATCATTTGGCTTTTGCAGTGAATAATCTTGAAAGTAATTTGGCGGAAGTAAAAGAAAAAGGAGTACGACTAATTGATAGTAAACCACGAAAAGGTGCAGAAGGATTGGATATTGCTTTTCTACATCCGAAATCTACTTTTGGAGTACTTACTGAACTTTGTGAAGATAAGAATAAGTAGTTTAATCACGAATTTCAGTGTGACCAGCTGATTATTCTAGTTAGTTATCAATTAACTAATTCAACAATAAATAATAAAAAGAGTTTATAGTTTATATCGAGCCATTTTCTGATTATGCAGAGCAATGAGCTTGGTATTATTTATGAAATAACACAAAATATATACATCCATGACAATCGAAGACAATATTCAAAACCTACTTTCAAAAAGGGAAGAAGCAAAGTTAGGTGGTGGATTAAAAAGGATCGAATCACAACATAATAAAGGAAAACTAACTGCCAGAGAAAGAATTGATTTCTTGCTTGATGATGGTAGTTTTGAAGAGTTCGACATGTTTGTAACTCATCAAACTAATGCGTTTGGTTTAGAGAAACAGAAGTTTTTAACCGACGGTGTGGTTACCGGTCATGGAACCATCGATGGAAGAGTTGTTTATGTTTTTTCTCAGGATTTTACAATTTTTGGTGGTTCTCTATCTCAAACATATGCCCAAAAGATTTGTAAAATAATGGATCAAGCCATGAAGGTTGGTGCTCCCGTAATTGGCATAAATGATAGCGGTGGTGCCCGAATTCAGGAAGGTGTTAAAAGTTTAGCTGGTTATGCCGAAATATTTCAACGTAACATTATGGCATCGGGTGTAATCCCACAAATATCAGCAATATTTGGACCCTGTGCCGGTGGTGCAGTTTACTCACCAGCATTAACAGATTTTGTTATGATGAGTAAAGAAAATAGCTACATGTTTGTTACCGGCCCTAAGGTTGCTAAAAAAGTAACAGGAGAAGATATCTCAATAGAAGATTTGGGTGGCCCCGATGTACATGGTAAAAAATCAGGAGTTGCACATTTTATTGCCGATGATGAGGCAGAAGGCATGATGTTGATAAGAAAACTGTTATCATATGTACCCCAGAACAACCTTGAAGATCCAATAATTACTGAATGTTCCGACCCAATCGATCGTAAGGAAGAATTATTAAATGAAATTATTCCCAGCAATCCTAATCAACCTTATGATGTAAAGGATGTTATTTATTCAATAGTTGATTATTCCGAATTTTTAGAGGTTCAGCGGCATTATGCTAAAAATATTATCACTGGATTTTCAAAGTTTAATGGCAGACCGGCTGGAATAGTGGCTAACCAACCAAATTATTTAGCAGGAGTTTTAGATATAAATGCTTCCAGAAAAGCAGCTCGTTTTGTGAGATTTTGTGATGCTTTCAATATTCCAATAATAACTCTTGTGGATGTTCCCGGGTTTTTACCCGGAAGCGCTCAAGAAACAGGTGGAATTATCATTCATGGAGCAAAATTACTTTTTGCTTATGGAGAAGCTACTGTTCCAAAAATTACAATTACACTTCGTAAATCTTACGGTGGTGCTCATGATGTTATGGGTTCAAAGCAATTGCGTAGTGATATGAATTATGCATGGCCATCGGCTGAAATTGCAGTGATGGGACCCGAAGGTGCCGTTGAAGTAATGGAAGGTAAAGAAATTGCAAAAATTGAAGATCCGGTTAAACAAGCTGCATATTTAAAACAAAAGGAGGATGAGTATCGAGAGATGTTTGCAAACCCATATGATGCTGCAAGTTACGGGTATATTGATGATGTAATTGAACCTCGGAATACTCGATTCAGAATAATAAGAGCACTTCAAACATTGGCATCAAAAAAGGACACAAATCCACCAAAAAAACACTCTAACATACCTCTATAAATAGAATAAAATGGAATATTTATTTATAATACATTCAATTATAACTCAGGGTATTCAGATTGCGATAATAGGATACTCCATTGTTTTCCTGGCACTTGTGCTGCTATATTATGTTTTTACCTTTTTGGCTAAAGGATTGCTTTGGCAAAAAAAGAATAAACTAAAAAAAGAAAACAAAGCACTTAAATTGAGAGATGAAGATGTTACAGTTAGTGGAGAAGTTTCTGCTGCAATAGCGATGGCTATTTTTTTGAGTCGTGATTTGCATGATAACGAAAGCGATATTATTACAATAAAAAGGGTATCCAAAACCTATTCACCGTGGAATTCAAAAATTTACGGAATGAGATATTTTCAACGGTAATCAAAAAATTAACAAGATAATGAAACGGTTTAAATTCACCATAAGTGGAAATAATTACGAAGTAGAGTTAAAAAAATTCGAGGACGGTAAGGCAAGAATTGAAGTAAACGGAACCTGTTATAACGTTGAACTTAAAAAACAGGAACAAGCTTCAAAAACTCCAATATTAGTCAGGTCGAGCATGAAGAATCCTGTAGGATCACACATAATAAAAAAAACGGAAAGTGCCGGATTTAAAATTGTTGCCCCATTGCCTGGAAATATTATGCAAATAATAGTAAAAGTGGGTGATGAGGTTAAGAAAGATGATCCGTTACTTATATATGAGGCAATGAAAATGGAAAATAAATTGCTATCGGAAAAAGATGGAATTATTAAATCCATAAAAGTTGCACCGGGAGATTCGGTTCTTCAGGATGATCTATTAATTGAAATGGAAATCAACTAAACTGCCTCGATATGAACCTGCAAAGGAAAGCTATAACAGTTTTTGGAATTGTTGCCATATTGGCTGTTTTAAACTTGCTTCTATTTCAAAACATTGGTCATGCTGATGGAGTAAGTAATTTAAATACAACTATTGAACATGTTGATTCTAACACATCTTCAAGTGTTTTTGATGGTATTGCTAAATTTTTAAGTTTTACCGGTTTCCGTAATGCCACTCCCGGACATATAATTATGATTATAGTTGGTTTGATTTTCATTTATCTGGCCATCAAATACGAGTATGAACCATTACTATTAATACCCATTGGTGTTGGCGTTATACTTGGTAATATTCCATTTTTTCAGGATGGCGATGTGAACCTACAAGTTGGTATATACCAGGAAGGTAGCGTGCTAAATTATTTGTATTATGGTGTTGTAAAAGGTATTTATCCCCCTCTTATATTTCTTGGTATTGGGGCAATGACGGATTTCTCTTCACTCATATCAAATCCAAGATTAATGTTACTTGGTGCTGCGGCTCAAGTTGGTATTTTTCTCACGTTTATTGGAGCAATTTATTTAGGGTTTAATATGCAAGAAGCAGGTGCCATAGGAATTATTGGTGGTGCTGATGGCCCTACCGCCATATTCCTTTCATCAAAACTTGCAAATGGCAATATTATTAATGGAGTACAAACAAGTAACCTTATCGGACCAATCGCAATTGCTGCGTATTCATACATGGCTCTTGTACCTGTAATTCAGCCACCAATTATGCGCTTATTAACGGGTAAAAAGGAGAGGCTTATAAGGATGAAACCTCCCAGATCTGTTAGCCGTCAGGAAAAAATATTTTTCCCAATAGTTGCACTTATCCTAACTACATTTATTTCACCTGGAGCACTTCCATTGTTAGGGATGTTGTTTTTTGGAAACCTGTTAAAGGAAAGTGGTGTAACAAAGCGTCTGGCTGATACAGCACGTAATTCATTAATTGATATCGTTACAATACTACTTGGCCTGACTGTGGGGGCATCAACGCAAGCCGATGTGTTTTTAACACAAGAGTCGATTTTGATATTTGTACTTGGAGCTTTATCATTTATTGTTGCTACTGCAGGTGGGGTTATTTTTGCAAAGATTATGAACCTGTTCCTTAGCGAAGGAAATAAAATTAATCCATTGATCGGTGCTGCTGGTGTTTCAGCTGTTCCCGATAGTGCCAGAGTTGTACAAACAGAAGGGTTGAAATACGATTCCACTAATCATTTACTAATGCATGCGATGGCACCAAATGTTTCTGGTGTTATTGGATCAGCAGTTGCTGCTGGTGTAATGATGAGTTTTTTAATGTAAAGATACAAGACACAAGAGCCAAGTTTTAGGAATAATTTAATCCTGACTCTTGGTTCATGCTCCTTCTGGTAATATCATTTTTTCTTTATCTTTGATCCCCAAAAAACTATGTTAATTATTGGAATAGCAGGTGGCAGTGGTTCGGGAAAAACAACTGTTGTAAATAAAATAATTCAATCGTTGCCAAAAAACTCAGTTGCTTTGCTTCCGCAGGATGCATATTATTTTGATAATGGACATTTGAGCCAGGAAGAAAAACTGAAAATTAATTTTGACCATCCAAATTCAATAGAGTTTGATTTATTGATTGAAGATATTAATAAATTAAAGTCTGGAGAAACAATCAACCAACCAATATATTCCTATGTAACTTGTGCCAGATCCAAGGATTCAATACCAATTAAACCAAAAAGGGTTGTAATTGTTGAAGGGATTTTAATTCTTACAAACAAGAAATTGCGCGATCTACTAAATATTAAACTTTTTGTTGCAACTGATAGCGATGATCGACTTATGCGAATCATAAGGCGCGATGTTCAGGAGCGGGGTCGAAATTACAATGATGCACTTATTCATTACGAGAAATTTGTTAAGCCAATGCATCAACAATTTATTGAGCCTACAAAACTGTATGCTGACGTAATAATTCCTCAAGGGGGTAAAAACAAAGTTGCTATAGATATGGTTGCCTCCAGAATAAAAATGAACCTTGATGATTCCCAGTTACCAAGTATAAATCCTACAAATTCGTAATTTAAGTTACAAAGGATATCCATTTTCGAGGAAAATCAATCAATCAATCCTTTTCAATTGGTTATAAAACCCCTATGATCAATAATATAGCATGCGTGGCACTCTAGTTGCAGATAACAATCTACACTGAAAAACTTTGGCTATGTTAATAATACTAATAGCTGTGTATTTACTCATAACATTTATACTAACTGTTATGGGTATTGAAAAGCAAACAGAGGGCTTAAAGATTTTTTTCATAAGCCTTTTTTTTACACCTCTTGTGGGATTAGTATATCTCTATGGTAAGAAAAATAAATCTTCACATATTAAATATTACCATTGTCACGAATGCGATTATATATTTCCTGTTAAAATGAGAGACTGTCCCATTTGTATGGAAAATGGAGTAAAGGTGAGGCTTAAAAAGTATGAAAGTCCATATAAACTTTCCGAAAAAATTGGTGAGCTTTCTCTTGCTTAACAAGAATTTCTATTGATAATATAATTACCACCCTCCCATTAAGTTAAGCTTCTTTGATGGGTTTGTAAAATTTATTAGTTTTGCATCATCAATATACATTATGATGACATTTTTCATAGATAAAATTAATATTAAGTTATTTAAGAATATAAAAAAGCGAGATTCTTTTTAACATTTCATTTCTTTGCCATTAATTTCTTGGCAATAAACAACCAATATTTTCCCTTTTAAAACAAAAATTAAGAAATGAAACATCTGATATTTCAAATCAACCTAAGTTGTTTTTAATTATTGGATCGTTCGATATAATATTTGATCATATGAAATTACCAAACGCAGAATCCTATAGAATAAAGATGGTGGAACCAATCCACCGAAGTAATCGTCCCGAACGAGAAGAATGGATCAAAGATGTTAATTTTAACTTGTTTAACTTAAAAAGTAATCAGGTTTATGTTGATTTATTAACCGACTCCGGAACCGGAGCAATGAGCGACAAACAATGGTCGGAAATGATGCTGGGCGACGAGAGTTATGCAGGTGCATCTTCCTACTACAAGTTAAAGAACGCCATTAAAGACATAACAGGGTTTGATTATTTTTTGCCTACACATCAGGGCAGAGCTGCTGAAAATGTACTCTTTTCTACTTTAATTAAGGAAGGGGATATTGTGCCCGGCAATTCTCATTTCGACACTACAAAGGCTCATATTGAATTTAGAAAATCACACGCAGTTGATTGCACTATTGATGAAGCATTTGATACTGTTCTCGACCATCCCTTTAAGGGCAACATTGACCTAAATAAATTAGAGAAGGTACTAATGGATAATCCAAAGGAAAAAATTCCTTTGATAATTGTTACAGTTACCTGCAATTCTTCCGGAGGGCAACCTGTATCGATGAAGAATATGAGGGATGTATCAGCACTAGCTCATAAGTATGATGTACCAGTGTATTATGATTCAGCCAGATTTGCCGAGAATGCATACTTTATTAAGTTGCGCGAAGAAAATTACTTGGATGTAAGTGTACGTAATATTGTTAAGGAAATGTTTTCTTACGCCGATGGAATGACCATGAGTAGTAAAAAAGATGCCATTGTAAATATGGGTGGTTTTATTGGATTTAAACACAAAGATATATTTGATAAAGCCAGTGTTTATAATATTTTATTTGAAGGATACTTAACCTATGGTGGTATGTCGGGTCGCGATATGAATGCTCTTGCCCAAGGATTATATGAGGGTACTGAATTTGATTACCTTAAAACCCGGATAGATCAAGTTGCTCTGTTAGGTCAGATGCTAAAAGATCATGGCATTCCTGTGCAATATCCTTTTGGTGGCCATGCTATTTTTGTTGATGCGAAAAGGTTTCTGCCACATATCCCAAAGGAAGAGTATATTGCTCAAACACTTGCTGTTGAATTGTTTATTGAAGGTGGAGTAAGGGGTGTTGAAATAGGAAGTATAATGGCCGATAGAGATCCTGAAACAGGATTAAACAGATATCCTGATTTGGAATTAATGCGTTTGGCAATTCCACGTAGGACATATACTAACGATCATATGAAATATGTAGCAGCAGCGCTGATAAACGTTTATGAACGTAGGGATCAAATAAAAAAAGGATTCCGAATTACAAAAGAAGCTCCGATACTTCGCCATTTTACAGTTGAGTTAGAAAGGGTTTAATATTTAAAAGTTTCTCTAAATAAGTTATCCATAGTTCAAAACTTTGGATGACTTATAGCATATAACATAACTTCTATGAATCCCGATAAAAAACAAAAAAGATACCAACGGTTGTTTACCCAAATAAGCGACCTGATCAATAAGAGCAGTAATAATTCATTATCTAATATGTCTACAATAGTTGCTGTATTGCATCATAAAATGGAATATTTTTTTTGGACAGGGTTCTATTTACTGCAAGATGGAAAACTACAGGTTGGGCCCTATCAGGGATCGCTGGCATGCATTAATCTTGCTAAAGATAAGGGAGTATGTTGGGCGGCCATTAATCAGAAAAAAACCCTTGTTGTACCAAATGTATGCGATTTCCCGGATCATATAGCATGCGACTCAAGGTCAGCTTCAGAAATAGTAATACCAATAATAAATTCTGAGAATGAGATAATTGGGGTTATGGATGTTGATAGCAGCGAATTAAATAGTTTTGATGAGATTGATGCTCAGTGGCTGGAAAAAATTGTTGGCCTTATATAATGCAATCAATTAAAGTATAGCAGTTATTTCTATTTTTGCAGACTAATAAACTAAATCAATGCTTGTTACAATTGTATTCCTGATACTCATTTTCCTTTCAATTCAGGTACTTCCGGTTGCAATAGGAATTAATGTGAATGGAAAACCACTAAAAGCAATATTATTGATTATAGTATTGTCAACTGTTCAACTCTTAACATATTGGTTAGGCTTGAAACTAGGCAGTACATTTATGTACCTAATGGAAGGTTTTAAAACTGTTGTTGTTTTTCTTGGATTTGTTTTAATAGGGATTAGAATGCTAATGGAAGTTTTTAATATCCGTAAAGGAGAAAGAACATATTCAATCGATAGTATTGGCCATGTTGCTCTTGCATCTTTTGCTCAAGGTATTAATTCTTTTTTGGTTGGCTTGATGTATTATTATATATTAATTAACGAACGTGACACCTTGGTTACATTGTTTGCTGCAACAATAGTAATATCAATAATAGGAATAACTATGAAACCCGGAAAGTTAACCCTAGCATTTGCTTCGTTACTTTATTCACTCGGGGGGTTGGTTATGTTATTTGCAGCAGTTTACTTTTCTTTTTTTTATTTGTAACAAAACAACAAAATGTTTAAGAATCAATCTATAATCATACTTCTTACCATATTTGGGTTAACGTTTAATCCTCTATTTGCACAGATTCCTACAGGATATTATGATAATGCTCAAGGACTAACAGGTGAGCAGCTGAGAGAGGCATTACATAATATTATTGATAATCATGAAGAGTTTTCGTACAATGATTTGAGAGATTTTATCTTGAAAAACACAGATGAAGACCCTAATAATAGTAATAATGTAATTTTACTTTATAGTGGCCGTTCACAAGATAAAAATACATTTGGAGGTGATCCAAACGAATGGAACCGAGAGCATGTTTGGGCTAAATCGCATGGTGATTTTGGAAATAACCCACCAGCTGGTACTGATGCGCATCATATTCGACCAACAGATGTTTCTGTGAACGGTGCAAGGGGAAATCTTGACTTTGATGTTGGAGGAAGTCCTGTTGCTGAAGCACCGGGTTGTTTTAAGGATGGAGATTCATTTGAGCCCCGTGATGCTGTGAAAGGTGATGTAGCACGTATGATATTTTATATGGCAACACGTTACGATGGTGGAGATGGAGTACCGGATCTTATAGTTGTTGATGCTGTAAATACTTCGCCAAATCCACAACATGGTAAACTATCACAGCTTATTCTGTGGAATTCATTGGATCCCCCTGATGATTTTGAAAAGAACAGAAACGATGTAATTTATTATCAATATCAAAACAATAGAAATCCATTTATTGATCACCCTGAATATGTTGATGCAATATGGGGCGATCCGAGTAATATAAATTTCACCACCTCACTAAATGTTGCTGTGTTTCCAAATCCGGCATCAGACGTACTAAAGGTTTCTATCAATAAATCAAATACCGCTAATTATAATATTTTCTCCGTTTTTGGTTATCCTGTATCTGAAGGAATGCTGCCAAATACTGTATCAGAAATTGATATTTCAAATCTTCAAAATGGGATTTATATACTATTAATCACTGATGCATCAACCCTAACAACTAATAGAACAACATTTATTAAAATCACCAACTAATGAACCAGCCAAATATTCGTATTACAAAAGAGTTTAAGTTTGAAATGGCTCATGCTCTACTTGGGTATGATGGACCATGCAAGAATATTCACGGGCATTCGTATGAACTTAATGTCACTATTATAGGCAAACCACTCGATGATTTTAACAATCCAAAGCTGGGCATGGTTATGGACTTTGGTGATTTGAAGCAAATTGTTCGATCCACTGTGGTTGATATATTTGATCATTCACTTGTGCTTAATAGTAAAATGCCACAAGCATTAATTGATAGCTTAAGTGCTAATTTTGAAAAAATTATACTACTTGATTATCAGCCTACAAGTGAGCTAATGATTGCCGATTTTGCACATAGAATTGCAGAAAAACTACCCGCTCACGTTGAATTGAAATATCTATTATTAAGAGAAACTGTTACTTCTTTTGCCGAATGGTATGCATCTGATAATCAGCTACAGAAATAGGACATAATAGCTCACAATTTCATCTTCTTTCATCGTACATTTTTGATACTTAAGGGATAATACCCATAATGTGGTATTGTAGCCAATGAAGTAGCCAATTATTTTTGTTTCAAAATTAAATCTCATTGAAATGAAAGTAATAAAACACAATACACTTCTAATTATACTAGTAATATGCAGTATTAGCTCATTCTCACAAAATAGCAATATTGAAACCAATGGAGCCTCAAAACTATTGGCAAGTAACAAAAACCTAACCTTTGGGGGTTATGGGCAAATCGATTATAATCAACCAATTGGAGGTAATAGTATACAAAATGGAACACTTGATGTTCACCGTTTAGTACTACTATTTGGATATAGATTTAACGATAGGCTAAATTTTGTGTCGGAAATTGAAGTTGAGCATGTTAAGGAAGTATATATTGAACAAGCATTTTTGAATTACAGTTTCAATACATACTTTAATATTCGGGGTGGTTTAATGCTAGTTCCAATGGGAATAATAAATGAATATCATGAACCAACCACCTTCAACGGAGTTGAGCGTCCATTAATCGATAAGTATATTGCACCAACAACCTGGCGTGAAATAGGTATTGGAATTACAGGGACAATTCCCGAATTATCCATAAAGTACCAGTCATATATTATGAATGGATTTAGCAGTTATAATGGAAATGCCCAACTTTCAGGAAGCAATGGCATGAGGAGTGGCCGACAAAAAGGAGCTGAATCATATATCAGAACTCCTGTCTCTGCAAGCAGAATAGAATATTTTGGGATTCTTGGTCTTAATTTGGGTCTATCGGCTTATTTGGGTAAAACGCAATCGTCGTTATTTAAAAACATTGATAGAGATGATAACTTAACTTTGGCAGAAGCAGACTCTTCAATAGTTAATATGACAATGTTTGGACTTGATGCACGCTATCAAAATAGAGGTGTTCAATTTAGAGTTCAAACTTATTACACGAGATTATCAAATACTTTGCAATATAATTACTTCACACAATCGGGTGGCATACCAAATAATGTAGGCAATACTATCTATGGTTATTATGCTGAAATTGGTTACAATGTATTTCAGGAATTGCCAAAAATCAAAACTGATCTTACGGTATTTGTAAGATATTCAGAATACGACACTCAAAATACTGTTGTGGATGGGCTTACGAAAAATCCTGATTACACAAAACAAGTTTTAACCACAGGTTTGGGTTGGAAACCTCTGTCATCAGTTGCAATAAAGGCCGACCTCCAATTACTTAAAGCAAAGCAAGATAATAATTACAATAAAGTATTTAATGCAGGTATAGCTGTGTGGTTCTAGAATTTTAAAATGATTAAAAAAACCATATTCATATTTTTCCTTACCGTTTCCTGGTTTGTAATTATCGGGCTAAAATCCAGTGGCGAGTTAAAGCTGCCATCTGATAAAATAAACAAAACCATTAGGAAACGGTTGGGAGATTTTTCATTTGATTTAATTTCTGTTGATTCGGAGTCTGTTATTTATCCAACATTGTTATACAGAATTGTGGCTGATAATAGTACTTCGGGTTATGTATATGTTAGTAGATTGAACAGCTGTAGAGCAGGAGGCTGTGATGCTAACCCAATGATGCAGAATGCCGAATTTGAATACTTTGATTATTTCTTTGTAACAGATAGTACGGGTAAAATTATAAATGTAAAAATATTCAACTACCAGGCCACTCACGGACATCAGGTCATGAGCCGAGGCTGGTTAAAACAATTTATTGGATTCCAAGGCTATCAATCTCTTAATTACGGAACAGATATTCAGGCTGTAAGCGGTGCTACTATTTCTGCTAAAGCTATAATTGGAGATATTCAGGATGCAGAAAAGTTAATATTAGGTTTTATTAATAGATAGATAAGGGTTCAAACTACCTATTTCTAATTTTCGTAATTTCACGCCAAAGTCATTAACTATGAGCTGGAAAAATGAAGTTGAAATAAAGCTTACTGAATATTTGGGCAGGAAAACTATAGTATATAGTTATACAAATGTTGGTGGAGGCTCAATAAATGAAACCTACAAGATTAGTGCCAGCGAAGGTTTGTTTTTTGTTAAAAAAAACTCAGCATCCAGTTTTCCTCAAATGTTTGAAAAAGAAGCTTTAGGAATCAAAACACTTGGCGCATCAAAAGAAATAATTGTTCCTGAGATAATTGGAACTGGTGAAATTGATAATATAGCTTTTCTTATATTGAAGTATATAAAATCGGGAATAATTATGTCCTCATTTTGGGATGATTTTGGCACACAATTAGCAAACTTACATAGGCATACAGCTAACAAATTTGGTCTTGCTCACGATAATTATATTGGCTCACTTCATCAAATAAACAAACAACATAGTACTTGGAGTGATTTTTTTAGAGAAGAAAGATTGGAATACCAAATTAAGCTGGCACGTGATAAAGGAGAAATGGGAAAAGACACCGTAATCGCCTTTGAACGATTCTATAAGCACCTTGATAATATATTCCCCATTGAACCACCCGCTTTATTACATGGTGATTTATGGAGTGGAAACTTTATGGTAAATGAAAACGGGCAACCGGTTATAATTGATCCCGCAGTTTACTACGGCCATCGTGAAATGGACTTAGGCATGTCACAATTATTTGGTGGATTCGACAACCAGTTTTATATCAGTTACAACGATCATTTTCCATTACAACAGGGCTGGGAAGAAAGACTACAATACTGTAATCTTTATCCACTGTTGGTACATGTTAACCTTTTTGGTGAATCCTACCTTCAGTCGGTTAAAACTATACTTAAGAAGTTTTAGAAATTACTTCACAATAATTGCTTCTTCCATAATAATGGAGTAGGAGTAACCCGATCCAAAATCTTTATCGATGGCAATAATTCCTTCAAAAGTAACAACAGCATCAATATTAACTTCATCAACCGTAGTAACTGTTAAATCAAAGTGGCCATCATAATCGGTTCCATCCTGAATATGAGCCCAGTTTTTGCCCATAATTGCAGTATTAAACTTGGTTACTTTACCTCTGACTTTAACTTTTTGATTGGCATATTTTGCCTTATTTGCGTATAACTCAGCAATTGTAATTCCACCTTCGGCTTTTTCAACTGTAAGCTCATTTTTTTCAATTTTTGGTTTTACAGGTTGCTGGGGCATTTGTGGAATAATACTTGCATCAGTTGGTTCGGTGCTAGCTTTCTGCACAAAAAATACTGATGAAAAAGTGCGATCAAGTTCTTTACTATGAAATTCTTTCATTTCTAAACCTTGATTGAAATATAATGTTTGTCCTACTGCAACATCCATTTTCGCAATTGCAATCCAAAGGTTTTTATTATCATCCGCAACTAAGCAATAAGTATAGTTTGATGTTTGTATAACCTCTTTAATTACGCCACTGTAATCGAAATCAGAAACAGCGGTAGTTGTGGGTCTTTTTTTTGAATCATCGCACGATGAAAGGTTAATAAATAATACAACCGATAGTAGCGTTAGTATAGTTCTCATCTTTAAATATATTATGATAAATTTTTATTAAATATTGCGGGTAAAGATATACAAATGTGTTAATAATTCAACAATCAAGAATAATTCATAATTATCACAAGAAAATAGGTGATAATTACAAAGTATATGAGCGTACACAAAAATTAACTATTTTATCTGAACTAGATGCAAATGTCATTATGAACAATGACGAAAAATCTAGATATTTTGATTGTACTAAATTAGATTCTTCGCTATGCTCCTCGAATGACACTCAATATATGTCTCAGACAACTACCTCCTAATTTGCCATATTATTCATCTGCTCTGTCGTATTTACAACAAGAATGTAATTTGTTATAAACTTCATCTTTTGCTTTTATCTCTTTGGTGTCGTAACCTACGTCAGCAATAGCTTGTTTAATGGCCGTAAGATCGGTTTTCTCAGGAATAAATGTGATTGTCATCATCTTGGTTTCTTTATCCCAATCAGCTTTTTTTACCCCATCAACAGCTTTAGCAGCTTTTTCAATGGTTTTCTCACACATTCCGCAATTGCCAAATACTTTGAACTCTTCGGTTTTGTTTTGAGCAAAACCTGACATTATTCCCACAAGAAATAATACGACGATACTTAAAATTCTAATTTTCATTTTTCTAATATTTAGTTAATTATTAATTGCTTACTTTTCCAATTGCACAACTTACATATGAAATGGCTTTTGATAAGTTACTGTTACCTCCTGTTTCAGGATAACCAAGACCGGCAAGTTTTGATTTGTATTTCAAAATATGTTCCTGATTACCTTCAAACGAAATTTCAACCGTAGATTTTTCAATATCAATTTCCACATCTTCAATTTCATTAAATTTTAATAGTCCTTTACGGATGGTTGATGCACAACCATTACATTTAAGGTTTTCGATAGTTATTGATACTCTTTCCATAGTTTTACTATTATTCGTTAAACACTTTTTTTACTGATCCGCATTTCAGCATCATATCGCCAAAATATGGATTTCTAATTTCCTCTTTGTCACTAATCCAATATGCCCCCTTATCGTCAAAAGCCATTGGACAAAATTGAAGATACATGGGCGTTTCACTGTCATTTCCAAACGTTTGTATTATTTCTGTTAAACCATTTGAAAAAATACTGAAATGACTTCTTTTCATTTCAATGTCGGCCATTTCTATTATTTCATTTAGATTGTCAAAAACTGGTTTCTGAAGTAACATCCATTGATTATGTGCATCTCCCTTCAATAAAGTCATATCAACTTTGTTAAATGATGCCAACGCTTGCTTAGCGATTTTTTCAACCTGTTTTTCATCAGTGGCAACGAAAGCATCTTTTAATTGTAAATAATTTTTAATGAATTCATCAAGTTGGAGTCTGAATTTTGCAGGTGTTTTAACTTTTGTGAATTCCAGACTCTCAAGTTTCACTTCCATGTTTTCCATTTCCTCATCCGTCATCTTGCTATCACCATGATTATGCCCCGTTGAAATTTTACCACCATCGGGATTCATCATACTTGGAAAACCGGCCAATTGAGCGGCTGCGTCAATTTTGAATACTCCGTTTATTGCTATTTCCTCACCTTCAACCAATCCATCTACCACAACAAAAAACGATCCTGCTTGAGGTCCAAGGGTTATTTGTCTGTATAAAAAAGATGGATTTTCCCGATCAGGTACTTTTACATAAACCACTGCACGTTTACCTGTCCATAATACTGATGATTTTGGAATTAGAATTTCATTACTGTTTTCAGCAAACTTCGATTCCAGCAGCCCATTGGCAAACATCTCTGGCTTCAACTCGCCTTCCTTGTTAGTTGTCTCAAGCCTGACTTTAGCAATCCTTGTTTTATTATTAATGAAAGGATCAATATATGATACTTTTGAAGAGAAATTCCTGCCCGGTAAGGCCTGTACTGTAAAATCAATTTTGTCTCCTGTTTTAATCCATGGCAAGTCAACTTCGTATGCGTCAAACATTACCCAAAGTTTATTCAAATCAATTACTTCAAAAAGGGGAGTACCTTCCTTAACATAGTCTCCAATAGAAACATGGCGCATTGTAACGGTTCCCGATATTGGGGATAGCACATCAAAATACACAAGAGGTTCACCATTTTTTTCTATGTTATCAATTTGCTTATCGTTAAGATCCCAAAGTTTCAACTTGCCCCTTGCTGCGTTATAAAGCGAAGGACGGGTGTCTTTAAACGAAATGGATTCCAATAATTCACGCTGTGCAGTAACAAGACCCGGAGAATAAATGGTTGCCATTTTTTCACCCTGTTTGACTTTCTGGCCGGTGAAATTCACAAACAGTTTCTCAATTCGCCCACCAAATCTTGCGGTTAATTCTGAAATATTTCGTTCGTCCGGTTCAACCTTTCCCTGTAAATAGATTGTTTTATTTGGTACACCACTGCTGACCACCATTGTTTGAATTTCAGCCAAACTGGCTGCTGATTTGGTCATAACTATTTCATTGGGATCAATATTATCACCCTCAGTTTGCATGGTTGCTAGCGGTATAAGGTCCATTGCACAGATGGGGCATTGTCCGGGCTTATTCTGTTTAATCTGTGGATGCATCGAGCATGTCCAGGTTGTTGGAGCCTCTTCAGCATGATCGTGTCCATCATGCAATTCCATTTGTTGATTAGCAACTAATGTATCACCTGATGGTTGGAAGAATATCCAGCCTATGATAATTCCTGCTATAAGTGTTCCAAGTACAAGCTTGTAGTTTTTTCTAATATTTATTATTAAATTTTTCATTTTTCTATTTTATTAATTACCCATTAAGTAGTTGATAAAGGAAATTGCTGCCTGTTTATCGGAGCGTGATTTCTCAAGCTTCAGGCTATAAGTTAGCAGCTTGCGTTCCATTCTGAGTATCTCTTCAAAGTTTTTATTACCGGTAGCATAATCAGTTTCAATAAGTTTTATTGATTTGGAGGCTAACTCAAGTTGCGAAGTATAAAGATCTATTCTTCTGTCGGCATCCAGGTAATCCTTCCAAACCTTTTCAAAAATGTTCACCAGTATATTCTCTTTGTCAGATTTTTCAAATTCCTTGGCGGTTTGCAGATGAACAACTTCATTAACCATAGCTTTATATTTCTTTCGGTAAAGAGGAATGGTGATGCCAATTTTAGGAAATACAAAAGCATCAGTGCCTGCAAATTTATCATTGTCAGTTCCAACAAAAATATAATCCAAACCGATTGAAAAATCAGGTTTTCCCTGTTTTTCAGCCAATTCTTTTCTATATATCAATGCCTCCTGCTGTAGTGATAGCGCAAGTAGTTGATGGTTGTTATTGCCTATCGAATCCAATATGTTTTCCTTAGTTAAAGGGAAATCGTCTACCCAAAGAGTTTCGGGAATGTTGATATCAAGTTGGTCAATATTTAGGAGGTTCTTAAATACAGACTCAAGATAATTTTGCGTATCAATTAATAAATACAGTTGGTTCTCAAGATCTCCAATTTCCATTTCTATTCGGTATTCATCAACAGCCGACACTAATCCTGACTCAAATTTTATATTGGCCAGTTTCCTGAATGTATGCAGTATATCAATATTCTCTCTGGTAATTTGAATTGCCTTTTTGTTAAAATAGATATTGAAATAGTTGGATCTCACCTCATTAAACAGTCGTGATTTTGCTTCTTCAAATTGTTCATATTTTGCTTTGGCAGATTGGATTGCAATATTTTCTTTTGCTTTTAAAGTGCCAAACCAGGGAAACATTTGCGAAGCTGAAATCTTAGCTTGTTGTGGCCCCATTCTGGTTTCAACGGGCATAATAAAATATGCAAAAGCAACTTGTGGATCAGGCAGTGCCTTAACTTGTGGTGCTATTTCAAGGGCTGCCATATATTCGCTGAAACGAGCTTTTAGCCCGGGATTATTCTCAGCTGCCAATTTCAAATAGCTATTTAGTTCATCTTGTGCCGAAACCAATGAAGATATCAGCAATAGTGTTATTCCGATAATAATTTTATACTTCTTCATGGCTTTATACTTTTTGAGTTTTTAATTCTCTTTTAACTTTACCTTCCTGCCATTTGCTATAAAGCACTGGAACAACAAACATTGTGAGTACTTCAATCGTCATACCACCAAATAGTGGAATTGCCATTGGCACCATAATATCCGATCCTTTTCCCGTGGATGTAAGCACTGGTAGTAATGCAATTATGGTTGTTGCAGTTGTCATCATTGCTGGACGAACCCTTTTGGAACCAGCTTCAAGAATCATTGATCGCACTTCTTTAACTGATTTTGGTGGATTTTTATCCTGCAATTGTTTTATATATGTACTTATCAGCACCCCGTCATCTGTAGCAACACCAAACAGGGCGATAAAACCAACCCAGACCGCTACACTCAGATTTATTGTATTAACCTGAAACAGATCACGCATATGCATCCCTGCCAGTACACTATCCATAAACCATGGCTGTCCGTATAGCCAAAGCATGATAAATCCACCCGAAAGCGCTACAATTATTCCGGTAAAAATGAATGTTGTAGCCTGTACCGACTTGAACTGGAAATAGAGTATCAGAAAAATTATCATTAATGATATGGGCACAACAATTAAAAGACGTTTTGTTGCACGAATCTGATTTTCGTAATTCCCGGTAAAAACATAACTAACTCCTGGCGGAATTTCAAAATCTCCCTTATCGATTAAATCCGTAAGATATGCCTGTGCATTTTCAACAACATCAACTTCAGCAAAGCCTTCCTTTTTATCAAAAATAACATAGCCAACCAAAAAGGTATTTTCACTTTTAATAAGTTGTGGACCCCTTTCATAATGTAGGGTAACCAGATCACCCAAAGGAACCTGATTACCGTTGGAAGTAGGGATTAGTATCTTCTTTAATTCTTCGGGATTATCCCTAAACTCACGTGCATATCGCAAACGCACATTAAACCGCTCGCGGCCCTCAATTGTGGTTGTGAGCTTCATTCCACCTATTGCACTGCTTAATATCGACTGCAAGTAATTCACAGTAATTCCATAACGCGCAATAGCATCTCTGTTAATTTCCATTTCCAGATAAGGTTTTCCAACAACACGATCGGCGAAGACCGACATAGCCTGTACTCCCTCTACTTGTTTCAGATGCTTTTCTATTTCGTAGCCAACCTTTTCGATGGATTCCAGCGTAGAGCCAAATACCTTGATACCCATTGGTGCACGCATACCTGTTTGTAGCATTACAAGTCGGGTTTGTATGGGTTGCAATTTTGGAGCAGATGTTAAACCCGGAATTGAGGCGTTCAATATAATTTCATCCCAAATTTCGTTTGGTGACTTTATTTCAGCACGCCATTGACGGAAATATTCGCCATTCTTACTCTGGATCAAATCTTCTTTATGAATGGAACGAAATTCATCTTCTTTTGGATTATATGTTGAACTGTCAGTTAGTATATATGCGTCATCTTTATCAACTTTAAACCGCATGCGATGTCCCGATTCGTTTAATATATATTCAGATTTGTAATTGATAAGATTTTCATACATTGAAGTAGGAGCAGGGTCGAGAGCCGAATTTACACGTCCCCATTTCCCGACAACTGTTTCTACTTCAGGAATTGAGTTTATTCTTTTATCAAGTATCCTGATAACATCAAGATTTTCTTCAATACCAGAGTGCGGCATTGTTGTTGGCATCAATAAAAATGAGCCCTCATCCAATGATGGCATAAACTCTTTTCCAATTCCCGGGAGTGAACTATCCAGACTTTGATAAACTCCTGTTTTTTTCACAAAATCGGGCATAAAGCCAAACAAACTATCAAATCCGAGCCAGGTAGTAATTCCAAAAAGAACAATTACAATTGGCACTGATAAAAACTTCCAGCTATTATCGAGGCACCACCCCAGTATTCTTGGATAATAATAAACCACTAGCGACAAAGCTCCAAGTACTGTCCCTACTACAACAATAACAAAAAGGAAGTTTGAAAATAGAGTATTTTGAGCTCCCAGGGGTAGCCATGCTTTTGTAAGAAAGAACACGACTATCACAACAGTAATAGCGATATTTATATAGTTTGTCCATGTTTTTTTCGACTCTGGAAATTTGTCGGTAAAATAACCCACCAACCCATATGCAACAAGCGACATGGCAATATAATATCCACTAAATATGGATAATCCCACCCCACCCACTATAAGTGCTATATTCCATACTTTTTTATATGATTTTTTATCGATACGGATAGAAAATACAGTATGTGCAAGTGTTGGAATAATTATTAGTCCTATTAACAGGGCCGACAACATTGTAAATGTTTTTGTAAAAGCCAGGGGCCTGAATAATTTGCCCTCAGCTGCCTCCATTGCAAAAACAGGAAGGAAACTGATAATGGTTGTTGCTAATGCTGTTATAACAGCCAGAGCTACTTCAATTGTTGCATCATAAACCACATTAAGGAGTTTCTTGCCGCGTGCCCCAATATTCAGGGGCATTTCCGTGTGCCGGATAATATTTTCGGTGAACACAACCCCCACATCCACCATCACTCCAATTGCAATTGCAATTCCTGAAAGTGCAACAATGTTGGCATCAACACCAAATTGCCGCATGGTTATAAATGTGATAAGCACTCCGATTGGCAATAAACTGGATATAAGGAATGAAGCCCTGAGATTTAAAACAAGGACAATTACTACCAGAATACTTATAAGGAGTTCCAGGGAGATTGCTTCTTCGAGGGTTCCCAGTGTTTCTTTGATCAGGGTTGTACGATCGTAAAACGGGATAATTGTAACCTTTGAAATTGTCCCGTCATCCAAAGTTTTGGAGGGCAGCCCGGGCGCAATTTCGTCAATTTTTGATTTCACATTATTAATTGTGTGAAGAGGGTTTGCACCATATCTGGCAACAACAACCCCGCCAACTGCTTCTGAACCACCTTTGTCAAGCCCACCACGACGTGTTGCCGGACCGAAATTAACTTTTGCTACATCCTTAATTCTTATTGGAACATTATCTCTAACTGTCACAACACTTTTTTCAAGATCTTCAAGACTTTTGATATATCCTATGGCACGTACCAGATATTCAACACGATTAAACTCAATAGTGCGTGCTCCAATGTCGAGGTTGCTGTTTTTCACAGCGGCCATTATTTGGGCAACATTAACACCATGGGCTTTCATGGCAACCGGGTCGATATCCACCTGATATTCTTTAACAAAACCACCAATGGAAGCTACTTCTGCAACTCCTTTAGCGGATGTTAATGAGTATTTTACATAAAAATCCTGTAAGGTTCTTAACTCATGCGGATCCCAACCACCTGCCGGATTGCCATCTTTATCCCTGCCCTCGAGGGTGTACCAGTAAACCTGGCCAAGTGCTGTGGCATCCGGTCCCAGTGCTGGTGTTACATCTTCGGGAAGTGTTCCTGAAGGTAGGGAGTTTAACTTTTCAATTATACGAGTACGACTCCAGTAGAATTCGATATCTTCATCAAAAATTATGTAAATGCTGGATACACCAAAAATAGAATTACTCCTGATTGTTTTTACTCCGGGAATTCCCAAAAGCGAGGTTGTTAAGGGATATGATATCTGATCTTCAATATCCTGAGGTGAGCGGCCTGGCCATTCGGTATATACTATTTGCTGGTTTTCACCGATGTCGGGAATTGCATCAACGGGAACAGGGTCGGAGGGGAGAATTCCGGTATCCCAACCAAATGGGGATACTACTACGCCCCAACCAATAAATACTATTAATACCAGATAAGTAACCAGTTTGTTCTCAAGGAAAAAACGAATTGTTTTATTAAGCATGGAATTATGTTTTGAATTAAAACTCAGTAATAAATAATTACAACAGTATTAGTACATGAAGCAGATTCAAGTTACTATAACCGAGAATTGAGTTTTAAATCAAAGCAAATATGATTGTAAATAAGAAAGTACCGTTTGGATTGTCAACGGTGGTGGCTTATGGATGAATCGGGTTACCAGATCAAATCTGAAATCTTCATTCTTCATTAGCTCAACTATTGCCGGCAGCTCAAGCGCAAACTGTGTGAAATCTACAAAAAATGAAGTTACCGAAAAATCATTCTCCATTTTAATGGTTATTGATTCATCATGACAACATCCATCGGGGATTTCACAACAAGGCTCGGGAGCAACAATTACACTTACCGATTTTAGAGTTGAACCACAATAGTGTTTAGATACAGTCACACCCACTGAGGTTATCAGAATTAGAAGGGCAAAAATAATATGACAGATCTTTTTAAACATTAAATTATATTTAAGATGCAAATATATGTCTTTTCAGTGCCCTATGTTGTATACAATTTCCGAAAAGATGTACATAATTCGGAATACACAGTTTCTAAAAATCATTTAATGACCTCCTTGAGACATGTTTTGCTTTCTTAAACGATGAAGGAGTCATGCCTGTTATATCTTTGAATTGTCTGGACAAATGCTGGCTTGAGCTATAATTTAGTTTATACGCAATTTCACTGATATTAAGTTCTTCGTAGATCAGAAGTTCCTTTACTTTCTCAATTTTTTGAAGAATGAGATATTTCTCAATAGTCTGGCCTTCTAATTCTGAAAACAAAGTACTTAAGGATGAATAGCTTTGCCCGATAATTATAGGTAGTTGGTCACTTAACCTGCCGATTTTTTCAGGATTGTTTTGGTGATGAACCATTTGAATTACAGCGTTTTTAATTTTTTCAATTAGCTGCGACTTTCTACTACTCAGTATTTCAAATCCAAGGGTAACTAATTCGGCTTCAAGTTTTTTTTCTTGTTCTTCATCAAGAGGATTAACCAAATGAATTTCTCCTAAAATAACATTGATGTAATCTATCTTAAGTTTCGAGAGTACTCCTTCAACTGCCATGATACATCGTGGGCATACCATTCCTTTGATGTGTAAAGTAGTAATATTCATGGCGCAAAGTTAGTATAATTACCTGAAAATCTTCAATTTAATTTTATGATAACTACTTTTAAAAATATCATGTTTATTCCCAAGCTAACGGAAAAACCAAGTATTAAACAAATATGTATATTTACCTAAATTTTGTTAACCTTTTTTCTTATTAATATTTCTTGAATGAAATCATTAGCCCTTATTCTGTTTTTTCTAATAAGTACTCTTTTTTTTATACAAAGTTGTGATGAAAAAATTGTTCATGAGAAATCGTCAACTATTACTCATATTAATGATCTGCCACAGGATTTTAAACCTGTAAAAAAATGGATTGACCCTGATTCGTTGATTGTAAGGATTCCTGGGAAAAATGGTGTTAAATTACCCGAAATTGTAATTTCAGAAGTGCCTGATAATGTTGAGTATCTAGGAGTAGATAAGATTATTCCTGGTGTTTCGATGCTGCATCAGACGTTAATTGAAAAGTTAGCAGGTGAACCTGAAGTTAAAAGTAAATACCCGGTAATTATTCCTCTTAAAAAAACTCAGAAAGAAAAAGTACCACCTAAGGATAAAGAACCTATAACAACTAACCTGCAACCAATTCTATATTTGAAAGCAGATAGTTTGGCCTACTATAAAAAAATAGCTATTAGAAAAGGATTATTGTCGATACAGAACAATGATACTGTATTCCCACCCATCAGTATACTCACCGAAAACCCACTTAGGATTAATGCACTCCCATTTAGTTATAAAGAAAATGCTTTTTTTGACATAAGTGTTTTGGATGCAAATCAAGAACTACCAAATCCATATATTAAATCCATTGCCATGGATAAAAATGATGTGATGTGGTTTGAATCGCATACCGGAGGGTTGATATCCTATGATGGACAATTTTTTGAACAATATAATGATCCTAGAATACTTACAAAGCAACCAAGTCTTTCTATGATTATTGATAGTAAAGGTAATATTTGGTATGGAACCAGAGGAGGAGGAGTTTTTTGCTATGACGGTATATATACTACACAATACAAAACAGAACAAGGTCTTGCATCAAACACTATATTAGCAATAATAGAAGATAAAAATGGTAACCTATGGTTTGCTTCAACAAATGGGATAATGAAATTTGATGGTAAATCGATTACTTCATATACAAAAGATCATGGATTAGGAGAGAAATATATATTTTCAATTTTTGAAGATAATGAAGGATATATATGGGCTGGTACTTTTGGAGGAGGAGTTACTAAATTCGATGGAAATAAGTTTATCACATACGATACTATTGATGGTTTATGTGATAACATAGTTTTATCAATTACACAGGATAATAACGGGAACTATTGGTTTGGCACTAATGGAGGAGGAGTGTCGAAATTTAATGGTAAAGACTTTATTAATTATTCAGAAGATCAAGGGTTAGGTAATAATGTAATACTATCCATTACCGAGGATGATGATGAAAACATGTGGTTTGGAACTTATGGTAATGGTGTAACATATTTTGATGGGGAAGCTTTTGTTAATATTACAACAGAAGAAGGGTTAAGTTATAATTATATAAGAACAATAGTTGAAGATAATAAAGGAAACCTATGGATAGGAACAGATGGATCGGGTGTGTCGAAAATCAATATTAATAGCTTTAAACAATATACAAAAAGTCAAGGACTAATTGATAATAATATTACATCCATTTATCAGGATCATCAGGATAGATTGTGTTTTGCACCATTTGACGGTGGTGTAATGGTATTTGAAAAATTAAATAAACCTGGACAGTTGGAATCCTTCAAGCTAATTAGCACAGAAATAGGATTGTCAAATGAAATTGTACTTTCTATTTCACAGGATATGGAACATAACTATTGGTTTGGAACCTATCAAAATGGTGTTAGTAAGCTAGATGCAAATGGTTTTAGTACAGGTAATCTGAAGTTTACAAATTATAACGATGAAAGTGGTTTGCTTAGCAATGTTGTCAGGATAGTTTTTCATGATAAAGAAGGAAATATTTGGTTTGGTACAGAGGGTGGGGTTACAAAATTTGATGGAACATATTTTAATACTTTAACAAAAAAGCATGGGTTAGGTGATGATATCGTATTGAGTTTATTTCAGGATAAAGATGATGCCATTTGGATTGGTACTATGGATGGTGGGGTTTCCTGTTTGTTGAATGATACTTTGGTTCATTATACAACCAACCAAGGTCTTGCTGATAATACTATCTGGACAATAACCCAAGATCAAAATGGTATTATGTGGTTTGGTACTAATTCAGGTATATCAGGTTTTAATGGTTCAACGTTTAGAACTATTAACACCAAAAACGGTTTATGTAATGATCAGCTTTTCTCAATGATTGTTGATAATAAAAATCATCTATGGGTTGGAACAATCAAGGGACTAAGTCAGGTAATACTTCCAGATAGCACATTCTTTGATATAGATGCCAATGCAAGTTCAAATCCTGAGATTCTTAATTATGGGAGAATGGATGGACTGGTTGGGCTTGACTTTTCATATAATTCAGTATTTCTTGACAATATGAATTGTTTATGGTGGGGTACAGATAAGGCCCTAACAATGCTTGATTTAACAACATTCAGGGCTGCTGACATGGCTCCAATTCCTCATGTAAATGGTGTTTTTGTAAATAACAAGTTTGTAAATTTTTATGAGTTAAATACAAAAGATAATTCAATTAAAGGTATTAGAGTTGATAGCGTATCTCCTTTTCTGCATATCCCCGTAGATTTAAGTTTACCTTATAATCTTAATCACCTCACCTTTAATTTCTCAGCTACAGATTGGAGCTCGCCAAACCAAATACAGTATCAATATAAAATTGAGGGTCTGGATAACGATTGGAGTTTATCAACAAAAGAAAACTCAGCTGATTATCGTAATATTCCTCCGGGGCACTATACTTTTATGGTTCGAGCAAAAGGTAAATCTAGTTTATGGAGTAGTGAGTTTGAAATACCTTTTACTATTCGGTGGCCATTGTATCTTAAATGGTGGGCAATACTTTTGTACGTTATTTCATTTTTATTTCTAATTTGGACAATAATAAAATGGCGAGTTAGTATTATCGAAAAACAAAAGGCCATACTTGAGGAAATGGTAGGTAATAGAACAAAGGAACTTGATAAAGCTTTGATTCTAGCTAAACAAGCCGCTGAGGCAAAAAGTCAGTTTGTTGCCACCATATCGCATGAAATACGAACACCATTAAATGCTATAATGGGTTTAACACATTTGGCAGTTAACTCTACCGTTGATCCAAAACAAGAGGATTACCTACAGAAAATTGACAGGTCGGCCGATACTTTGCTTACGTTAATAAATGAAATACTCGACTTTTCGAAAATTGAAGCCGGAAAATTAAAACTTGAAAATGTAAACTTTGATTTAGAATTGGTTATAAACTCTGTAATTGTTCTTAATTCACAACTTGCTCGCGAAAAAAATCTGGAATTTGTCATTAATGTAAGTCCTGATATTCCACGAATGCTAATCGGTGACTCATTACGTATAAGTCAGGTTATAACCAACCTTTGTAATAACGCTATAAAATTTACAAATACAGGTGAAGTAGTTATAAGTTTAGAAGTGGAGGAAGAAATAAGTAAAGAGGAACTCTATATTCAGGTTTCTGTTAGGGATACAGGTATAGGAATTAGCGATGATCAAGTCCCATTCCTTTTTGACAAATTTAATCAGGCAGATAGTTCAATAACAAGAAAGTATGGAGGAACAGGGCTTGGGCTTTCAATTAGTAAGCTATTGATCGAAATGATGGGAGGCCAGATATGGATGGATAGTAATATTGGCGAAGGAACTAAATTTGCCTTCGATTTTAAAGTTGGAGTTCAAAAGGATCAACCTGTGTTAGAAAAGGAAATTCCCAACGAACTTAGGGAATTTGATATCCTTGTTTGCGATGATAACCAATCTGCACTAAATTCTCTACTTACAATTCTAAATTCATATTCACTAAATATTCAAACAGCTACTTCAGGCGAAGAAGTGATTAATATTCTCAAAAATAAGCCATTCGACTTATTGTTAATCGACTTAAATTTGCAAGGTATGAGTGGACTTGATACTATTCTGTCGCTACGCTCAAATAAGGAAATCCTACCCATTAAAACAATATTAATTACTGATTCATTATCAAGCAAAACCAGCTTTGAACATAATATTACCGGAGTTGATGGTTATATTACCAAACCGATTATATCATCTGTTTTAATTCAAAAAATATTATCGGTATTTGGCATGGATAGCTACACTGTTAAAGCAAAAGACAAAAATAAATCACGATTAGATGAATTAAGTAATGCTTTAGCAGGAAAACACATACTACTTGCCGAAGACAATGAGTTAAATCGCCAGGTTATCTATGAACTTGTTAATAAAATAGGTATTGAAGTAGATATGGTAGAAAATGGTGTTGAGGTGTTAAAAAATGTACTCGAAAGAAAATACGATTTAATATTGATGGATTTGCATATGCCTGTATTGGATGGTTTTAATGCTTCTGCTCAAATAAGAGATCGAGGTATACAAATCCCCATAATTGCTGTTACAGCAGATGCTCTGGGGTCGGTAAAAGACAAATGCACTGAAGTTGGAATAGTTGATATTATCACGAAGCCAATCAATCCAGAGTTACTTTACGACAAACTTCTTATCTGGATGTTACCAGAAACAAATACAGAAGATTTGTCGAATAGTAAACATGATATTAAAAACATAGGTTTCTCACATATAGCAATTCCCAACTTAAACACGAATGATGGCATCGCCAGGTTTGGAGGTGATAAAGATTTGTATACCAAGATGCTAAAAAAATTCATATCCTCTAATATAAATATTTGTGATGATATATTGAGTTTAATTAATGCAGGTGATTTTGAAAATGCCCACATTAAAGCACATTCGTTAAAAGGAGAAAGTGGAAATATAGGGGCTTTTGAGGTAAGTGAGCTATCGGCAAAAGTTGAAGAATATGTGCTAAATAAAAATGTATCAGGGATTAAAACAGAGATTGTAGTATTGAAAAAAAGTATTGAAGATATTTCAATTGCCCTTCACAAATATTTTGATGGATTATGTCCTGATTCGGTTGTAGGTTCATCATCAATTAAGGAAATAGTAAGCGAGCTTATTGTGTGTCTTGAGTTGAAGAATCCAAAAGTTTTTGATTTACTTGATGATCTAAGTGTAATTGGCATAAAAAAATCTGAATTTAAAGCTATTGAAAAAGAAATTACCGCCGAGAACCATGAAGAATCAATTTCGTTATTAAGAGAGTTATTGCTAGCATATAATTAATAGCTTAAATCTAGATTATACGTAACTAAAATTAGTTTATTCTGTAATTAATCTTTTGGCAAACTTTGAGAACTATCTCAAAAAATTTCCCGGGGGCGATTCTCCTCGCACATTTGATCTTTTGTAAGTATTTTCAATAACAGCTTTCTTCTCGTCATTTGAATATTTCGACCAATTACCTATTTCTTCGCCTGTTCTTCTACAACCAAAACATACACCATTGCTATCGCGATGACATAGTTTTATACATGGGGAATGAATTTCTGACATAATAATATTCTGATTTTAAATCGGGTAAAAATAATAAAAACCATGTAACGACTACAACGAACTTATTTATCATGAAGGTTTTTTGCTTAAAAAGGTTAGTTATGTTTTTACCTTTGCATATATTATTTTTAATGGATATGGATTTCAGTCTACGATAGTTATTAGGTTAGTGATACAATAATTGACCACACATATACAAATTCTGGCCATTATGATGCATCAGCGGCTTATACTGTGAAAATTGACAATAATACTTGTTCAAGTTCAACAACAACAAGCATTAATATTCCTTAGTTTTATTGGTCAAGTTATTTACTATTCAGGATAGAAGGCGTCTTCAATATGATCGATTATAGTTTCATTATTATTTAGAACTATAGCAACAATATCAAATCGGGTTTCCAAATCCAGGTTATTCTCTTCCAGATATGATTCAGTAGCTCTAATCAGGAATTTTTCTTTATTATAATCAACCGCATCTTCTGGATTGCCAAAAAAGCTGGTACTTCTTGTTTTAACCTCAACTATAACAAGCTCACCACCATCCATGGCAACTATATCAATCTCATCGTTATCAAATCGCCAGTTTGTGTCAATTATTTCATAACCTTTTGAGCTTAGCATTTCTTGTGCCAGCTTTTCACCCTTTTCACCCAGCTCATTGTGTTGTGCCATTATATAAACTCATCTAACCTTCCTGATTTATCAACCCTCACTCCCTTTGGTGTATCCTGTAACGAACATGCTTCGTTATATAAATCGTGCTCAAAAAACAGGATGTAATTATTTTCTACGGCTTCCTTGAAAAATCGCTCTTTATCTTTAAGTGTTAATAAAGGTCTGGTATCATAAGCCATTATCCATGGCATTGGTATATGTGCTGTTGCAGGAAGTAAATCGGCCATAAAAACCACGGTTTTTCCATCAACATTAATATGCGGAATCACTTGTCCATCAGTATGACCATTGTATAATTTAAATTTAATATTTGGTATAAATTCGCCCTCATCTTCAATGAGTTTTAGTTTTCCACTTGCCTCAATTGGTCCAATATTTTCCTTAAGGAAGGATGCCTTTTCGCGACGATTTGGGTTTGTTGCCCATTCATATTGTTTTTTGCTCGTCCAGTATGTTGCATTTGGGAAAGCTAATTCATATCCAGTATTATCATCGTTCCATTTAACGCTTCCTCCGCAATGGTCAAAATGCATATGTGTAAGTACAACATCCGTGATATCTTCGGGGGTAACATCAACTTTTGCCAATGAGGCCTCAAGTGTATCATTACCATTTAGGTAATAGTGCTTAAGCCATTTTTCATCCTGCTTATTTCCAATGCCATTGTCAATCAATATTTTTCTTTCACCATCAACAACGAGTAAACACCTCATTGCCCAGTTGCATAAATTATTTTCATCTGCAGGATATGCTTTTTGCCACATTACTTTTGGTACTACACCAAACATGGCTCCACCATCCAATTTTAAATTTCCAGTTTCTATGGGGTATAATTTCATGATAACCTTTTTCTTTAATGATTTTGGGCAAATTTATAATTTTTGTATGGATACAGAGCAAGTAATCAATATTACAAAATGCCATTCTTAATTTTATAGAACATTTAATCTATTAGCGTCTTGCTTGAGGAATATAAACAACAGGACAGTAAATGCCCACAAAGACGAACCTCCGTAACTTAAAAATGGAAGTGGTATCCCAACAACAGGAGCAAGGCCAATGGTCATTCCAATGTTAATTGTAAAATGAAAAAATAATATCGAGGCAACACCATATCCGTAAATCCTGCTAAATTTTGATCGTTGTCGTTCAGCTAATAATACTATTCGAATCAGCAAGATTAGATAAAGTAGTATTAGCACAGTTACTCCAACAAAGCCCCATTCTTCACCTATGGTACAAAAAATAAAATCTGTACTTTGCTCCGGGACAAAATTATATCGTGTTAATACTCCATTACGGAATCCTTTTCCGGTTAGTCCACCAGAACCGATAGCAATTTTAGATTGGTTAACATTGTAGCCGGCACCTTGTAGATCTTGTTCAATACCCAATAGGACATTAATTCTTTTTTTCTGATGGGATTCTAATACATTTTCAAATGCATAATTCACGCTGAACACAAATGCTACACAAAGAATTAATATTCCAATTATTGGTTTCCAATTCTTGCGCAAGCTTTTGAAAAGAACAAATGTTAATACTGTAAGAGCTATGAGTATCCCAATTACATACAATTTGCTAAACAGCAGAGTAACAATAAAAAGAACAGCCATTATTATTCCGGCAATAAAAATAAGACCTGAAAATCCCTCTCTAAAAAGAACAAGTATAAAAGAGAAATATACCAAAGCAGATCCGGTATCATTTTGTAATAGAATTAACAATGCCGGAGCCACAAGTATACCTATTGATATAACTTTGGTTTTGAGCATTCGCATATCCACATTCAAAGTGCTGAGATATTTTGCCATTGCAAGAGCTGTTGCAAATTTTGCAAATTCAGCTGGCTGAATAGCGAATCCTCCAATTTTAAACCATGATTTCGACCCGGCAACCGTACTACCAAAAAACAGTACCCCCACAAGAATTAGGAGCATTCCTAAATAGAAGACATAAGAAAATGTGCTAAAAAACTTTGCGTCAATAACCATTATAGTAATAGCCAGAACAGTAGCAAAACCAATCCACATCAACTGTTTTCCATAGCGTGTTGTGATATCGAACAGATTGCCAACATCTTCACCAGCAGAAGCTGTGAATATACTTAACCAACCAATTACAATTAATGCAATGTAAATGGTTATGGAAACCCAATCAATATTCCCCGATATTTTCTCCCTGTTTCTCAATGTTATTTTTTTGCTGTGTGTATTAAGTCACCTTCCATTATTCTTTTTTCCAAGTTAGGTCTATCAGATTTTCCCTTAATATATTTTTCAATCATCAGGCTTGCAATTGGGGCTGCCCATGTTGATCCAAACCCTGAGTTTTCAACAATTACCGTTAATGCAATCTTAGGATTATCCATGGGAGCAAAAGCGATAAATATCGAATGATCTTCACCATGTGGATTTTGTACGGTACCTGTTTTACCGCATTGTTTAATGCCATCAAGTACATACCATCTTGCAGTTCCATGTTCAGCCTCAAATACATCCAGCATAGCATGTCGTACTATGTCAAAGTATTCAGGATTGATTGATGTGATTTTCTTTTCCTTAAACTCGGGTTTAATGTCCTCTTTTTCACCTTCCATTTTTACCAGCAAGTGAGGAGGATAGTAATATCCCTTATTTGCTATTATTGCACTTAGATTTGCCAACTGGATTGGCGTAACCAGAATTTCTCCCTGACCTATACTTAGTGATCTAACAGTTAAAGCATTCCAATGTCCGCGATACAATTTATCATAATAGTTGTTATCAGGAATATTACCGCTTACTTCGAATGGAATGTCGGTTTTAAACTTACTACCAAATCCAAAGCTGGTTACAATATCATACCAATGTTTATAGCCAACTTGTGAATTTTCATATACCGGATTCTCCAGAATACTTTTAAATGTATTCCAGAAATATGGATTGCATGATTGTTCGATGGCACCGGATAAGGCTAGAGGGGTTTCATGGTTGTGCGTACATTTAATGGGTGCAGTTAGAGGCCCTTTGCAATCAAATTCTGTGCTCATACTTATTGCCTTTTCTTGTAATCCAACAAGTGCATTTACCATCTTAAATGTTGAACCGGGAGGGTAAGTCCCCATGGTTGCCCTGTTCATTAATGGTACTAATGAATCTTTTAATAATTTAGAATAATTAGGCGCCCTTTCTCGCCCAACAAGCAAATTTGGATTATATCCGGGACTGCTAATAAGAGCTAATATTTCACCAGTATTTGGGTCGATAGCAACGATACTGCCTTTTTTGTTTTGCATCAATTGTTCACCATAATATTGAAGTTGAGCATCAATACCAAGATAAATATCCTTCCCTGCTATTGCAACAGTATCGAAGCTGCCATCGCTGTATTTCCCTTTAATTCTATTATGAACATCCACTTCTACAATGCTCATCCCACTTTTTCCACGTAAGTATTTTTCGTAGTAATTTTCAATCCCCGATTTGCCAATATAGTCACCAGCTTGATAAAACTTATCTCTCTCCAATTCCTTTTTATTAACCTCGCTGATACTTCCCAACAAATGCCCGGCAATTGGAAGAGGATACTGTCGTAAAGTTCGAGTTTGAATATATAGTCCACTTATTTGATATAGTTTTTCCTGTATGTTACCTATATCCTTTTTCGATATTTGTTTAAGAAAAGTTGATGGCTTATAGTAAGAATAATGCTTTGCCTTTTTTATCTTCTCTTCAAAAGCCGCCTTGTCAATTCCCGTTATTTCACATATTAATGATGTATCGATGGTTTTCATCTGACGGGGTATTATCATTAAGTCATATGCTGCTTCATTAAAAACAAGTAGCTTACCATTTCTGTCATAAATAAGACCTCGTGGAGGATACTCTCTTACCTTTCTTAGGACAATATTATCAGCGCTAAGCTTATAGCTACTATCAATGATCTGTAAATAGAAAAGACGAATTATAAAAGTTAAGGCGATTAGGATGAAAACTCCAATAATGATATTTTTTCGAGAAGAATAATCCTTTGAATACATTTAATTGCCTCGTAACTAACCTATTTGCGAATGATAATAATTGAATACAAATCTAAATAAAATATAGTCAGGTAATTATTAATGTTTTGTTAATAGTATTTTTTGCTGAAAATAAACCAACTATCATTTTTTTGTTTAGCTTTTACGAATATTCAAAAAATCTCAGCAGTTATTCATTCAATTTGCTTTTTCTATTGATATTAATTAAATTTACTGAGAAATTTTTGTCCTAATTAAGACTTGAGATATGAAAAAACTCTTCACAATTTGTTTACTATTATTGGCGATTATTAGCTATTCATATGCGGAAAAAGTTGATGTTAAGAAAGCCATGAGTGTAGCTCAAAACTTTTTGACGCAAACCAGAACTGATGGAAATTCTATAAATTTGACATTGGCTCATGCCTATGAAATAAATATTCCTTCAGATTTTGTTCCGGAAATTATTGAAACCATACCGTTGCTTTATATATTTGATATTGGTGATGAAAATGGAATAATATTGGTTTCCGGTGATGATGTATCAAGCCCTATTTTGGGGTATACAAATTCAGGTAATTTCGATGCAGGTAAACTACCTTTCAGTTTCAAAAAATGGATTGAAGGTTACAAAAGTCAAATATATTATGCAATCGAAAATAACATGGACGCCATTCCATCGGTTGAGAGTTTATGGATTACCTTAATAAATGGTGATTTGATGAACTCTAACATAGATAATACACAATTAAATCCTTTGTGTACAACAACATGGGATCAAAGTCCTTATTACAATGCTATGTGTCCGGGAGGTTCAGTAACAGGTTGTGTTGCAACAGCAATGGCTCAGGTTATGAAATACTGGAATCATCCCGCCCAGGGAACTGGAATGCACTCCTATAACCATGATGTTTATGGAACTTTGACGGCTAACTTTGGTGCTACAACCTACCAGTGGTCGTCAATGCCAAACTCCATAAGCAGTAACAATGATGCCATTGCAACTCTTATGTATCAATGTGGTGTTAGTGTTGATATGGGATATAGTCCAGATGAAAGTGGAGCTTGGGTTGTAGAAGATGATTCGCCGGTTTGTTCCGAGAGTGCTTTTAAGAATTATTTTGGTTATAGTAGTTCTCTGCATGGCGAAAAGCGTGAGAATTATTCAACTAGCCAATGGTTGCAGATGATGTATGCAGATTTGGATGCTGGAAGGCCTTTAGTTTATGCCGGTTTTGGAGGTGGCGGAGGTCATTGCTTTGTATGCGACGGGTACAATTCTGGCGACTTTTTCCATTTCAACTGGGGTTGGGGAGGCTATCATGATGGTTATTTTCATATCGATGCTCTAAATCCGGGCGGAACAGGTACCGGTGGCGGCACAGGGGGTTATAATTCAGGACATCAGGCAATATTTGGAATGATTCCCGAAACAAGCACATCTACTGATGACTTAAGATTATACAACCAAAGCATAGTAGTTTCTCCAAGTAATATATCGTATCTCCAAGCATTTACGGTAACAGCTGATATTGGAAATTTTGGACAAAACAGTTTTACAGGAGAGTTTGCAGCTTTTATATTTGATAATAATGGAAATGTTATTGATGATGTTCAAACTTTTAGTGGTACAATTAACAGTATGGAATGGAATACCACATCATATGTAACTAATGGTCTAAGTACAATTCTTCCAGGAAATTATACTATAGGAGTTTATTATCGACCTTCGGGTGGAAATTGGATTAGAGTAGCTGATGGCGACTATTCCAATACTGCTTCATTAACGGTTGGCAACGTAAGTGATATTGAACTTTATTCAGTTATGAATATTAGCTGTGGAACCACAATCACAAAAAATGAAGCATTTAATGTTGTTGTTGACATTGGGAATTACGGCACTTCCAACTTCTATGGATCCTTCGATATTTCTTTATATAATTTAGAAGGTTATTTTGTTGAAACAATTCAAACTCTTAGTAGCACCTCTCTTCAATCGGGGTATTATATTAATAAAATGTTTAGCACAAGTGGAGTTAATGTAGAGCCTGGAAGTTACCTGTTGGCAATGCAACATAAGCCCGATGGGGGAAGTTGGACAGTCACAGGATCGTCATCTTATCCAAATCCAATTCAGGTTATTGTACGAGCACCAGGAGAAGTTGCTGATATATATGAGCCAAATGACCAGGAAAGTAATGCTACAAGCCTGTCTGTTAATTTTGTTGGAAATAATGCTTCGGTCTATACAACCGGTTCTAATTCGGATAATGGTAGTGACTATGATTATTATAGCATTAATTTACCTTCGGGATATGATTACGTCATATCAGCCAGAGCACATGATTCGTACAATAGCGGGAACGGACAAACATATACAAATGATGTATTATGGTCCTATTATAATGGCACGTCATGGTCGATTGCTTATGACGATATTATGTTAGGAAGCATTCTGGTTAACAATGGTGGAGTGGTTAAATTCTTGACGGCCCCCTATTTTCTTGGTGGAACTGGAACATATTTATTGGATATCCAAATTATTAGAACTCCTTTGGGAATTGATGATATAATAGTACCTAAGGGATTTACCATATATCCAAATCCGGTTGTTAGTTTGCTAAATTTGGATATTGAAAATAATGCTAAAGTTAATCGGGTTCAAGTATCGGGTATCTCAGGTAGCTTGGTAATGAATATTGATGAGTTGGAGTATCATGGAAATAATATATCAATTCCGGTTGATCACCTTGGTGTTGGCACATATATTGTTTCGGTATCAACTGAAGAGAATGTATGGCATCGAAAATTTATAAAAACTGAATAACCCATGTGTAAATTTGTTTCAATATTTTTAATCATTTCGCTTTCTTGGTCATGTGGCTCTAATAAAAAAGTTGAAAAAGTGACAACTCAAAAAGATGTAGTAATGGTGAATTTTTTGGCCGGACCGCCAACAATGATCTATAGTACTAAAGGTGATTACAACAATCTTGTGCCGGTAATATTATCGGATGATAAATCAGAAATCACTTCTTTCCCACACCCAAGGGATCTCTACTATAAAGGAAAGCTTGCTTATCCAACACAACTTGAGGGAGGATATTTATTGGATAACAGGGGAATTTCAAAGAATGTTGCGTTTTTAAGTATTACTTATAATGAATACAGTAAGCTTGATAAAGTGCCATCAGTAGATAGTTTATTTGCTTTGATTGTACACAAGGATCCATTGGTTGAGATGTATAACTGTGGAAACCGTCATCAATATAAAAATGAGGTTGGGGATTTAAATTCTTTAATAATTAATGGGCATCTTGAACAATGTAAGAAGGTTGTAGGGAAATAGCATGTATGATAAACCTATGAAAATGCGCGCCGTTAATTCGTATTTATGTTTTTGACTTCCTAGAGTTTTTAAGCAGGTAATAAGTCTAATATTTTCTGATTATTTCCTGTGTTTCAATTTCATTGCTTCTGTTTAATGCACGATCAATGATTTGAGCTTTAAATTTAATGGTGTCGAAAGCTGAAATTGGGTTATAGATGAATAATGTATCCTGAAAAACTCCTTTTATCGCCTGGTTACCACTTTCGGGTGTAAGAACAGGAAATCGAGAGTTGAAAGTTAGAGTATCAAAATATGATGAATCTATGTTCCATGCTAATATCGGAACCTCAACAAATACCCCATATTGCTTTTCAAAGTATTTGATGATGAGGTTGTAATAGTAATCTCCATTTTTATCGAAAGGAACAAGGGTATCTCCTTTGTCAAGACCCAAATCCCCATCACCATCAGTATATGAAAAAACAAGAACGCCACGCTCTGTAATTCCAGTTTCTAAGTTCATTAGCACAATAAAGTTATCATATGTAATTACAGGAGTATTCGGGAAGTCCTCAAACTTACGGCATGAAAGCACCACCGATCCGAGAATCAGAAGAAGAATTAGTATTTTTGTTGCTTTACGAATCATATTATTAACAAGAGCATAAAAGTATAAAAATCATGCCAGAAATTACGGCTTTAAAAAAGAGGATATTTAATATTAATAGTCCCAATGATTTTAACGATATTGCACTTGAAATATTTCATTTTCAATATAAAAATAACACTGTATATCAGCAATTCGTTGATAATTTGAGAATCCAAATTTCCAAGATAGTTCATTTCTCACAAATCCCATTTCTCCCTATTGAGTTTTTTAAGGATCATATTATAATGTCCGGAAAGTTTATTCCAGAAATTATTTTCACAAGTAGCGGGACAACTGGAGTACAAACAAGTAAGCATGTTGTAAAAGATATTCACTTATATGAAAAATCCTTTCTCAGTTCATTTAATTATTTTTTTGGTGAAGTTACAGACTATGTTGTAATTGCATTACTTCCATCTTATCTGGAAAGGGAAGGTTCATCATTGGTTTATATGGCCAATCAATTAATCCAAACTAGCTCAAACAGAAACAGTGGTTTTTATTTGAATGAATATAGGGAACTATACACACTTCTTAACTCATTATTAGAAAAAAAACAAAAGGTTATTTTACTTGGAGTTACATATGCATTGTTGGATTTAGCGGAGCAGTTTCCGATAAAATTTCCTGATTTAATACTTATGGAGACGGGAGGAATGAAAGGTAAACGTAAAGAATTAATTCGTGATGAACTGCACCATAAACTTAAAAAGGCCTTTGGAGTATCCCAAATATATTCTGAATATGGAATGACAGAATTACTCTCCCAAGCTTATTCGAAGGGTGAAGGAGTTTTTAATTGTCCTCCATGGATGAAAATATTAATACGCGATATTAACGATCCGTTGACCATACTTCCTGTAGGTAAAGCTGGAGGGATAAATGTAATTGATTTTGCAAATTTATATTCATGCTCATTTATTGCCACTCAGGATCTTGGTAAAAATTATCAAAATGATAGTTTTGAAATCCTTGGAAGATTTGATAATAGTGATGTTAGGGGATGTAATTTGATGCTTGGATAGCTAAGTTGATGTTTTGAACTTGGTGAGAAATCCCATGGCACTAGCAATAAGCTATTTGCGGAAATATTTATGGTAGCATATATTTTAAGTTTTATTATAAGTTAGTATTCCAGATTAAATAAGAATTCTTTTAACTTTGACCCTCAAATAGTCTGAAACCCATGTTTATACTTGACAGGTGGATTGAAATTATTAGCGTAATTAGGCGAAATAAACTCCGTACTTTCCTTACAGGATTTAGTGTAACGTGGGGGATATTTATGTTGATTATACTTCTGGGATCAGGACACGGATTGGAGAATGGTGTTCATGATCAGTTTAAAAGTTCTGCAGTAAACACTCTTTGGGTATGGGGAGGAGAAACTAGCAAGGCATACAAGGGATATAAACCGGGCCGCAACATAAGTTTTAAAAACGAAGATTATGACGATATAGTTAACCATATTGATGGTGTTGAATATTTATCCGGCAGAATGCATGTGTGGGGCGACAACACTGTTACCTACAAGAGAGAATACGGAGATTTTGAAATGCGCAGTATACATCCCGATTATGGTATTATCGAAAAAATAGTAATGCTACAGGGCAGATATATAAATGATATTGATTTACAAAAAAACCGAAAAGTTGCCGTCATCGGAATAGGCGTCAAGGATGTACTTTTTAAGAAGGAAGAAGCGATAGGTGAGCATATTAGCATTAGAGGTATTCCTTTTAAAGTTGTTGGAGTTTTTATGGATGATGATGGCCGTCAGGATAACCAACGTGCAATATATTTACCGCTTACAACAGCACAAAAGGCTCTTGTTGGACGAGATAGAATTAACACATTAGCAGTTACTGTTGGCAGCAAAGATGTAGAAGATAGTAAACGAATGGAAACAGAAATCCGCAAAAACTTCGCCGAACGGCATGTATTTGATGTTGAAGACTTAAATGCAATGTTTATATGGAATGGTGTTGAAGAGTTTAAACAGTTTCAGGATTTATTCGCCGCAATAAGGATGTTTATATGGGTTATTGGAATTGGAACTATTGTAGCAGGTATTGTTGGTGTTAGTAATATAATGATGATATCTGTTAAGGAGCGCACACGTGAAATAGGGATTAGGAAATCATTGGGCGCAACCCCATGGTCTATTATTAATATGGTTATGCAAGAGGCAATACTAATTACAGGTGTTGCAGGATATGTGGGTTTATTACTTGGAATTGGACTCCTAGAATTAGTCAGCCCTCATATACAATCTGAGTTTTTCAGAAACCCTGAAGCTAATTTAGGAGTAGCCATAAGTGCAGTTATTGTATTAATTATTGCTGGTACACTAGCCGGATATGTTCCCGCAAGAAGAGCCGCAGCCATTAAACCCGTTGAAGCCCTAAAAGAAGAATAATGATATTAAACTTAAATTAGTATTATGTTTAATCGCGATAATTGGCAAGAAATATTTCAAACCCTTAAGAAAAACAAGATTAGAACCTTGTTAACTGCTTTTGGCGTTTTCTGGGGAATATTTATGCTTATTATTATGCTGGGATCGGGAGCCGGTCTCGAAAACGGAGTATCCTCCGGAATGGGTGATTTTGCAACTAACAGCTTCTTTGTATGGACACAGCGCACATCAATCCCATATAAAGGCTTTCCAAGAGGACGATATTTTAATTTTAAAAATGATGATATTGATGCCCTAAAAGCAAATATCCACGAGATAAAGTATATAGCACCTAAAATAACCGGCTGGTCAGCAGGTGATGGAACTAATAATACCGTAAGAAAGGATAAAACCGGAGCTTTCACCATTAAAGGAGAATTCCCCGACTGGGAGAAAGTTGATCCCATGGAGATAGATGGTCGTTTCATTAATCAAATTGATTTAAATGAACAAAGGAAAGTAGCAGTAATAGGAACCCGGGTAAAAGAAGTTCTATTTGAACCTGAAGAAAATCCCATTGGCCAGTCTATAAAAATTAAAGGAATATATTTTACTGTTGTTGGCGTTTTTAAACCTCTAAACACCCAAATTAATTTCGGTGGAGAAAAAGAACAGACTATTTATATTCCACTTACCACACTCCAAAAAACATATAATTATGGCGACATCGTAGGATGGTTTTCGATTACTGTAAAAGATGATGAGTATGCGCCAGAGATTGAAGAAAAAACCATGAAATTTTTGGCATCACGCCACGGCATTCATCCTGATGACAAAGAGGCTTTCGGGCATTTTAATCTTGCTGAGGAATTTGAACAAATGAATGGATTATTCAATGGAATTGAAGCACTTATTTGGATAGTGGGAATTGGCACATTGCTTGCCGGAGTTATTGGCATAAGCAATATTATGCTGGTTATTGTAAAGGAACGAACCCGTGAAATTGGAATAAAACGAGCGCTTGGTGCTACACCCATGCAGGTAATGGTACAAATAATAACTGAGTCGGTTTTTCTAACCACAATATCCGGGTATATTGGTTTGGTAGCCGGAGTTGGATTAATAGAAGCAATAAATGGTGCTTTGACGAAATTTCAAATAAATAATGAAATGTTTAAAAATCCTGAAGTAGACTTTTCAACTGCAATTATAGCACTAGTAATACTAATTTTTGCCGGTGCACTGGCAGGCATAATTCCGGCCAAACGTGCTGTAAGCATAAAACCTGTTGATGCGTTAAGGGCCGAGGATTAGCACATTACTTGGCCCATATTTCGTCAACAAATATCCAACATGGGTTACCAGCTCCTTTATGCCAGTCGGGGCACATCCCAAGTGATTTTGCATCTACTTTTAAAAACCTGATAGTCTTATTGATGTTTCTTATTTCAAAGTCTTTTATAATTCCACCGGTTTGTTTTGGCTCAATATCATTCTCAACTTTACCAAGTATGAAATAGTTTTTTCCGTCCACAGAGCCTTCAAATTTTACATACCGCGGCATGAATACCCATGAATTTTCATCTTGCAAAAATCCGGCACCAACAACACTAATTTTTCTCGCTTCTCCAAAATCAATAACTACATCCAAATCAGGGCCGTAATAACCCTGCCAGTTTCCTGTGCGGAAATTATCGCCTCCCCTAATTGTATTAATCAGTGCAATATCTCCTCCTGCTGTATATTGGGGGCTGTATTCTGTATTAATAGTAATATTCATGGTGCCGGGGATCTTGATAAACTCAGCTTCCTCAGTAAAACTCTTCCTTTCATTATTTTCTGCATATGCAGTAAGTACTGTATTTCTAACTAATTGTATTGGACTTGAATACTTTTCTGAAATACTTTCTTGTTTAGAAAACCATATGTCAGTATTGTTTTGAATATCAGCTAACGATACAATTATTTCTTCAGTAAAAGTTTTTGATGGTGCCTTGAAATATGGCACAGGAGCAATTAAATTAGTAGTAATTTTTTGAAACGGACGATCTTCAGCTTTTCTCCCAAATTCAGGATTTGGCTTTGATCCCATATTAAATATTAATTCACCTCCACTCAATATCATATCGTGAGTTATATATGACTTTGTGTAGAAATTATCATCATAAGATACCGATTGAATATATATATCATCTTTACTATCTCGCAGAGCCTTTATGGAAAACACTTTTCCATTTTCAAGATTTATCTGCATCTCATTAAAAAGTGGAGTCCCCATTACATAGATATCGCTTCCGGGTGTAACAGGATACATACCCATTGCACTCATAACATACCATGCCGACATCTGTCCACAATCCTCGTTACCGCTTAGCCCATCAGGAGCATTTGAATAAAGCTCAGTGCTGATTTGATGAATTAGTTTCTGAGTTTTCCAGGGTTTACCAACATAGTTATAAAGGTATGCCATGTGATGACTTGGTTCATTTCCATGTGCATATTGTCCAATCAACCCAGTAATATCCGATTGATGTCTACCTGAAAGTTCAATTTTAGTATTGAATAAAGTATCAAGTTTTGATTCGTAACCTTTATCACCGCCAAGCATATAAATATGGGTATTAATATCCTGAGGAACAAAAAAGTTGTACTGCCATGTGTTGGCTTCGGTGAGCATAAAATTTACCTGAGTTGGATCAAAAGGGACTACAAAGCAACCATTACTTTTCCCTCTGAAAAAACCGGTCTCTTTATCAAAAATATTCTTGTAATATTGACCTCGCTGAATAAAAGTGTTGTAAGTAGCTGAATCTCCTAATCCTTTTGCAAGTTCTGCAATACACCAGTCATCATAAGAATATTCAAGTGTTTTTGATACTGATTCACCTTCTTTATCAGCTGGAATATATCCTTTTGATTTGAAATATTTCAACCCAAACTGATCTGCATTAGCTGTTTGAATCATAGCTTTTAAGGCAAGTTCAGCATCAAAACCTCTGATACCTTTTACCCATGCATCGGTGATAACAGGAATTGAATTGTAACCAATCATACAGTTGGTTTCACAAGCTGCCAGTTCCCAAACAGGTAACAACTCATCATGTTTATACATATCAAGCATCGAGTTGATGAGATGGTTGGTTTTTTCCTGCTCAATAATTGTAAATAACGGGTGTAAAGCTCTAAATGTGTCCCAGAGAGAAAACACGGTGTGCATTTCAAAGGTTGTATTTTTATGGATGTTACCGTCATGACCTCTGAAACGACTATCCACATCAGAAGACATGTAAGGTGCGATCATGGAATGATACATCGCAGTATAAAAAATAGATTTCTCATCATCCGTACCGCCAACGACAGATATTTTATTCATTTTGTCATTCCAGATGTTAAAGGCTTGTTTTTTAATCCCATCAAAATCCCAACCTTCGATTTCCTCTTTGCAGTTTGCCATTGCTCCATCATAATCAACTGAAGAAATACCAACTTTTGCCATTATGGGTTTCCCATCGCTGATACCAAAATTCAGAACTGCGATTAAACTATCAGCCTGACCTGATTTTTTGTTATTTATAAAATCCCCATCCATAACAATGCCTTGTGAAATAAAAGGCTTAGAAAAATCAGCATAGAAAAAAACAACCTGATCGTTTGCCCATGCTTTAGTTCTGCGGAAGCCTATTACTTCATGATCACTGATGAACTTTATTTCAGCATCCATTATTTTCTCAGTAACAACACTTTCCACCAAATCGATTATTATTCGAGCTGAATCAGTTTTTGGAAAACGATACTTATGAAAGCCAACTCTTTGAGTTGCTGTAAGTTCAACGTCGATACTATTATCTAGCTTTACCGAATAATATCCAGCGGATGCTTTTTCGTTTTTATGACTGAATTTTGAGCCGTAACCTGCTTCTACATTATTAGGATTTCCGGGTTGTATTCTTAATTCGCCCACCATTGGAACGAACCTAATATCACCATAATCGCCAACACCGGTACCACTTAAATGCATGTGACTAAATCCAAGTATAAAATCGTCACTATAGTGATATCCTGAACAACCGTCCCAGCTGTCTTTTCGAGTATCAGGACTTAACTGAACCATGCCAAATGGTGTGGTAGCACCAGGGTATGTGTGACCATGGCCACCTGTTCCAATAAAGGGGTTTATGTATTCGGCTGGTAAATTAGATTCTGTTTCACATCCCACAATCAAGAATATTCCAAGAAACAGTATTATTGTGTTTTTAACTAATCGCAACATAGTATTAATTTTTATTTTGTTTCGAATGGATGATCGCAATAATTATAGCCCATCCTATCGTAATACTCGAAATGAGTAAAAATTTTATTTTTAAACAGATCCCAGTTTTTATCACCGGTCCATGTTACTTCACTTAAAGCTGCCATTCGTGGAAGCACCATATATTCAACATATTCAGGGGTTTCCATGTACTCTGTCCATACGTTGCCTTGGGCTCCCAGAATACGTAAGGCCTCCTCGTTAGTTAGTGAATCAGGAACAGGTTCGTATGAGTATACTTTTTCAAGAGTTGTAAAACCTCCTATCGCTATAGGTTCAGTTTTACGATCAGCCTGATAATGATCAAAATAACAATGTGATCCCGGAGTCATTATTGCATCGTGGTCTTGCTTTGCGGCAGCAATTCCACCCTCAGTTCCACGCCACGACATAACCGTTGCATTTGGTGCAAGTCCACCCTCCAGAATTTCGTCCCACCCAATAATGCTTCTTCCATGGCTATTCAAGTATTTTTCCATTCTTTGAATGAAATAACTTTGAAGTTCATGTTCATCCTTCAACCCTTCACGTACTATTACATCCTGACAAGCTGAACATTCTTTCCATCTGGATTTTGGTGCTTCATCACCGCCAATATGAATATATTTTGATGGAAACAGTTCCATAACCTCAAGTAATACATTCTCCAGAAACTCAAATGTTTGTTCTTTTGTACAGTAAATATCTTCAAAAACACCCCACTTGGTAGCCACTTCATAGGGGCCTCCTGTACAACCCAGTTCGGGGTAGGCAGCAAGTGCAGCCAACGAATGTCCCGGCATCTCAATTTCAGGAATTACGGTAATCTGACGGTCGGCAGCATACTTAACAATCTCCCTTACTTCATCTTGGGTATAATATCCACCATAAGGTTTTCCGTCAAATTTTTGTGGTTTATCCCCATAATGACCTATGAGAGTTTCTTTTCTCATGGAGCTTATTTCAGCAAGTTTTGGATATTTTTTAATTTCAATCCTCCATCCCTGATCTTCGGTTAAATGCCAATGGAAAGTGTTGAATTTATAGAATGCCAAAAGATCAATATATTTCTTTACAAATTCAACAGGAAACATATGCCGGCAAACATCGAGGTGCATTCCGCGATATGGGAATAATGGCTCATCGGTTATTTCCAGAGTAGGGACTACAATTTTATCTGAATCATCAATCCTATTACCAGAAAGTAAAATTTGGTAAAGTGATTGTAATCCGTAAAATGATCCTTTGGGAGAAGATGCTTCAATAACAATTTTGTTTTTTTCGATTATTAATGAATAACCTTCATCGGCAAAATCCTCATAATCTGAATTGAGTTTTATAAAAATTCCTCTGTGGGAATTATTATCTTCAATTTGTTTGGTCTCAAGCTTTAGACCAAATGAATTGAAAACTAATTCAGAAAAATATGTTGCTTGAACAGCTAATTCTTCATTATTTGGATAATTAATCTCAACACCACTATCAAAAACAAACGCTGAGTTACTTATCTCAATTTGTTGAGGTTGTGGGATTATCATTACATCATCTGTTTCATATCTACAGCATGATGAAATAACAAACAAAAAGAGAAGAATAAAAAAAGGAGCAGTTTTCATGTTTAATTTGGCCTAAATGAATACTTTAATTTCGTAACAGACAAAGTTATTTATTTTGACGATTAGCCAAACAAAATCATGTAATAGTTAGTGGCTATATGAAAACGTCAAATACTGCGTTACTCTAGCTTTTGAAACAGTCATTTACAAATATAAACTCCTTGTTTTCAAAAGCTTCGAAAGCCTTGTCTTTGACGCTTCCTTATGACCCACTCAAATTAAGCAGTTTTCTAAGAGACAGTCTTAACTAATATTGTGACAAATAAAAAAATCCCCACAGGCACTTGCCGGTGAGGAGGTAGGCCTAAGTTCTATTATCAAAGCCCTATAGTGAGTGGTTGAGTATGTTTTGATTATTAATTTTTTGCAAAATGTTTAACTGTGGTAAATACAATTGTATATAATGTTGGGATATCATCGATATATCCTTCTTCTTCAAAACTGAATTGTTGTGAAACGGCATCAGCATATAATCTCAATCTGGTTAGATAATCCTGGCTAAAAGGTATGTCGTCAATATAATCTTCTTCAACTAATGAAAAGTCTATTTCAAGAGCTTTTTCATATTTTACTTGTGTTTCAATTTGCTCCAGATTGAAAGGAATGTCATCTATATATTGTTCTTCTTCGAATTCAAAACCGGTAGCAAAAATATTAAGCGAGATAAGTAGGGCGGCTATTAGTAGGGCGGTTGATTTAGTAAAAGTTTTCATCGTTTCTATTTTTTATTTGTGATTAATTATGAAGCAAAAATATGCTCAATAATGGCTCATGTAAATACAAAAAAGGCGAACTGTAGAGGATTTTCGGTGAATGGAGAACTAATTATAATTATTCCGGTAAACGGAGAATAATCATTCTCAAAACAAAAAGATTATAGGGTAAGGAATTGTTTTGTTGGGCAATATTCACCCCATATTACTATATCCCTTGTTTATTATTAGTGTATTTCGAAATTAACTCAAATCTCAGGTCCTGAAATAATTTATGTGTACTATTCATCCTTTCGATTGTTAAGTTTGTTAGATATTCTGATGCTTTTTCGGGATTGGTTTTGAGAAGTTCAATAACTTTCTTGTCAACATCAGCCTGCTCATTGAAAAAGCTGGCTTCGAGGGGGTCTCTTCTTTCACGGAGCGTATTGGCAGCATCTTTCCATTTCAAATAAAGTAGATTATCAACAAAGTCAACACACCATCGAATACTGTTTTCCTGAAATTCAGCCGGATCATAAGTTTTGTAACATTCGGCAACATCTGTAACACCTGAATAAATTGGCACATATGCACTGGTGTAGGCATTATCAACATAGAACCAGTAAATTCCGCCTACTTCATTGGGCAGCCATCCACGGAGTTGTGTGATCATTCCGTACTCACCCCTTGCACGGGCAACATTACGTCGCTTATTAATTTTCAATACTTCACGCATGTCCTTTGTTGGAAAAGGTGTGGCAATTGCACTCTTGACTAACTCTCCCTTATCGTTTGGGATATACCAAACCGGTGCATTCTCTTTATCATAAATAGTTCCTGTAAAAGTTGATCTTTGAAATGCCATAATATTCTGGACCGAAATATTACTATCAGGCTTTACTGAGAAAGGATATAATGATAATGGCTCAACCCATTGAGTGTATTGATCTTCACCTGCCCATGGAGATGTTGTAAATCTTTCAGGCCAGTTGGCATACTCTGGAGCGTGTGTAGCATAAAATAACCAAAACCTTGATGTTGCCCATTCGCGAGGTATTGGAGTATATGCATCTTGCCAAATAAATGCTTTACCTGATTTTGGATTGTACCAACCCCTATCAATAGCTTCCTGTTTATAATTTGAAGATGCTCGGAAATTCGCTTTGTCTTTGAGATTTATTTGCTTGATAATACTCCAATTCGGAATAATCAGAGCATGGTCATCAGGAACACGTTGAGCGGCCCAGATACATCCGGGTTTTCCACTACTTGGATCCCATTCGTTACCCACACTAAATACTTCCAGAACCCAAATCTCATTTACATCAGCAATTACCAACGATTCGCTTTCTCCAACACATGACGGCAGGAAACCATATTTTTCCAATAATTTGGTAATTAAGGATAATGCTTCCTCAGCAGTTGTACATCGCTGTAATGCGAATGCCTGAGTTTGTTCAATGGTCATAATTTGCTTACAAATAGCTCGATCGAGTTTTAACTCTTCTCTCTGGCTAGTTGTGCTTTCGCCGATGGCCAGTTGGTGGGCATTCATTTGTGGATAAGCTGTTTGAAAATAACTATTGGTTTTCTTAACCTGTGGAATCTCACCCAAAATCTCACCATAATCACCTAGATCACGACCCAAATCTACCATTCCCCAAAAAACCGGAGTTGTCGCACCTGTTTCAAAAGATTGTCCGGAAACATGATGAATACGGCAATCGGGGCCGGCATCGGTATGCGAAATTATTACTGAACCATCAGCGGAAGCTTTTTTACCAACAGCAATAATTGTGCAGGCAGATGTTATTTGTATTGAATATACAAGGAATAAGGTTAGTGTAAAAATTATTCTATTTGTCATTTTATTGATTTTGGTATTATATTAAAAAGCTTTCAATCTTTCATTTTCAACATCAGCAATTGTTTTTGGAAGAGGCTTACCCAAAAGTTGGTATCCTGTTTCTGTAATCAAAAAATCCTCCTCATTGCGGCATCCTCCAAAATCTTTATATTGCTCAATCTTATCGTAAACAAGAAATTCGGAAAATCTATTTTCAGATTTCCACAGGTCGATTAATTGCGGTATAAAATATATTCCGGGTTCAATGGTTAGAACAAAACCCGGTTCCAGTTTACGTCCTAATCTTAAAGATTTCATTCCAAACTGAGTACTCTTGGGTTCATTATCATAACCAACCCATTGCTCTCCCAAATCCTCCATATCATGAACATCAAGTCCCATCATATGACCCAGACCGCAAGGGAAAAACATTGCATGAGCTCCGGCAGCAACTGCTTCATTAATATCGCCTTTAACAAAACCAAGGTCTTTCATTCCCCTCATTATTTCCCTTGCCGACTCATAATAAACCTCTTTAAAATGAATGCCGGGGTTGAGCATTTCAATTGCCTTTTCGTGGGAATTTAGTGCTACCTGATAAATTTCTTTCTGACGTGTTGTGAAAGTTTTACTTACTGGAAATGTACTGGACATATCACCTGCATAACCCATTGAAGTTTCTGCACCTGCATCAAGCAAGAACATTTGTCCTTCCTGAATGGTATTACCATGATAATGGTTATGAAGGGTTTGACCGTTGATGGTTGCAATTACCGGGAATGAAATACTTCCGTTTGCAGCCAAGGCTATTCTCTCCACTTCAGCTGCAATTTGTGCTTCAGTCATGCCAGGGCGAGTCATTCGCATTGATGCTAAATGCATATCAACTGTTATATTAGCAGCCTTTTCTATTTCGGTTACTTCTTCTGCTGTTTTATAATTGCGTTGTTTTATGACGGCTTTTATCAGCTCGTTAGATGCTTCTTCCTGTACTTTTTCAGGGAATACCCCCAAATATTCAAACAGTTTAATTTTACTTTCACCCCGATATGCCGGAAGAAAATGTATTTGTCTGCCTGTTGAAATAGCATCCTGAAGATCATGCATCAAACTACTTGTAGGTTCAGTATTATTAATACCACAAGTAAGAGCCCTGTCTTTTATTGTTGGCTGATTCCCCATCCACACAATATGATCGATTGTGTAGTCATTACCGTAAAGAGTTTCCTCTCCCGATTCTACATCGAGTACTCCAATCAAATCAGGATGGTTTAATCCGAAGAAATATAAGAAACTGCTATCTTGTCGAAATCTGTAGGTATTATCAAGATAGTTCATTGGGCTTTCGCTATTGCCAATAAAAAGTATCAAGCCATCTTCAACATCTTTCATTAATTGTTGACGACGTCCAATATAAGTTTGCTTTGAAAACATTATTTTGTAGTTAGTTGGTATAACTTGGCTAAACTAAAAAATTTAAGTGTTCATATTAAAATCAAGTTGGTAATATTGAAATGTTATGGATATTGCTCTTATTGCTCTTTCGGATTTGCAATCCGAAAGTTAGGAAAGTGGATTTCAAATCCACAATTAATACATCCGGATTACAAATCCGGATGAGCGCTGGTGAGCGCTGGATAAATATTTTTTTAATCTGTGAATCTCAGCCTGAGGCAGGCAGGTGTGGCTACAATTCCTGCCTTTAATATTCCTATTTTTTCTCTTCAAATTCAAGAGACGCAGAATTCACACAGTAACGCATTCCGGTAGGAGCAGGACCATCGTTAAACACATGCCCCAAATGTCCATCGCATTTTTTACACACTATCTCTATTCGAACCATGCCGAGGCTTGTATCCTTTATTTCTTTAACAGCTTCTTTATCGATTGCCTGATAAAAACTTGGCCATCCTGAACCTGAATCATATTTAGTATCGGATGTAAAAAGTTTAGCACCACATCCTGCACAATGGTAGCTGCCTTCTTCTTTATGTTTGTAGTATTTACCGGTAGTTGGGGGCTCAGTTCCACATTGTCTCAACACCTTGTATTTTTCAACACCAAGTTCATCAATCCATTCCTGCTCGGTTTTAACTATTTTTTCGTCCATGTTAGCATCCTTAGTTTGACCGAAAACAACAATTACAATTGTTAACACAAATAATGTTGAAGCGATCTTTTTAGTATTAATCATATCTGTTAGTTGATAATAAGTTTTCGTTTTATTCCTTTATCAGAAACGACGATATAAATACCATTATTATAATCTGAAATGTTAATTAAATCATAATTAACGCCTTGCCCCATAATTTGACCAAATAAGTTATAAACCTTGTAAGTTATTTTCTCACTTAAATAAACAGTATTTCCAGTGGCTGGATTTGGGTAAAGAACGAATCCTGAACCTGCATTAACATCAATAACACCGGAGGTTTGATTGCTAGCACCCGGTGTTGGGTCGTTAAAAAATATCCAATTGGGATCAGCATCTTCTGTTCGTCCATATGATATATCGGTTGATTGAGGTCCAAATACTATTTCATCAATTACTAAACCATTTTCGTTAAAAATCCCCACATCTTCACCATCAGCACTAAGCTTAAAACTTGCGTGATATGGTCCCTGGTCAGGCTCACCATCTGCCCAAAATATCAAAAATTCACCAGGTTCTATATAAGCATCGGGCATCTGCCATTTGTCGGGTTTAGTTAGGTTATCCGTTAAAAATTTGTTGCCCAACCAAATTGTTACATCCTCATTATTATACACTTCAATCCAGTCATCATAATCGCCATGTTCATCTGCAATTGTATGATCATTTGAAGCCATGAACTCGTTTATAAATAGAATATCATCAGTTCCTCCCGATGCAGGTATTAATACCGGATCACATGGCATTATACTTTCATTACTCAAATTATCTGAAACAGATATCTGGTAAGTTAAGGATGAGTTTTCGGTAATATTGTAAATCGCACCACCATAAATATAATCATTGGCAATTCCATCATTATGTAGTCCGTCATCAAACAGATTAGATTCGGATGAGCTTTGCCCTTCGATAGTATAAACAACCTTAACGGAAGCAGGTAACTCAGAAACATCTGCCATGGCCCTTACCCATAATTCAGTACTCGAACTACGGTGATGCTTAACATATTTAATCACCGGTTTCATAATCGTGTTTTCCAACTGACTTTGGATAGAACTAATTCTTGTTTGCAAATATGGAAACAAACCATAATCAACATGTCCGCCTAATGACTCATTATAGGAGTTGTAGAAATCGGTCATCGAATAACCATAATCAAGTGGGTAATATGTGTCATTTTCAAGATAGGGTGCAATCATATCACGACGCTGACCAATTGCAGTAATTAATGAATCAATATCAAGGGTTTCTGTAATAAGTTGCCTCATATAGTAAGTGTATTGATCACGCAATTCGGGATTATTCATAATGCGTTCATAAAGCGGACGATAATTATCGCCATGTTGCTGCCAATCGTAAATATTACGGCTGCCCCAATCGCGATTAAGCCAATCGATGCCAAGTGTATTATCAAGATCGTAAGGTATAAATTCAAATTTATCACTAATGGTATTGTGATATAAATAGAAATTATTTTGGTTATAGATATATGCATCCCAATGGCCCAATAGTATTTCGGATGCTATTACTTTAAGATAATCGTATGTGTTAAAAACGTTATCCATTTCGCATATAAAATTTGCATCATCAGAATTATTCAACACATCAACAAAATTTGCAAAATCAGTATAATCATCTATTTCTTCATTTGTTTTAAGCTCATATGCCCGTCTTCCCCCTTGCTCTACTTTATATAGTTCAGGATTTGCACCCAGGTAGTTAAGATCAGCAGGCCATAAACATTTATATAAGTTTCCATCATTATACGTAAAACGCGACTTAATAAACTCCTCATCAATATGTTCAACGTTAATATACAAACCATAGTAATTATTGTTGATATATACCCTGACATGATTTGATCGTGGTGCAGGAATTTCCATTTTATGTAATATATCCCAACAAACTTTTGAACGTATTACAGATGGATCGTTATGCTCACCGTTAAGATTCAGTTTTTCAACTCCATAATACTTTCCCCCGGGCGTAAATGTATTAAAGGATACTTTGAATGATTTTTTTTGAGAATGTCTGGAAGTATTGCCTCTGAGCCGAAAACCAACCGGTTCAATTGTATCTTTTATCGTGCCATTATCAAAAATAAATCTTGCTGAAAACTCAATATCGCTTTGCAGATTATCTTGTTGATAAATCCAAATAAGCGTATCGGGATTTATGGTTATGTCAATACGTGGAACAATATTGTCGATAAATAATGGACCATTATCAGGAAATATTGGTTGACTTTTTACAATCAGAAAAGTAATTGATAGAACTACTAAAGTTATTATCTTTTTCATAAATCGAATTTGATTTGCAAAGATAGTCTAATCAATCCAGAGCATAGATATTATCACTGAATAGAACCAGATGAAAAATAATTATAGAGACAGATTTAATTCTGCTACTGTTTTATGAAGTTCCAATTCCAAATCCAATAGTTTATCTTTACTATCATAATAAATCAAAAGTTCATAAATATATTCAATTAGTGAAATTTGTCCTTTCTCCAGTGCCTTACTTAAGAGATTTGAATTATTAAATAATATTAGATTATTTCGATAAATATCTACTCTTCTTTTTAACCCAACTGCCTTTGTATAAAGTGTATTAAGATGATTATGGTACTGTAATTTTTGATCCTCCGAAATACTTTCAAATGCAATGGTATTTCCCCTGGCATATTTAACAGTATTTTTGTTCTCCCACAAGGGTATTGACAAGCCCACAACTATTCCCTGAAACTGTTCTCCAACAATTTTCTCGCTCATATAACCGGCATCAATTTTTGGCAGACTCAATGCCTTGCTATACTTTGCCTGTTTATGGCTTATTTCAATTTCCTGCCTTAACCAAATAAGCAGCGGGTTATTGCTTTCAGCAACTTTATACCAACTATTAAAATCAGATGGAAGCTCAACTATTGGAAAACTTGCTAGTTCTATAGCTATTGACTTTCCTCCGTTAAAACCTTCTAATTCTGATAACAGAGCAATTCTTTCGATTTCATTCGTTTCCAGTTCATTTCTAATATTCAATAAATTTAGTTGAGCCTTATTATATTCAATAATATTGCATTCGCCAATATTATACTTTGAATGATAAGAATCGGCCACAGTTTTTGCATGTTCTAATCTAGTTGCGTACTCAACCTTTAGGGAATTTGTATAAATCAAATCCAAACATACCACATGAGCCTTTAACATTAATTCTCGAAGTTGCTTTTTATACTCAAGATCAGCTTGTTTGTTTTTAATGTCCGATATTTGCTTCCCATATGCATATGCTGATGGAAAATCAAATGATTGCTTTATGCTGATATCAGTTCTGTTGCTCAATGTATTTGGATTACTCCATAAATAATGAAATTCCACTTCCGGATTTTGCAGATAGTTTCCTGTTTTATTTCCGAGCTTTTGTGCCTCAACAGTCCTTCGAAGTGCACTTAGCATGGTGTTATTAATTTCAATCTCAGCAAGGACATTTTCAATGCTATTTTGCGAATGGAGATTGTAAGTAATTGAAATTATGCTGATTATTATAATTATATGTTTCATCTTTTGTTTTTTTAATGATTGAATGGATTAGTTGTTCAATTGTTCGATTCATTCTCTCATTGCATCAATTTATCATTCTCTCATTTAACTTGCTGTAAACTATGGGTATTATGTAGATATTTAGCAATGTTGAGGTAAGCAATCCTCCCAGAATTACTTTTGCCATAGGACTTTGAATTTCGTTTCCCGACAGATCTCCATTTAATGCCAAAGGAATTAATGCCAAAGCAGCTGTAAGAGCAGTCATCAATATTGCGTTTAATCTATCCGATGAACCAGTTACTACAGTATCATGAAGAGTCTTTCCTTGTAATTTGAGTTTTTGATAATTTGAAATCAAAAGAATCCCGTTTCTTGTTGCAATACCGAATAATGTGATAAATCCAATTATTGCCGGAATACTTAATGTCCCTGAGGTGAAGTAAATTGAGAAAACTCCGCCTATTAACGCCAAAGGTAAATTCAATAAAATAATTCCAGCCAATTTGAAATTTCTAAATTCCTGAAACAGCAAAAGGAATATTATTAGTATGGCAAAAATGGAAGTTAGCAATAATGTTCGCGATGCTTTTGCTTCACTTTCAAACTGTCCGCCATATTCAATTCGATAGCCCTCGGGTAATAGTATTTCGCCATTGATATTCTTTTGAATATCCTCAACAACACTCCTTAAATCACGACCGGCAACATTTGCAGAAATAACAATTTTACGCTGTACGTTTTCACGACTGATTGAGCTGGGCCCTGAAACGGAAACAATTTCAGCCAATTGCTCCATCGGCACTTTTTTGCCATCATAGGTTTCAACCAGTGCCGATCGGATGCCTTCGATGGTTTCAGTATAATCCTTGTTTAATCTTAACACCAAATCAAAGCTGCGCTGACCTTCATAAATATCCGATAATTTTTCCCCTCCAAAAGCAATGTCAACATACTCATTAAATTGTTCAATGCTAATTCCATAGTTGGCCAGCATATCACGGTTTGCACGGATCTGAATTTGTGGTATTTCTATTTGCTGATCAACATTAACATCAACCAAACCATCAATATCTATTATTGAATTTTTAACCTGATTTCCAAGTGCAAACATTCTGATTAAATCATTTCCAAAAAGTTTTATTGCGATATTTGCCCTTGTTCCTGAAAGCATATGGTCGATTCTATGACCAAGGGGTTGCCCTACGGTAAAAGCGATTCCTGGTATTCCAGCTAATTTGCCTCGTACATCAACCATAAACTCTTCCTGAGTTCGATTTTCAAGATTGAAGTTAACATCTATCTCTGCACTGTTAGTTGTTTGTGAATGCTCATCCAACTCACCCCTCCCGGTTCTTCTTGCAGTGCTTGTTATCTCAGGAATATTTAATAGTTCTTTTTCAACTAAGTTTCCCAACTTATTACTTTCTTCAAGCGAAGTCCCCGGCTGTGTAACAACCGAAAGTGTTAATGATCCTTCATTAAACTCGGGTAAAAAACTTCGTCCCAACGATGAAAATGCTAGTATTGAAAGTGCAAACAGCACAACCGTTGCCGCAATAACAATACGGCTATGATGCAATGCCCATGTTAACGTTTTACTATAGTATAATGTCATGTTACGAATCAGCCACCTCTCCTTTTGATTTTTTGCTAAATATTTGTCGTTGGAAAGCATCATCATCGACAATAGTGGAGTCAACGTCATGGCAACTATTAGAGATACAAATAGTGATACTATAAAAGATATCCCCAGTGGTTGAAGCATTCGTCCTTCCATCCCCGAAAGGAAAAATAACGGTATAAATGCTACCATAATAATTAATGTGGCATTGAAAATAGAAGCTCTTATTTCCTTGGATGCTTCATAAACTACCGTATATGATGATTGCCTGTCGGCAATGGGTTTTTGGTGATTTTGCCTAAGTCGTTTGTATACATTCTCAACATCAATAATAGCATCATCAACCAGCGATCCGATGGCAATAGCCATACCACCAAGGCTCATTGTATTTATGTTTAGCCCAAGTAATTTCAGTACTAATATGGCTCCCAATAAAGAAAGTGGAATTGCTGTTAAGGAGATTATAGTTGTTCTGAAATTTCCAAGGAAAATAAACAGAATGATAATTACAAAAACACCACCTTCCAATAATGCTCTAAAAACATTATTTACAGATGTTTCAATAAAATCAGCCTGACGAAATATTTTAGTATCAATTATAACATCAGGAGGCAATGTGTTTTTCAGAATTGCAAGGTTTTGCTCAATCTGTTCTGTAACATTAAGTGTGTTAATATTTGGTTGTTTAGATATGGAAATAATAATTGCGGGCTTAGCATTTTCAGATGCATATCCCATTTTAACATCACTTCCAATTACTACTTCTGCAACATCCCTTACCTTGATGGGTTTCCCGTTTTTTAATTTAATAAATGTATTTCCAAGAGATTCCAGATTGGAAGTTCGGGCAATTCCTCTTACAACATATTCATTTCCAAATTGACGAATCACCCCACCTGTGGAATTTTGACTTATTGAACTACATACATCCGCTAATTCCGACAATGACACTCCATGAAAAGTCATTAATTGTGGGTTAGCAAGAACCTGATATTGTTTAAAATCACCACCAATAATGGTAACCTGTGAAACACCTCCCGTTGCAAGAATGAGTGGTTTTATATTCCATTCGGCAATTGTACGAAGTTCCATCATTGAGGTACTATCAGCCTGCAATCCTATAAAGAATATTTCACCTATAACACTCGACTGAGGAGCAAGGGTGGGTTGTTCAACACCTAAGGGCATTTGTGTTGAAACACTAATCAGCTTTTCGCTAACTATCTGTCGTGCTTTAAAAATATCAGTTCCCCAATCGAATTCTACCCATACAAATGAAAAGCCGTGTGCTGAGGTTGAACGAACCCGTCTAACATCTGTAGCACCATTAACTGCAGTTTCAATGGGGAAGGTTACCAATCGCTCAACTTCTTCAGAGGCCATTCCATGCGCATCGGTCATTACCACTACCGTTGGAGCTGTTAGATCGGGAAATACATCTACATCCATATTTAAAGCGGTTCGTGTCCCAAGAACAATTAGGACTATCGAACTGAGCAAAACCAAATACTTGTTCTTAAGCGAGAATTTTATTATATTATTCAGTACGTTCATATCTTTAGTTTTTTATAATTATTAATCATTAATAATTATTAATTAATGAACATGACCTGAATGGGCATCAAGAGCACCAGTACCACGTGCCAGTTTAATATGCACCGCTCCTTTCGAAACTACTCGATCTTTCTCTGATATCCCTTTTAGTATTTCAGTTTTTATTCCATCGGTAACACCAATTTTAACTTCCCTCATCTCAAATAACTCCGGGGTAATTTGAACAAATACAAAAAAGTTACCATGATCCTCAAGTAAAGCGCTATTGGGAACTGTTAAGGCTTTTTCATTGCCAATTGTTTTCAGATACAACTCAACAAAACTTCCCGGCATAAAACCTTGTATATAATCAATTTCCAAATTAATTGGAATCAGGAAATTATGATTATTCGTGGTTCTGCCGTATGAAATAATTTTACCATTTAACCCATCGAGGGTATAGGTTTGATTATCATACATGGTTCTGATTGTGGCTGAATTTATATTGTCAAGGATTGAATGGTATTTCTGTGGAACATCAGCATGAAGAAACAATGACTTATTTTGAGAAATACTTACAATTGGCTGACCAACCTCCACATACTGACCATTTTGAACCAGCAATTGTTTTATATACCCATCTACCGGACTTGCTACAGATTGCCCCGAAGTACTGAAATTAATTTTCAAATTGTCATAAACTACCTTGGTGTTTTTATATTGATTCTTAGCATTTTGCAATTCTTTTTTCGATACAATATTTTCTTTTGCCAACTCTTTGGTTCTTTCATATTGTGACGAAGCCAATTCAAAATTGTTTTGTGCTTCAATAAAACGTACTTTTGAATTATCGTCAATTAAATTACTTCCCGAGATTGAGAATAGTGGTTGACCTTTGGTTACTTCTTTACCCTCAAGTATACCATAATCTGACAGAATAACTACACCAACGGTGCCTGCAGTAACCAATACCTCATCGTTGGGAGCTGAATGTATTTGAGCAGTAGTTTTAATTACCTGCCCCATTGGTTCAGATGTTGCCTCTTCGGTTGCAAAATCAATCTTCCACGATTGCTCCTTGGTGAAGGATATCGCACTGGGCGCAGTAACGATTGCTGCTTCAGCTATATGAATTGCATCATGTTCATCAGAAAAAACTTTTACAGAAGGAATAGATAACTGAAACTCCCCCTTATCAGTAATAATATCGAAAAGAAGTTCTCCCGTTCCTATATTTTCAGGAATAATAGTGAAACTAAATATACCTTTTCTGGTAGGTTTTAACAATGTTCGCGTTGTTTCTTTGCCAAATATAATTAGCCTCATTGTTACACTTCCCTTTTCAAGGGCAGTAAAATCAGGGAGGCGGGTAAAATGAGCCAGCACATTTGATTTATGACCGATTACAAATGGATCGGATTCAGCAAAAACTTCAACGTCATTACTGTAAGAAGTGTATTGAATTTTTACTTCTTCACTATGAATGTGGGCTTCATCAATATTGTTTGTTTCATGAATATGATTATCAGATGTTGAATTAGTATCAGACTTGCATCCTACAAATATCATTGTAAGAAATGCAAAAACAAAAATTTTAAATTTCATTATTGTATTGTTTAAATCTTATAAAATAAATATTGGATGATAAAGCATGATATGAGATTAAATACCATTAACACATCCGAAAAAGAAATAAGAATTAAACTATTGGAGGAGCACGTAAGCCTTTGCTTATACTCATGAAATTATAATATGAGTATATGGGAAAATAATATAGACAGCTTGTTATGTCTCTATTTGATGCCTGACCTTCATTTTTTTGGAAAAGTGCAAGAAAATCAGGTAGTTCATAATTACTACAGGAAAAAATAATATAACTATAACCTTGCCTAACATTATCTGTAGCAACTATATACACTTGATTTAAGGCACAATGATCTGTTTTGTTTGTTGAATCATGATCGTGGTCATGCTTTGTTGATGCGTTATCATGCTTGATGTAATCTGATTCACAATGTGATACATCAACACATATTTCACTTTCGTGATGATGATGTGGAATAACTAAGTTTGCCAATAGGAGGATATTGGCAATAATAACAAATGATATGGATATACTTTTTTTAAACATTATTATAATAATCGCGCAAATATAGCTCGAAATAATTTTATTATGCAATCATTATGTTGATCTTATGGGTTTTTTAACAATAAAAAAGCTACCCAACTCCCGGAATAATATTAGGAATCAGATAGCTTAGTATTTTCAGCTCAGAATTGTTTAGTTTGTTTTTAAGAATTTTTTTGTGATCGAATAACCTTCCTTACCAGATAACTGAACAAAATATGTTCCTGCATTTAGGGCACTAATATCAATACTAGTGTTACCTGAATTAGCACCAACTATATTTTGATTATGGATTAATTGCCCAGCCTGATTGAATATCCTGCAATCAACAATGGCCTGATCGTCAACATCAATACTTATATTCAGTATATCTTTGGCGGGATTTGGATAAACCTTAAGAGATATTATCATATTATTATTATCAACTCCTACAACCATTTGGTTTGCGTAATCCAAATCAAATCCGAAAACAATATCATTTTGTATACAACCACCGAGAACATGACCTGATCTTGTGGGTATATCTGTTATATATAAACCTCCAGCAATGCCAACATTTTGAGAAATACTCATCATATCGATCATATTGCCAGTTTGAGTCTGGGTTGCGATATCATACTTTACAATCATTGCACCACTGCTATCCTGACTAAATCCCCATAGTGATGGACCACCATAAGTATAATTATCAAATGCCAATCCACTAATAGCATTCATGGTAATGCCAGTTGCAATCCACGAATCAAGTATATTGCCCTGTTTATCAATCTTATTAAACTCGGGCGACCAGTTTCCACTTGTCCATAGTACATCTTCAATTGGATCATATGCCATTCCGCGAATATTAAAATTTGTGTGAATAGTATCAATTAATACTTTATTATCTAGGTCCAGTATGTAAAAATAATTGTTGGCATTTCCTCCGTAATAATACTGACCATCATAAGCCATATCTCTAACTCTCTCCACTCCCGGTATAACAAATTTTTCAACAACGTTCCCCATAAGGTCGTATTTGCCTATGGTATCACCCAGCCATTGGGCCACATATATATATGTTCCATTTGATTCAACACCATATTCACCTACAAAAGCAGTACATGGAAAATAGTATTGTAAATTAAATGTGTCAAGCACTCCTGCAGTTGATGATGAAATATTAATATTTGGTGATATTTCAACAAATGTTTGCTGAGCCATAATGTTTATGCTTAGTAAGCATGCTGTAATTAGTAATAGTTTTTTCATGACGTTTTGATTTGATTAATATTTTTAAAGTGTTCGTTGTTTTTTAAAGGGACTGAAAATACTAAATTGGTTGTATGACTTTTTTTTATATTTTTACAATCCAGCCGTATTCTAATCTGCTTTTAAAAACTTTTTGGTAAATGAAAACCCATCTATACCTGTTAATTGAACAAAATAAACTCCTGCAGGAAACGTTTCTAAATTAACCTCCATTTTGTTTGATGACACGTTCATATTGTACATAATTTGTCCCTTAAGATTATGATAATATGTTCAATAACAGTTTACAATTTGGACTCAATTCCCAAAACAAGATTAAGTAATTACTTTTTTCACTCCAATTTATCATAAACAATTATTAAAACACTGATTATGAGTCATATAATAATAATTAGTATTTTTGGCACGTCCTTTGACATATTATTCTTTTGATAAAAATAGATAAAATGAAAAAATTAATGATATTATTAGTTAGCATCTTACTGCTAACCTCCGCATGTAAAAAAAATAACAACACGGAACCCACACCTATCGATCCTACTTCTATGGAAGATTTGTCAATAACTTCCAGTTTTGATTGGAAAACTACCAACGATTTTCAACTTACCCTTACTGGTAAAGGAAACAGCATAGTTGAAGTAACTTCAAATGAAGGTATTACATATCAAAAGGCATTTTTAACTGCCAATGTGCCATATAACTTGAAACTAACGGTTCCGGCATATGAAAAATCAGTCCGTTTGAAATTTATGGGCCAAGATATTAGCCTTGAGCTTGATAGTGAAACCCTAAGCTATCAGTTTCAATAGTATTAGTTAACTTATATAAAAAACTTCGACATGAAATCACATACATATAATAATACAGCTTTGACGAAAAGCATAGATATCAGCCATACAAACAACGTAGTTAAGTCATTTTGGATAACTATACTTGTTGTTATATTCTCAACACTGGTATATAATTCGCAAGCACAAGAATACTTAAGAGTATATACTAGTGCCCCAACAGTAATGACATCGAACGTTACAGGTGGAACAGTAATAACTGAAGATTTTGAAAGTTTTACAAGTCTTCCCAATTATTCATGGGCAACATTACCTAATGGATACTCCTCAGCAATTGGCACATACCATCAGCTTGATAATGAATCATATGTAAAAAATGATGATGTTTACGGAGCAGGTACAGGAAAATATATGTCAATCGACGATCCTGGTGAGGTTAGGTTAACCTTTGATAATCCCGTGCGTTATTTTGCATTTGCATGGCCTGCCGGAGACGGTCAAAACAATATTAAGATCTACCGTGATGGTCAAATAATTGCAACTTTTTATACTGATGATGTTGTGGCTTTATTACCAAAAAATCAAAATAATTTTATTACAGCTATAAATAATAGCCAATACTCTACTTTTGATTATTACGGAAAACCAGGAACCGGTGGAAATAGCAATGAACCTTATGCCTTTCTTCATTATGTTGCCACAGAAGGACTCGCATTTGATGAGGTAGTATTTAATATGGCTCAAGGAGGTGAATTTGAAAATGACAATCATACTTTGCTTATAGGAACCCCTGTTCTTCAAGGTGATTGGGTTGAACTTATTTCGATTGAAACTCCAACCGCTAATGATGATAGTGGCACAGGAATACCCGGGCAGCCTGTTGAGATTGATGTATTGGATAATGATGTACCCGGTGATGCTGCTATTGACCCCACAACAGTACAAATTGCCGGAACCAACAATGCAGGAAGTTCATTAGTAGTATCGGGCGAAGGTACATGGTCGATTAACCCAACAACAGGAGCCATCACTTTTACTCCCGAAACGGGATTTATTGGTAGCCCCACTCCAATAGAATATTTTGTGTTGGATGATGACAATTATGCTTCCAATCTTGCAACAGTAACTGTAACATATCCAGTGGGACCAACAGCAGTTAATGATTATGCAATGACTCCAGTAAACACTCCTGTGGATATTAATGTACTTAACAATGATATTGATGGCTCAACTCCAATTGTACCAACAACAGTTACTTTTGAAGGAGTAGCTCCTAATCCAACAACAGAGGGAACATTTACAGTAGATAGCGGAACAGGTTTGGTGACATTTACACCGGTAAACGGATTTACAGGTACTGTAACCATTGATTATCAAGTTTGTGATCAAAATAGCTTATGTAGTATTGCTACCATTACGGTAGATATACTTGCCGGAACATCAAATCTATTTCCTGCGTTGGGATTTGGAACTCTTGCATTCGAAGATCTATGGCCAAGTAAAGGAGATTATGATTTTAATGATTTAGTAATTGACTATCAGTTTGAGATCACTACAAATACCAATAATTATGTTGAGAATGTTGTAGGTACATTTACCATAAGAGCAATTGGTGCTTCTTTGGAAAACGGTTTTGGTTTCCAGCTAAGTGATGCCATAGATCCGGCAGATCTTACTGTTACTGGATATTCACTTAAAGAAAACATTGTTACCCTAAGTGGTAATGGAACCGAAGTCGGCCAATCTACTCCAACTATAATTGTTTTCGACAATGCATATCAGGAAATGACACACCCCGGTGGAGGAATAGGGATAAACACTTCAGAAAATGCTCCTTATGTAACACCTGTTACTTTAACAATTAATATCGATTTTACCCCAAACACTTATACCTACAATGAACTAAACATTAGTGGTTTCAATCCATTTATATTTGTAAATAAAAACAGATCTGTTGAAGTTCATTTGCCAGATTATTTGCCAACAGCATTGGCTGATGTAAATTTATTTGGAACTTTAAATGATGATTCAAATCCAGCAACTGGTAAATATTATAAAACTGAAAATAATTTACCATGGGCTATTAATATATACGAGTCGTTTGATTACCCCATGGAAAAGCAACAAATTGTATGGGCATATTTAAAATTTGCTGAATGGGCCACAAGTGAAGGAGCATCTTTTGATGATTGGTATAAAGACCTTTCGGGATATCGTGATGACAGTAAAATTTATTCACCTCCTTCTCAATAGTAAACAAATTAGTAATAATATCTAGTAACAAAAGTGGTCAACTTATTCAATTAGGTTGGCCATTTTTTGTGTGCAGTATAAAATTCAGATAAACTTTTTATATATAATAACTATTTTTGCCTTAATGATTAGCAGAATAATACTATCGAAAAACTTAGAATTATCTCGCATTGTTCATGGACATTGGAGGTTAGCCGACTGGCATCTATCAAGTAAAGAATTATTGAGCCTGGTTCAACAAACCATTGAACTGGGTATTACAACATTCGATCATGCCGATATTTATGGAAACTATATCTGTGAAAGAATTTTTGGTGATGTTCTACGATTAGCCCCTGATCTCCGCAAGGATATTCAGATTATTACCAAATGTGGTATAAAGTTAATCTCTGATAAATATCCCGATCGTAAACATAAATATTACGATTACGGATATCAACACATTGTTGATTCGGTTGACCATTCACTAAAAAACTTTAATACAAATTATATTGATCTACTTCTGCTGCACCGGCCATCACCAATGTTTTATCCTGAAGAGGTAGCAAAAGCATTTTCACATTTAAAAAAGAACGGAAAAGTATTGCATTTTGGAGTCTCAAATTTTAATGCCCAACAGTTTGATTTGCTGAACTCCTACGTTGATGATGAACTTCTTACAAATCAGGTAGAAATATCTCCACTTTGTTTAGAACATTTTGAAAATGGAAACATTGATTATTTTCTACAAAAGAGACTGGTACCAATGGCATGGTCACCTCTGGCAGGAGGAGAGATCCTATATCCAAAAAGTGAAAAAGCAATTCGAATCTACAACACATTATCTGAAGTTGCCAGCGAGTTAAACACCAACTCCATTGACAAAATTATATATAGTTGGTTATTATCGCACCCTGCATCAATAATCCCGGTTGTTGGAACAAGCAAAATCGAAAGGCTACAAAATGCTGTTGACGCTTTGAAAATTGAAATGACAACCGAACAATGGCTGAGAATATATTCAGCATCTACGGGTAAAGAGCTCCCTTAGCAAATATTATTTTGTAAATGCATATCAATGCATTCAATGATCCCAATGATATTAACCAATCAGGGTTAATAAAACTCCTTATTTTTAGTACATCACAGTAGTTTATAAAAGTACTTTAGCCTGTAAACTATATTGGAATAATATACGTTCTAAATAATGATTCTCAAAGTTGATATAAAATAAATCTCATGAAAAAAGTACAAATCGCAACAACCCTAATTCTGGTATTAACTATAATTCTATTTCAAAATTCGTGTAAAAAGGATGATAACACGCTTGATAATAGTAAAAGTTATGTGCTTACAAAGCATTTGCTGGAAACTGAGCTTCCGTGTTTTGTAAATGTAATGTTTGAAGTTTCGGATACTGATGGCAAAGGAGTTCCAAATTTGGTAACAAGTAATTTTGAAGTATACGAAGATGGTCAGGCCGTATCACCAACCGAATCGGCAATGACTGTTAAAAATAAAGATGGAGTTGCATATAATGTTAAAACTGTGCTAATGCTCGACAATAGCGCAAGTGTTGGAACTAACCTTAATGATATTAAAAATGCTGCAATTAATCTTGTTAATAATATTGTAAGTCAGCAAGAAATAGCGATTTATGTGTTTTCTGAAGAAGCTATACTTCTGCAAGATTTTACCAGTGATGTATATACATTAACAACTGCCATTAATTCAATTTCATTGGGATATGCTACTACAAATCTTTACGGAAGCATACAAAACGGTGTGTCGAGATGGGAAGATTTTTACTCAACCCTTGCAATTGAACAAGGGTTTTTAATCGTAATTACTGATGGTAGCGACACCCAGGGATCCAGCACATTACAAGAGGCATTGTTGGCAATTGGCGATAAAAAAGTATATACAGTCGGTCTAGGAAATGAGCAGGATGTGAATGCGATGAAACAGCTTGGCACTGCCGGGTATTATTCGTTGGAAAACTATTCTGAATTATCTGATAAGTTTACAGAGATTCAGGATGAAATAATTTCATATGCTAACAGTTTCTACTACTTGTATTACATGAGTCCCAAAAGAGGTAATAATATACATTCACTTAGACTTTCGGTTAAGGAAAATCGTAATTCTTCATCAAATGCTTCAATTGTTGGCGATTTTAGTAGTGATGGATTTTATTCAGTACTACAAGGTGTTGTAATTAATAATGGAATAACAAATTTAAATTTGTTTCCTGATGGCAATAATCATCTTACCGCAATTACTTATTTACCTGTAAACAATCCAAGTTATATATGGCAATCATCAAATTCTGATGTAGTAGTAGTTACCGCTAACAGTAGTGATAATAGTAAAGCCACAATAGTTGCACATGGAGTTGTGGGACAAACAGCCACAATTACGGTTAACGATCTTTCCAACTCACTTAATACATCAATAGAAGTTAAAATTGTTGAAAGCCCTTATGGTGATTTTATTGACGTTAGGGATGGGAAAGATTACCTTACAATTGAAATTGGAACTCAGATTTGGATGGCAGAAAACCTTAATTATGAATCGGAAACAGGGAGTTGGGTATATGAAAATAATGAATTAAACGCCCCTGTTTATGGACGGTTATATAATTGGGAAACTTCTCAAACAGTTTGTCCGACAGGCTGGCATTTGCCATCAAATAATGAATGGTCAGGTTTGGTTGATTATCTGGGGGGGCCTGCCAATGCAGGTGGAAAATTGAAAGAAACCGGGACTACACTCTGGAAAATCCCGAATTCATATGCTACAAATGAAAGTAATTTTACGGCTCTCCCCGGAGGTACACGTCTTGTAAGTGAAAGCTTTATCAACCTAAATGAAAATGCATTTTTCTGGACATCAACACAAAGTGATATCAGTAGTGCTTATTATAGAAAGTTAGATTTCGACAGGGGATCAACCTCCTATGGCTATACAAGTCAATCGGCAGGGTTTAGTATTAGATGTGTTAAGGATTGATATGAAGAAAATACTTGCATTTATTTTTTATATCCCAATCCTGATTAACCTGGTAGTTGCCCAGACAGTACAGGATGATTATTTTCAGGGTTTTGAAAAAGAAATTTCAGGTTATACTTTAAATTACCATTCTCCTCTACCTAACGTTAATGCATGTTTGCTCGTTCGAGCTAATTCTGAATTCCAGCCAATTGAATGGCAAACACAAATAATTCCTGGTGATTTTAATGGAGAATTTGCTTCCTTCATATGGATGTATGGGATGGATACTGACGTTGAAGGTTACTATTTTGATATTTATATTAATGGAGAGAAATTCTTTCAAATCAACAGTCCGGATAACAATGATATAAAGGAATGGAGTGTTGAAGGTAAAGATGGTGCCCTGCTTACCTTTAATGTAACCCTGGTTGATAAATACAGAGACCAAATGGGGTTTGCAATACTGAAAATCCCAAGATCTATTATTGTTCCGGGTAAAGCAGTCAACATAAAGGTTATTGGTGAAAAAGTTGATAGTAACAGATGGTACATGACTTTCAAAGCCAACATCCGGGAAAAGATAAACATAAAACAGGAAAATGTTATAGCGAAAGATGGGGGTCAGCTTTTTCATATTGCCAGATTTGACTTCACACATTTGGGGCAAAAAACAACAGGAATTGTCACGGTTGGCAACACTGTCAAAGAAATAGAGCTGATACCCGGGCATAACTCGCTTAGTTTTAAACTCCCAATTAGTGAAATACCAACTGAATATAAAGCACATATACAAATCGGGAATAAACCGTTAATTAGTAAAACTTTCACCCTGTCACCTGTAAAAGAATGGACAGTTTATTTTGTTCAACACACCCACACCGACATAGGTTATACGCGGCCCCAAACAGAAATACTTCCTGAACATCTACGATACATAGATTATACTTTAGACTATTGCGATCAAACAGATAATTATCCTGAAGACGCAAAATTCAGATGGACATGTGAGGCATCCTGGGCTGTTCGCGAGTACCTGAAAAGCCGACCGCAGGAACAAATTGACAGGCTTATTAAACGTATAAATGAGGGTAGGATTGAAGTTACAGGGATGTTTTTCAACTATTCCGAAATAGTTGATGAAACGGGTTTAGCAGCTCAAACAAAAACCATTAAGCAATTTAATGATAGTGGAATCCATGTTACAACTGCAATGCAAAATGATGTAAATGGAATTGGATGGTGTTTGGCAGATTATTTTCAGGGGACAGGAGTTAAATATCTGATTATGGGTCAACACGGGCATCGTGCAAGGATTCCCTTTGATAAACCTACTGCTTTTTGGTGGGAATCGCCTTCGGGAAATAAGTTATTAGCTTATCGTAGCGAACATTATATGTATGGTAATACAGTTGGTTTAACCTCAGGGAACATCGATATATTCAGAAAAGGACTTGGTGATTATCTGATAAATCTCGAAGGTAAAGGATATCCTTATTCGCATACAGCATTGCAATTTTCGGGGTATATTACCGATAATGCACCACCCTCAACCATTGCCAGTGATATGGTTAAGGAATGGAATGAACAATACCTTTGGCCAAAATTAAAAATTGCTGTTGCCAGTGATTTTATGAAATATCTTGAAACAAATTATTCAGATAGTCTGGAGATTCAAAGGGTTGCCTGGCCCGACTGGTGGACTGATGGTGCAGGGTCGGCTATGAATGAGGCTAAAACATGTCGTAATACACATGCTGATATGATTGCCAATACAGGTCTGCTTTCTATTGCAAAATTATTGGGAGCAAAATTACCCGATGATATTAATGAAGATATCACAGAGGTATACGATGATCTTCTGTTTTATGATGAACATACTTATGGAGCGGCTGAGAGCATAAGCGATCCTTTGGCTGAAAACACCATTATTCAATGGAACGAAAAAGCAGCCTATGCCTGGGAAGCGGTGAAGAAATCAAGACTGTTGAAGGAAAAAGCAATGGGCTTTATACAACCTTATATCCAAAAGTCAGAAGTGCCTTCAATTGCAATTTTTAATACACTCAACTGGCCCCGATCAGGACTCGTTACAATTTACATTGATTATGAAATTCTCCCAAAGGATAAAGATTTTAAAATTATTGATTATCAGGGAAATGAAATAGCATCTCAGGCTCTTGAAAGCAGGAGTGATGGAACCTACCGGGGACTTTGGGTAGAAGATATCCCTGCAATGGGATATAGGCTATTCAGGATAGAAGTATCGGATAATAACAGGGTCGTCAATAAAAACAAAGAATTCAATAATGTTTTTGAAAATGAATTTTACAAACTTGTAATAGATAAAGAAAAGGGAACGATATCAAGTTTAATCGACAAAAATCTCAATCTGGAATTACTTGACAAAAATGACTCGGTTGAAATGGGGCAATTTATTTATGAGCAACTCGAAAACCGGCAACAGATGGAACGGTTTATGTATAATAAAATTGATACTGTTTATGTTCCACTTGCGGGTGAAAGAAAAAATCTTACAGATATTACGGTTCTGAAAGCTGAAAAGGGGCCGGTTTGGAATAGCCTTTTTCTTTCAGGCTCAATGCATGGTTGTGCAGATGATCGTGGTGTAAATCTGGAAATCAGATTGTACAATAAGGAAAAGCGTATCGAACTACATTACAGCATGCATAAGCAGGCGGTTACGTCCCCCGAATCGGTTTATGTAGCTTTTCCATTTAAACTCAGTGGAAGTAAACTGGTTTTTGAAGTTCAGGGGGGAATGGTTTATCCGGGTGTTAATCAGCTTGAAGGCACTGCCATGGATTGGAACACCATTCAGAATTTTGCAGCTATTCGTAATGATAAAGCGCAGATTGTTTTTGGAAGCAATGATATTCCATTGGTGCAATTTGGCGATATTAATACTGGAAGATATTATTACAAACATCAACCCACTACATCGCATATCTATTCATGGGTACTTAATAATTATTGGACTACAAACTTCAGGGCAAGTCAGGAAGGAGAAATGAAGTGGAGCTATTTTATTACTTCTTCTGATGATAATACTAATTCAACAGCAACACGTATTGGTTGGGGTAACCGTATTCCCTTTTTAACAAGGGTGCTGCCTTCCGGAAATGAAACGGCAAAAATTACGAATCAATCATTACTTGATTTTGATGTTCCAAACGTCCTTTTAATTAGTGCAATACCGGCAATGGATGGCGATGGAGTAATTCTTCATTTACGCGAAACGGATGGAAAAGACGCAATTATTGAGATTAATGAAATGCTTAATAATTCCGGTTCTGTTTCAGAAGTTAATGTGCTGGAAGAGAAAATTAAAAAGATTAATAACAAAATTGTTTCGAAACCGTATGAAACAAAGTTTGTCAGAGTTGAAAAGTAGTTACCTGACAATATTAAATTCATAGTTTATTTTCCCATGATCAATTATTATTGTATTTGGAGAATAATTATTTGTTCCTGAAAGTCTGATTATGTTCTTAACAGGGAATAGGAAACGTGTTTTGCCAATTTCAGATATTGTTGAGGCTGAATCAATAAAATATACCAGACTTTTGTTTCTAACTAACATACTACCGTTTTCATTCTCTTGCAAAATTGAGGTCTCAATCTCAGGCGGGTAGAAAAGCAAACTAAAATCCTTTATAAACATATTAACCAGCATCTTTCTATTTAAAGGCTTCATTATATAATGAACTTTTGCAGATTTATGTCTGTCGAACGGAAACTCAATGTCCATATACTTTATGCCCAACTCCGACATTGAAACGACCCGGTAAGCACTATCTGTTTTCTTGATTAATGTAAGACCGGTTAGGTTATTACTGTAGATGTTAATGTTTGTTTTGTAAACGGCTTTTTTGAATTCATCTCCAAAAACATAAAGCTCTAAAGTTTTGCTTATTTCAGAATTTGCTATTGGTTTATAGCCTCTGATTGAGCATGAAGAAATAATAAATAGTAATGGGATTATTGCTATCGAATAAGTGCAAAGTTTCCTGACTTTTGTCATTCTGAACGAAATAAAGAATCTCATTTCTTTTCTATTAAAAATCTATCATCCGACAAGTAGGAGTTTATTTCCTTATCCTTAAAAACTATGGAAGTAAAATCATCACCGGGTTCTTTAAACACTACTTTAACTACTTCCATGTTTTGTTTGTCAAAAAATATTTCAATGGTTTCAAGCATTGCCCCAACCTTGCTATTTGTTGGTTTTAACCTTGCAAGATATTGATCATTATTTTCAAAAAACAAGGCTGTAAAATCCGGATTATCAATAAAATCACCCCTGATTGCAGTAACTATCATTTTGTTAATCTCATGAAACAGCGGATTCGAATCGATCCCAAACTCATTAACTTTGTTATTACTGATAATGGTAAAGACGCCATTGTGAATCACAATTGTATATTCGATTGGTGTATTGTACTGCCATCTCACACTGTGTTCTTTTTTGAATAAAAAAACTCCCTCGCTAATAAGAACTTCGTTTAGCATCCACAGATGTTTTTCCTGCACAAAATTACTCTCAATACTATTTGTTGACTCTGTATGTAAACTTAGTTTTGCCTTCAACATATCTATATCTGTAACTTCAGTAAAACTGCTATCCTGAGCATGCGATATTTGTAACATCAGAAAAAACAAAATTGGGATCAATATTAATACTCTATTCTTCATATGCAGGTATTTTTAACAAACTGGTCAAACTTACAACTTTATAATTGTTTTCCTGAAGCCAGATTATGTAGTCGTTTACTATATTAATTGTGTTGGGGACTGTATCATGAAAAAGCACTATGTCACCCGGTAAGGTATTTGATTTCAATTTTGTCAGAACATCATCTGAATTTTTCACTGTATCAAAAGAACGCAAACTCCATCCTATTGAAATCATATTTGTTTTTTTTAACGCACGGTGTAACATTGGATTTGTAACCCCATATGGAGGTCTGAAAAAACGCGGAGATTTCTTAGTAATTTTAGATAACTCTATGGTTGTGTCATTTATCTCTCTATGCATTTTAGACGATGAAAATAAGTCGAAAAATTTTGAGTGACCATAGGAGTGGTTGCCGATAATATGACCCCTATTTATTATTTCTGTTAATATATGGGGATGCTGGGTTGCATTTTTACCAGTACAAAAAAATGTGGCCATCACATTATAATCTTCAAGTAATTTAAGAATTAGTGGGGTTATTTCTGGATGTGGTCCATCATCAAAGGTTAGGGCAATTTCCCTGCTTTCTGTTATTCCATTGCAATGGGAAACAATGAAATAGTTGAGCTGAATCTTCGAAGCACCAACAATGTTTATTACAATATAAATTAAAATAACAGGAATAACATATCTAATTGCAACCAAACTAAAATACCAACCAAAGATAAAAAGTGTGATTACAATTATTGTAATAATATTTACTCTGGCTCTCATTTGGAAAATCTATCTTCTAATTAGTATAATTCAACAATACATCTAAATGCAAAGTTATTCTTTTTAGTTCGAGTACTCAACAACATTTATTTCTTTAAAAAGAGTAATTTAGTGATATTTCATAAACTGCACAATATAAATCATATAAACGTTATTACACGTTTACAAACGTAAGATAACGTAAGTAAATGGTTATTATACGACTTAGAATATTTTGTCGCCATATGTTTGCATCAGATTTCGTTCATACAAATATTGACAACAAATTTTAAAAAGTATTATCAATCGAAATATATTTTTAACTAACATATTTTTTAACAAACTAAAATTACTACTATGACAACTTTAAGAAATTCAGTAAACCTGATCGGACGTTTAGGAATTGATCCTGAAACAAAAACTTTTGGCGACAACAAATCAAAAGTAAGATTTTCACTTGCTACCTCTGATTTTTACAAAGACAAAGATGGCGAGCGTCAGCAAGAAACACAATGGCATAATATTGTTGCCTGGGGAAAAACTGGTGAAATAGCCGAAAAATACCTGAAAAAGGGTAGCGAAGTGGCTGTTTCTGGTAAGCTTACCTACCGTACATGGGAGGATAAAGATGGCCACACAAACTATATTACAGAAATCCTTGCCAACGAAATTCAAATGTTGGGTGCCAAGAAGTAAACAATTGCAGTATTGTAAAAAGAGGGCTGTGGGATTTAATCCTACAGCCTTTTTTTTGCCACTGATTCACAGATTAATTCTAATGAAATAGTTCTTATAGTCTACCACCCAGAAATTCCTCAGATTAACTATCTGTCAAAGACAGATATGTCTGTAGTAATTTCTACTATAACTTGTCAAAAGCAAGATTGTTAATGATCAGTGAATCTGTGGCTTATTGTATAGTTAATAATTACAATCTATTGCGATCAAAAAAAAAAGATGTTTGTATACCTCATTAATATTATTTACTCCAAGGAATAGTGTTTTTATGTTCAGTTCCTGCAATTATATCTGCAAAAACCTTGGTGCGGGGGAATTGCTCCAAGATAATCTTTATGAACACTGTAATTGGAATTGACAATATTAAGCCGGGTACGCCCCAAATATATCCCCAAAGCATTAGCATTACCAATATCGTAATTACATTAATAGAAAAGGATTTACCCATGAAAACAGGCTCAAGAATACCACCCATCAGAACTTGCACAAATATTATTGTTATAATAAAAAATAGAAGAATGCCAGTTGGGTCTAGTTCCACAAAAGCAAATAATGATAATGCTACAACTGAAACAACTGATCCAACCATTTGTACAAAATTGATTAGAAATGCAAATAACCCCCAAAAAATAGGAAAGTTAACATCAAATAAAAGGCAAGCCAGCGTAAAACCCAATCCGGTAAAAAAGCTGATTATGAATTTAACTTTTATAAATTTGATGATGTCTTTCTCAATTCTAACAAAAGTTTTAACCGAAGAGTGTTTATGTTTAAATATAGTGATATTCAAAATCTTTTGAAAATCAATTGACTCAGAGAGCAATAGGATAACAAAAAAAACTGTCATCAGGGTCATCGTAAGTGTATCACCAATAAAATCCAGAGTTGAACCAAAATTTTTCAGATTATTATTATTTTGCATATAATGAAATAGTACATTTTCACCTTTAGCTCTAGTAATCCCAAAAAAGCCTTCCGTTGATTCAATTAAACTAACAAGTTTTGTTTCAGCTTTCTTAAAAAAGGCCACATCTGTTGATAATATTTCCTGACTTGAAAGTTTAATTAATTCACCACCTACTTTAAAGACAATAGCAAATATCAAGAACACAATAAATATACTTATAAATTTAGGCACTTTTTTCTTTTTTAACCATCTCATCAGAGGCAAAAACAGAAGTGCAATAAACATTGATAATACAATCGGTATAAAAATGAATGACAGGATTTTAAGTAAATAAAAAACAAGTGGTATTACAATTATTAACAAAAGAGTATTGGTTGTTTTTATCTTTTCCATGAAGAGAATTGATATGCGTTTGGTAAAATTATTTATGATTTATAGGTGGCAAATAGGGAAGATGAGAACCATGCATTATAATTCTTAATTTTCCATCATCATCCTTAGTGTAGGCAAAAGTATACTCAACCTTTACATCTTCACCACCTTTGGCAGGTGTAAAATAATAGTTGCCCATTGCAATTGCCATGTTATTTTCCGTTTTAATACCCGTACTTTCCCACCTTACCGCACTCCATGGTTTAATGGCAAAACCATGATCTTCAGGATAATTGGAATTGTCGGCAATAAAATAGGATAGGGCACCTTTTTTATCTGTACGGAATTGAATTTCTGACGCAAGTGTTGGTTTAAATAATACTGTGCCAAGGTTATAACCATACAAATCGTCGATATGCTTTTCGGCAGCAGCTTTATAATCACCACCTTCAGAATATATCTCACCAATTTTTACTATTCCATCGCCCCATATTTTTTGGGCATCCAGTACGTCCTTTTCGGATATTACTACTTCCGTTTTTAAATTCTGATCGGTAACTATTTGTTTTTCAACTGTCGGTTGATTGCAGAAGGTTACGCTAAGTAACATTACAACTACCAGAAAAGGTAAAATCATTTTTTTCATAACTATAGTTTTCAATTTATTTTTTTTAATGCTTATTAAAACCCATATCCAAAATGCAATCCAACGCCTAAATGATAATCTTCAGGATCATAGGCAATCCCTACTAATGGGCCAATGTGAAAATTGCCAATTTCAAACTCATATGTAGTTTCAAAATGCAGGGCAAAGCCTGGTTCTGAGCTGTTACCGTCTTCAAAAGTAATTCCCGGTGATATGCTCAAAAGTAAACTGTTAACAGGACTGTATGTCCAAATTACTCCAAATACATTGTGTCCATGTTCATCAAAAATTCGTTCATATCCCAAACCATACCCAAATTTAGTATGCGAAATGTAGTGAATATAGTGTAGATGTAGTCCATAGGCAACCTCTTTACCATTGATAAAATAAACAAGAGAGTTTGCTATTCCCACTTCATTATTTTTATGCATGTGTTGGTCATGTTCCTCATGCTTATCGGTGATTTGTGCTCTTGAGCCTAATGAGATAATTATGAGAAGTACGATCAAAAGTTGATCCAATTTCATTATATTATTTAGTTGTGGGTAAATTATTTTATTACAATTGTTATTTATACTAAATATTCTACAATACCTGTATCAAGATTATAATATGCAGGAATAATTTTCAAACTATCATTCTTTACGGCATTGCTGATAATATGTGATTGGTGGGCGAGTTCCATGACGGTTAGTTGTGCATTTTTTCGTGAAATATCATCTACAGTGGCATTTTCTCCTGAATCAGCAATTGCCGGAGTTATTAGAGCAAGCAGGTGATTAAGATTAACCCCATTATCTCCACCAACAACAGCTGCGGTAACTGCTCCACAACTTTGATGACTTAATACAACGATTACTTTTGTTTCCAAATGTGCTACAGCATACTCGATGCTTGCTATAGTTGAAGTGTTGGCAACATTACCTGCTACACGAACCACAAATAGTTCACCTATTCCGGTGTCAAATATCAACTCTGGTACTACACGACTATCAGCACATCCAAGTATAATGGCTAATGGATTCTGGCCTTTGATCACATCTTGTCTTCTATTTGAACCTTGGTTCTCTAAAGCTAATCTATCCTTTACAAATCTTTCATTACCTCTCTTAAGCCGGGCAATAATTTCATTGATCTTCATTTTTATGATATTAATTATTTAAATCGGTAAATATATAATACTTTTATTGGTTTGATTTAATCTAAAATATATAGAGGTGGTATTATCCTAATTCAAAGGTTGTTATTCCAAAAACATTATTAATGTCTACTTGGGGTGGCTCACCATAATATATTCGGGCACATTCAAATACATATGTGGTATAGTACTTTTTTGTAAGTTTTACAGCTTCCTCATTAACCATAAACAAATATAATACGATTTATTATCACGAAAGACGGGTAAAGAGAATTCACTATTATTTCTCCGATAATATAATCATGTCCTTAGGCTTTAGTATTTTTTTATCATAACCCAGTAACATTGTATTAATCATGGCTACTCCTATTTGTGTTGTATTAACTACTGAATTTGGTGATACCGCCTTGATACCCTTAACAAGCCACATAAAATAATCGTACATAAACTGGTAGCTTTTTGTTCTGGATTTAATGCCTCTTAATGGAATAATTGCGCCCGGGCGAAACACGAAAGCTTTCTCAAAACCTAGATTTAGAATGTCGTTTTCAGTTTTCCCTTTTACTCTTGCCCACATCATGCTTCCTTTTTCGGAAGAGTCGGTACCTTGTCCGGAAACATAATTGAATGTCATTTCAGAACTGTTCTTAAATAATGTATTTGCCAATGACATTGTATAGCCATAAGTAATTCTACGATATTCTTCCTCCTTTAAACCAGCCGCACTAATTCCCAAACAGAAATAGCACGCATCCCAGCCACGGAGTTGATCGCTTACATCTGTGAAATCAGAAAAATCTTTATGAATTAGTTCTATGAGCTTCGGGTGTTTGATGTTTGTTGGGCTTCTGCCAATAACCAAAACTTCTCCTATTTCGTCATGGTCGAGGCATTCAAGTAGTACACCTTTTCCCACCATTCCGGTTGCTCCGGTTATTATGACTCTCTTTTTCATTTTATTGGATTTAAATTAAGAATTGATATTTCACTTTCTGTTCCAACTCTCATTGGTGGCCCAAACGTTCCTGTACCCTGACTTACATGTGCTTGCGTGTTGTTAAATGTATGAAGACCTTTATTTACTTCGAACATTAGTTCTGCAATATGAGTTATTGGCCATAACTGCCCACCATGAGTATGACCCGCAAGATATAGATCAATTCCATATTCTTCGGCATACTTTATACCATCAGGGCTGTGATGAAGTAGTATGGTCGGGAGTTCTTTGGTAATATTCATGTTATTCAAGGTATTCTTAATTGTTGGTCCATTTGAGCTTGCATGTGGGCTAACCGATTTTTTATCTGCTACCATATGATCGAGTCCTATAATTTGCAATCCGTTCCAGTTTTTTATCTCGTTAGTAAGCACAGTTACACCGATATTTCTTAGGTACTCCTTAATTGAATCAGTACCTGTATAAACATCATGATTTCCCTCAACAAAGAATACCGGAGCATCCAGATTTTTTAGAGGGGCTATACTTTCTGCTTTTAACTGAATTTTACTATCCATCAAATCTCCTGTAAAGAACACAACATCAGCATTTCGTGTGTTTATAATATCCACAATTTTCTGAAGGTTTCCTGCACCTCTAAAATGTCCAATATGTGTATCGGTAAGATGTGCTGCTTTAATGGGTTTTTGAAGATGGGTTAATTCAATATTAACTTCATTAACTACTATGTTGGTTGCGTTCCATATGCCATAAACCGAAATTATAGCTGCTAGTGAAAAGGCGATCAAGCCATATGTAAGCGGTCGGAATGTTGTGAATAAATTCAGTAAATCAACAGCAATTGTAGAAATTAGCAAATACAATAAGAATCCAATTGCTATTGCAGATATACCAAATATTATATGTCCCATTGAAGTAATAGAATTTATCTGACTCATCATACTAACAAACAAAAGAATGGTTAATATTGGTAGAAGTATATATAGGATTGTAGGGCTTCCAAAGCTAAAAAACCAAGAAATCCTGTTTGCCAAATAGATGTTTAAACCTATTATGGCAACCATAAAAATTAGAAGGAAAACTATCATTCTGTTTTTCATTTATTTTTGAATTAATTACAGGTTATTTTACTTCCTGCATCTGACGTATTTGTTTTAATATCATTTTCTTGGGAGTAAAAGGTATCATTGCCATCATCATCTTTTGCCCAAATGTTAATCCTGAAACAACATCCAGTTTCCCTTTAATCATACCATTATATCCATCCTCAGCTACTCCTCTGGCTCCTGCAGTTTTTTCGAACATGGAAGTTTTATCCATTCCGGAAATTTTTCCAAATTCAGTTTCAGTTGCACCGGGCATTAAATTGGTAACCGTAATATTTGTATCATGTAATTCTTCGGCTATGGCATTACTGAAAAATGTAACATATGCTTTTGTGGCAAAGTAAACTGCTTGTAATGGTCCGGGCATAAAACTCGCCGTTGAAGATACATTAAGGATACTACCTCTGTTTCTTTTAACAAAATCGGGGAGGAATAATCGTGTCAGGGCAGTAAGAGCAACTATATTCAAATTAATCATTTGAAGATCTTGTTTCCATTCTCTCTCATGGAATTTGCCAACTCCGCCAAATCCAGCATTATTTATAAGATAATCAACCTCAATACCAGCCTTTGTTACTTCATCGTAAATTTCTTTGGGTGCTGTAGGATGGCTTAGGTCTTTTGCAATTACCATTACCTTTATGGGATATTTTGTCTCAAGTTCCTTTTTTAATACTTCCAGTTTGTCTTTGCTTCTTGCAACGATTATCAGATCGCCTCCTTTTTCAGCGTGAATATGAGCGAATTCTTTTCCGATCCCTGTTGATGCACCGGTTATTAATGCTACTTTTTTAGTTTTCATTTTTTCTATTTTAGATATTTGTGTGAGTACTTACTTATATAATTGTGGAAATTTTTTTAGACTTTATATTTTCTTCTTAGAAAAATTATCATTGGTTCTACCTGGAAACTTTCCTGAAGACAAAGTCTGGTTGCTAATCCATCCATAGTAATTAAAAGGAATGTGGCTTCAATATCGGGAGTTTCATAACCCAGTTTATTAAATGCATTTGAAAGTGACATGTGCAGTGCCTCCATTTTTTGTTCACTATACTTTTCTGTTTCCCATTTTATTTTGTATTGTAGCTTCCAAAACTCAAATCCTTCTTTGCTTTTGCCCAATGACTCAATCATATCAATTGTTTTGGCTATAACAAGTTGCGGATTTGTTTCAAAAACTATGGATGCAAAAAGTAATTTAGCTTTTTCTTCACCTTCTTTAAGAATAGCATCGAGTAATCCTTCCTTACTACCAAAATGTCGGAATATCAATCCTTCGCTAACTCCTGCATGTTTGGCAACTTTGCTTGTGGATGTGGCTGAGTATCCTTCTTTAGCAAAAAGTTCAAGTGCTGAATGTAATATCTTTTCCTGTTTTTCAGTCATAATAAAGTGAGTAATTACTTGCAAAAGTACAATTTGTTTTTAATGCTACAAATTATTTGTTTTTTTGGGGGGGGGATTACTGTCTTGAAATGATAATAGAGCTAATAAAACAAACAACTAATCGATTGCCTTATGGAAAAAACTAAAGTTAACTCGGCCATATTTCCTGTGCTCATGGAAATTAAGTTCTTTTGATAAATCAAGCTCTCCCGGATGTTCTATTATTAACCATCCATCAGGATTAAGTAGATCATATTCAAATACTTTATTGCTAATACCAATAATATTTTCAAGCATATATGGAGGATCGGCGAAAATTATATCAAACCTTCGTTTCGACATCGACATAAATTTGAAAACATCCTGTTTAATTACTGATAATTCGGGCATTTCAAGCTTCTGAGCAGTTTCATTAATAAACTTAATACACCCGAAATCATGATCAACAGCTGTTACCGAACTACTGCCTCTTGATACAAATTCGTAGGATATATTTCCCGTTCCGGCAAACAAATCAAGCACATTTTTTCCCCTAAAATCAACATGATTTCCCATTATATTAAATAAGCTTTCCTTAGCCATATCAGTTGTGGGGCGTACGGGTAGATTATTTGGGGGAGCTATTATTCGGCGCTTGTATTTGCCGCTAACTATTCGCATTGTAATGCATTAAATAATGTATAATATTGGTGGTGTCGTAATTCATCCAATACAAACGAGTAACCATAATTATCATTTCTGGAAATAAAACTATAGTTTTTGATATACTGATGAATCATCCTGTGACGATCATCAATTTTATCGATATAACCCAGTAAAATAACATTTACATCCTCAGGATTTAGCATTAGTTGATCAATGGCAATCAACAAAAAATAAATAAAATCTTCTTTAGTGTGAAAATCAAAAGAATTATAATAATGAAGCTTATTTTCTTTGAAGTACACGATATCGAAACAATCGATACGTAGATTTATGAAAAGTGTTTTTTGATCAACCTGATTTTTGAAATTTATTGAAAGGCTGTCGATCAGAGCAGTGGAAAAGTGAAGAATATTAACGTTGGGCCAGAAATCCTTAGCCTTTTCCACAACTAAATTGGGCAGATAATACACATTTACTGCATCATTATTTTTTAGTGTGTCGAATACTATCCTACTGTTTTCCTGAAAAGGCTGGTTAAATCCTAGATATAAATTTTTATTCTCTTCACTAAAAAGTGGTTGAGGAATTAATGTTGAGTATTTGTTTTGATATAATAAGAAAACCGATTTGTATGGAAAGGCAAATGATGGTCGGTTATTTAGAACTTTACCCAAATACGAAGGTAATTGGTCAATACTCTCCAAGTCGGAAAAAAGATATGATTCAACACCGATGAATTTATTTTTCTCAGGATTATAAATTGTAAAAACAAGACCCTTTAACCAAAGTTGTATTGATAGTGTATAATTTCTGGTTTGCGACTCTCTAAAAGATTTATCGAAATAACTGAAATATGGAACTATCTGTAAAGCCATTAATCCAAGATTTTGTTGAGTCAATAAGAAAGATACCTTTGATTCAAATACTGGTAATCCACCATATTAAAATTAAAAGTGGATTAAACCAATACTACTGACTTCATGGGAAGATTACTCCCAGTTACCATCAGTTGAAGGTTCTGACATAGATCCAACTCTCAAACCAGGGTATTTATCAATATCTTCAAATTTAGCGATGATATTTATAACTGCTTGCTCATTCATGCCTTTTAGGAAAGATGTAAATGGTGCTTTGGCTTCAAAAACATGAACCTCAACCCCACCTCTCTCAATTGTATCGGCTTGCATTTCAAACAGTACTCCTCCAGAAAATGGAACGGTTGTGAGTTGTGTATATTTGAAATTTGCTCGTTTCCCAAATAATGAATCTGCGACTTTTATATACCCAACAGTATCGTTAATTGTTAGTGTATAGGTTGTATCGCTAGGATCTGGAATAATTTTTACCACAGGAATTTCAGCAACTTTCAAGAAAGAAATTAAGGTATCAAACCCTGGTGCATAAGACCCAGTTAACTGTTTAAAAATAAACTGCGAACTTCTAATGTCTTTAAGTCTCTCGATAACAACTTTTTCTCTTTGTTGTTTTTCTTTGTTGAATCTTACGGGCTCCATGATACTATCATATACAAAATATCCAAGAGCAACAATAACTACAAATAAACCGAGTTGGATTAAAGTCTTTTTCATCTTCAAAAAATTTTAAGCAAATGTACTATTTTTTAACGTAAAGAAATTAAAATTAATATGAATTTATTTGCCATCAACATTTTTTATTGCGATTTGTAAAAAGGTATTGATGGTTTGTTTATTTGATTTAATGTTCACATTAAACAAAAAATAAATATTTCAAGTAAACATAACTGGCAATTTCTATTAATTCATCCTATGAATTTTAATTCTTTGTATTCGGGAATTTCTTTTAGAAATGATATATGGGCGGTTTTATAATCAACATGGCAACAGTAGTGAGTTAACCCATTACTAACAATAAGATAAGATACTTTCAGCTTTAAATTATATCCCGATATTTGTTCCATTACCTTTTGATTAATTTTAACATCAGGAGACTTGAACTCTATAAGAACTAATGGTTGCCCATCACGTTTATAAACTACCGCATCAAATCGTTTTTGCAACGTATTAACCTTAATGCCCTTTTCAATAGCAATCAACATTGGAGGATATCCCTTTACCTCCTTTAAATATCTGATAAAGTTTTGTCTAACCCACTCTTCAGCCGATAACATGATATACTTCCCTCTAAATTCATCAAATATTTCATCCTTTCCAGATGAGTTTACTCTTATTTTAAAATCATATGGAGGAAGGTTTAGTTTCATTGTTCGATAAGTTGTTGTTTTATTTAAAGAGCATAAAACTACTTCAAAAAATCCTCAAAATAATTAACTTTGCTTAAAAAATTAAAAGATGAAGACTAAACATGAGATTGTCTCGAATTGGCTTCCAAGATATACCGGAATGGAGATCGATAAGTTTGGAAAATATATATTACTGACAAATTTTGGGGAATACCTTAGTTTGTTTGCAAGTTGGAATAATGTAGAAATCATAGGGCGTGATGGGCCAATGCCATGTACAACAGCTGGCGATATTACTATGATAAATTTTGGAATTGGCAGTGCCAATGCAGCAACCATAATGGATCTATTGAGTGGGATTGATCCAAAAGCAGTGCTGTTTTTAGGTAAATGCGGCGGACTAAAAAAGAAGAATCAGGTTGGAGATTTTATTTTACCAATAGCTGCTATTAGAGGAGATGGTACATCAAATGATTATCTACCTGAACGAGTTCCTGCACTTCCAGCTTTTAGTCTTCAAAAAGCTATCTCAACTACAATTCGTGAGTTTGGAAGAGATTATTGGACAGGTACAGTTTTTACTACAAATCGTAGAGTTTGGGAACATGATAATAAATTCAAAAAATATTTGCAAAAAACAAGATCCATGGCAATAGACATGGAAACAGCCACCATTTTTACTGTAGGTTTTGTTAACGAAATACCAACAGGAGCACTGCTACTTGTAACTGATCAGCCAATGATACCTGAAGGAATTAAAACCATTGAAAGCGATATTAAAGTAAGCAAAGAATTTGTTGAAGACCACGTGAAAATTGGGGTTGATTCATTAAAACAACTTATAAACAATAGGCTAACTGTTAAACATTTGAAATTTTAATTTTGACTTACGAGCATATAATTAGGGATATACAGAATAATATTTTTTCTCCGATATATTTTTTATCAGGTGAAGAGCCATACTTTATTGATAAAATAGTATCAATGCTTGAAAATAGCATACTTGACGAAAGTTTAAGAGGCTTTAACCAATCTGTAGTTTATGGTAGAGACGTTACTGTAAAAGATGTTATCGACCTCAGCAGATGCTATCCTATGATGGGGAATTATCAGGTGGTTATTGTTAAAGAAGCACAATACCTTAACCAGATAGAAAATTTTGAGCCCTATATTGTTTCTCCTCTGGAAACTACAATTTTGATAATCGCTCACAAGCATAAAAAGGTTGACAAGCGTAAGTCATTTTATAAAAAAATGAAAGCATCAAAATCAACTGTTGTATTTGAGTCGGAAAAATTAAAAGATCATGTTATCCCAAAATGGATACAATCAGAGATAACAGCTCTGGGCTTTTCAATTACTCCCATTGCTCTAATGTTAATGTCAGAATATTTGGGTAACGATTTGGGAAAGATTACAAATGAGCTTGATAAACTGGTTATTAACCTTGATAAAAACTCCAAAATCACGGAAGTTGAAATAGAAGAGAACATTGGTATTAGTAAGGATTATAATTTATTTGAATTACAAAATTCTTTAGCAGAAAGAAATCAGCTAAAAGCATATCGTATCATTCAGTATTTTGAGTCTAATCCAAAGGATCATCCATTACAGATGATTTCGGTTGTGCTACATAATTATTTTATCAAGGTTTTTCTTTATCATCAATTGCGAAAGATGGATCAAAATAAAATTGCATCTGAACTAGGTGTCCATCCATATTTTGTTAAAGACTATAGTAAAGCTGCCAATTCATTTTCCACACAAAAAGTAAAGCAAATAATTTCGAATATTCGCACACTTGATTTAAAAAGTAAAGGGGTTGGTAGTAACGATGCCAGTGGTTATGGAGAATTAAAAGAATTAGTATTTAAGATAATGAATTAAATTTATCAATCTTTTCTTAGACAAATAAACTGTCAATTTCCTTTGTATACTTTTTCTGGATATAGCTACGCTTTAGCTTTAAGTTCGCAGTAATTTCACCTGAATCAATCGTCCACTCATGATCGATTAAATCAAATTTTTTGATCTTATCAGTATCGCCAAACTGCTTGTTAAAACAGTCAATTTCTCTTTTAAAACGATCTCTAACTACCTTATTGGTAATCATCTCCTGGTTAGTGGTGAATTCAATTCCCTTAATCTTACACCATGATGCAAGATGTTCAAAATCCGGCACGATCAATGCCGCAGCAAATTTCTTGTTTTCACCAAGTACAATAATCTGATCGAAAAAGGGCGATTCCTTTATCTTGTTCTCGATAAGCACAGGACTTATGTATTTCCCCATTGAAGTTTTAAAAATCTCCTTTACCCTCCCGGTAATTTTCAACATACCATCTTCATCAACCAAACCAACATCACCAGTGTGAAGCCATCCATTAATAATTGTTTGATCTGTCATCTCCTGGTCGTGGTAATAACCCTGCATAACATTTGGACCCATAACAAGTATTTCACCGGTGTTTGAAATTTTCACTTTTACACCAACCAGTGGTGGCCCTACCGTACCAATCTTTCTTTGTCCAACTTCAAAAGTATTTACAGCAATAACAGGGGAAGATTCGGTCATGCCATATCCTTCTACAACAGGTATTCCTGCTGCGTTATATACTTGTGCCAAGCGTGGTTGCAAGGCTGCTCCACCCGACACAATTGATCGCATATTACCTCCAAATGCTTCTCTCCACTTGCTAAATACCAGTTTATTAGCGATTCTAAGTTGTGCATTATACAAGAATCTGTTTGGTTTATCAAACTGATAACTCAATCCCAAATTAACTGCCCAAAAAAATATTTGCTTTTGAATTCCGCTAAGTTTTCTGCCCTTTGCCATGATTTTGTCGTAGACCTTTTCAAGCAAACGAGGAACGGTAGTCATGATATGTGGTTTAATATCCTGAATATTATCAACAATTGTAGCCATGTTCTCGGCATAATATATTGATACACCCTTGTACTGAAGAACATAATTAACCATGCGTTCGTATACATGACATAGGGGTAAATAACTTAGCCCCCTCGAGGTTTCATCAACCGGGAAAATCTTAAAAACTGCACGCACATTGCTCAATATATTATCGTGTGATAGCATTACTCCTTTAGGAAAACCAGTTGTGCCAGATGTATAAATTAAGGTAGCAACATCATCTTTACTAATCGATTTTTTAATCTTTGCAAGTTCAGTTTCGTTAATGTTATCTTCACCTATTTTAATAAGCTCATTAAAATGTTTGTACCCTTCAACTTCAGAAAATGTATAAACTCCTTGTATGTTATGTATTGATTCAAGAATATGACCTATTTTACGAATAAGCACTTTATCGGCAACAAAAACATATTTAACATTGGCATGTTTTAGGATATACTGATAATCATCGGCACTTATAGTTGGATATATTGGAACGTGTATTGCTCCAATTTGCATAATGCCCATATCAACAAAATTCCATTCAGGACGATTATTTGATATGGTAGCAATTTTGTCGCCTTTTTTAATGCCAAGGCTGGTTAATGCATAGCTAATATAGTTTGCGGTTTTTTGATATTTTGCTAAATCATGTTTAACCCACACTCCATTTTCTTTCCCAGCAAGTACATCATCCTTGGGTTTGAAACATTTTTCATAACGAGATAGCAATTCAAAAATACGTGTTACTTCCATAATGATATTTTGATAATAGCTTGCAAATGTAAAAAATTAAATCTTCTAGGCTTTCTTATCAAAAACAGTGGAGCTTGCCTGTGCAGTTGGCATTACAATAAGGTCGTTAATATTAACATGAGATGGTAATGTGGTTGTATAATAAACTATATCTGCAATGTCTTCTGGTTCAAGTGGTTTAAACCCTTTATATATTCCAGCAGCCTTTTCCTTATCTCCCTTAAACCTAACAATTGAAAACTCGGTTTCAATAGCTCCGGGGGCAATTTGTGTTACCTTCACCCCATCCTTTACAAGCTCGGTACGCATAGCTTTTGTTATGGCATCAACAGCATGTTTTGTAGCACAGTATACGTTTCCGAATGGATAAACTTCCTTACCGGCAATTGAACCTATATTGATTACATGACCTTTTTTGTTCTTGACGAATAAGGGTAGAACAGCTCGAGAAATGTAAAGAAGACCTTTAACATT
>FLOH01000161.1_pt1 | contig 188620 bp, 216 predicted proteins | sample 756751 | NCBI WGS metagenome assembly FLOH01 (sample SAMEA4026879, study PRJEB14308) | marine metagenome | biome: coastal water; material: water | depth 74 m | reverse complement strand
AACCCCGCCAAGCAGGACGAAACGATAGAGTCTCCGGGATTCTATCACTCCTTTTAGTCATCCAGAATGACGTAAAAGAAAAATTGACAGCACAACCAAATATTGCTAAAGTAGCCACATAGCAAATTAACAATTTATCAAAGGAGATAAGATGAGTAAACAATTACCTACTGTCACCTATCGGCATGGTATTTATCAAAAAGTGATAGACCAAACTACTATCAAAGCGGCTGTCAATGAAGTTGCTAATTACATTATCAACATGTATCAATGTTTAAATGAATCACCAGTCCTTCTGGGAGTATTAAATGGTGCTATCTATTTTATGACTGACTTACACCGAACATTACAAGCTAAAGGATTGGAAGCACACATTGATACCATTGCTGCTCAAAGTTATCATAAACCTGGCGAGCAAGGTAATGTGACTATTAGTAAAGAACCAAAACTAGACCTAACAAACCGTTTTGTCATCATTGTGGAAGACATTGTTGATACTGGTAAAACAGCTCATGCCATACGCAATCATGTCAGTAAATTATATCATTGCGAAACTCTAGAAATAGTTGCCTTAGTAAAACGAATTTCAGCAATAGCTGACTCGAAACAAAAAATACATAATGTCAAAGATATCTATTCTGGAATTAGATATCGCGGTGATGAATGGCTTGTTGGTTATGGTTTTGACGATGATGAAGCTGGTCGTGCTTTACCAGATATCTACAAAAGGATTGAAATGCTTACTTGATAGCAAAAATTATTCATACCAAAAAACCCTCTTCCAGAATGGAAGAGGGTTTTATATTCATCATCTGACATTGCGAGTCCCGCAATGCGAGACGCGACAATCTCTAAAACTAAAAACAAATTAATAATCTAGCAACCAAGTCAGCAATGTCCTGACACCATGTCCAACACCACCTTCAGGCGTATAACTATTAAATGCCTTTTCAGCAAAAGCTGGGGAGGCAATGTCCCAGTGAGACCAAGTCACACCTTCTTCAATAAACTCTTGCAAGAATAGGGCTGCTGTAATCGCACCACCAGACCTAGTACTAGCAATATTACGCACATCCGCAATCTTACTTTTGTTTAATTCTTTATATTCTGGTGGCAAAGGCATCTGCCACAATTTCTCACCAGTGATTTTGGTATAACTGATCAACTCTTTGGCAAATTTTTTATCATTAGCAAAGAGACTTGTATATTGTGGTCCCATGGCAATCATTGAAGCACCGGTCAAAGTAGCCAGGTTTACTATCTTCTTAATGCCCAGACTTTGCGCATAAGCCAATGAATCAGATAGAGTGACACGTCCTTCTGCATCAGTATTACCAATCTCTATAGTCTTGCCCTGCATATTAGTTAAGACATCACCAGGCTTATAAGATCTACCAGAAGGCATATTCTCACAGGCAGCAACAATGCCATGAACTTCTACTTTTGGCTTTAATTTAGCAATGACTGAAAATAAACCAATAACACTAGCTGAACCAGCCATGTCTATTTTCATTTCTGTCATACCTTCTCCCACTTTGATATTTAAGCCACCACTATCAAAGGTTAAACCTTTTCCAACAATAGCGACCGTATCTTTTGCTTTGCCACTTGGTTTGTAAACTAAATGAATAAATTTAAGTGGTTCTTCAGATCCCTGATCAACACCAAGGAATGCTCCCATCTTCAACTTCTTAACATCAGCCTTTTCCAGTATCTGCAATTTAATTTCTTTATTTTCTTTAGCAATGTTCTCAGCTTGCTTAGCGAGGAAAGTTGGTGTCATTACCCCAGCCGGTTCATTGACTAAATCACGAGCTACAATTGTTCCTTGAGCCATGAGCAATCCCTGTTCCCAGCCTTGTTTGAATTTAACTCGTTGTGCTGGTGTCAGATAAACAATCACTTTATCAATATCTACCACAATATCTTCACCTTTTTGGGTTAGGTATTTATCGAACTTATAATTTGCCAAATTGATTCCTTCAGCCAAGGCTAAACCGAGTTGAAATACATTATTATTACTCTTCAGCCAAGTATTAGTTAGTAAACCAATATTCTTTGCTTCATATTTTCTAAGAAAAGAAACAAGTAAACCAGCTGCTTCACGCCAGTCTTCAATTTCCAACTTGCTCTTCTGACCCGTACCAACAACTACCATCGCCAGATCATCACGATGAATCAAAAAGAACTGACCTTTCTTGCCTTCAAACCGTTCCTTAGCAAGACGTGTCAAAATAGTATTCTCATCACTATAATGAAAACTCTTAATCAATTTCTGTATTTCTTTTTCGTTTTGTAGAACTGGATAGAAGAACAAATCCGCTTTTTCCGGTCCCACCTTTTTTGCATAAGTGATTAATTCCATCTTTTTTGCTGGTTAATTATTATTTACCCAAAATACTTATCTTGATAAAATTTTATTAATTGCCCAACTTCTGGTAAGCAACTAGGGTCTCCTGTACCCACCTTGGTCTTGGCTTGGACTTTCTCTAGAGTATCAGCACCTTCGAGTACTGCTTCTTCAATATCCTTATCAGTTATTTTTAGCTGATCATCAATGATCTTTGCTCCTTCTATTTTCACTCTGTTATATTGTTCTGTTTTCTTGAAATAGTCATTAATGGCTGACTGTAAAGCCTTGTCGCCAAGGACTGAACAATGAATCTTACGATTTGGTAAACCACCAAGTCTCTCCAAAATATCTTGAGCTTTGATCTGCATTGCATCATCAAGTTTCATACCACCCTTTTCTGTAGCGATTACAGACAGCATTGAAGTTGAGGCAATGGCTGAAGCACAGCCAAAGGTCTGCCATTTACATTCTGTGATGCGATCTTTTTTTGGATCAACCTTGATCCACATCTTCATCATATCACCACAGGCTGGCGAGCCAACATAGCCCAAACCATCACTCTGATAATCTGCTTCTTCACCTGGCATCAAAATATTCTGAGGATTGAAAAAATGTTCTTTAACAATATCAGAATAAACCCAGCTCTTTCCTTGTTGGTCTCGAATATCTGTCTTAATATCTTTTGTCATATGTTAATTATGTTATATGTAATAGGTAATATGTGCTATGTCATATTAAATTCCAATGTTCAAATTCTAATTTTCAAACTATTTATTATTTAATATTTGGTGCTTGGTTCTTGTTTGAATTTTGTTATTTGGTAATTGGTCTTTATTTCTTCACCTTTGGGTGTTGATCACGATCCAAATGAACCGGTGACATCGCTCTTAGCTTCTCTGTAATTTCTGTCATTGCCTTCACCACGCAATCAATATCGTCTTCTTTGGTTTGTAAACCCATAGTAAAGCGGATACTACCGTGAATCAGCTCATAAGGCAGCCCAATTGCCTTCAAAACATGAGAAACGTCTAGACTATGCGAGGCGCAAGCAGAGCCTGTACTAGCCATAATTCCTTGTTCATTTAAATGTAATAAAATTGCTTCTCCTTCAATATCTTCAAAGGTCAAATTAATATTATTTGGTAACCGTTCGGTCGCATGACCATTCAGATTCACCCGCTCTATCTTACTCTGTAATTCTGAAATCAGTTTATCTCTCAAAGCTATCAGTCTTTTGCTTTCTTCCTCTCTCTTAGCTTGAGCTATTTCCAAGGCCCTAGTAAAACCAACAATGCCGGGGATATTCTCAGTGCCAGAACGAAGATCAAATTCTTGTCCACCACCATAGATAATAGGCTTAATCTTGGTACCCTTCTTGATATATAGTAGCCCTACTCCTTTTGGTCCATAAACCTTGCTAGCATTCAGTGTCATCAAATCAACTCCAAGTTCCTCTACGTCAAGACTTAAATAAGGACTAGCCTGACAAGCATCAGTATGAAAGACAATGTCTTTGTTTTTCTTTTTAGCAATATTCACTAACTCCGTAATTGGTTGGATGGTGCCAATTTCATTATTAGCATACATAATACTAATTATCCTTGTTTTATCTGTAATCAAACTATGGAAATAATCTTGATCAACCAAACCATCTTGATCTACTTTGGCAATCTTTAATTTCCAACCTAAGTCTTTTAAATAGTTTGCTGTATTGCAAATAGCATCATGCTCAATAGCAGAAACGATTATCTCCCCCCTCCCTCCGGGTCGGAGACCGGGCCTGAGGCCCTCTGGGCCGGCGGCTACTTCCATTGTCTTGGCCACTCCTTGCAAGGCAAGATTATCACTTTCTGTACCCGAACCGACAAAGATTAATTCTTGTGAATTACAATTCAAAATCTTAGCTACTCTACCACGTGCCCCAGCCAATGCTTGAGCCGCCTCCATACCCAAAGAGTATAGAGCTGACGGATTGCCATAGTACTCAGACCAAAATTGATCCATTGCTTCTTTGACCTCTGCAGAAACATAAGTTGTTGCTGCATGATCTAAATATATTTTCTTCATCTATAAATTTTCTAATTATTAAAATATTCTTTCAGACATCTTTGACAAATACCTCGCAATTCAATTTTCTTTTCTTTGACATAATGTCCTTGCCAGTGTTTAAGATTATCAATTGAATTGTCAGGTACTTGAATGTCATGAATACTATGACAATGTTCGCAATAGAAATGTGCATGCGACTCATGCCAATATTCATAATGGGTTGGCTGACCAACATAAGTGATACGATTGAGCACGCCCAGCTCAGCAAGCTCATTCAAATTTCGATAAACAGTTGCTATGCCAATTCTGGTCTGATTTTCTTTCAGAGTATTATAAAGTTGCTCAGCAGTTATATGTTGCCTCTTTGCTGACAAATAGTCAATTATTATTTGCTTGGGTCTAGTTAGACGTTTTCCAGGTGGAAGGTTGATGTGCACTATCTTATAGATAATAATTATCAATAATAATGAGAACTACTATCAGTATAGTACAATATTTATTAACATGCAAGCATCTACATTTCCCCCTTTGTCTGCTATAATGTAAGGGTTATTTCATATTAATAAATAATTTGTAATGAAAGGCAAATTGTATGAAGAAAAATAAGATGACTCTATTAATAGTCGGCATTGTCTTTGTCTTGAACTCTATCCTAGTATGGTTAGGCGCCTGGGCAGAGCCAGTATGGTTGAATTGGTTAATCTTTATTGTCGGTATTATTTTAGTAATAATGGCTTTAATGGGCAAAAAGAACGCTGCCCCAGCCGCTGCTCCAGTTGAGCCAGTAGCTGACACCACAGAAACACCAGATAATATGTAAAACTGCTAATTTTAGCCGAAAAACTCTTCCTACCTCTCAGCGGGAAGGGTTTTTTGTTTTGTCAAAATTTTATAGCATTTCTCATCATATCTTGACGAAAATGTAAATATAAGATACGGTGCTTAAATAAGTTGAAGTTCGTTAATAGTATATTAAAATTCTAATCGAAAGAGGAGAATATATGAATAACAAGGCTGTTCTAAGAATAGTTAAAACCATGATAGCCATCATAATTTTAATGGTAGCCTGTGATATGACAAAACCATTATTGGAAACAGAGATGACAAATGCTGACTACCCACTGAAAGAGAGCAGTATTATCAGTATATCCGAATATGAATTCGGTATAATAGATAAAAGTTTTTATCACACCACAGATAGACATTTTTATCGCATTACTACATACAAACACAAAATTGACAGGAAATTTACATATCGTGCTGGTGGTATTTATCCAGACGCTTGTGTTGTCAAATGTGAAGTAGTAACCCAGTACAACCAGTCCAACACAGAATACGAAGTATGGAGAGCCGTCATGATGGCAGCGCTAACCTTTACACAACAGGATATTGAAAAACGTCCAGATCAATTTAAGAAAGAAATAGAAAAAATCTTAAATATGTATAATGGTTATAAATTCGTCAACATACTTGTTGAAGTGTAGATTCAAATAATTAAAACAAAAAAACCACCCTACTAAAACCTTACAAAGTAAAGTAAAAAATGGGTGGTTTTTAATTTAACCAAATTTATACTTGATCGTGCTGATCAAATTGTTTATCAAAGACTACATCATTCTTCCTGAGCCATTTGATCAACATTGCTGCGTGCTCTTTTTCTTCATCACGGTTATGAGCAAGTATCTTCTTCAACTCTTCGTCTTTGACTACTACTATTCTCTGATCATAAAAATCAATCGCATTAAGTTCTTCTCGCAAAGAATCAATGGCTTTACTTTGATCATGAACGTCTTGAGGTAATTTATCGACAGGTACATCGTATGGCATACTTTTTTCACTTAATAATTATTACTATCTATCATTTTATACTATTCTCACCAAAACACAAACTACTATGATTCTATATTACTAGCCATTAAAATTGATTTAACTAAAAAATTAATCTTATATTGACAATTCTCGATTAATATACTAAGTTAATATTAAAGAACTATATTAAAAAAGGAGAAAAGCGTTGAACATTTATATTAGAAAATGGTATTTAATATCACTAACAATGATGATGATTTTTGTAATGTCTATGATTATTGAACGATTGCTGATCGAGCCACCACCAAAGATTAATGACCAGGCAGCAACAGACTTAATTGGTGAATTGGATTCAGTAGCCGTCGACCTCAAACAAAGAATTGATGAATTCATAACACAAGAGCAAGTTGATAATAATTTACTTAACCAAATCAGAAGTGATTATCAAAAATATCAAAGAGAACGGAATTTAATTCTAGCTACAATTTACCAATTCTCTTCGTTGGCCAAAACTGAAGAAAATAAGTGTAATGCTGAACTATTGCTAGAAAATATTCGTCAATTTGGAGAACCTGGTTATTATGACATGTGTGAATGTTGGGTGGATGAAAGTCAATTCCCAAAAATCATTGATGACGAAAGTCTCTCTCTGAGGTTCAGAGTTGAATTGGCCACAGAGCTTCATTCTTTCTATAGACTCGAATTAAGCCATGTAAAATTAGCTCAAAAAATAAAAAATTTGAAGCTAACAACCATTCCTAAAAAAATAACCTACCGAGCCCTCACGGACTCGGTATTTTTTATAACTCAAGCTTAGCTAGCATACTATTCTTCGAGCCCTTACGGGCTCGGTTTCACCGATAAGAAAAAACAACCCTGTACCGTACGGTACAGGGTTGTTATATCCACTAATACTAGAAATTAATAAACTAATCCATAAATCAAATATTCTACCCACGCACTTTGCGCATCTCTCGAGTGTCTGCTTTTTCCTGACCACTTGCATAATGACCACCCTTATGATGACCGCCATCTTTTTTAACATTATAAATCTTATCCCTAACAATTCTATTTGACTCCGTCTTTGGCTCATTATCTAATTGATCAATCTTCAAATCATCGACTTGATTCTTTTTCTGTTCTATTAATTCTTTTTTACTACGCCTAATCTGCACGCTACCATTACCATCATATGATGCTATCGCTATTGACCCATCACCTTCATCTGTATCATATATCTCAAACTCTTTAATATTAACAACTGGTGGTTGGTCTGCTGGTAATTTTTTTTGTTCAAAATCTTCTTCCTCTACAAGTTCTCCGGTTGGTGTTTCTGGAACAGGGTCTGCTAGTAATTTTTCTGGGTCAGTAAAATTTTTCTTCTTATTGTCTGTAACCAATTTTTCATCAGCATCAGGTTCATTAAAGGGCACATCAGGACCTGGAATGATTAGTCTACTACCTGGACGACCAGATTCTTTGGAGAGTAGTTGCCTTCTTGCCTCTTCCGTTATCTCTTTATTCAGCTCCTTAATTTCATTTGGTTTAATGTGTTCAAAATTATTCATCTTATTTTCTTAATTTATTCTTACCACTTATTTTATGGTTTAAATAACCAACAATATTAATAATAACATAGATTGTCAATAAAATAATATAAATATAAATACTCACCCTTCGCGCTAAAATATTGAGTAAATAAAACATAATAACATAGCCAACAGAGCCTAACACTACATCCATGATGCGATTATAAATAATCTCCTTGACTGAGACTGAAATCTCATAAAACTCCCAAGCAATCATCACAATAATGCCTAAAACTAAACCTAATAAAAATGGCCAACTCAAGAAAATAATAAATCCTGCCCATAAAGTACCAAACAAAAAATGTGGAATTGACCAAAGGTCAACATATACTCCTTCAAACCAAGTGGGATTTTTATGTCTATTGATTCTGGCTAATAGTTTTTCTAAATTCTTATATTTTGACATAATTCTATTTTAAATTCTCAAATTGTTTTTTTAATCTTGATGCCTCATCCTGATATCCAGCTAATTTCTCTTCCTCCTTTGATAAAATATCCGCTGGAGCATTTTTCTTAAAATCAATATTAGCTAGCTTAGCTTTAATAGATTTTGATAATTTTTCTAATTCTTCAAGTCTTTTATTTATTCTTTCTTTCTCTTTAGTCATATCTACTAAATCCGCCAAAGGGATAATAATATCAATATCCTGCACAGCGGCCATCGCTGCTTGCTTTGGTTTGTCACCGCTAGCTACTATTTCTAAAGTTTCAATCCTAGTAAATAAGTTCTTGATAATATCACCTTGTTCATTTAACAAGTCTGTTTGTTTGCCGGCATGAATAATAGCCTTGATCTTTTGCGCCGGCTTGATCTGATACTCAGCGCGAATATTTCTAATCACTGAAATAATATTTTTTACTAAATCAAATTCTTCAGTTTTATGTTTAGCTTTCTTAACTATTTTGTCATAATCTTTTGCTTCAGGGAAGCTAGCAACCATTAATAAATTGCCTGATTCTATTTTTTGCCAGATGGTTTCCGTCACAAATGGCATATAAGGATGCCAAAGCTTCAACAGATCTCTCAAAATCATCAAAAGAATAATATCTTTATTCTCATTCTTTTCAAATTTAGTGACTTCAACATACCAATCGGCTAAGTCATTCCAAGTAAAATCTCGCATCTGTTCACCAGCTAAAGAAAATTTGTATTCTTCAATATTATTTCGTGTATTAGTGATCAATCTAGACATCTTGTCAAGTATCCAAGTATCAGCCAAGGAACAGGTTTTTGGATCAATTTCTTTATTCGCTTGATCAAAATCAATACTGCCAATAATATAGCGAGCGATATTCCAAAGCTTATTGGTGAAATTTCTATAGGAAGCTATCTTATCTTCACTTAGTCTTGAATCATTACCCGGTGTTGAACCAATCACCAATGACAAACGCATAGCATCAGCACCGTATTTGCTGATCACATCAAAGGGATCAATGCCATTGCCTTTAGACTTCGACATTTTCTTACCATCTTTATCCAAAATCATACCGTGTAAATATACATTCTCAAAAGGTATCTCTTGTAAAGCAAATAATGACATCATGACCATCCTTGAAATCCACAGGGTGATAATCTCATAGCCAGTCTCCAACACTTGATTTGGATGATAATCTTTTAAATCGCCTGCTTTGTCAGGCCAACCCAGTGTTGAAAAAGTCCACATCCCAGATGAAAACCAGGTATCGAGTGAATCCATATCTTGCTGCCAACCATCGCCTTGTGGTGCTTCTTCACCTACATAGACTTCATCACCTTTGTACCAAACTGGTAAACGGTGACCAAACCAAATCTGCCGACTAATACACCAATCATGAAGATTTTCCATCCAATCAATATATCTTTTATAAAATCTATCTGGAGTAAATTTAATTTTTTGTGTCTTGGCCACATCAATAGCTGCTTCTTTCAAAGATTTACCTTTTAATCGTTTCAACTTTTTATCAACACTGACAAACCATTGCTTCGAAGGTAGCGGCTCAATAGCAGTATCACAGCGATAACATATAGACAAATTATTATTAATATCTTCTTCATTGATTAAAAGTTCTGACCCTCTCAATTGATCAACAATTCTTTGACGAGCAGCTAACACTGATAGTCCAGAAAATTCTCCCATACCATCCTCGATCTTACCTTCTTCATTGATGACCTTAACAATTTCTAGTTTATTTTTCATTGCCATCTCATAGTCAATCATACTATGTGCTGGTGTAACTCCTAGTGCTCCAGTGCCGAGCTTCATATCTACTTGCGGATCACCAATTATTTTCAAATGTAATGGCACGCCACAAAAATCAAGATCAAATTGCTGACCAATATATTTCTGATAACGCTTGTCTTTAGGATTTACCGCTACTGCTGTATCACCCAATTTTGTTTCTGGTCTAGTGGTAGAGATGGCGAAAGGGAAATCTTTGGCATATTGAAAAGTATAAAATTTTGCATTACTTTCTTTGTGATCAACTTCATCATCAGACAAGGTGGACTGACAACGTGGACACCAATTTACCAATCGATAGCCTCGATAAATAACTCCTGCCTGATACATATCAACAAACATTTTGCGGACAGCTGTCTGTCTTTCCTGATCCAAGGTAAATGCTTCGCGTGACCAATCCAATGATGCTCCTGATTTTCTAATCTGCTGCAAAATTGTACTCTGCGTCTCTTTAACAAACTCCCAAACTTTTTCCAGGAACTTTTCTTTACCCAAGTCATGTCTTGTTTTATTTTCTTCCTTCAATAATTTCTTCTCCACGACATTCTGCGTGGCAATAGCGGCATGATCTGTACCTGGGATCCACAGTGCTCGACGACCGTTCATACGATAATAACGAATCAAAATATCTTCAAGGGCAATCATCACCCCATGACCCAAATGTAGCTTGTCAGTGATATTTGGTGGTGGCAAGACGATCGTGTAGGTCTTTGCATTCTTCTGACAAATACCCTTTGCAACGCAAACATCAGGATTAAAAAATCCTGATTCCTCCCATTTTTGATAAATTTTATCCTCGTAATCTTGAGAATTGTATGCTTTTGGTAATTCCTTGTTTTTAGTCATAAAAGTAATCAATTCAATACAATTATTATACAATAATCAGCCTATTTTAGCCATTCTATACTTTATGCCAAAAACACCCGAAAGGCAACATCCTTGACAAAACATTAGATATATGATATACTACTATATTAAAATAAAAAGGAGTAATAAATGAAGGGATTTAACCTTATAATAGTGGGGCTACTGACTTCAGTAGTGTTTGCTGAAAATACTAACATTATTGAAATCATAGAGAAACCATGGTTTGAACCGACAGTGAAAGTGATAACAACACTTATGTTAATTGCATCACTCATCACCTGCCTAATAATGTGTAGGACGAAAAAAATCAAATAGAAGCCAAGTTCAAAAATTGCTCCTCACGCCAACTGACGTGAGGAGTTTTCTTTGACAACTTTTTTAGAGAGTATTATGATAAGTATGAGATACCTTAAACGGTATAATAAAAGGATGATTGAGAAAACTTACCCTCTGGCTTTAAAAGGCGGAGGGTAAGCTTTAACAAAAAAGGAGAAGAAGATGAAGATACTATTATTCCCCTACTACTTTACTAAATTGAATTTCAAATACCATTCTCCACGACTAGTACAGTACCTTTTATGTAATAATATTGATGTTTGCTTTGAACATTGGGGGGGTACAGTCATGACACTACCTAATAGTGAACGATGCTTGGTCAAATTTTCAAAAACCATTATTAAAGACTGGCCCAAGCTGGTTCAATATTGTTATCAAATTGGTCATCTTCCTTTTTATGAAGACCACCTAATTGATACTGATGGTCAACGTCAAAATGATTTAATATCTGTTGTCCAAAAGTTAATCATTAATACTAAATCCTAAAACACCTACTAATTAAATTAATAGGTGTTTTTGTGAGTTTTATTATTCGAAATCTGAGAAAAGAAAATAGTGAATTAGTTTCCAATATTTCTAAAAAGTGGCATACCAGTACCTGGACTTGTTGGTACATAGATTGTACCTTCTCTATCCTTAAGTTGACTTACATACAAATAATATAGGTAATTGGTTGTTAAACTCTGATTGATGATGCTTTGCGCATCTCTCTGACCCGCCGCCTCAATGATCTTTCTCTCTTTTTCCTTTTCTTCTCTCTGTAAAATAAACTCATACTTCTGAGCTTCTTGTTCTGCTTGTAATTTCTCTTGAATGGCAGTTGCTAAATTTTGTGGCAAAACAACATTTCGCAGTAAGACGTCTTCAACAACAATTCCCCTAGCCTCTACTGATGCTCTTAAATTTTCTAAAATGTTTTGAGCTGCTTCTTCTCTCTTGTCTGAATAAATATCTTTTGCCTCATATTGAGCAATAATTGCTCTAATACTACTGCGAATAGATGGTCTAATAATCTTCTCAACATAATTAAGGCCGACTGTTGTATAGATGTCTGCCGCTGCTTCTTCATCCAAACGATAAAGCACAGTCATATCAAGGTCAACATTCAAACCTTCTTTGGTCAGGGCTGTGATCGCGTCAGCGCCTTGCTTCTGCCCTTCATCTGAAACAATACTCATAGTGTATTCTTCTGTTCGAATACTCATCATTGTAACTTTGGCAACAGGAATAACAAGATGAAAACCTGACCTTAATTCTTGTTCATTAACTTTACCAAAGAGAGAATACACTCCAGTCTCACCTGCCTCAACTATTGCAATAGAAGCGACAAAAAGCCAAATCAAAAGAATAGCGCCAATAATCATCGAAAAAGTCTTCTTTGTGCTTTTGAATGATTTGATTTTATCCATATTGATCGCCTCTGTCTTATTTGTAAAATCCATTTTTTTATTGATTAATTTGATAATAAATATAATTAAAAATACTCCAATAATAAAAAATACCCCGTTTTTGCCAAGCCAAGGTAATACAAATATTACAATGATGGCGATAAGAGGTAAATTCTTGATAATTTTATCTTTGTCTAACATGGTACTTAGAAAATATCATTACTGAGGTAAAGTGTCAACTTCTTTAGGTGGCGCTGGAATAAGACAATCAATTTGCCCCACAACTTTCCGTGACAAAGAATAAGTTGAATACAATAATAAAATCAAAGCCAAAATAATAAACTCTGCACCATGGGCTGGCAAAAAAGTAATCAAGGCCGCCGCAAAACTATACCCAAATAGTATCGTCAATAATACTGAACCACAGGCTGCACAGCCGACTCCAAAAAAAGAGATAACCATACCAATCAAACTTGTCCCAGCTTGTTTGGTCATAGACCAACGTTGTCTATAATGATAAACCAAAAGTGAAATGTTGAGTCCAAAAAAAATTACTACCAAAATCATCAAAGCAAAAGACCACCAATTAAGAAAATTGTTTGAAATCATAAAAAGTGACTTAATGATGATCTGTAATTTCAAACCAATAGTCAAAGATGATATTGACGCTATCTGAAATATTTGTTCACTATTATGAATCCAATTAGTAATAGCATAAAAAATCACAGCTAAAATAATAGCTAATGAAATATATTTCTTATTCTTGAAGACTATCTTTAACCCTTGATAGGCTAATTTAATCTTATTTATCATAAAATTGTATTATTTATTAGATGCTCTTATTATAGCCTACTTCTGGAGTAAACAAAAAGACAGTCTACTCTGCCTTCTTGTCTATAATAAATTATTTCTTTTTATAAAAACCGATAATCCAACTAATTGCTAAAACGATCAAAACGATTGGTAACCAAGGGATCTTAACTGCAAATAATTCCAAATCATTAAGTAGCCAGAAAATACCAATTATAAACATAATAACTGCGAAAGTTGGAAAATGACCACCACAACAGTGATGACCCGGTCTCATTGGTGTCTGTCCTTCGTGCATAATATCACCTCCTTTAATTAATCTCTTATTATTATACCATAATAAAAAGAGCACATTAACTGCGCTCTTTTTTTTGATATTATTTTTATCGTTTTACCGCTTTATTCAGGATTGTTCAATTTTTTTTCCTGTTTTGGAGAAAAGCATTCTTTTGTAAATGCTGCCACCAAACCACTACGAATGTTTTTTCCTGTCTCAATGTGCTTTTCAGGTAAATTGTTAAATGATATCTGAGAGATTTCATTCACAAAATTATCAGAAAAACCTGGAAAAATTTTTCGTAAAACCCCTTCCTTTTCAGAAACACTAAGAGCGTCAAAACTTTGTTGTACTAATTTATTCAATGATCTAACCTCCTTTATTAAGATATTGTCGACCATAGTTTATTATAAAAAAAATTATCAGTCAAGTGGATTAAAATTTGAATAAAATTGTATTTTCATTCAAACTATTATAAAATTAAACTATTATCAGTAAATATGGCCATATGAGTAAAAAAACTGAAAAATTTATAACCGACACATTGAGACTGGCTAATATCAAAATTAATGGCTCTAATCCCTGGGACATGCAAGTACATAATGAAAGACTATACAAAAGAGTCATGAGCGGTGGTATATTAGCTTTTGGTGAGTCATATATGGATGGTTGGTGGGATGTTAAAGAGATGGACCAATTCTTTGCCAAAGTATTGAGTGCGAGACTAGATAAGAAAATTCGCAACTGGAAAACATTGGGACTAATTATTAAATCAAAAGTTACTAACCAACAAAACTTTATTCGTGCTTGGAAAGCTGGCCGCGTACATTATGATATCGGCAATAAGCTATACACTAGAATGCTGGACGACCGCATGATGTATAGTTGTGGTTATTGGAAGAATACTGACACTCTGAACAAGGCCCAGATAGACAAGCTAGAGCTATGTTGCCAAAAACTACAACTAAAGCCTGGGATGAAAGTATTGGACATAGGATGTGGCTGGGGCGGTTTTGCAAAGTACGCAGCAAAACATTATGGGGTAGAAGTTGTTGGTATTAATAATTCTAAAAATCAAACTGAGCTGGCACAAAAATCTTGTCAGGGCCTACCAATTGAAATCAAATTCATGGACTATCGAGATCTGGAAGGACAATATGATCGGATAATATCAATTGGTATGTTTGAACATGTAGGCTACAAAAATTATAAATTGTACATGAAAATAGTCAACAAGCTATTAAAACCAAAAGGATTGTTCCTGCTACATACGATTGGCGGCAACACTTCTGTTATTGCTACTGAACCTTGGATCGAGAAATATATTTTCCCAAACAGCATGATACCTTCTGCGAAACAAATCACTAATGCTTATCAAGGAATATTTGTAATGGAAGATTGGCACAATTTCGGACCAGACTATGATAAGACATTAATGGCCTGGTACCACAACTTCCTAAAACACTGGGATGAAATCAAAGATGACTATGATGATAAATTCAAACGAATGTGGACATACTACCTCTTAAGCTGCGCAGGGTCTTTCAGGGCAAGAAAAAATCAACTATGGCAAATTGTTTTGACCAAAGGCGATATCGAAAATTATCAAAGTATTCGCTAAACACAAAAAGTATTTCAAATATAAAACTACTCCCAGTGGGAGTAGTTTTACTTATCTTAACCTTTTCTTAGATCTGCTCGTCAATACTAATACCGTATTTTTCCGAAATGATCTGCTGAATAGTTTCTAAATGTTCTTCACCAACCTCTTCGGCGATAGAGCTCGCGAAATACTCCGACAAATATTTATTACCATGACCCTCCATGATCTCACCAATACACTCACCGCAAGGGTGAACACCATTCATGATATCTGATAAACAGTGACAACTGGCACCTTCGCCATGTCCAGGGGTCTTCTCAATACAATAAGTACAAGGAGTTTCTAGACAACAAGCATAGTCACCATCTACTCTCATATCATCCATGATGCCGTCACGATGCTCAAGGTATGCCAATCTATTTTCATCCATAGACATACTTTGATGATGATAATAATGATCCATGTCATGCATCATCATTGGATTACCAAACAAATCACCCATCATACTCCAACCAAACATCGTAAAGACATTGCCCAAAGCCAGAGCAATCACAAAGATAATAATCAAGCCAGCCCAAGAGCCAATGTTTTTTTTCTTTTCTTCCATAATTTTGATTTAATTATTCTTGTAAATAGACACTAGTGGAATCATCAGACAAAGCATAGACTGTGAATGGTCCTTTTTTGACACCTGGCATCCCTGGTGAACCAGATGGCATATTTGGTAAAGCTATACCATTGATATCTGGTTTTTCTTCTAACATCTTACTAATGGCTTCAAAGGGCATATGCCCCTCAACAACATAATCACCAAAAATTGAGGTATGACAACTCTCCATTTCACGAGGTACGCCATATTGCTCCTTAATGCTACTCATGTCATCAGTCTCTACCACCTCAACATCATAGCCCTCACCTCTCAATAAAGCAATATAATTAACACAACACCCACAACTAGGAGATTTATAGACTGTAACTTTCATAGACTCATCAACAACACCATCTGCACGGTTAAACCAAATTGCAACTGAAACCACCATTACCAAGACTACTACAATAATTATTTTTAATTTCATATTATTGTAATAAAGAATCAATGATAGTTTTTAATTGCTCATAAGGCAAAGCACCAGACAAAGGTGACATCGTATCTCCTGACACTATGACACTATATGGCGTGCCTGTACCACCAGCTGCCTGTGCCTGCCTAGCATGATCCTGAACCTTGGCAGCATACTTACCAGAGGCCAAACATTCTTCAAACTGATCAACATCAAGTCCGACATACTCAGCAATTTCCGGTAGCTGACTTGCTTCTAGACGATTATTACCAGGAGTGATTTCAAACAAACGATCAGTGAAAGCCCAAAAACCTTCATTACCCTCTTGCTCTCCGGCACACTCTGTAGCCTCAGCTTCTTTTGGTGCTTTTGGATGAAGTGAGGTTAAGGGAAAATGTCTGAAGACCCAATTAACTTGGCCTTCATACTCATTAACCAATTGATTCATCGTGCTATGAAATCTTTTGCAATAAGGACACTCTGTGTCTGAAAATTCTACGATGCTGATCTTGGCATTTTTATCTCCCTTGATCCAATCACTCTTCTTATCAATTGGATTGAGTGTTATCTTACCTGAGTCTGGTTGTCCTGCAGCTGCTACAGATGGATTAACATTTGCATAATTATTATTAGCTACCTGAGAATTATCATCCCCTCCCATTACCATTGCCAATAAAACAAAAAAACCAACTATAAACAAAATCCCAATTGCACTGCCAATTCCCAAAGCAAAAGCTGTTTTTGGTTTCATCTTTTTTATCTGCCCACTATGCTTATCGCTTAAGCGAGGCATGTGGGTTAATTTATTTTCTTCCATATCTTTAAATTAAATTTATTAAAATAAAAAATCTTACTCATTATAAAAATTAAGTAAGACTTATTTAAATAATTCTAATAAATTTTCGGATGGATGATGCCGCTACTAAATAATAAAATATCAGGCTTAAATAAATTGAATCCACCTGACCTATTTCTAACAGTAAAGTAACTAACAAGGCGATCTAAATATTTTTGTCTTACAAGATTAATCAATAAAAATATAATGACGGTCAATAACACAAAAGGTAGGAAACTATCCCCCGTCAAAATCACTGGGACAATATGAGTCATATCACTCAGCATGGCCCCGGCCTCACAACATTTAGCCAACTTCGCAGTATGGCTATGCTGTGACATCATTGAGCTTTCGGCATACAAAACACAACCCAAAACAGCGGAGACTATAAAGCCGACTATCAATAAACCAGCTATTAAATTGTGAGTTCTTTGAAACATAGATTTGTGCTATGTATTATAGCAATAAATATACTTTATACCTAGAACGCTGTCAATAATTATGTAAGTTATTATCTTGACTTCTTATCTAATTTATGATAAGGTTATTTATCAAACACAGGGAGTAAAAAATGAAAAGTACTTTGATAACTTGGAAAGATAAGTGGAATTATAAAGTAAAAATATCGAATCCAGAAAACAGGGGCATAACTAGACGCACTCAACGACTAATTCAAAATCCAACACACGATGTATATGAAGTTCGTGATTTAAAGAAAATAAAGAAAGAGATAGTGCTAATTACCCTCTTACTAGATGAATACAATAAAGTACTAAAATGGCTACACTGCAAGCCTCTCAATATTCCGATTGCTAATATCCACATTATTAGCGAATATGAATATAATAAGAAAATTCGTATTCCTAATGGTAATAAAGGCTCTGCTGGGAATTATGTGCATGGTCACTGTTATTTATCAAGAGGTGATAAAAAATTCTTGAACATCTTAGCTCATGAATTAGCACATATGGTTGGCCTAACAGTGCTTCATTCAGTTATTACTAAATCAATAACACACAATCCTCTCCAAATTGGCATGTCCAGAAGAGTAGGCGATTGTTGTTGGCAATACAACGGATTAAATGAAGCATTAACAGAAGTCATTGGGCAAGAAATTGCTAATAGAGCTATGAAGACGGGCCAGGTTCCTTCAATGTATATTACAAATGAATTGAATGCTAAAGCTTATCCTGCACAGGTATGTATTCTTGAACACCTCATTAAACGTGCAATTAGCCCTTCTTGTTCTCTGGAAGATATAAAGAAAACACTAGTACGATTATACATTACTGGAAACTACAAATACTTGAAATGTATTATTCCTAATGAAAAAGTTGCTATCACGATGAAACTCATGGGGACTAACTATTATGATGCTCAGGCTGCAGCTCACATATTGGGTAATCGAAAATTAATCGCTAGAATTAAAAAAACATAACCGTTGAGCGCAAACGCTCAACGGTTTTTTTATTGACACAATATAACAACACTGTATGGTCATCTTGACACAGTTATTAGAATAATGTAGATTTAACCTATATTTATGTAACTTAACAGGAGAATAAACATGATACAGATTAAAAACTGTGAACATTGTTACCGACCCCTCTATAGGAAAGATGAACTCTCGGTGGAAAACGATGTCTTAGGGAAAGATGACGTCTCGGTAGAAGATGATGTCTTGTGCGAATGTGCAGACAGAATGAGCCAAGCTTTTAGATTTTTTGAGCAAACAGCAACTGAACAAGACATTAACCTCATAGAATATTTGGATATGCCACTAACGTTTTCATTATATCCAACTGAACAGGAAACTGCCGTAAAAACGATACATTCACTGATCGAAAGTCTTGACATAGTATTATCACCTAGTTTTTTTCCATATTGTCCGGACTGTAAAAAACCACTCTATGGAGACAAACAATGTTGCTGTCCAAAAAAATTAGACCAAATTATCACCTTTTTTGAACAGGAAGCAAAAAAACAACGTGTCAAACTGGTTTCTATTATAAACTACGCACAAACTGATTGGGCTAATAAAATATTAAGCAATTTTGCACGATGTACTGATAGTAAACTGGTGGACAAATACAAAGAAATAACTACATACTTTCAGGATAAAACACCCAAAAAGACAAAAACAAAACCAAAACCACCCGAAGAGTGGAAGCATGGTAAATGTGATGACTGTCAAAAACCAATTTGGGGCAATATTGCCGAGGAACTACTATGTTCTTGTCCAGACAAAGTTGATAAGGCTTTAAATCGTGTCGCAGTTCAAAGAAAAAAACATAATATCTTTGGTGGTCAGGTTTTCGGTTCAGCTGAGACAAGTCTAGAATCTATAATAATGATTTGGGATATTGAATTCTGTGATGAAAACATGAAAGCATCGATTAAAGGACATATGGACTTTATAAGGAAGCGCAAAGCTAAAAATAAGCAGCTACTAATTCTTCTTGATGCACTGAAACAACTTGCGAACAGCAAATCAAATACAGCAGAAATGGCTCCCACTAATCAAGCGGATCAGCCAAAGAGTTAAATCAATGCACTATAATACTAAAATTGTAAGGGACAAGAAAAACTTGTCCCTTATTTTTTATTGCTAAAAACCATTATTCAATCTCTAAGTTATCTAAAATTAAAAACCACCCCGTATGACGAGGTGATTTTTTAAAAAACTATTTCTTCTTGGTTGATGGTTTCTTCTTGGCCATTTTCATAGGTTAAACTAATTAAACGTGCTGACTGTTTAAAGATCAGGGAGAGGAAGCATCTTCTAAAAAAGTATTTTAAAAAAATAACTTCAAAAAGATTGTTTACCTCTCCATAGTATCTAACACAAAAAACACCAAAAGGTGTCTTTAAAAAAAATCCTGGCCAGAAGTACTACCGACGCAATCTTTTACGTGACCGAGAAAGGATCAGTTTGACAGCATTTTCACTCCTATTCATAATCTTGGCAATCTCTCGAATTGATAGATCGTACTGATATCGCAAATGCAAAACCTCCCGATCAAGAAAAGACAAACGATCGATATTTTGCCACATCAACTCTACATCAACTTGATCACTTAAGTGACTATCAAAAATAACGGGTAAATCTTTAAATTTCTCCAAATCCATTGTTGGCTTCTGTCGCCAATGATTGATTAATAAATTGTGAGCAACCTTTAATAAGAAAGTTAAATAAGAATATTGCCTCTCCTGATATGTATCTAGACTACCAAAAGCTCTAGTAAATGTTTCTTGAGTCAAATCCTCGGCTGTTTCTTTATTATAGCCAACACGATACCAAAAATAATTATACACCTTCAAGGCATACTTCTGATAGAGCAATTGGAATGCTTCTTTGTCATTCTTAGCTTGAGCGATCAATTGAGTATCTTCTTGGTTTTTCGGGTTCATTATTATTCTTATCATCAATATTATACTCTCTTTATAAGGCAAATTAAATGGATAAGAGGTGTTGGACTTGACAAAAAAGCTTATCTACTGTATAGTACATTATTATTAAGCTCTAACTACAGGGCAGGACTCGCCACCTCTTGTTTTATACTCTATACGACCTGATGGAATACCGGGTCGTAATTTTTATTATATGACAAAAACAACTAAAGAAAATGCGAGTTTTGCCGGATTAGGCATTACTCCGGAAATATTAGAACAATTACAAAAATTGAAATTTAGTACTCCAACACCAATTCAACATCAAGCGATTCCAATTGCTATCAAAGGTCAAGATCTAATGGGCATTGCCCAGACAGGTACTGGCAAGACAATGGCTTTTGGTATTCCAATGATTCAAATTTTAGATGGACAAGGCGGTACTGGTCTAATTCTTTTACCGACTCGTGAACTGACAACTCAAGTTGATCAAGCGCTACAAAGCCTTGGTAATACTTTTGGCTTGCGAACGGCTATTTTGATTGGTGGTACACCACAAGGACCTCAGATCAAAGCCCTATCAAGAAATCCACATATCATCATTGCTACTCCTGGTAGATTGATCGACCTTCTTGAACAAGGAAGGGTTAGATTGAATACGGTAAAAATCCTAGTACTAGATGAAGCTGATCGTATGCTTGATATGGGATTTGAACCGCAGATCAAAAAGATTTTGGAAGAAGTTCCATCCACTCAAAGACAAACTATGCTTTTCTCGGCCACAATGCCAGAGAAGATCACTAAGCTAGCTAAAAGCTATATGCGCTCTCCTTTGAGAGTTGAAGTGGCGCCAGCTGGTACAGCTGCTGCTAATATTGAGCAAGAAGTTTTTATGCTCCCACGAAATCAGAAGCTTTCTCTGTTAAAACAATTACTAGATGAATATCAAGAAAAGATTTTGATCTTTAGTCGTACCAAACATGGTGCCAAGAAGATTACTCGTGCCTTGAATAATATGGGACATAAAGCTGGCGAGATTCATTCTAATAAATCTTTAGCTCAAAGAACTAAAGCAATGGCAAATTTCAAATCTGGTGCAATCCGGATTCTGGTAGCTACAGACATTGCCTCACGTGGCATTGATGTTGATAATATTGAAGTAGTAATCAATTACGACTTACCAGATAATCCTGAAGATTATGTTCACCGTATTGGTAGAACAGGTAGAGCGGGTAAAAGTGGTAAAGCCATCTCATTTGCTGCGCCAGAACAGAAAAGAGATATTTTCACTATTGAAAGATTGGTTCGTAAGCAATTACCTATTTCACCAACACCTGAAATCAAACAGCATATTGAAATGCCAAAAGTTTCAGAGGATAGAGGACAAAACAGAAATCGGTCACGTAGACCAAGACGAAGTAATGGTAACAACAATAGTAATAGACGACCTTCAAGAAATAGACAAAGAAATAGATCAAATAACAGTTAATTTATCTTATAGTTATATAAAAAACAGGTGACGTCGCTCGTTGCCTGTTTTCTTTTGTAGCAACAATATATAAAGTGATATAATAGATTAGCAAACATAGTTATGATCAAAAAACATTTATCAAAAATAATCTTTATTACCTTAGTACTGCTTTTTTCAATCAGTTACACTTCTTTTGTTGCTTTTAATGGTGGCACGCAATACATTGAAAGTCACAACCGTCTTTCTGAAATAGGTGAACTATTTGGTGGACTTGGCTATTTTTTCTTAGTCCTAGTTTATGCCAGAACTATCTTAAAATTAATAGTCAACAAGGGTAATCTCTGGAAAAGACTAGAGCCATTAGAACTTGATTTATCTGCCATAAAAAGTATTACTGGCAAAATACTATTCTGGTTTAACAAAACTCACGCCTATCTCGGTATCCTAGCCATTGCTACTATTTTCTTACACTGCTATTTTACAAGCAGTTTGCTAGACAATTTGCTACTGCGTTTAGTCTTGGTATTACTGGCTTGGCAGGGACTATTTGGTGCTCTGTTACAATTTAGATACACACCAACCATTCTTAAAAGAAAAAGCTATCTCTTGCACGCACAACTTATTACAGGAATTCTACTATTAATCCTAGCTGGCTTTGGACACCTTTTATTGGGTGACTAATCTAGCCAACTTTATATAACTCTACATAAAACCATCATAATAATTTATATTTAAAATGGTTTTTTTTGATTTAGTGATAGATGATCTTGACACTAGCAAAATTACGTGATAATTTGCTTTTGTAGATTGTTCACTTAAATTGTATACTTAAATAGAGGATTACTGATGAAACTTAATACTGAAACTAATATTGTTACTTTGCCCGGAGGTAGAGATATTCATAGAATGGTTGCTAACGAACATTTTAAAGACATCCGTGAATTGCACAAAACCAACCCCCGAGCATTAGGACACCTTGTCAAACGCTACAAAGATGTGAATTACAAATTTCCAAATGATGTATTACAAACCTTACATGTTATGGGTTATGCGATGCAAGACGGAGAACTCTTAGACACGGCAAGTGCTCTTGGTGAGATCATAATTCACGTTACAACCATTGAAGGAGATGAGATCCTCCCTGATGGATCAAATGTCACAATTAAAAGTCCATTTTAAACAAATGGAAATCATAATAAAACAGGTGACGACAATCGTTACCTGTTTTTCATTTGTCTAAAAATTCTCTATTTCTTAAAATAAGTAACAATGATATAACCCCACATTATGACAAAGCCTACCCAGATCAGCCAAAGCCAATCCATTAGATAGCTGCCAAAATAAGCACCAAGTGCAAAGCCAAGGAATATTCCACCCCAAGACATAAGCTTGAGCTCCCACCACTTCCACTCTGTTGTTTTAAAGAGTTTCATAGTATTAAAACTAATAATAAATTTTATTCAGCAATTAACCCTGTACAACGCCAATTCACTTCTGCTGTACTAGTGGCTTCCCATATCACACAAGCTGGGTTGCAACCATCATTGGCAAGTTCTGGCATTCGATCCAAATCAACCCACCAGGTTTTGCTAGAATTATTATAAGTAAAATTATCAGACAAGACACCGGTCATACTACACTCCTCACTCATCATTGCTATTTGTTGAGCTTCTTCCATGGTCAAAGTTGCTAACACAACATCATCAATATCCACCATTTCTTCTCCATCATCTAAATCGTCACTAAGTGACTCATTATTTTCTTGGTCATTATTCCATGAAAAAACAATCATAATAGTAGCCAGAACTAAAAGTACTAATAATACTGCAATGAAAACATTTTTTCCTTGACTCATATGTATAATTTAATGGTCTTAACTATATTATAGCAGAAAAACTAATTCTTCTTCCTTTGATTGGCGATAAAATTATTAGCACGCAGTAATGAATCAAATGTCCCCGCATCGATCCATTCTCCCTTAATAATCTCTACTTCTAATTCTTCTTTATCTAAATACCAATTGTGCAAATCAACAATCTCTTTCTCACCTCTAGCTGAAGGCTGTAAATTCTCTGCTACTTCGACCACTCGATTATCATAAACATAGAGACCAACTAAAGCAAAATTACTAAGAAACTCTTGCGGCTTCTCAACTATCTTTTCTGCTTTCTGATTGTCATCAAATTTTACTACTCCAAAACGTTCTGGATCCGAAACTTCTTTGGCAAAGACCTTAGCCCCACTCTTGAAGCTCTTAATTGCCTCTGACACTTTATCTTCAAAGATATTATCTCCCAAAATCATCGTCACATCATCATCACCAATAAACTGTTTGCCGATTACAAAGGCGTCTGGTAGACCCGTTGGTTTATCTTGTACTTCATAAGTGATATTAACCCCCAGCTTGGCACCTGAACCAAAGTAGTTCAAATAGTCACCAGATTTTTCTGGACCAACGATCAACAGAATATCTTTTATACCCGCATCGATCAAAGTCTGCATTGGATAATCTACCATTGGCCGATCATAAATAGGCAGAAGCTGTTTGCTGGTAATATTAGTTAATGGTGCTAGTCGCGTACCATGTCCTCCTGATAAAATAATTCCCTTCATATATTTATATTATTTATTATATTGCTCTTGATAATACTTTTGATACTCCCCCTCCGGGCCGGCGGCCACTTTTAATATCTCTCCACCATTTTTCATTATCTTGATACCACTGTGCTAATTCTGCCAAGCCTTGTTTAAAATCTACTTCTGGTGTAAAGCCCAAGGCTTTAATTTTAGAATTATCTATGGCATAACGCCAATCATGACCAGGCCTGTCTTTGACATACTCGATCATATCGTCTCCCTGGCCCATCACTTCCAAAATTAGATTGGTGATTTCCATATTTGTTTTCTCATCACCGGTACCAATATTATAGACTTCTCCCAATTCACCTTTCTGTAATAGCAAATCAATGGCATTGGCGTGATCATCGGTGTGAATCCACTCACGTACATTATCCCCTTTTCCATAAACTGGCACTTTCTTTCCTTCCATTAAGTTGGTAATGAAAAGCGGTACTAGTTTTTCAGGGAATTGATAGGGTCCATAATAATTACAACTATGTGTCACAATGATTGGCAACTGAAAAGTCTTAATATATGACCGACACAATAGATCACCACTGGCTTTGGCAGCCGCATAAGGACTATTAGGCTTGAAGGGATCGCTTTCTTTGAAGTGACCCTCTTTGATTGAACCAAAAACCTCATCAGTTGAGATTTGGATAAATCTTTTGACGTTCTTATTATTCTTCACTGCTTCCAGCAGCTGGTAAACACCAACAATATTGCTATTAATAAAGGCTTCCGGATCAAGAATGGACCTGTCCACATGAGTCTCTGCAGCATAATTAATAATAGCGTCAATTTGTGACGCTAACTCATTTACTATTTTACTGTCGATAATATCTCCTTTAATAAAAGTATAATTTGGATTACTTCCAATATCTTTCAAATTGGCCAGATTACCAGCATAGGTCAATTTGTCTAGGTTTATAACCTCATAATCAGGGTATTTATTGAGCATATAGCGGATGAAGTTTGATCCGCCAAATCCTGCCCCGCCAGTGACTAATATTTTCATATTTATCCAATAATGACACCTTTAGTATATCAAAAAACCACCTAAATAACTACAAATAATCACTATAGTCCGACATGTTCTATTATTCTTACACTTATTGACACAATAAGTAATATCTGCTATTATTCAAAATCATTCGGAAAAATGAGATTCACGAATGACTTAGTCCTTTTATATTATAACACTACAAAGATCGGAGAATGAATGAAAAGAATAGTTTCAGTAATTGTTTTAAGTGTCTTTCTAATGCTCATGATGAGTGGATGCAGCAATCCAGCTGTCAAAGCTGGTGAAGTAGGCTATGTCACCAATGAACCATTCCTGTTCGGCGAACGCGGGGAATATCTGGGTATTATTATTGGCCCTTCATCATACGGTGCTGGTTGGCGAAATCAGATTAAATACAGAGATACCTATAAGCCCTTTACCATCAAAGAATACTTCAGCGCTGCTGCAGATTCGAGTGAAGGCGCTCAAAAGGACACCAGAATAATGTCCAAAGATGAAATCAATATGGAGGTCTCCGTATCAATTGTTTTCTGTTTGCGGAATAGTCCGGCTACTCATAACTTTCAGGAAGAGCAGTTCAAAACCAATTCCAAATCATATTTTGAAAATTGGTATAACTTCTGGCCTGATCGTCTGATGGAGCCCTTCCGAACTCAAGTCAGGAACACCTTGCGCTCAGAGAGTTATAGTTCAGCCAAAGAAAATCGGGAAAGACTCAGTGCTTCCCTCAAATTGTGGCTTGATGAAGAGCTGAGCAGAAGTCCGATTGAGGTAATGGCGGTTAATATCTCGAATATCAATCCGCCGCAAAGAATGCTGGCTGAGCAAGAGTTGGCTAAAGCCGCTGAAATTGCCACCTACCGACAAGGTAAAGAAAAATCTCTGCAGGATGCCCGCAAAGAGGTTCTAGTTCAAGAAGCTGAAAACCTACAGGCTGCTCTTGAAATCGCTCCCAACTTTCTTGCCTGGCGAGAACTCACCATCAAAGAAAAGTATGTCGAGGGATTCAACAACCTGATCACCGGGGAAGAAGCGGCCAGCATCAGCAAGGCTATCTTTGTGCCTTATGGTACACCAATATCTGCACAACAATAATAAACTCACAGGGAGGGCACGTCACAAGACGGCCCTCTTTTTTATACAAAAAACCACCCTGAGCGTAAGCTACAAAGTGGTTTTAAAATAATTATTTTTTCTTCAAATATCCTTGATACTCTTTATTAATTTTTAGTATTGCCTTTCCTAATGATCCTAGGCCAATAAAGCTTCTCAACTAATCTACTTTTATCATAAATACTAGTTATATTTTTCTCTAAAACTAGTTGCACCCTCTGTCTCTTCATTAGCAGCAGCTTTTTGACCCAAATCTGGTATTTCACTAACTACCCGATCCCATATATTTTTTATTTCATCCAAACTCGTAAATCTCTCAAAATGTAAAATAAGTTCATTGTCATTTATTTCTATCGAAACGCCCCTCTCGTCTAATTCGGAAATTAATTCCTCTGAAAAATTAAATTTATTAGGAGTTCCATCTTTAAATTGTACAAATTGACTCTCCTCTTTATAAAAACCAGACTGTATCGTACAGTAACCTTTCCTATATAATTCTGATACCACGTCTCGAACCTGTGGCTCAATACTCTCCATAAAGGTGCCCAAATCTAACTCCCCCTCAGTAACGATTTGATCTTTTTCCTTTCGCTTTGCTAGGTCTTCACTCATATCTCTAATAGTGTCTCGACGCAATTGAGAAAATTGACTAAATAGTTGTATTTGCTCTTCAGTTAAATTATTGACTTTTCTCAACTCTTCTAGCCTCTGAGGGTTTCCTTCCTCTAATATCTGACGAACAAATTCCTCACTCTTTGACTCATCATTTGGTGGGGTTTCTTTTTCAAAACTCATATAATTTATACCTAAAATTTAATAACCCATTCAGTATAGCAAAAAACTATTCCCTAAGAAATGATTCTTTGACCTGCCTATGGCGAGACAGGTGAAACACATTCTCGTTCGAGTCTGAACGATGAGGTCATCAGACCTCAGAGTTGAAGACAGAACTTCTTTATATAAGTATGGTGGAAAAGAAAAAAAATCCTAATAACTTAATACCCAACTACATCTTAAATTTATTATAAATTAGATCGCTAATAACCCCTGGTTTTAAGTCTATATTTTTTAAATCACTAATATCTCTATATTCAATATCATATCCCCCAACATAAGATGAATTATGTGCAAATTCTGGACCACTACCCGTGCCCATACTGCCATTTTTTATTACACATAAATAAAAATATTCTGCCTGACCCTCGGTTTCTGATCTTTCAGAAAGATTTTCTAAAAGCAGCTCTTTTACATCTACGTCGACACCTAATTCTTCTCGGCACTCCCGTATCAATGCCTGCTCTTTAGTCTCATTATCTTCTGCACCTCCACCAGGTATAACCCAATATATAGCATCTGGCTTAGTTCTTTTAATTAACAAGACTTTATTATTTTCTATTATCACGGCCCTGACTCTTATTTTCATTTTTTATTTTTTAATTAAGAACTTTGTCAACTAATCGAACAATTCTCTCTTGAAGAGCTTCGTTCCAAAATTTATAATCTTTAATCTCTTCTTTGGAAACCCAAGCAAAATCTTGATGTTCATCACTTAATCTCACCACATCAGAAGCTGATACCCCATGAAAGAATACTCCATAATGTGACTCATTTTTATGGGTCCAATTATCAACCTCAAGAATATTAACTATTTCTACATCCTTAATACTTGACTCTTCTTTTATTTCACGTAAAAGTCCACTAAGCCATTTTTCTTTAACATTTAGCCTCCCACCAGGCAATAACCACCCACCTGACTTGTGTTGCAATATCAAAATCTTATTATCTCGGACAATCAATATTGATTGTGAAACTTTTGTTTTCTCGTGTTCATTATTAGACATATTTATTTCTTCTTAAGATACCCTTGACACTCTTTATTAATACTTTTTGTTGCTGTTCCTAGTGGTTCTAATCCTACTTCCTTCCTCAATTTATTAACTTTCTTCTTATCTTTTATTGGTTTTGGTACAAGTTTATTTCCCACTCTACTGTACTGTGAACCATAAATTTGTTTTTTATTTTCAGAAGTTAGTATTCGATCAATCAAATAAGCTAAGTTCTTCGGACTAGCCTGTCCATTCTCAACCACAACCCTTAATAATTCTAAACATCTCTTCTGAAGTTTTAAGTTCTTATCCGCATGTTGCACTAATAGCCAAAACGATTGTGACGCCCTTTTACCAATTAAATCAAAGGTTGGCCAACCATGCTTCTCTATGGTCTGTCTCACAAACAATGTATTTTGTTTATCTACATTTTGTAGCTTAGTCCATTCCTTCTTTGTAATTACACCCCTAACAACTTTTTTTCTTAGAAATATATCTGCTTTAGCCCTTTTGGTTATTGATTGTGCTAATTTCTTATTCTTCATGTCTTACTTTTTTAAGATAAAAGTTACATAATCTTCACGAAAACCAATATAATCATGATGATAATCTTCAACTGAAGAAAATACACCCTTAAACTTACTCATTGTCTCATCATAATCTACTGCAATTGCTATTTTATCCGATTCAACATACTCCATATCTTTGTGGGTTACTGGCGTAACTATAATAAAAGACGAATTATCGCTCATTGACTCTGCTATCTTCTGTAAAAATGTATCTTTCTCCTCAATAAAAGCATAAACAAAGTTACACAGAAATATATCCGCAGCAAGGTCAACTGTAATATTATTCAAATCATTATGAGTCAAGGTTATATTTTTAAAATCTGAATCATCCACCCTTTGTCTAAGCTTTCTTAAGGCAATCCTTGAATAATCTATGCCAGTAACATCAAACCCTCTCTCTGCAAATTGAAAAATTGTCCTAGCAGTACCACATCCTAAATCTACCATTGTCTTTGGTTTTTGATTGGTCTCCTTTTTTATCTTCTGAAGAAGCTTTGCCAAAAAGACATCATTCAGTGGTTTATAATTTGGATCTTTCTCAAATATTGTATCCCATTTATTCATAATTTAAATTTAATAATCAACCAAGCTTATTGTATCAAAAAACCACTACCTTAGGAATGATCTGTGACAATATTGACCAATTAGTCAATTGAATATAAGCTTAGAGTGGTATTAATCTTAAATATGAAAACAACGCTATCAAACAAAATAATGTCGCTCCAAGATTATCATGAGGATGATTATTCAACCCCATATATTTCAAAGCTTAAATACGATGATCAAGATATTGTAGAGATTGGTGTTGAACACTCAAGAGATCCCAAACATAAAAACTATATTATAATAAATTCCTTGTTCAAAAAGTTTGCTGAAACACATGACCCTGACAAATCCATTATTCTAATTGAGGGTTCTATCCAAAAAGAAATTCTCTCAAAAGAGGAAATGATATCTAAATTTGGCGAATCTGGTTTCTTGGTATGGCTAGCAGATAAATATAAAATAAATACTTTCTGCCCTGAGCCTAGTCAAGAAGACATACTCACACTAACAAATCAAAACTTTGGTCACCCAGAAGAAATACTACTATGGGTATTTGTAAATATGTTAAATAATAAACCATCCACCAAAGAAGCACATAAAGCAAATATGCTGCAAATAGTAACTGTAGCTAAAATTCTTAATCTTAAGAGAAGGAGCGAAGAACATATAAATACTTTTGGGCTCTCACTAGCCAAGATGACAAATAATAAAATATCCTTTTCAACTGAAGCCGAACTGATCAATATCAATATTGATAAAAAGATATTAAATGACCTCCAAAGTCCATTATTAAAAAAATCTATTTTAAATGATGTAGGTGCGGCCATTAATATTGCTAAAGATTCTCACATACCATCTCATAAAATCAATCTACTAAAAAACTCCTACAATATCTTCTCAGTATTTGGTAAAAATCACACCGCCTGTCAAGAAAAGGCATTAGAAGAATTTATAAAATAAAAGAGCTCCAAACTTTGAAGCTATCAAAAAACCACCTAGTTGCCCAGGTGGCTTATTTTTTTAAAAAAGTTTACTCAGACGCCTCAACAGATATTGTTGGAGACTTCATCGTTAACCTTATCATTTTTCCTACTCTCCGGCTTCCTTAATCAAAGTAATTAAATCACTAATATCAAGTTTTGATCTACACGAGCAACAATCACCATCATAGCCTTCACCTATTATTATAGGCGATATATCTAAGCTATTATCCAAGTGCACTCCTGATGCCCGATCTCGATCTCCACAAGCAACATAAGTTGCTATACACCATTTTTCATTACTATGAATATCTTGATTTATTTTTTCTTTTTCTAAAATAAATTCACGATATTTTGTACCGGTTGTAACCCCGTATGGCGCTGACTTGTGATAACTGTAATACCTATCATCATTAAGACTCATTGACGCAAGATTGTCTTCTGTAGAGGAAAAGTAATCAAATGTAATTTTAATTCCTTTCTTTGTAGCTTTTTCAACAAAATCTACAATTCCCCTGATAAATGTCCCAATATCATTTGATTTCATTGTGAATTCTGTAACATCCACTAAAAAAATCTCGTCAATAAATTGTGCATTATCAAGAATAACCTTGCTTGCTGACTCTATCTTTTCTGGATTATTACTGTTATACATTTCGTAATATTCCTGAAAAAAAATAGGGCTGTTTATAGTTACTATTATTCCAATCTTCTTTTCCATTCTTTTCTTTTCTCCTTGCCTTTCGGCGTTTTTTATTAATGAACTGTATCAACTACACTATATAATTAATAATAAACTATATCATAGATTTATAACTGTGTCAATAGTATTAGATACTTTTATTTAATATAAATATATAATTAGCTAATCTTAGGTAAAATATTATAGTATTTTGATGAAAAAAATATTTGACAAACCAAATAATATAGTATAGTATATATATTATGCTAGATATAATAAATATATTACAAAAGTTTTTAGTTTCAGAGCAGGAATCAAAAATATATATTGCTTGTTTAAAACTAAATAAACCAAGTATATCTCAAATTGCCAAAAAAACAGGATTAAGTAGAACTAATGCTTATTTCCATGTAAAAAAATTAGTAGAAAAAGGCATACTTAAACAAACAATAAAACATAAAAAAATAATCATCTCCCCTCTTAATCCTTCTAAATTAAAAAATTTAATAGAAAATAATGTAAATGATTTTAACAATATATATCCTCAATTAGAATCACTAAATAAAGCAAAGGAAGAATTACCAGAAATAGAAATATTAGAATCAAAAGAAGGTTTTGTTAAAATTTATGAAGAAATTTTATATATGCCTGAAGGTTCCGAATTTAGAATTATTGAAAATAAAAAAAGCTCTAAAGAGTTTAATATACTAACAACAGAGCAGTGGGAAATATTCATGACCAATATTTGGAAGAAAGGGATATTAACAAAAGCATTATTTTCTGAAGAATTAATAATTGATGCTGAAAAAAGTTTTCCTACAAAACTTAAAAATATAGGTGGTAAAAGATTATGGGATATAAAAATATTACCAGAAGAAACGTTTGATACTGCTACACTTATTTTTATTTATAAAAATAGAATTGCTTTTTTAACTCCAGATAATCTATTAACAATTAAAATTATTGATCAAAATATAAACAATATAGTTACTAAATTATTTGATTTGGTTTTTAAATCTATAGATAACGAAGCTTATGATATATTTACATTAAAACTTAAATAATGTATACTGCTTTTAATCCATAATCTAAGGTATATAAATAATAATTAAAATTAAAAATATGGAAAATTTAGAAACACCAATTGATACTTATATAGAAAAAGAAATAAAAAAGAATATTATAGAAAATGATCCTACCACTGAACAAATAGAAATCTCAAAAAGATTTCTACACGAAACATCAGTAGTTACTCATGACATGATAGGTAATTTAGAAAAAATTATAAAAGATACACCTGTCTACGGACCAATTGATTCTAGGAGATTAGGGAAGTCATTAGGACTCAATTTAGTTGATGGTGGATTTATGTGTAATTTTGAATGTACATATTGCGAATATAAACAAGAAGATTTTGAAAAAATACAAGCAGGTGGAAAAAATAAAATTACACTTCGTGATGATGAAGAAATAGTGAGCACCTTAAAAGACTGGCTACAAAACAATCCTGAAGAACCTATAGATTCGATAACTTTCGCTGGTAATACTGAGCCTCTTTTAAATAAAGATTTTCCAGAAATGTTGCAGAAGGTTGTAGAATTAAGAGATGAATATAGACCAGATACAAAAATATCATTATTCACAAATTCATATAAAGCTGGAGAGGTTGATTTAAGTGAAATTGATAATGCATTTTTAAAATTGGACGCTGGAAATCAAAAGACTTTTGAAAAATTAAACAAAGCAAGGGGTGTTACTTTTGACGAAATAGTAAAACAAATATCAAATTCAAACGCTAAACAAATGGACATTGAGACTATGATAGTTGGCGGAGAGGATGGTAATTTAAATGAAGAAAATATTAATGACTATATTAATGTAATACTAAAAATTAATCCAGATAAAGTAGGTTTATACTCTATTCTTTATGCCACACCAGATAAAGGAGATATCAAACCAGCTTCCGATGATGATTTAATAGAAATAGCAAATAAAATTACACTAGCATTTGAAAAGGAAGATAAAAAAATACTAGTAGAGGTATTCAAGAATGGAAATATTATAGGAAAACCAAGAACTTATTAAAGTTTAGTCAATTATCATCGTAGTATATCAAAAAACCATTCCCCTAGGAATGATTTTTTGATGTGTCGAGCTAAGCTCGATGGGGTCCCCTATGGGACACATTCACCTGCCTGCCGGCAGGCAGGGAACTTTTCTGTATAAATAATAATTAATAAAATTATAAAAAATATTTAATATTATCTAAGAGGTCAAAATGATTTACTTTTTCATGCCTATTAATCCTACTTAAAAATAACTTAATACAAGCAATGGATGTAGAAAAATGAGGCATATAAAAACCCCAAAGATCTTTTTTATAATTAGTTAAGTCATCCCTAATTTCCCATAAAGACCCATCCACTAATTTACCAACACATAAATGTGCATTAAAATTTATATGAGCAGAATTACAAGTATCTTTGTAAAAGCTAGCTAAAGCTTTATGATTTTCCTCTTTTTCTTCTAAATTTAATTCTTTTTGTTTAATTTGTTTTGACATAGAATGTATAACTAAGTCTGCCTTCTCAAACATTGTAAGCACATTTACTGCATCAACATGACCTATAGAGAAACAGCCCGCTCCACTACCTAAATCTAAAACTGTATCACCAGCTTTCATATTACTTAAAGCAACTGGGTTACCACAACCCAATCCTAAATTAGCATTATCTAATTCTTCAATATCTTCATTATTATATCCAATACTTGCAGCTATCTTTTTATTCTGACAACTACAAGAGCAATTTCCTTGAGCAATTTTAGAATAACCCTTCTTTACTTCTTCTTTAATATTCAAATTCATATATTTATATTATCAATAATCTTCTTATCTCTTGTTTCCCACCATTCATCTCCATAGCTTATAAATAACTCCTCATCCTTCATAATATCTCTTATAGCCACAAATTCTAAACAATTTGGTAATTTACTATTTGAATAACGATATTCAATATTATAGTCCTTAGCATGATTATACATACTACCATAACCCAAGCAAAATAGATTCTTTCCTTCTTCATGACCAAACTCATAATGTATTAATTCTCCACTAGCATCCTCATCACCAATAATAATATATGGGGCTATTTCAATTACCTCATCTTTCTTTATATTCACCCTAGCAAAAACACCCCTTTCGCCAATGGGTGACTTATCTATATATATTTTATCTGATGGTATTAGCATAAGTGTATATATTTTAGCAAATAAAATCTATTTTAGCTATTTTGCGTAAATACATCAATACGTGTAAAATAATATAGTAAATTTAACATAAATAATTCTAACAACTATATAATGACAAGTTCTAAGAGTGTAAAAATATTTATTAAAAATGAGGATATAGATATGTATCTATTTGTCTATAATGATGAATTTGATGAATGGGACCTTTTTAGTGGAACTATTAAAACGGGGGAAAATCCTTTTACTGCAATAAATCGTGAAGTGGCTGAAAAACTTAATATTAAGATATCCAATATTAAACAAATTAGACCAAGAAAAACAACCGATGAATTAAAGGGACGAATTTTTGAATTTCAAGGCTATTATTTTATTGGCACAACGGATATATATGATCCATCTGAAGTTAAGCTTAGTGAAGGACAGATTACTGAATTTTTTTCATTGGATGAAATGATGAAAAAGAAGGATGTCTATGAACCTGTTGAGGAATTAATAAGTAAAAAATACGTAGAGTAATTTATATGAAAAAACATTTACCAAAAATACTGTTTATAGCAACAACTCTTATTCTGTCCTTAATATATGTTGTCTATATACAAATTAACGGTGGTATTACATATGTTGAAAGTAGAAGCGGACTATCCGAAGTCGCAGAAAGCCTTGGTGGTATTGGTGGTTTTCTATTAGCCCTTATTTATGCTCGAACAATTCTAAAACTTATTGTTGTAAAAAAGGAAGTTTGGCAAAGATTGGAACCCTTTGAACTTGATCTTACAGAAATAAAATCTTGGTTACAGAAAATACTATATTATTTAAATAAAACTCATATCTATGTTGGTACCTTAGCAATTATTGCCATATTCATGCATTGCTATTTAACTGGTAGCTATTTAGATAATCTATTATTAAAAATAGTCCTTATTTTAATTGCTTGGCAGGGAATATTCGGAGCTTTTCTATACTTCAAATTTACACCAGCAATAATCAAAAGAAAAAGTTATTTATTCCACGCCCAATTCATAACCGGTATACTCATATTAATTCTAGCTGCCTTTGGACATCTACTAATAGGAGATTAAATATTCTGCATAAACAAAGAACCATTCAATATTGAATGGTTCTTTTTAATATATACCTAAAGTATTAATTCTTCTGTTTACTACGACTTAATTTAACTTGCTTAGTACTCTTTTTCTTCTCTTCAAGCATAGTCTTTTTAATCGCTAGTCTCTTTGCGGTTTTATGAGAAGTAGATCTCTTGCCCTTCCCAACACCAGTTCTTCTTTTTGCCATAATATAATTTGGTTATGAATATTGACTATATTATACTATTATAGAAATAAAATCAATATATTACAATTTCACCCTTTTTATCCTTAATGCATTTAGTACAACTGACACACTACTAAAGCTCATTGCACCAGCAGCTATCATTGGATTTAATAATCCAATCGCTGCCAAAGGAATTGCTATAATATTGTAAATAAATGCAAAAAATAAATTCTGCTTAATAGTAGTAAAGGTTTTTTTTGACAGCTTCAATGCAGATACAACTTTCATCGGATCACTAGACATTAGCACTATACTCCCCGCTTCAATAGCTACGTCCGTGCCACTGCCAATAGCTATGCCTAAATCTGACTGTGCTAATGCCGGTGCATCATTAATACCATCACCAACAAAAGCAACTATCATGCCACGAGCCTGAATTTTTTTAACAGCTTCAGCTTTCTGCCCTGGTAAAACCTCTGCTACTACATTCTTGATACCAAGTTGCTTAGCGATAGCATTTGCCGTTGCTTGATGGTCTCCTGTTATCATATATACGTCAATACCTCGTTTTTGAAGATTCTTAATAGCCTTTGCTGAATTGTCTCTTAATATATCAGATACTGCCACTAGACCATTTATCTTATTATTAATCACCACGAACATAGGTGTTTTTCCCTCTTCAGCCATTCTAATAAATTGTTCATCTAATATTTTATTAGCCCTTAATTTAAGTTCATCCAATAATTTTCTATTACCCAATTGAATATTAAAGTTATCAACTTTTCCAGTAATACCCATGCCGGCAATAGCCTGCACTTCTTTAGCGTTCAATAACTCTAAATCGTTTGCATTGCCATAACGAATAAATGCTGAAGCTAAAGAATGCTCACTACTTTTTTCTAATGAATATGCCAACTGTATCATTTTTGCTTCATCGTGCTCAGCTTTATCCACCACAAATATATCTGTAATACTTGGCTCACCAATTGTTAATGTGCCAGTTTTATCAAAAACAATACTATTTACCTTATGAGCAATTTCTAAACCTTGAGAATCTTTAATTAATATCCCATTGGCTGCACCTTTCCCGCTACCCACCATAATTGCTGTTGGTGTGGCCAGTCCCAATGCACATGGACAAGCAATCACCAGTACAGCTACAGCATTAATTAATGCCAATTCAAGACTTAGTCCAAAAAAGAAATAAGTGATAAAGAAAGTAATTACTGAAATTACAAGAACACTTGGAACAAATATACCAGACACCTTGTCTGCTAACTTTTGAATGGGGGCTTTACTTGCTTGTGCATTCTCAACTAGCTTTATAATTTGAGACAAAACAGTATCTGCACCAACTTTGATAACTTTTGCCTGAATTGCACCATTATCATTTATCGTTGCACCATAAATAGTATCTCCAATCTTTTTATCCACCGGCATACTTTCACCAGTTAACATAGACTCATCAATGGAAGTGCTTCCTTCTATTATTTTTGCATCTAGAGGAATTTTCTCTCCTGGCTTAATCAATAAAATGTCTCCCACTATTACATTATCAATTTCAACTTCACATTCTTTTCCATTTTTAATAACTCGTGCTTTCTTGGCAACCATTTGTAATAATCTTTGTATGGCTGATGAAGCATTGCCTTTACTTTTTACTTCTAAATATTTTCCCAATAATATTAATGTAATAATTACAGCTGCTGTTTCAAAATATACATGCCCATCGGTAAACATAATATATATACTATAAAAATAAGCAGCTAAAGTCCCAATAGATATTAAAGTGTCCATATTAGAATTAAATCTCTTCAGTTGAAACCACATTCCTCTGTGAAATTGCCAACCCATCTTAAACACAACAATACCCGCCATTATTCCCATAATCCAATTCTGTAATTGGGCACCAAAAATTATAGGTAATTCAATTGTTATAAACATAGATAATAATAATGGAATCGTAAATGCTAATGCCCAAATAAATTTATTAAATGCTCTTTTTGTTTCTAAATCCATCCTCGGCAAGGCAACATCCTTCAATACCTTATAATCACCTGCTTTTTCAATAACACCCTCTAAGGCTGATTGACCAATAATGGATTCATCATATTCAATAAATGCTTTAGTATTAGCGTAATTTACTATTGCCGATTGAACACCAAATTCTTTTTTAATTTGCTTTTCAATATTTAAAGCACAGGACGCACAATGCATACCAGCTATGTTTAAAGTTATCTTTTTTCCCATATATTTAAATTAGCTATTTAGTTTATTCAACAATTATTTTTCCTCTTACCATTCCCATCCAACAACTAAAAGGTATTGTACCAACAGAGTTTGGCGTAAATTCAATTATATTTTCTCCTCTTTGAATTTTCTTCTTTAAATCTAGCGTGGGCACTATGATTTGATTTGTGCAACCAGAAATATTAATACCATTAATTGTCCATTTTACAGGCTGACCACTCTTAACATATAAAGTGCTGGGATTAAAACCTGAATAATCTATATCCATAACTATTTCTTGAATATTAGCTGAAGTTGTTTGCGGTATTGTTGTATTGACATTAGTACGATTGAAATTTATTCCAGCTAAGGTATAGCCTGTCACAAATGTATAAATTGCAAAAATAATTATTATTATGCCTATAACCTTATGCCAAATAATTGATTTCTTATGTTGGAATTTAGTTGCAGCTATTCCTACGCTTATTAAAACTGGTACTGTTCCTAATGCAAACAATAACATTGTTAAGCCACCCGTCCAAAAACTACCTGACGATACAGCAAACAATTGCACGCTCTGAGTAAAACCACATGGCAAAAAGAAAGTAAACCCACCTAAAATAATAGGTGCTAAAGGATGTTCTGATTGTTTTAATTTATTCCAAAAAATTGTTGTCTTTTTTGGTAAATGCAATCCAACCGTACTGAGATTTGGTAATATATTTAATAAACTCAAGCCCATCCAAATTAATATTAAAGCAATAATTATGGTAAACCAACCCATAAAACTGGTAGAGATGCTAAACCAACCACCTATCAAACCTAATATTCCACCCAATAAGAAAAAAGTACTTAATCTACCAAGATGAAATAATATATGTGGTTTTACATTTAATTGATAAGCATTTCCAATTGCTTTGTATTTAGCAGCAAACGAAATAACCACCGCACCAACAACTGCCAAACACGTAGATAATGATGCTACTATACCAATCATAAAAGCTACACCAAAACCAATATCTGAAGAATCCACCTTAATCCAGCTTAAAAGTCCAATCCATTCTAAGTATTTATATATGATGTAAAAAAAACCAACAATGGCAAAAGCACCGATCCATTGACCGATAGAAGCTTTTTTATTTAACTCTTTATCATGAAGGTGCAATGAGGCTTTGTATCCCAAATCATTAATAAGTCCCAACACCTTCTCAAAATCAGGTTCATTTTCAGTTAAATATGTAATTTCAGCTGTCTTTTTCTTCCGACAAACGACTACACTTTGAACTTCCTTTACATTTCTTATCTCATCCGTAATTATAGACTCACAAGATACGCAAGTCATTCCACTTATATATACTATTTTATTTTGATTTCTCATATTTATTTATTCGTCATTTTATTAATACGAATAATTTCCTCTACCATATCTTGAGCTCTTTTCTTATCCGAACCTTTCATGGCCGCACTAAAGCATGAATTGAGATGTCGATTCATAAGATCATTGTTTACAGACTTAAGCATGCCCATAGCAGCTAAAGTTTGTTGCATCACATCAATGCAATATTCTCCCTTTTCAACCATTTCACTTATTTTGCCCAATAATGTTTGTGCTTTTTTCAAATTAATTAAAATTTTCTTTTCAGTTTCCATATATTTTATATTAATAATATACCTATACCATAGGTATAGGTATTATATCATCACAATAAAACTTGTAAAGCCCCCTCTTGGTAAACAATAGAATGCCCACATAATAATGACGTATTTTAAATAGATATTCATTAATTATTATTCAGTATTGACATTATTATTATAATATGCTATAGTCAAGCAGTAAAAAAATATCTTTTAAAAACATAGTCGAATTTTAAATTCTATCAAATTTACACATCTAATAAATAAGAATCAAACAATGGACGGAAAAATTGAAAAATTGACTGACAAAGGATTCGGCTTTATTGCCGTTGAAGGTCAAGAAAAAGGCATTTTCTTTCACAGTAATTCTTTAGTTGGAGTTCAATATGACGAACTTAAAGAAGGTGACGCTGTTACTTTCGAAACTGAAGAGTCTGAGAAAGGCTTAAACGCTATCAATGTTGCTAGAGCTTAATTTAATTTAAATCTAGACAATTAAAAAAACGAGGCTTGATAGTCTCGTTTTTTGTTTAAATTTTTTGCAAGCTTTAATTAATTTAATTACCAAATAATTTGAGAATGATTTCTTCTGGACCAAGATTATAATCGGAAAGCAAACCCATTGATAATAACAATAAGAATATTAAAATTAAACTAACTACTATAATTAATATTTTCATATTTTTCATTAATAATGCTTTAAGTATATCAAAAAACCACCTATATAAATAGATGGTTTTATGGGGTGCCTAATGGGAGTCGAACCCATTCCGCGACTTCCACAGAGTCGTGTGCGAACCGGTACACCATAGGCACCATGTATATAATTAAAATGTTTTTCCGTTGTGTTCTAAATAGTGACAATTCCTACACAACCACATTAAATTACTAATATCATAATTCTTCCTATTTCTATCTATATGATGAATTACTAAAACTTTTTTATTCTTAATGCCGCATCTTTTGCAAACAGGCTTTATACCACTCCCTTTCATTACTCTCTGATACACATACTCACCACCTTTCCAGTTGGGATGCTTCTCTCCAGAGAACTTTTTATTTCTCCACTTCGTTTGGCAAGATTTGCCACAGAAAAATTTACCACTTTTAGATTTTCTAAAATGCTTCGGAGTTCGCCATACTTGAGCCCCACAGCCCTCACACAAAACATATCTTCCATTTTTTTGTCCTTGTGCACTACAAACCTTAGAGCAGTACTTTCCATGCCCTCTCTTTTGATGGCACGGTTTTACATAGAATTCTCTATTACAAATTTTGCATTTTACTTGTGGCATATATAAATCATATATATTATATACACCCCTGTCAAATAAACGGGTTGTGGTATAAACCGATACCACAACCACATAATAAACAATGGTACCCTCGCTAGGAATCGAACCTAGATCCACGGCTTAGAAGGCCGTTGTTCTATCCTTTGAACTACGAGGGCATGATATATAAACTTGAGAAACAAAAATTTATCCAAAGAATAACCGTATTATGCTATCCTTTGCCACGTCATTCGACGTGATACAACCACGTCATTCGACGTGATACAACCACGTCATTCGACGTGATACAACCACGTCATTCGACGTGATACAACCACGTCATTCGACGTGATACAACCACGTCATTCGACGTGATAAAAACTACGAGGGCATAATCATATCTATCCTTTGCCCCGCAAAGCGGGGTCCCGGCCAGCGGGAAACTACGAGGGCATGATATATAAACTTGAGAAACAACAATTTATCCAAAGAATAACCGTATTATGCTATCCTTTGCCCCGCAAAGCGGGTCCACCTCTGGCGGAAACTACCTGCCTGCCGGCAGGCGAGAGCCAATAATTTAAATAGCTTCTTCAGCTTGCCCATTTGCTAACTCGTCAATATATTCTATAATGCTTTCCTCAATCCCTTTTCTCTTTGGAAAGCAACGTCTGGTTTTATTTTTTATACTTTTGATAATAAAATACTCCGTATGGTCTCCATTAATCTCATCTATTTCGATAAATTCTATACCCTTAGCTTCGCCATCGACTACTGCTAACTTTTGTCTTATTTTCTTAACAATAGATTCTTCTTTTTTGGGAGATAGTCGTTCGGGGATCATATTTGTCTCTAAGTGATTTTCATTCATAATAATGATAATTACTAATTAATAACCTGAATAACCGCCTAGGTTAAAACAGTTTAACACAAAACAAACAATAAATCAAGAGCATAGAAATGTTCACATTAGTTCCTAAATTCTCTCTATTTCCCTGTTTTAGAAATCTTATTAAGACTTCTCTCTGTTTGCAAATCCTGATTCTGTTTAAGACTTTGGCCATGTTTTGGCATCACTTCATCCAATTTGTCATCCACTTCTCCAAGTCTCCTCTCCAATTCATCGCCATAGCAGTAATCACACAAACCCTCCATATAAATGGGCTCAGAACCACATGCTTTACATAATTTTTTTAGATCAATGTCTTGATCCATTTCTTTCTTTTAATTATTTATCTTTATTGCGAGCTCGTCCATGAAAAGCTTTGTGAACGTCTCGTAGTTGTTGATTTGTGATGTGAGTATAAATCTGTGTAGTAGTAATACTCGAATGTCCAAGCATAGACTGCACCGAACGAATATCTGCTCCACCTTGTAATAAATCAGTAGCGTAGGAATGACGCAAAGTATGAGGTGTCACCTTCTTCGTAATACCTGCCACCTTAGCATATTTCTCAACCATTCTTTGAACAGATCTTGGTGACAATGGCTTGACGTCCTCTTCCCTCGCTTCACTCGCCCTATCATGTGCAATAAACAAAAACGGTTCCATGTCTCCGCGTAATCTTAAATAATTTCCAATCCAATGCCGAGCGTGATTAGAAAGAAAAACAATTCTTGGCTTATCACCCTTGCCTCGAATTGTGAATTCATCCTTCTTTAAATTAATATTATCCTGCTTCAAATTAATCAACTCTGAAACTCTCATACCAGAACAAAAAAACAATTCCAATATTGCCTTATCACGGGTTTGTATCAATTCATCATTGTCTACTTTCAAAGGAGCTTCCAGTAATCTATCCAAATCATTACCCTCAACAAAGTCTACTATTCGCTCTCCAATCTTGGCAAGCTCCAACTTCTCCGCAGCTAATGTCTTGATATCTTGCTTAGCTAAATATTTGAGAAAGCTGCGCAAAGCAATGATATGATAATTCTGCGTACTTTTCTTCAAAGTATTTTCCCCAACTTTTAATCTATTCAAATATAACCGAAAATCCTTCACCTTCTCAACTGTAATTTCAGACGGCTTGGTAATTTTTGCTTGATCCAAAAAACGATTTAAATAAAAAGCATAGTTCCGCACAGTAAGTGGACTCCGATTTTTCTCTATTTCCAAGTATTCTAGGAAAGAGTTCAATTGTTTACCTATCTCGTTTGTCATGCATTTTAATATCTATCTATATCTATTTTACGACGCTTTTGATTTTTCTGCAATAACAGCCTTAATGTATTGACACAGAACCCTAATGGTGATATATTCAAGTCGTTAATTAATTAACTTAAGCTCGGAAAAACGATAGCTAACATACCGTTTTCTGCGCTTAAGCTGGATGACACTATTATGTTAGACAAAAAAAAGAAAAACCAGATCATTGCTAAGTTTAAGACTCATGCCAATGATACTGGCTCACCAGAGGTTCAAGTCGCTATTTTGACAGCTGAAATTACAGACCTGACAGGCCATTTAAAGAGCCATAAGAAGGACTTCTCTTCACGACGTGGTTTGATTCGCAAGGTTAACCAAAGACGTAAACTTCTTCGCTATCTTGAAAAAACTGACGAAAAAAGCTTTGAAACAATTGTTAAAAAGCTCAAAATCAAAATCACCAGAAGAAAAACTTCAGAAGACGAACCAACAGCAGCAGAACTTAAAAAGATCGAACAAACAACTAAAAAATAAAACAAAATGCAAGTACAACACCCAGAGCAAAGAGTTGGTGTATTTGTCGATATCGGCAATATGTATCACTCCGCAAAGAATTTATTTAGCGCCAAATTAAACTTTGGCAAAGTATTAGAAACAGCAGTTGGTAAGCGCCAACTAGTAAGAGCTATTTGTTATGTAGTAGAATCGCAGACACCCGAAGAAAAAAATTTCTTTGAAGCTTTGAGCAATCAAGGCTATGAAGTCAAAAGTAAAGATTTGCAAATCTTCCCGGGTGGCGCCAAAAAAGGTGACTGGGATGTTGGTATAGCAATAGACGCCATTACCATAGCGAACCATTTAGACGTTGTTGTCTTGGTTACAGGTGATGGTGATTTTATTCCATTGATTAATTTCTTGAAGAATAACAAAGGCTGTCGTGTAGAAGTTATTGCTTTTGAGCAAAGTGCTTCTGCCAAACTTATCGAGGATGCTGATAGTTATGTAAATATCAGTTCCGATCCAAAAAAATACCTAATAAAAAGCGCTGCAATGCGCGCAAGAAGAAAATAATTATTGTTGTTGGTCATTGGACAGATAGACTAAAAAAAAGTTATAGTCTATTGCTTGATGGCCAGCTGCATAGAAAGAAAAAATATGTTTAATGTACAAACTTTTTCTAGTGAGATTGCTGGCCGCACTCTTACTATTGAAACAGGCAAACTAGCAAATCAAGCTGGTGGTTCATGCACCGTACGCTATGGCGATACGGTTGTTTTGGCTACAGCCTGTGCAGCGGCTAAAGCTAAAGAGGGCTTTGACTTCTTTCCTCTTACTGTTGATTATGAAGAGAAATTATACGCAGCAGGTAAAATCAAAGGAAGTCGATGGATCAAGAGAGAAGGACGTCCTTCGGACAATGCTGTTTTGACAGCTCGTCTGATTGACCGTTCTATCAGACCTTTGTTCAATGAGGCAGAGCGTCGTGAAGTACAAGTAGTAACTACTGTCTTATCACTAGACGAAAATAATAATCCAGATGTTTTAGCCTTAATAGCGGCTTCATGTGCCCTTGGTATGTCAGCAATCGCCTGGGGCGGTCCAATTGCTGGTGTCAAAGTTGGCCGTGTTGATGGTGAATTAATATTGAATCCAAGTTTTGAACAAGAAGAGATGGGAGACCTAGAGTTAATGATCATTGGAACGGCTAATGAGATAATCATGCTTGAATCAGGCTCCAAGGAAGTTACTGAAGCTGACACTATGGAAGCTATCAAATTTGGTCAAAAGCATATAGGCGAGACTATCAAATTGATTGAAGAGGTGATTGCTAAGGTTGGTAAAGAAAAAATAGATGCAACGCCAGAAGTTTCTGATGAAGAAAAAATAATCAATGATAAAATCTCTACTAAGGTTTCTGAATTTATCGGTAAGCAAGATCTGACAAAGCTCTTCAGTGCTAATAAATCAGCTATGAGTCAAAACATCGAAACTATGAAAGATAGTCTTAGCGAGCTTCTCAAAGCAGATAATGAAATTAATAAAGACGAAAGAGCAAAAGGCGTTGGTATGTTGAATCAATATATTGATGACGCTGCTCGTGATTATACTCTTGCTGGCAAAAGAATTGATGGTCGGGCTTATGATGAAGTTCGTGCTCTTGACGCTCAAGTCGGTATCTTACCTCGTACTCATGGCACTGGACTATTTACTCGTGGTGAAACACAAGTATTGTCTGTTGTGACCTTAGGTTCTCCGGGAGCAGAGCAATATATGGAAAATATTGAAGACGAAAGTATTACCAAAAAATCCTTTATGCACCATTATAACTTTCCCGGCTATTCTGTTGGTGAAGTAAAAAGAATGATGGGCACAAATAGAAGAGAAATTGGTCATGGCGCATTAGCTGAGAAAGCCCTGTTGCCTATTCTACCTTCTAAGGAAGACTTCCCTTATACCATTCGTGTAGTTTCTGAAGTAATGGCCTCAAACGGCTCTTCTTCACAAGCTTCTATTTGTGGTTCTAGTCTTGCCTTGATGGACGCTGGCGTACCAATCACCAAGCCTGTAGCTGGTATTGCAATGGGTCTTGTTACTAATCCAAAAGACAAAACAGATTATCGTATCCTAACTGATATTCAAGGTTTTGAAGATCATGCTGGTGATATGGACTTAAAGGTTGCTGGTACCACAGAGGGTATCACTGCTATGCAGATGGATATCAAACTAGGCGGTATTGATATGAAAGTTATCGAAGAGGGTCTAGAAGCCGCTAAAAAAGCTAGACTTCATATCCTTGAAGTGATCGCTGAAACCATTAAAGAACCTAGAAAAGAAATGTCACCATTTGCACCACGTATAACCACGCTACATATTGATCCAGATCAAATTCGTGATGTGATCGGACCTGGTGGCAAGATAATCAATGAAATCATTGAGAAAACTGGTGTTGAAATTGATATTGAACAAGACGGTACAGTAATGATTACAGCTAAGGATGCCGAGGGTGGCGATGAGGCCATTCAAATCGTCAAAGATTTGACTAAGAAGATTCAGGTTGGTGAAGAGTATGAAGGCAAAGTCATGCAGATCATTTCTAATGATCGTGGTGATGTTGGTGCTATCGTACAATTAACTCCTCATCGTGACGGCATGGTTCATATTTCAAATATCTCCAATGAACATGTCACCAAGATTGAAGACTTTGTAAAAGTTGGTGAAATGCTGAAAGTAAAAGTTGTTGAAGTAGATGAAGCAAAGAACAGAATTGGACTGTCTCACAAAGAATACACACCTGAAGCCAAACAAAGTGATAATAGAAACCAAAGTGACAATAATAGACCTCGTAAACCGTTTAATGATAAACATAAGCGATTCTAAAATTACTATATAGTTAGTAGCCCGGCCGCTTTTAAAGCAGAAGCTAGAAGTCCAGCCTCTATATAGAGGCTGGACTTCTTGTTTGACCAGCAACTTCCTAACTATTCCACTATCTGCTAAACTATAGTCATGCTAAAAATTCTAAAATCCAACACCTTTCTAATTAGCCTACTAATTATAGTAGTGGTCATTTTTATTTGGTTGATTAATTTCAATTATTTTGGCCAGGTTGGAGATTTGGACAAACTGTTACCAAACAATACATTGGTTAGTGCAAACCTAGATCTTAGTGAACTAAATGCCACCATTAATCAAAAAAATAAACTAAACAAAAGTGAATTTGTCACAAATTTGTTATTAGAGAAAAGGAAAGATAGCACAGAATGGCTTAAGAGCTATAATCTCCAATGGGAGGATTTAAAAAAACACATCAGACCTCAGGCAAGTCTTTATTTCACATCAGGAGAAACATCAAACTGGGGACTTCTAGCTCAAGCCAATAATAAACAGATTCAAAAGATATTGAACCAAACAGGCCTACTAACAACTCACGAATATTATAATAGCTACAATATCTATAAAATCACCTCGCTTGAACAAGCACCTATCTATTTTACCTTTATTAATAACAAAATTATCTCTATTTGCTCAGATACCAAACTATGTCAAACGACAATAGACAATTATAGAGACAATAAATCTACTGGCTGGCAAAAAGTTTTCTCAACGATAACACTTAAATCACTGATTACTATCAAAATAAATCCTGAAATAAAAAACTATTTACACACCAATCCCCTCTTACCGGAGATTTATCAAGTAATTGAGCCATTAATACATGATGGACCTCAAGAACTGCTGGTTGAAATCAATCAACAAGGAAATAAGATAGTATGGCAAATAATAAACCGCAATCCATCTAATAAAATTCTAACCTATAGTGGTGTGAACATTAAACCCATTTTGGACTATATTCATCTAAAGTCAATCTCAACGCTCGCCGTCGATAATATCAGTAAAATGGAGAGTATAAATAACTCACCCCTATATCAATCCTTTGCTAAATCCCTGGCTAATCGCTATAACACCGCACTGGTGACCATAATTGACGAGTTAGACGGCATGATTGCACTTTCCTTCCAATTGGACGATAATTGGCTACTATTGGCATCAGCTCACCAAGAACAGACCATATCTGATATTGCTATTGCCAGCCTTGCCAAACTACAGCCACAAACCATAAACAAGACTTTACCAGACAATACCCGCTACACAGAGCTGGTTGCAAATCCAGACATTGTAGAAAAAGAGGAAATAAACACAAAAAATGGTAAAATAATAACCTTGCAAACGTCGAATGGTGAATTTAGTTTCCACTATTATTTAGAGGGTGGATTCATTATTCTCAGTAATGATATCAATACTCTACAAGAAAATAGATCTCTAAATTCAACTTATCAATATACATGCAATAATGAAAAAAATATTCAAAGTATTCTCTATTTAGACATCGCTGATTGGACCAAAGATCAGAAGGACAATGAGCTCAATTTAAACTTTAATGAAATTAGTAAATTTAAGGCCTATAGTCAGGGTAGTGACGAAAATATAGTAATTACGGGATGTTTAGAGCTAAAATAGGCTGTGGATAAAGTGTGAAAGCTTGAGCAAAACTTTTGTTCAACTTTTTTATGAAATATAATTTTAAATTTTTATTTCATCTAATATTAGCCCCAAAAGATTATTGACTTTTCTATAAATTAGTGCTATACTCTATATAGAGTCAAATTGTACATTAAGTTGAGAGATTATCCTAAGTCTTTGGAATAATTTCTTAAATATCTACTATTTTTAAATGTGAATGACTTGGCCATTTGCAAAAAATACAAAAATAAAAATGTATAAAACAAAAAACAAAAATAGGAACATCCTCGTATCAAACGGAGATTTCCGCTAAGATGGTAGATATTATGGATCTTTTATTAGATCCACAAATAAGGTGAGTCAAAGGACCTTAGTTTTTCTTTATGAATCTATGTCTCTAATTATCCCTCCAAAGGACGATATAGAAACGATTCATTAGGAAATTGTCCGGGCTTGAGGGCCAATAAATTATATTTTAGGGTCGACTTAAGCCCGGTTTTTTTATTGCTTAAAAATGGTTGACAAAGCTACCTTTCTAGCTTATTATTCATCTATATTAATTCACCCTAAGAGAAAATAAATAGAAAAATATGTTAAAAAAAGACTTTCTTAAGGCTAGAAAAGAAGATTTAGAAAAAAAAGAAATTGAATTAAAAGAGCAATTAGCGACAATTGTCAGTAAAGATAGACAAAGTACTGAATATGACGCAAATTTCCCTGATTTTGGTGACAAAGAGGATGACAATGCCGCAGAAGTAGCTGTCTATCAAGGTAATATCTCCATGGAAGAAGATATCAAGTTCTCTTTAGAAAGAGTTGCTAAAGCACTAAAGCTGCTAAAAAAAGGCAAATATGGTATCTGTGAAAAATGTGAAGCTCTGATCGATGAACAAAGACTAATTGTTTTCCCACAAGCCACAGCCTGCATGAACTGTAAACGTAGAAAGCTTTAAATGAATAAAAGATACTCTTTCCTACTAATCCTTCTATTTGTATTCCTAATTGAAAGAATTACTAAGTTTCTAGCCCTAGAGTACACTCTCAGGGGCTTTTTTTGTTGCCAAAATTGGCTTGGCATCGAATTAGTCTATAATCCGGGCATTGCATTCGGATTACCAGTTCCAACACAAATTAGCCTTATTATTAGCGGTTTAATCATAATTCTACTAATAATGGCCGTTATTAAGAATTTCCAGCAAAAACAGCATCTTATACTACCATTGGGATTAATAATTATTGGGGCATTAAGTAATATTATTGACCGTCTTCGATATGGCCAAATCATTGATTTTCTTCATATTGGACCCTGGCCTATCTTTAATCTAGCTGATGGCTTAATTGTATTTGGTGCCCTACTCTTGATCTGGCAACAAGCTAGGCGTAAATCATAATCAGTCTCCATAATACGCCTAATGTATATAGGCGTTTTATTATACAAAATATGCTTGACTACAAGCCTCAAAAGGTGTAAATTAATAAACTACACTTTAAAGCCCGTGACACTGTTTATCAAGATAATGTGAGTAAAAATTATAATGAGAAGTCAAAAACAACAAATTAGCGATCGCCTAAAATATGCAAACCGCATCCTCCTGATCAGCAAAGCTGCCTATCATGGAGATGATATTTCATCTTTATTGGCATGGTATGAATTCCTGAACAAATCGAATAAGAATTGTGATATTATTATTGACAATTTTTCTATTCAATCAGAATACAAATTCTTGCCTGGTTGGGAAAGAATAAAAAAACAAATTAGTAAACTAAAAAAATTTACCATCAGTATTGATATATCCCAAACCAAGCTTGATGATTTTAACTATAATGTCACTGAAAATGAATTACTATTACACCTAGTCCCTCAAAAGGGTTTTCTAGAGTCAAAAGATGTGAGAATCAAAGACATTGATTTTAAGTATGATTTGATAGTTTGTTTAGGGGTTCAGGATTATGACTCTCTGGGCAGTGTCTTTGATGATCATGCCGACTTTTTTTTACAAACACCAACAATCAATATCGACAGTCATCATCTCAATGAACACTTTGGCGAAATCAATGAAGTGGATATCACCAAAACCTCCGTTTGTGAAATCAGTTATGATATATTTAATTTCATCAACCCAGACCTGATTGATAATAATATTGCCACTTGTTTACTAACTGGCATTATCAAAGCAACAAAGAGTTTCAAAACAAATAATGTCAATCCGAACACATTACGCTTGGCCAGCAATCTAATAAAACTTGGGGGCAACCGCAAAGAAATAGTCGACCGCCTATTCAATACCAAGTCAGTGCCAATGCTAAAACTGTGGGGTACAATACTAACAAGATTACAAATAGAAAATAAACAAAAAATTGTTTGGTCGCACATCAATCATGAGGATATTATCCACTCAGGTGCAGAAGAGAGTGATATAGTCGGATCAATTGATGAACTGATTATGACCTCACCTCATGCTGAAATAGTTGTTATTTTCTATACTCCAAAACAAGGACAGACAAAAGTCTATCTATATTCAACCCGTAATTTCGATTCCTTACAACTAATTAGCAAATATCAACCCCAAGGCAATAAAGATCTTGCCCACTGTGAAATAGACATGGCCATTGAAGAAACAATAGATATGCTGATAAAACACATCAAAGGTAAAATAGATTTCTTATTACCTTAACAAAAACCGCTAAATAAGATAAAATATAACTTGTTAACATAAATTTTGCGAACCCCGCAGGGGTGAGCTCAATTCCACGCAGTGGAATTGAAGAGGAGAAGGCGATGCGAGCCGAGTGGAGTGGCTATGACTAGTTCATAGACACGAAACGACGAGCATCGACTGCGACGAGGGTGTATAGCTCAGGTGGTTAGAGCGCGGCTCTTATAAAGCCGAGGTCGATGGTTCAAGTCCATCTACACCTACCAAATTCATTTAGAGTGACTATATTGTTGACATGAAATTTGCGAGCCCCGCAGGGGTAAGCTTGATTCCGCTTGAGCGGAATCAAAGAGGCGGAAACTTGGCGAATTAAGCGATACGACTATGGGTTAGCCATAGACGAAAAGCGGTGAGCCAAGGTGACGACGAGGGTTCGTAGCTCAGGTGGTTAGAGCGCTACATTGACATTGTAGAGGTCAGAGGTTCAAGCCCTCTCGAACCCACCATTCGACTCCGCTCATGGCGGAGCCATTTAAAAACTTTCTTCGTTTGAAGATTGTTTTTTGTTTGAATTAATTGACAAATATTATATAATACGTTAACTTTAGATAAACGAGACCCTCGGTAGACGTAGTCATGAATAATGGAGATATATCTAAAAAGTTTTTGTAATGTTCTGCATAAATTATCATACTTCCAATAGAACACTTCATATTAACTTTTGTTGATGTGTGATTGCGAAAGAGACTGAGGGTCTCTTTTTTTATTGGTAGACTGATTGACACCGTTCCCTGTATATGATAAGCATAGATCAGAGACAATGTAAATTAATAAATGGAGGGCTCAAAATGAACTACAAATTACAAACAATAATCAGTCTTATCGCCTTGATCCTTGGTCAGGTCGTATTGCTCAGTGCGGTTTTTTTTAGCAAAGATGAAGATCCTGGACTTATTGTTATTACTGGTTTTGTGATTTTTATTATTGGTTGTTTGTTTGCAGCCTTTCGTTCAAAACCAAAATTACAAAAAAATAATATCAAATAAATAACCCCTGCCATTGAGCATTGCTCGACGACAGGGGTTTTAATTTATTCTTGCGGATAAGGTTGTGAACCTTTTTTCTTTGCTTCAACAACTGTTATCTCCTCATCTGGATCTACAAAATTTTGACAAACACCCGGCCATTCTTGATGGATAAAACCAAGTCTTTTCTCTCGACTCTCAAAATTTTTTGCAAAAAAATGATCATGAGCATTAATATGTGCTATCTGAGAATTTCCGCATACCTTACACTCCTTATTATTTGGCATTTACTTCTCCTTATATTTTGAATTCCTGATTAATTTTACTTTAACACACTGCCGTGTACTGTCAAATCAATAACAAAGCTAATAATCCAGTAACTGCCAATTCTAATAGTGGCGTCACACCAACTCCAAGTATTAATGGCATCTTATCTGTATATTGCCAACGCTGATGTTTTAATGAATATTTTTCATCAAAAAAAGAAAATACTAGACACAGAATTATAAATAATGTTAGGTGACCATAATTAGCAAAAATGTCTATATTCTCAAACATTAAATAGCTGAAATAAAAAAATAAAGTTATAAAAAATCCATCTTTAAGCGATGCAGAAATGATCAATTCAAAATACTTGGTTTTAGGCGCATCCTGACATGTCTGATATAAACAACTGTGCAAAAACTCCCAAATAAGGTTTAAGACCAAAGCTACAATAAATAGTTGACATAACTGTATAAACATATAAGATATAATAACCGATTAAACAATTTACTACAACTCCTGTATAATACAAATAATGGGAAATAAAGCAGTACAATTCACCTTTGAAGGAGATACAGACAAAAAACGTCTGGATCATTTTTTGCATGAGCAAATGTCAGAACTCTCCCGCTCTGCTATTCAAAAAAATATTAAAGCGGGCAATGTGTTAATCAACAACGAACAAGCGCTACGGCCGCACCATTGGCTAAAATTGAATGACAAGATTGACTGGCATGAAATCAAACCAAAAAAACAAAAGATTAATAAAACCATTCTAGAACAAATCGAAATTATTGATCAAACTGAAGACTATGTTATTATCAGCAAACCTGCTGGCTTATTAGCCCATCCGACCAATGACAGACCAGAAGATATTTCTTTGATCACTTGGTTGGTAGACAAATTTCCTGAAGCTGAACATGTGGGTGAGGACCCCTTGAGACCTGCTCTTGTCCACCGTTTAGACAAAGATGTTTCGGGATTGATGGTTATTCCTTTAACCCAAGATTATTTTGAAAAATTAAAATTACAATTCAAACTACGAAAAGTAAAGAAAAACTATCTAGGATTGATACATGGTAATCTCGAAAAAGTCGAAGGTATTATAATTTTACCGATCAGCCGATCCAAAACCAGCGGACGATTTGCAGCCCACTCCAAAGGACAGGGCGGAAAAGAGGCTATTACAAAATATGAAGTTGCTGAAAAATTTACAAATTTTACTCTAGTAAAAATAATTATTGAAACGGGGCGAACAAATCAAATCCGAATTCATTTCAATGCCCTGGGACACAGCCTTGTTGGTGACACTCTATACCACACAAAAGATATTGCCAAACCAGTAAACCTTGGCCGTCCATTTCTTCATGCTGCAGAGCTTTCATTTGAATACAAAGGAGAAAAGAAATCTTATGAGCTCCCCCTACCTGATAAGCTTAACAATTTTCTAACAAGCATAAAATGAAACAGGGAAAGTTAGTAGTTATTAGTGGCCCCTCTGCCGTAGGAAAGTCTACCATTACTGCTGAGGTTCAAAAAGAATTACCAAATGTCAAAAGAATTATAACTTACACTAGTCGCAAACCGCGACCCGCTGAAGAAAATGGTGTTGACTACACTTTTCTGACGCCCGAGGAATTTAAAAGCAAAATCAATGATAATTTTTTTGTTGAATGGGCCACGGTTTATGAAACATATTATGGCTCAAGTCTAAATGATATCAATACAGCCCTAAATAATGGGCACAATATTGTCATGGTAGTCGATATCCAGGGTTTGGAAACTATCAAAAACAAATTATCTCAAGCAATCACAATATTTATCATGCCAGAATCAATCGAACAGCTTGAAAATAGACTTTTGGCAAGACCAAAAGCCGATCCAGAAGATATTAAAATCAGACTCAGTAAAACCAAAAATGAAATAGAAAAAGCACAATTAGTCAGTGATTTTTTCGTTATAAATCGTGAGAATCAGCAAAAAAATACAATATCTGAAATACTAGCAATTATCAATAATCAGGCTTGACAATAAGGCTGATTTTCGATAGAATATTGAAGTCACTAAAAACTAATTAATTCACTATGACAGATGAAAAACAAGTAAATACTGCCGCAAATACTGACGCTAAGGCAGATAATATTGAGCCCAAAGAAGTAAAAGAGATTGTCGAAGAAAAAACTCAAACTGAAGAGCCAAAAGAGGAAGTTAAGGAAACAAAGTTTGATCCAACTTCTCTAAACTTAAGATCAGGCCTTACTGTTAAAGTCCACCAAACTATTCGTGAAACAAATGCTAAAGGAGAAACCAAAGAAAGAACTCAAATCTTTGAAGGTAGAATCATCGCTATTAAACATGGACAAGAAGCAGGTGCAACCATCACAGTAAGAAAAATATCAAAAGGCTTTGGTGTTGAAAAAATATTTCCCCTATTTTCACCAAATGTCACCAACATTGAAATAGTAAAAGAGGCTAAAATACGTAGAGCAAAACTATATTTCTTGAGAAAATATAAGAAGCGCTTGAAAGAAACCTTGTTCAAAAAGTAGCCCAGGTGGTGGAATTGGTATACACACTAGGTTGAGGGCCTAGGCTATTTATTAGCGTGCGGGTTCAAGTCCCGCCCTGGGCACCAGTTTTCACCAAGTTTTTTTAAATATAAAATTGTGAATCCCGCTTTGCGGGATGAGCTCAATTCCGCTTTACGGAATTGAAAAGGAGTAGGCTTGGCGAGTTAAGCGATATGACTATGACTTGTTCATAGACATAAAGCAGCGAGGCATGACAACGACGCGGGCCCGTAGCTCAGTTGGCTAGAGCACCTGCTTTGCAAGCAGGGGGTCGCTGGTTCGAATCCAGTCGGGTCCACCACACATTTTAAAACAAAACATATGACAATTATTATCGGGCTAATATTATTAGCTGTAGGCGTACTGATCATTTGGAAAACAGAGCCTATCTTCAGATTCTTTGGTAAAGTTTCATTTGCTGATCAATACTTTGGCACTGAGGGCGGTAGTAGATTATTCTATAAATTAATAGGTCTGATGGTTATTTTCTTTGGTTTATTAATGGTTACTGGACAATCTGATGGTTTTTTAGAAGGAACTATTGGTAAAGTATTTAATCGATTCTAATATAGAATCTTATACAACAACAAAATAAAATACCATACCCTCGAACCCCTGTGGGGTGAGTCCAATTCTGCGCTAGTAGAATTGAAGAGGAGTAAGCGATGTGATCTGAATTACGAAACGACGCACATCGATTACGATGAGGGCGCTTAGCTCAGCTGGTTAGAGCGCCTCGTTTACACCGAGGAGGTCGGGGGTTCGACTCCCTCAGCGCCCACCATCATTAAAAGAACTTTGAAGTTCTTTTTTTGTTTTATTAATAAGATAAACAACAACAAATAAGCAAACCTTGACAATAGAGCACAACCCTGCTAATATTGACAATCAGTTCTAAAAAAGCCCTTTTAAATCAAACACATTATAGGAGAATAAAATGTACAAAAAATGGTTAGAAATATGCGCAATACCTGACAAGCACTTCATGACAGCAATTGCATTATTGGATCTTACCAGCGATTTTGGTGAAATAGTAGTAGCGAGCCTTCCTCAATTCTTTACAGAAAAAAAGCAGGCTGGACCCATTCCACTATCTATTATAATCAAGAATGCATTCAGCTCACCTCTTGCAATAGGACGCGAATATGGTCCACCAGAATGGCACCTAGAGGAATATGGCGCAATACCAGATGACTGGCCAATCATCTATTTTGGCGATGAAGAATCCTGTTCAGAGAATGATTCCCTACAACTAATTCCAAAACATCTAATGTCACTCCAAGAAACTACTGATATTGGTAAGATAGTTGAATGGGATGGTAAGAAAATTATCCTCGTTGATGGTTGTGTAGACCTCGGCGAATGGACATTTGTCCCAGCCGAATTAATCTGCGTAGACCTATAATCTATAAATCAGAACTCCTCGAACTAAATCGGGGAGTTTTCTTTTTCTTTTGTTTGAATTGAAGTATAATTAATTTGTAATAACTAATAATATAACTATGCCTACACCAGACAGCCTTCAAATTGAAATAAACAAAATTAATGAGCGTAACCAAAAGGTAGAAATGGACAAAGCTTGGGAAACCAGTCTTGTTCGTAAATTAATTATTGTTATTCTCACCTATATTGTCATTGTAATTTTCTTTTACATGGCAAGCTTGCCAAAACCATTCATTAATTCAATTGTGCCAGCTGTTGCATTTGTTTTATCAACGGCAACAATTCCTTTCTTTAAAAAAAGTTGGATCAAACTAAAAAAAAATAGAAAAAAATAAACATTTATTGTTTGTTAAGTCAAAAAGTTGTATAATATAGATATAATTTATTTTATACTAAACCAAAACGAAAGGAGGTGATAATATGCCACCAAGAAAGAAAAAAGTAGCTAAGAAAAAAGCTGCTCCAAAGAAAAAGAAAAAAGTAGCTAAGAAGAAAAAAGCTGCTCCAAAGAAAAAGAAAAAAGTAGCTAAAAAGAGAAAACCAGCTAAAAGAAAGAAAAAATAAAATCATTTTTTTCCGTAAAATAGCGTATTTCTCTAACTTAAGTCAGAGAGAGACTAAAAATTCCGTCATCACGGAATTTTTAGTTTGCATATTTTATATGATACTAAATAAGCTTTTGCTGCTGATTTATTCTCTCTTGTTCTGAAAATATCTTTACTACTCCATACTGCCCATCAAAGCCTGGGTGCAAATCAATTTTTCCATTTCTCATCCGCATCAATGCCTTGACAATAAAAGGATCAGCTATATTCTTTAACTCTTTTTCTGAAAGATTTAATAAAATATTAAATTCATTTTTTCCTTGCTTAATCATATCTTCATAAATAGTTTGAACTTTTTTTGAATGCTTACCGACATTTACAGCTTCAGAAATAATTTCTTGCAAAGGAACTATACTTACAAAATTACTAAGACTGTGGATATCTTTCTTCTTTTTATCACCTAGCTCTACAACTCGATAGGCAACACCCAATGTTAATTGTTTACCACACTTAGGACATGTTCCGTTTTTCCTTTTTGTTTCTTCTGGAGACAAACATACTCCACACTTACGATGCCCATCAAAATGATAGATCCCCTCCTCTGGATAGAACTCAATTGTCTTTATTAATTTACCTGACTTCTTATTTTGCACCGCTTCTTTGATTTCACTATATGACATCTCTACAACTTCCATGATATTTGCTTCACGTCCAAGGTTTGGCAAACTATGCGCATCAGAATTGGAAATTAAATTCAAATGATCAAGCTCTGACCATTGCCAATTCATTGGTGGATCAGATGACAGACCTGTCTCGACAGCCTTGATCTCTGAAGTTAGCTCTTCAAAACATTCTTCCATACTATCATAGCCTGATTTTGAACCAAAAATAGCAAACCAGGGAGTCCATATATGTGCTGGCACTACAAAACCTTCTGGATCGACACACATCACAATTTTTAAGATATCCTTAGCACTCATTCCAAGAATTGGACGACCATCTGACTTCAACTTGCCACCTCTACTGGCAAGTTCTTTATTAAATTCTACTACCTTTTCCATGCTAGATAAAAATACACAGATATGAAGTCGTCTTATCTGGTCATTGTGACGATAAATACAGGATACTTCTGTGCCCATGATAAAATGCACACCTGTATTGCTTCCCTTAACCGTATAAAGGCCCTTACCCTGATCAACCAATATTTCTTGCATCTCCTTAAATCTACCAGGGTGAGTAAAGTCCGCCACTGATATCACATCAATACCTTTTTTCTTGGCCCAGATATCAATATTTTTAATTGTTAGCTGAGGTGAACACGCCCGAGCATAACCTGAATGGATATGTAAATCTGTAATTATCTGCATCGTTATTTTAATTTTTTATCTTTAACAAATCTTAAGGCCAACTCTTCCCTGGTAAGTCCCTTATATTCTGCACCAATGCCATGGTTGCCATTCACAATAGTGAGTAGTTGTACTGATACATCATTTCGACAATCACCATAACTATAGATAACAAACTCTTTCTTAGATTTATCTACTTGCGGCACTGACTGACAACCATTACTCTCTGCCCAAAAAGCAATCGAATTCTCTGCCGACATAAACTCAATTCCAAATGGACCCTTGCCACCATAATATGGAACTGTCTGGTCTTTCTGACCATGTATTTGTAAAATTGATTGTGAATATTGATGATCAACGGCCAGACCATTCTCAACTGATGCTGACATAGCAACGATAGCCGCAAACGTATTGGGCATCTCAACTCCTAAACGATGGACTAGTCCACCGCCATTAGAATTGCCCAATGCATATATTCTATCCTCATCTACACTATAATTAGCTATTAAATAATCTATTATTTCAGAGATAAACTTTACATCGTTAGCAACATCATCCACCGTATTAACTATAACTGAATTCCAACGACCATTCAGACCTTGTGGGAAAACTCCAATAAAATTATCCCGGTCTACTAAATCAGCATAGAAGCTTGCCTGTCTTTGATAGGTCCCACCACTACCATGAAAAGATAAAACCAATGGAAGCTTATTGTCTATATTATAACTAGCTGGTAAATCAACAAAGAACTCACGCTCAATACCTTCACTAGTAATGGTTATTAAGCCCTCTTTAGTTGTTTTGTTTGGTTGTCGAATATCCGTATTTGTCTTAATGTAGCTTGCAATATTATCTATCAATCCTTTCTCCTGATTTTCTATGTCATTATTATTAACTGGAAAAAAAGCCACAATAATCAAAATTGATACTACTAACAAAGCAATAAGAATAAATATTTTATAACAATTTTTCATATATTTAGTGAATTATTATAGTAACATATTACCACTAAATTTATAATTAAACAAAAAACTGCTCCTTACGGAACAGTTTCTTGATAAAACCGGCAATGGCCTACTTTCCCACACCACAGAGGCAAGTATCATCGGCGCTGAAGGGCTTAACTGCTGAGTTCGAAATGGGATCAGGTGTTTCCCCTTCGCTAGAATCACCGGAAGCAAAACAACAAAAATTTATTATCTCACATCCATTGACTCTAATTGCCAATAGTTTTATTTACGCGATCGGAAAAACAATATAGCTAATACCAATAATTATCAATAAAAAGATAAAAATCATTACAAGCTTTACACTTCCTTTCGATGGTAACATAACGTAATATTAATGTTTATGAACTTAGCAGAATATTTAGTAATTACTTGATCTATTAGTACTCCTCGGCTTAATGCATTGCTGCACTTACACCTAGAGCCTATCAAGGTCGTAGTCTCCGACCGATCTTAAACGAATTCTAATCTTAGAGTCGGCTTCGCGCTTAGATGCTTTCAGCGCTTATCACAACCGAACGTAGCTACCCAGCGATGCCCCTGATAGGACAACTGGTACACTAGAGGTTCGTCCTTCCCGGTCCTCTCGTACTAGGGAAGAGTCTCTTCAAAATTCAACGCCCATAGTGGATAGGAGACCGAACTGTCTCACGACGTTCTGAACCCAGCTCGCGTACCGCTTTAATTGGCGAACAGCCAAACCCTTGGGAGCTTCTTCACCCCCAGGATGCGATGAGCCGACATCGAGGTGCCAAACAACGCCGTCGCTGTGGACGCTTGGGCGTTATCAGCCTGTTATCCCCGGAGTAACTTTTATCCGTTGAGCTTCCGCCGTCCTATATCGTACGGTCGGATCACTAGCTTCTGCTTTCGCAACTGCTCGGGTTGTCGCCCTTGCAGTAAAGCTGACTTATGCGCTTGCACTATCGCTCCCGTTTCCATCGGGAACTAGTCAACCTTTGTAAACGCCTCCGTTACATTTTGGGAGGCAACCGCCCCAGTTAAACTACCCACCAGATACTGTTCATCCGCCTGATTCAAGGCAAGATGTTAGGTTTAAAATAATACGGAGGTGGTATCTCACTGGCGACTCCATCTAGACTGACGTCTAGACTTCAAAGTCTCCCACCTATACTGAATAAGTACAACCCTAAACCAATACCAAGTTATAGTAAAGCTTCACGGGGTCTTTTCGTCCGGCTATGGGTAACGAGCATCTTTACTCGTCATGCAATTTCGCCGAGTCCTTCGTTGAGACAGTTTTCAAGTCGTTATGCCATTCGTGCAGGCCGGAACTTACCCGGCAAGGAATTTCGCTACCTTAGGACGGTTATAGTTACCGCCGGCGTTCATCCGCGCTTCGGTTCAAGGCTTGCACCTCTCCCCTTAACGTTCGGACACTGGCCAGGCATCAGCCCCTATACATCACCTTACGGTTTAGCAGAGACCTATGTTTTTGATAAACAGTCGCTTGAAATCTTTCGCTGCGGCCCTTGCAAAACAAGGGCGGTGCTTATCCCGAAGTTACGCACGCTGTTTTGCCGAGTTCCTTAACGAAGGTTAGCTCGTACACCTTAGGCTTCTCGCCTTATCCACCTGTGTTGGTTTGGGGTACGATTACCATTAATGTTAACTCTTAGAGGTTTTTCTAGTCCGGTACTTTCCCTAAATTGATTTTGGCCGAAGCCGCAATCTCTTAACAATCTTGACACTTAATGATTCCCGGATTTACCTAAGAATCGCATCGCTGATCGCCAACGTCTAAACCATGATGACGCTTAAAGTCTGTCCCGGCGTCTCCCCATCGATAATTAATGGTAGGGCAGGAATATTAACCTGCTCATCCATCGCCTACGCCTTTCAGCCTCGGCTTAGGATCGCCTAACCCTGGGTCGATTTACGTTGCCCAGGAAACCTTGGATTTTCGGTGTTTGAGGTTTTCACTCAAATTTTTGCTACTTATGCCAACATTCTCTCTTCCTTGCTCTCCACAGCTCCTTACGGTACTGCTTCAGTGACCAAGAAATGCTCTCCTACCACCTTAAGTTAAAAACTTAAGATTCCTATCTTCGGTAATTAGTTTAGCCCCGTTAAATTTTCGGCACAAAAACTCTTGACTAGTGAGCTGTTACGCTATCTTTAAAGGATGGCTGCTTCTAAGCCAACCTCCTAGTTGTCGGAGAATTAATACCACCTTTCACACTTAACTAATATTTAGGGACCTTAGATGAGGATCTGGGCTGTTTCCCTTTTGACACGTGAAGCTTAGCCCCCACGGTCTGACTCCCCTTATAAAGAGTACCTGGTATTCGGAGTTTGATTGAAATGAATAAGCTTTCGCACTTCATCTCATCCAGTGCTCTACCCCCAGGCTCCATAAGGAGGCTAGTCCTAAAACTATTTCGGAGAGAACCAGCTATTGCCGAGCTCGATTGGCATTTCACCGCTAGCCACAGCTCATCCCCTGATGTTGCACGATCAGTGGGTTCGGTCCTCCACCAGTTTTTACACTGGCTTCAACCTGGCCATGGTTAGGTCGCCCGGCTTCGGGTCTTGTATCTGCTGCTGGTTAAAATTTAAGCTAGCTCTTAATAAATCAAGAGTTAACTTAAAAGTTAACATCGGCCTGTTAAGCCTCGCTTTCACTTTACCTTCCTCTCGTAAGAGTTAAATTAAGCAACTAAACACAAACTCGTTGGCTCATTCTTCAATAGGCACGCCATTGAGCGTTCTTAATCGAAATTAAGTATAGCTCTTTGACTCTTTGTAAACACACGGTTTCAAATACTATTTCATCCCCCTCACCGGGGTGCTTTTCACCTTTCCCTCGCGGTACTTGTTCACTATCGATCACCAAAGATATTTAGTTTTAGCGCATAGTCGCGCCAGGTTCCTCCAGGATTTCACGGGTCCTGAAGTACTCAAGAAAATTACTACAGAGCGATAACTCCTTTCACTTACAGGGCTATCACCTTCTATGGCTGGTCTTTCCAGACCATTCAATTAGGAAAGTTAAACTGTGTAAACTCTGTTTCGGATCACTCAAGCTCCAAACGTAATCTCTTACAACCCCCTATACAGCGTTAGTCTTGAGGACATTGCTCCACCATGTTGCATTACCCGAAAGTAATACAACGGCGATGGTTTATCTTATATAAAGTTTGAACTCCTCCCTTTTCGCTCGCCGCTACTAAGGGAATAGAAAGTATCAAAGTCAGTAACTGATCAAAGATCAGCTAATAACTTTAACACCGTTATTTCTTTCTTTTCCTCTAGGTACTAAGATGTTTCAATTCCCTAGGTCTTCTTCACATACCTATGTATTCAGTATGCAATGATTTAGTCTTCAACTAAACCGGGTTACCCCATTCGGAAATCTCCGGGTTATAGGTTGCTTGCCACCTAACCGAAGCTTATCGCAGGCTGCTACGTCCTTCATCGTTCTTTGATGTCTAGGCATCCACCGTGTGCCCTTACTGTAACCACCAAATATTTTGGCTAGGTTACTAAAAGTAGCACATTTATTTTTATTACAAATGCTCGTTATGTTACCTATGCAATTATTAATGATCAATTTAGGAACAAAAAACCGCTTGTTACCAAGCGGAGTTACGTGTAGGAAAAATCCTCAACTTAACTGCCTGGTCGGTTTCGAATTAAATGAAATTTCTTCATATTGTTCTTTTTGTTCTAAATCCTCTATTTGTCACTACCTACAGGGTGTTAATAACCCTCTCAATAGCACATGTATGATATATGAAATTCTATATAATGTCAAGAGAAACAGGGCTTCTTCGTTATCCCCTTGACAAAAAGCCAAAAATAGGATATTATAACCTATTACATAATAGATTTTTGTGTAATAATTAGTATAAGGAGGGAAAGATGTCCGCTCTTTAACAAATCAAAAAAACATAATAAAGGAGAATGCCATGAAAAAGCTTTCTGTTATTTTCACAATCGTGCTGCTGGTAGTCATGGCGACGACCAGCTGCAACAAAAATCCCATTGAACCTGTTATTGATCCACCAGACACCATGGGCAAGTTAATCCTTGTTCCGTTGGGCAATGAAGCTCTGGCAAGGAAATTTACCGGAACAGACGGAAAAGAGTATCTTCCGCGCGAAGCTGCTATGGAAAATCTAAAAAAAATGGGTCGTCTTGCAATACGACTTGAGGATTTGACCGAGGGCAGTTTAGCTAAGATTGCTGCTGCAATGATTAATTACGGTGAAGTTCTTAACACAAGAACCCTTCAGTACGTGATCATGAATGTCGGTAATCAAGATATCTTTGATATCGATTTTACCGCCAACAATCTTGAGATCTTTCCTGGTGCCATCAGTCTCATCCAGGCCTCTGAACAGGGGACCGAAGTAACCGCCCTGCCAATTGTAAATATCGTGAAAGAACACGTAACACCCTTGGCTGGAATCGGCAGTCTACTTGAAATGGAGGTTGGTGAATTTACTGACACTCTTACCCTGTCCTATAGCTATACCCTGGGCAGTGACACTGTTACGGTTACTGATGAATATGACGTTGCTGGAACAAAGATGGGTGCTATTATTAATCTGGAGATATCTGGACAATCTTTAATAGAATACCCTCTTAACATCAACACATTCAACATGCCGGGCTACAACTTTGATTTTCAAAGTTATTACGGCTTAAGCTCCGCTGACCTAGACACTGTATTAATATCAAACAGTGGAAACGCACCTCTGCGAGTTAGGATAGTGTTCTCAAATGAGAGCTCCGTTGCTTTGGACAGCTTAATTCAAGGGTCGGAATCGCTCAACTTGAGTGGTATACTCCGCGGAGATAACTACGCCACGTCTGGAGAATCGGGCGAGCTTATTATCCTGGGAAGCGAAAGAAACCAACCATACGCCTTCACCTTTGAAGACGAGCTGGTGACTACCGGCGTATCAGGTGTTTGGATTGGAGAAGACTAATCTAAACTACCAATTACCATCCCGAATCGGATTAACGATTCGGGGTGGTTTTCTTTTTATGCAAATAAAAAACCAAACAAACGTTTGGTTGTGGTGCCGGGGACAGGACTTGAACCTGCACGCCTTGCGACACGTGGTCCTAAACCACGCGTGTCTACCAATTCCACCACCCCGGCATATTAAACTGTAATCATTTATACTTTATTTCCTTAACAAAGTCAATATAAACAAAAAAACTATCAACTACCATTTGACTGTTAATAACTTTTATATTACAATTCCATTGATATCTTCTTCATTAAAACGCTCGAAAGTCGAGTATTAAGAAGATATTCCCTTTTTATACTCCCTCTTTATAATTCTATTGCAGAGTTGCAAGGAGGGAGCTAAAAATGCTTCCAAGAACTTTATACACAAATCCCGTAATAATACGGGATTTTTACTTATAAAAACTTTAATTTTAACGCCCATGATGCCATAGTTAAACTTACAACACCAAGACCATAGCCAACAAAATCTCCCTTTTCCTCATCTGAAGATTCACCAACATTAATATATTTATTTGTTGGTTTAACTATCACAGTAACTTCCGGTTCATCTTCCTCTAAAATTGTTTTTTCTACAACGATATCTTCACTTAATCGTGGCAATAAACGAAATCCACTCTTAGTCTCACTCACAACACCTATCACTAATACCTTTTGACCCAATTCAACTGTTGGTTTTTCTATTCCAGTTTTCGGACTAATATATACTCTAATTTCTCCCGAATCATCATCTAGATACCATGAGGTAGATTTCTTATCTATAAGGTCTGCTTGAACATAAATGAATCCACCCTCGTAATCGTCAGATATTTCACCAGTCAAAACTTCTTCTGGTTGAGGTAAATCGTGTGATTCTATAACCTGAATATCGTCTTCAGATAATACCTTAATTCTTTTCTCACCATTAGTCTCAGACAGCTTGCCAAAGATTACTATAACCTCTCCAATTTCTAAATCTGGAAAATACTTTTTAGATGAATATATTTGAATGCCTGTACTCAAGTTTATCTCTCCATCAAAATCTATTTCCGATACATAAAAATATGTATCTGCAAATTGTCCTGGTAGCGCAGTAACAATTCCCCTAACATACACTTCCGTATCTTTGTCTAAATTCTTTATTTCAGATATTAATTTTAATTCCTTTATCACATCGTCAACTTTCTCCTCTACATTTTCTACGATCACCTCTTCATCAATAGTCTCTGGAATAAAACTTTTTTCATTTATCATTCCTGGTGTTAATTGGTCTGTCCATTGCCATTCAGAATCTATATATGAATAACTCTCACTACTAACAGACTCACTGTAATTAACCTCTGATACAACTTCATCTATAGGATTCAACAACCTAACACTATCACCTGCGCTATTGTTTAAAGTTATCTTAGATTCTGTTCTATAAACAACTAAATACTCCTGTTCGTTAATATTACCTACTAATTCAAACTTCTTATCACTAGCATCTATTAAGTACCAACCCGTTAAGTCAATAGATTCCAGTCCTTTATTAAACAATTCAATATATTCGTCCTCTTCATCACTACCCGCGGGATCTGGAATTAGTTCATTTATAATCACTTCATCACTATACGCTACTTCTACAACCTCCTGACTTGTTGTACTGGTGCTGCCATTATCTACAATTTCTTCTTCAACTATTTCTTCAATTTCTTCTTCTATACTCTCTGCTACTTCTTCATCATCTGAAATAATGTCTACAACATTACATGAGTCACAATCACAATATTCTATCTCTTCATTATTTACCAAATAGACTCCTGGTGAACCTCCAATAACTAAACTTTGTTGCCAGGCGTCTCCATTATACTCTAACGTATTTCCATCTCCTGAAGCTCCCACAGAACTTAAATACTCCACCTCTGTCACCCAAGCATCTCCACTATCTAAACTCAACTTCAATGTCTCTCCTGTATTGTTTAGCTTAACAACCGAATCTAATAAGTCTCCAACATAATCTGGATTGGCTAAAATATAATTCTCAACATTATCTACAATAATAATGGTTTCTCCTGCAGATAATATCCCATCACCAGAAAATACATTAACTACGTGATTACTTCCATCATAAAACCTCCAATTACTATCTATTACATAGTCTATATCACTACCATTATATATTTCTACCCATTCATAACCATCGTCTCCTCCTTCTAAATCATACATAATTTCTGTAAATATTATTGAGGAATCTACTTGAGCTACTACAACCTGAACACTTGAAAGAAAAACTATAACAAATAATCCCACCAATAATATAAATACAGTTAATTTAATATCCTCTAAATACATATTCATTACTTAATAGTAAATATATTAGAGGGGTTAATTATCAGCCAGGGTCGTGAACTAATAATCAACCCCCAACTAATACTAATCTTTGATCTCCTCTTCCTTAACTTCCTCAACTGTAATATCTTCCTCTGTCAGCTCATCTGGTTGTTTCTCTTCTCTATTCTTGTGTCCGAGCATTATTAACTGATCAGCAATAATCTCTGTCATATAGCGTTTAATACCTTTGTCGTCTTCCCAGGATCTAGTAACAATTCTACCTTCTAGATAAACGCTACTTCCTTTCTTTAGGTATTTGTTAATAATACCTGCTAATTTACCCCATGCAATAACATTGTGATACTCAACACTCTCTCTAACCTCTTTTGTCTTCTTGTCCTTCCATGTATGGTTAGTTGCCACACGGAATACAGATAAATCAATACCTGATGGCATCTTCTTAGATTCTGGATCGGCAACTAAATTACCAATCAACGTCGCTTTGTTCAAATTCATCTTTTTATTATTAAATAATTAAAACTACCCGCAAAGGAAGTCTTAGCCATTGACATTCTAATTAAATTACTTAATAATGTATTAGCTAGCTGCCTTTGGCAGATTTAGCAAACCCCGTAGAGTTCTGGTTAACCCCAGGACTCTACACTTTATATACAGTCTGAGCGACTTCTCAATCGTCCGACGGCTTATAATAAACGTACTGTTTATTTTGTTTTTTGGAGAATCGGCGACCCCGATTTACATATCCCTTTCTCAATTTTCATAGTATCTTAGCACAAAAAATTCAATGAATCAAAAAGACAACTCGTAAAGAGTTGTCTTTGTGGTGGGCGAGGAGGGACTCGAACCCTCACGAGTGTTAAGCTCATTGGATTTTAAGTCCAACGCGTCTACCAGTTCCGCCACTCGCCCGTTGTTATAATAAATAATCCCGCCAAAGTAGCTGGGATTAAAAGTGGAGCGGGTGACCAGATTCGAACTGGCGACCTTCTCCTTGGCAAGGAGGTGTTCTAGCCAACTGAACTACACCCGCATAACAACGCTATAAATTAGCACAAGCAGTATAGCAAATTATATAAATTTGTAAAGAGTTTTAGCTACCAGCTACCATTATTTGCTTATCTCTACTCCTTACACCTTTTATAATGCTTATTTGCCTTTGCTTAACATTTAAATGATCTGCAACCACTTCTAATAGTAAAAAGTTTGCCTTATTATCTACCGCAGGTGCTGTTAGCCAAACTTTAAGTACATTTTCACCTAACTTTTCCACCTTATTATTCTTAGCACGAGGGACAACCTTAATATTATATATCTTATGCATCTTTAAATACCTTTAATACTTTACTATGTATTTTACCATTACTAGCTAGCATATCTCTACTACCAAGTCTCCACATATTATTATTAGAATCTGTCACTCTTCCACCAGCTTCTCTAACGAGTAAAACGCCAGCTGCTACATCCCAAGAATTTGCACCAGGTATAACAATACTTTCACTTCTACCGGAAGATACAAGAGCAAGTTCAATAGCTGCTGATCCTAATTGCCTTGCATCTATTTTCTTTTTCTTTAATGCCAAATTGTATCTGCCAGATTTACTCATATAGCCAGAACCTTGCCCGTGACAAAATGTATGCTGAGCATCGTTCATCTTTGAAATCTCTGACACATAAACTTTCTTACCATTAAGTCTCGTTCCTTTTCCTAAAGAACTTTCATACATATCTTTAAGAACTGGGACATAGATAAAACCATGTTGTACTTCTGCTTTCTTGCTGTCCATGTCTGGTAAATATAATACTGCAATTGCTACAGAAAATATTGGATTACGCATTGTAAAATTCCTTGTGCCATCAAGTGGATCTACTATCCACAAATACTCTGACTTTTTATTATTAGCACCAGCTTCTTCAGAAAGAATTGCATCATTGGGGAAGTATTTTTTTATTGCCTTAAGAATTATTTTTTCAGCACCTTTATCATATTTTGTAACAGTCGTACGATTAGCTTTATAGCTTTTCTCTTTTGGTTTAAAAGTATAAAAATGCTTAAGTAAATATTCTCCCGCTTCTTTTGCTAGTTTCTTACCCAATTGATCTCTTTTCATATATAAATAATATTATTGTTTAGTCATACTATTATACCAAATAAAAAGAAAAGCGGAGAACGTGTTAACGTTTCCGCTTTTAATTTTATATCTAAGGCCTTCTTCGTGCAGGCATAATCTTCTTTTTCATATAGTTTATAATCCACATTAACATTACAATAGCGATAATCTGGCCGCTATACATAACTAGAAGATCTTGTCTGAAACCAGCAAGAATGACAATCAATGCTATCCCTATGATTTTAAAGTGCTTCTTTCGTATTCTACCAGAAAATCTCAAATGAAAATATTTTCTGTTTAACACTTTCAACTCAGACCAAACTAAGCCCACAGATAACATAATGCACACAGTGACAATGCTAGCTGCTTCTTTCCACAAAAGCGTAGCGAAAGCCACTTCAACAACAACTAGGCTTATAATGATCAAAAGGCTTCTTCTACTTAGTCGTGTTATATGGAAAAACCCAAAAACCACTGAAGTAAGCAGAACAATAACAAATAAAACCATTTCCATGATCTCATAATTCGTGAATGTGTTCACTTTTATCTCCTCTATATTTAAATTTAATGATCAAGTTAATGATATATTATATACTATATTTGAATATTTGTCAACATATCTATCTAAAAAATAGCTATTACTAGCTATTTTATAGTATTTAACTGTATCAATGAGAACTTATCATTCTCCGTCTCCCAAATAGCAAATGTCGGGGGATAACCATAATTACTCACATTGCCTGGATTCAGCACTAATTTATCATTCTTATACTCTTGCCACGGCTTGTGAGTATGTCCGTGAAATATATACTTAAGCTCATCATTGTCCAAATACTTTTCATAATACCTCGGTTCATGAACAACTAATACTTGCTTGTCTTCTATAACAAAGGTACTTACATTTTCAGATAATTTAATATTCGAAAATTTATTTATAACCTTTTCAATATCCAAGTGATCTCTGTCTGCATTTCCTAAGACAGCCCTTATACTACCTTTAAAGTTTTTAGATAAATATGAAATTGTTTCTTCTGATCCAAAATCTCCGCAACAAATCATCTTATCTATTTTGTGCTCTTTAGCATAATTCAAAACCTTATCTAAGTTTAATAGATTATCGTGTATGTCTGATATGATTATTATTTTCATAATGAAATTATATCACAAACAAAAAACACCTCAATATAATTGAGGTGTTTCTATATATGTTCTTACTATTATTCAGTTATGTTTTTTTCTCTTAAGAAGTTGAGTACCTTTTCATTGTTCATAGTACTTTCTAGGTACTTTTTATAACCATCGCTCTTAAGGTTCTCTTGCGCTTTAGGATTGTCCTTATATTCCTCTGCCATTTGCTCTAATTGTTTATCTACTTCACCGGGTTCAACCTTTAGATTTTCCTTGTCTGTTATTTCCCTCATTATTAATGAAGTCTTAACTCTGCGCTCAGCACCATCTCTCATTTCAGCTTGCAGACCGTCATGATCTTTCTTAATACTCTCTAAATACTGATCCCATGACATCCCTTGCTGTTCGATAGAACCTTGAAGTTCATGAACCATTTTATGGCTCTCAGTGTCAACTAAGATATCTGGTATACTTTCAAATTCTGAACTATCCGTGATCTTTTCAAGCATTTCAATTTCAACTCTTTGAGATTCTTTAAAATCTTTTTCAGATTTAATATTCTCTTCAACTTTAGTCATGAAATCTTTAACATCTTTAAATTGGCCAAGAGATTTAATGAATTCATCGTCAAGTTTTGGTAATTCTCTAACAAACACAGCATGAACCTTAACTTCAAATTCACAGTCTTTTCCAGCTACCGCTTTATCGTGATAATTCTCCGGGAACTTCAATTTAAAGGTTTTCTCTTCACCAGCTTTAAGTCCAATAATTTCTTCCTCAAAACCAGGTATCATGCGGCTACTACCAATAATAAGTGGATACTTTTCAGCCGTACCATTTTCAATTGACTTACCGTCACATTTAACTTTAAAATCTACCTGTACTTTATTGCCTTTAGCTGCCGCTTCCTTTGTAACGACCTCTTTAACTCTCATTTCTCTTAAATCATCTACAACCTTATCTATCTCTGCTTTATCTACCTTAACCTCATTCTTCTTTAGTTTTAGACCTGTATACTTTCCTATCTTAACTTGAGGTAGTAAAGCAACTGTTGCTTTAAATTCCAAATTATTACCAGGTGCAAACTTTACAATTTCTATCTTTGGCTGGCCAATTGCATCAACTTTATTTTCTTCAATAGCCTGCCAGAAATAGTGAGTTAAAATATCATCTAAAGCTGCTTCATGAATCTTCATCTCACCAAGCTCTTTAACTATTGTGTCATAAGGAGCCTTACCTGGCCTAAAACCAGGAATCTTTGCATCCTTAGACAAACGTTCTGCAGATAGTTTTAAAAACTTTTCCATTTCTGCCGGTGTGACAGTAATAGAAAGTTCTAATTCGTTTTTATCTAATTCCTTTTTTTTAACATCCATAATATTTTTTTAATCTTAGATTAATAATGCAACCAATAATAGGGCTACAATATTTATTATTTTAATCATTGGGTTAATTGCCGGTCCAGCAGTATCTTTATATGGATCACCAACTGTATCTCCCGTAACTGCTGCTTGATGAGCTAAAGAATTCTTACCACCATGATTACCGTCTTCAATATATTTCTTGGCATTATCCCAAGCACCACCACCTGTAGTCATTGAAATAGCTACAAATATACCGGTAACAATACTACCAACAAGCACACCACCCAAAGCAACTGGTCCTAAAATGAAACCAACTAGAATTGGAACAAGAACAGGAATAAGTGCAGGTAATATCATTTGCTTAAGAGCGCTCTTTGTAACAATATCTACGGCTTTATTGTAATCTGGCTTTGCTGTTCTATCCATAATACCTGGTATCTCTCTAAATTGACGCCTAACCTCTTCTACAACCTCACCGGCTGTTTTACCAACAGCTTCCATTGCAAGGGCTCCAAACCAGAAAGGCAATAGTCCACCGATGAATAGTCCAGCTAGAACTAGTGGGTCCATTAATGAAAACTCTAAATTCAATCCATGTCCAATGAATTCCTGAACATAAGCTGCGAATAATACTAATGCAGCTAGTCCAGCCGATGCAATCGCATAACCTTTAGTAACTGCCTTTGTTGTATTACCAACAGCATCTAAAGGATCTGTAATAGCTCTAACATCATCTGAAAGCCCTGCCATCTCAGCAATACCTCCAGCATTGTCTGTAATTGGACCATAGGAATCTATTGTTACAATAATACCAGCTAGTGAAAGCATAGCTGTTGCAGCAATTGCAATACCATACATACCAGCTAAATTATATGAGAAGAGTATTCCCAAAACAATTACTAGAACTGGCAATACTGTAGACTTCATTGAAATAGCAAGTCCTGCAATAATGTTTGTACCGTGACCACTTTCTGAAGCCTTAGCAATATCTTTAACCGGCTTATAATCTCCTGAAGTATAGTACTCAGTAATAATAACCATAAGGGCAGTAACAACAATTCCTACAAGTGCTGATAGATAAATATCTTTAGCACTATAGATTGTTAAATCTCCCATTAATCTGTTTGTAACTGGCCATAAAAGAATTGCTGACAAAATACCAGTAACAGACAAACCCTTATATAGGGCTCCCATTATATTCTTTTTCTTTCCTAGTTTAATAAACCAAGTACCAATAATGCTTGTAATAACTGAAATAGCTCCAATAACTAGTGGATATATGATTGCATTTGGATAAGTGGCAAATAGTAATGAACCAAGAAGCATAGTTGCAACGGTTGTTACAGAATATGTTTCAAAAAGATCCGCTGCCATACCTGCACAATCTCCAACATTATCTCCAACATTATCTGCGATAACTGCTGGGTTACGTGGATCATCTTCTGGAATACCAGCCTCAACCTTACCAACAAGGTCAGCTCCAACATCTGCAGCTTTTGTAAAAATACCACCACCGAGTCTAGCAAAAACAGATATTAAACTTCCACCAAATCCAAGACCTATTAAAGCTTTAAAAGATCCTGAGATTATAAATAAACTAGTAACTCCTAAAAGTCCAAGCCCTACAACAAGCAGTCCCGTAACAGCTCCGCCTTGAACAGCAACATTCATAGCTTGTGAAAGTCCACTTTTAGCAGCCTCACAAGTTCTAACATTAGCACGAACAGAAACATTCATACCAATATATCCAGCGAGCGCTGATAATACCGCACCAATAACAAATCCAATTGCCGTTGCCCAATCAAGAGCAAAGCCTAAGACAAAAAATAATATTACTGCAATAACAGCTACTGTTTTATATTGTCTGTTTAAATATGCTTTGGCGCCAACTTGAATAGCTTCTGCAATTTCTTTCATCTTATCTCCGCCTGCAGGCTTTTTCAAAATTAGCTTAGCTAAAATAAATCCATACACGATTGCGACAATGGCCACAATAAGTGCAAATAATGATCCGTCTGTCATAATTTTAATTATAAATTAATTATTATTTAACCCTCCTAATATATATTATTTTTCCTCTTCTGTGTTTTCTGCTACTTCTTCCTCTTTAGGTTCTTCATCCTTTTCCTCAGTTTTTTCTTCCTTATCTTCTTTTTTCTTAGCTTTCTTTACTTTCTTTTCTTCCTTCTCCTCTTTATCATTCTTTTCTTCACCTTCAGAACTTTCATCTTCAGAATCTTCTTCTTCACCCTCTTCTGGTCCGTCAGTACCAGCAATATCTATTTTCCAATCAGTAAGTTTTGCTGCTAATCTAACATTTTGACCAGCCTTACCAATAGCTAAAGATAATTGATCTTCTTTAACCTCAACTTTAGCTACTTTTTCTTCTTCATTAAGTTCAATGCCTTTAACTTTAGCTGGAGACAATGCATTACTAATAAAAACTTCTACATTTTCATCCCATTCAATAATGTCTATTTTCTCTCCACCAAGTTCTGCAATGATTGTTTGAACACGAGCACCTCTTTGACCAACACAAGATCCAACGGGATCAATATTTTCTTCTTCTGTCCAAACAGCAACCTTACTTCTTTGACCAGCTTCTCTTGCAATAGCTTTAATCTCAACAGTGCCTGCACTTATTTCTGGAACTTCCATTATAAATAATTCTTTTAAGAAATCTGGATGACTTCTAGAAAGAATAATCTGAGGACCTCTACCGCTCATCTCAACAGACATAATTAAAACTTTAATTCTTTGACCTGATTGATAATTCTCAGAAGAAATTTGCTCTTCTGGTGGTAAAATGCCCATTGCATTGTCTATATCTATCATAACAATTCTTCCTTCGCGTCTCTGTACTGTTCCAACAACCAAAGCACCCTCTTTATCTTTGAATGAATTATATATTGTATCTCTTTCAACTTCTCTTAATCTTTGAATGATAACCTGCTTTGCTGTTTGTGCTGCCATACGTCCAAATTCATCTGGAATGGTTAATTCTTGAATCAACTCATCACCAATCTTAACTGTTTTCTTAATCTCTTTAGCATCTTTAACCATAATCTCAGTTTTTGGATTGAAGCGAATAATTCCTTCTGCTTCTTCGTCTACTTCCTCACCAGCTTCTCTTCTCTCTCTAACTGCTTCTAAAACAGCCTCAAGCTCCTCAAGATCCATATTATCTACAACTGTTTTAACGTCAAAAACCTTAACCTCAGCTGTTTCTGGGTTAAATTCTGATTTAACATTCTGGTTTTTTTCACCAAAATCTTTTCTATAAGCCGCAGCAAGAGCTGCCTCTATAGTCTCTATTACAGAGTCATAAGGAATGTTCTTTTCCTCACAAATCTGCTGTATAGCCTGCTTTATTTGCTTTGCGTCCTCCATAGTAGTATTCGTAAATTTTTAATAATAAAGGCTAGTATGAAAATACTAGCCTACTATGATATTACAACTAAAATTCTATTCTGTCAAACATAAATTACAGCAATCTATCCAGTTCATCATCCATCTTATCTTGTGTCTTTTTCTCGGTTTCAATCTTCACCTCTACACTATCTTTGGCCTCAATAATTTTTTCTTCAGTTTTAAAGCCTTTCTTAACGTCCTCAAGAAATGTTAAAACTACCCGTTGCGGATTATCACGTTTACCAAATATTGACCAAACAATGCTAATAACAATTATAATAACTAACATTTCTAGTCCAATTTGACGATTTTGCTTTTCTCTTAAACTTCTTTGCTCTGAAACGAGTTCAGCGTCTTCTGTAAAGAATTCATTAATAATTTCATCTCTATCTACTGTTTTTTGTAATTCACTAACCTTATTTTCATCTTGTTCCCAAACTCCACCTTCAATTTGACCGCCTTCATTAACATTAACTTCACCTTCTTGTTCTGGAGCAATATTAATATCTGGATCATCTATATTTGTACTTACAGCAACGGTGTCTTCTTGTTCCTGCTCATCATCTTCTACATTCTGTTCTACAATTTCTTCTATTTCATCCATTTCTTCAATAATTTCTTCTGATTCAACAACTTGTTCTGCTGTCTCTTCAACAATTTCCTCTTCTATCACTTCAACCGGCACGGAAAGGATATATACAGCTATATGTGAAGATTCAACAGATCTTTCCTTTTCATTTAAATTACGGGCTACAGTATAGATAGTGTGTTTTCCTGGAGCTAATGGCACAAAAGTCTTGTAAGCAAAGTTTCCTATACCAGAATCTTCAATATTTAGCTCTGCCCTACCATTATATATACCATCTACATATACATCTACTAAAGTTTCATTCCAAGAAAGGCCTGTAATTACTAAATTACTTGCATAACTTGATGAATTGTTTTCAGGCACGACAAGTGTTGGGGCTGGAACTAAGCAATCTTTATCTAAAAGACAAGAATCTTCAGCTGCTACCGCAACATTAATGCTTCCTAAAAACGCTACTGATATTAAAAAAAACAACCCTCCTAATAGAATTATTTTTCTTTTCATAATTAATACTTATTTATTAAAATTCGCTAATATAATTTAATTAAAATACAGTAATAATGCAAGTTAATAAGCTGTTTAAAACCTCTTCATTACCTGTTAACCGATATTAAAAGCCCTCGGTATTAAACCAAGGGCCCTTATTTTGAAAGTTAATCCAGTTGGACACTTTCTACTTTTTTTCTACACTCTTGCACAAAAGAAGCATTTTCTGGTAATTCTTCAAAGCTTTTTAAAAAGAGCTTACCTTTACCAGAGAGTTTGTCCACATTTATTAAAAGGAAACAACAAGCAATAAATCGCTCATGTTTGTCTTTTTCTGCAAGAATGTTAACAAGAAGATCTTCTGCTAACTGGTCATTTGTTTCCAACAAAATGATTCCTATTTCATTCAGCAAAACACCAAGTGGAAGTAGTCCAGGTACATTGCTGTGACAAATGCCGTATTCACCATTTTCAACCTTTTGAATAAGTTGTTTTAGGGTAAATTCTGTTTGTCTTTTCATGTTTCCTCCTATTTGAGTCGTTTATATTTACATTGTCTAATGAGCTAATAGATGATAGTAGTATATATTTTAACTTATGTCAAGATAAAAAAATCCCCATTGATTGCTCAATGGGGCTTGTCGGGTGTTCTCCCTGCATGTTTAGGGACGGAAATTATTTATGGAAGATATTTTTCAAATTCTTCCCTTATTTTTAAATCTTTCTTTTGTTTCGGAATGTTTATAACAATATACTTAATTATATATATCATCCAGGCAATGCAAATGATAAACCAAATCATAGTCCAGGCACGCATCCCTAAATATGGTATTAACTGATGTCTAAAGAACATTAATATTAAACCTACAATACTAAATGAAAAGCACCAAGTAGATAATTTCTGCATAGCTCTTCTATATGGTCCGGAAAATCTATCTTTCTTTCTTAACATTGAAAATATAATAGCTAAGACAAATATTAAAATATATATACCAACAGCTGTTCTAAAAACATTTGCGGTAATAGGCCACAAATTATTTGAGAATAGATAATCGAATTTAAACCAATTAATCATTTATTTAGTAAATATTAAGCCGTAGTGATAAGGACCAGCAGAAAACTCTTTATCAAGACTAAGCCCTAACTCTTCAGCGTGTTTTTTAATAATATCTGCATCAATCCTCTTTGAAACATCTGGACCAATAGCGGTTTGTTGTGGCAACCATTCAATTATTAAAAGCTTACCACCCTGTTCAAGTAATCTAACAGACTCTCTCATCATTTGCAAGTGATTAGAATTTTGAAAAAGTGTAGTTACTAAGAAGCAAAAGTTCATTCCCTCTGGAACTTTAGTAGCTCCAGGAATTTCTAAATCACTCCACACTGTTTTAATATTTGGCAAGCCTTCAAGCTTTGCCTTACTTTCTACAGAAGATAAAACTTCTTTTTGAATATCCACTGCATATACCAAACCATTATTACCAACAATTTTTGATGCTGCCAATGTAAAATATGCCATAGCTCCACACCCAAGATCTGCAACCTTAGAACCGTAATCTAAGTGTACAGTTTCCTTTAAAATCTGCGTTGGATCCATTAAACTTGTATCTGATGTTTTTGTCTTTTCCATATGTATATTATTATACCAAGAATTATTAGTTTTTGTTAATCTTTAAGAAATCTTTTGATAGGAGCATATGAAGTTCTATGTAGAACACTCACTCCATGAGTAGCTAATGCTTCTTGATGAAGCTTTGTTCCGTAACCCTTATGTGCTGAGAAACTGTACTGTTTATAGTGCTTATCTAACTCAATCATCATATTATCTCTATGGTCTTTAGCAATAATTGATGCCGCCATTATCTCTAAAACCTTACTATCACCTCTAATTATTAATTCAAAAGGTAGGCTGTGGTCAAAACCTCTTATCATGTCCAATTTTAAAGCAGAGGGTTTAATGGGTAATGCAGCAATAGCTCTTCCCGCTACCATTATATTTGCTTTCTGCAAGCCAAACTTATCTATTTCAAAATGACTAACCATGCCAATAGACCAATACGAAACTTCCTTTATCTTAATTGCTAATTTTTTTCTTTGCTCAAAAGTTAAAGCTTTGGAATCTTTTAAATCAAAGTCTATTTTCTTTTTAAATATAACAGCTGAGGCAACCATAGGGCCCGCCCATGCTCCACGCCCAACTTCATCTACACCAGCAATATTTATTTTACTCATAATGGCATTATACTAAGATACTTAAATCTAAGCTAATTATTTCTTACTTGAAATAAATGCTATTACTATCATAATAGCTATTAACGAAACAGTTATGAAGGGATTACTAAAATCTAAACTGTCTGTAGCTGTTGTTGATAGCGATAGGCCCAGTGCAATAAATAGCTTATTTAAGAAGCTACCACTTTGATCTGCTGGAGCTGCTACTTTTATATTTAGTTGTACATCTTTCTTATTCATATACCCAGCTAAATTGGTTAATAAACTCGACCTTTATATATCTTCATTGGCAATCAATAAAGACTCTGAACACATCAGAGCCTTGAATAATATCGGTTTTTATTATTAATTAAACTTTATAGTACAAGCTCTGATCCTCCTTTAATTTTAAAGTACGGGAAAACATGCCAACAACGGTTGGTTTTACATACTTTTCTTTTGTTTAATTTAACAGTCATAATATTTATATTTACAAAAAACCACAATCGTGTTTTGGTTTTTGTTTTACACTTTTGTGGCTTTTATAATATTCATTTATACCCTTCTATAATATTAGACGTATGAAGTCTAATGTTGTTACAAAGCTTATTTCTGGGCTTTTATCAATCGCTGCAGGGCAGTCATATATGCAGCTGTTCTTAAATTTACATTCTTCTTATCAGCTAGCTTATATATATTCTGCCATTCCTTTAATATCTTATCTTTTAATTTCCTTAGAACTTCACTTCTTGTCCAATATTTATTCTTTGCATTCTGAACCATTTCAAAGTATGAAACCATAACTCCACCTGCATTAGCAAGCACATCTGGTATTACTAATATTCCATTCTCATACATTATTTTATCTGCATCAGCTGTCGTTGGTCCATTTGCAAGTTCGATTATAATGCTTGCCTTAATATTCTTTGCATTAGTTTTTGTAATCTGATTATCAAGTGCTGCTGGAACTAAAACATCTGTCTTTAATTCTAAAATTTCCTTATTAGAAACTTTTACTGTTCCAGGAAAATTAATAACAGATTTACTTTCCTCTTTATATTTTAATAGTTTAGGAATATTTAAGCCTCTAGGATTATATATTCCACCTTTTGAATCTGAAACTGCTACAACTTTATAGCCCGCTCTAAAGCATAGACTTGCCATTGTATTACCCGCATTACCAAAGCCTTGGATCACGACTTTTGGTTTTTTAAGTTTTAATTTTTTTAATATATCCTGAAGAATATAGAAACCACCTTGTGCGGTCGCAACATCTCTTCCTTTTGAACCCCCCATATTAATTGGCTTTCCCGTAAATGTTCCTTTATTCTTTTCTCCTGTTAATTTCATATACTCATCATTCATCCAAGCCATTATTTGTGGAGTTGTATATACGTCTGGAGCTGGCACATCTATTTTTGGTCCAATGTGTTTATGCATTGCTCTTGCCCAAGCCCTTGCTAATCTTTCTAGCTCAGCGCTTGAAAACTTCTTAGGATCAACTTTAATACCACCCTTACCACCACCGGTTGGAATATTTACCACTGCAGTTTTAATGGCCATCCAAAGAGCTAAGGCTTTTACCTCGTCAATATCTGCTGCCTGATGAAAGCGTATTCCGCCTTTATATGGACCACGCCAATTATTATGTTGAACACGATAAGCTTCAAGAACCCGCTCCTTACCATTATCTAATTTTATCTTAATCTTTTTCTGTAAAACTTTGTTTGGCTTTTTAAGTTTAGACAAAAGACTAGGTTTAATACCTAGTTCATTTGCTGCTACCGATAATTGTTTTATAGCATTATCTAATGGGTTCATTACTTTACACTATCTATTCTGTCTTTAAGAGCATTCTTATCTTGAAAGCCAACCATTTGCTCTGCAATCTCTCCACCTTTAAAAATAAATAAAGTTGGTATGCTCATAACTTGATATTTACCCGCTGTCTCCTGATTCTCATCAACATTGAGTTTAACTATTTTAACCTTGCCCTCATATTCTTTAGCAAGCTCATCAATAACTGGACTCATCATTTTACAAGGACCACACCACTCTGCATAGAAATCTACTAATACGGGAGTGTCTGATTTTAAAACTTCTGCCTCAAAGTTTTGATCTGTTACAAATTCTGCCATAATATTTTTTCTTAATTTTTAATTTATTTACTTAAATAGTTTATTACATCTAAAGATGCCATACATCCAGTACCTGCAGCCGTTACTGCTTGGCGATATCTATAATCTGCTACATCTCCTCCGGCAAAAATACCTTCCTCACTTGTCTTAGTATTATCTGTAACCTCAAGGTAACCTTTGCTGTCTAATTTTACCACATCCTTTAAAAAATCTGTATTGGGCTTGTGGCCAATGGCGATAAATAAACCCTCTAGCTCTATTTCTTTTACTTCTTTAGTTTTGTTATTAACAACCCTAACTCCAGATACTTTATCCTCACCCAAAACTTCTTCCACTTCTGTATTAAAAACAAACTCAATCTTTGGATTATTAAGTGCTCTCTCTTGCATGATTTTGCTAGCCTTCATTTCATCTTTACTTTTACGAACAAATAGATAAACCTTTGTAGCAAAGGTTGTTAAAAAATTTGCTTCTTCCATAGCTGCATCTCCTGCACCTACCACTGCTATTGTTTTCCCTTTAAAAAAGAAACCATCGCAGGTTGCACAAGCTGACACTCCATGACCTCTTAATTTTTGTTCGCTCTCAATCCCTAGCCACTTAGCTGAAGCACCTGTTGCAATGATAATAGATTTTGCTGCATAACTTTCATCCTCTGTTTTTACAATAAAATCTTTTTCTCCTTTTACTTCTATATTAGTAGCTGTCTTACTTACTGTCTCTGCTCCGAATCTTTCTGCTTGCTCTTTCATTTTCATCATTAACTCTGGCCCCATAATTCCCTCTGGAAATCCAGGATAGTTTTCTACGTCAGTAGTGGTCGTTAATTGTCCCCCAACTTCAACACCAAGTAGAATTAAGGTTTTAAGTTCGGCTCTTGTTGTATATATAGCAGCTGAATAGCCGGCTGGCCCTGAGCCAATAATTATTACATCATATTTATTCATAGTCTTAATTTATTTTTAAAAATCTATTTAATATATCTTGAAGTTTTTTTTCATCTCCCTTGTGAATTCTTAAACATCCTGTTTCTTCTTCGGTTATAGCAAGTCCCAGGGCAGACAAAGCACCTTTAATAGCTGCTAATTGATTCAATATCTCAAGACAGTCTTTTTTATCATCTAGCATTTGCTCTAAACCATTAAGCTTACCCTTTATACGGGCTACTCTAGACTTTAATTTCTTATTTTCTATATCTTTTTTTACCATAAAAGTATTATACCCCCTGGGGGTATACATGTCAAATTATATAAGCGTTAAAGCTACGAAAACTATAATTAAAAATATACTAACGGCCATATCATACTTTGAAAAATATCCAATCGGCCCTTTAAGATTTATTTTTTTATTTGGGTATAAAGGATAATATTCCGCTCCATCTAATGAATCAAATACTAGATGAACAAAATATGCAATTGAAAAGACTAGGCCCACCTGAAAGTTTATAAGCATTACAATAATCCAAAACCCCATTGCTACAAAAATGTTATGAAAATAATTTCTCTGATCATCAAATGGATCTTCTTGTCTAATTACAGTATCAATAAACTTTTTCCAGTTCTTAAAATAACCATGCTTAAAAAAAGCATAGAGATGATCTGTGTCTGGAAACACGGACGCAATAACTGCAGTTGTGTAGTCACCTGTTAACTTGCCAATAACTAAACCTGCTGCAACGTGAGAAGGAAAATACATAAATATAATTTTAAAAAATTAGTATACCAATTATATGTCGAATAGGATTCTAAGACAAATGAAAAGAGCCACCGTTACGATGACTCTTAAATTTGTTCATTGACCTACCGCGACCATATAATGACTGTCCGTTGTCATGTGTCACCTAGAGCTTCGGTATCCTTAAAATGAAATTTTACCTTAGCTTCTAGTCTGGGTTGACCTTCTCGCCTCCCTTTAGGCTACAACACAGCTCCGGATCAAGCTGTTATTTTTGGTGATTATTTAACCACCCTACTTACTTTAGCCTTTCAGTACAATGAACTTCTAAATAATATCATAATTTATATAATAAAAAAACCACCTATTTAGGTGGTGGACCCGACTGGACTCGAACCAGCGACCTCTTGCATGCCATGCAAGCGCTCTAACCAACTGAGCTACGGGCCCATATTACTGACTGGAAAATTATATGTTATATATGCCGCTTGGTCAATAATGTTCTACGTAGAACAAAAATAAAACTCCTACGATTGACTGTAGGAGCTATACAATTAACACCACGTATGAAATAGATGTACCATTAGAGCTGTAGAAAACACTAGAACAGAAACGTGCAAATAAAACGACACTAGTACGATTTCTTCCTCTCGTGTTAAATAGTAAATTGCATATATAGCAGACAATATTACAATTATTGGCAAAATAAGCAAATAATCAATCTGCTCAGCTAAAATCATTTTAACAATTTGAGCTAATGATACTCCTACTAAAACAGCGAGATATCCAACTCCCTCGAACGACAAGGTTCCTTTTGTATAGTTTTTGATATACAAATTGACCAGATATAGGGCAATTGCTGCCACTACAGGCAATTTACTTGCTTGACCCGATTCCCCTTGCGTTAGAAGTATACCCGATCCGAATGCAATGATAACAGCTGCATACAAAATTCCTACAAACAATAAATCTCCGCTCATTTTCTTAAGTCTTTTCTCTGACCTATCTTGATCTTCTTTTAGTTTTTCTCGCGAAAAATTAATAGGCTGTTCCATATTTTCACCTCCTTTAGGTGCTATTTATGTTTAATGTACGATTATACTATTTATAGTTAACCATATCGACCGTATATGTCAATAAATGTTCTACGTGGAACAAAAAAACACCTATTGGTGCTTTTCTGGTACCCCCGGTAGGAATCGAACCTACATCTAGACGTTAGGAGTGTCCCGTTCTATCCATTGAACTACAGGGGCAGGGTATAATCTATCAAAAAAATGCTCTATTTAGAACATATTACTGACATATAATATTTATTTGGCTAATCTTACTAATTTATATGTGTCGTAAAACGTAAATACTATATAAATTGCCTAATTATAACAAATAACACTACAAATATTACTGCTAACACTGCGATCAGTCTCAAGTCCTTTTTATAATACAAATCGTTCATAAATAGATTGTTATTTTTTTAGTGTTTATACTATAATATATTCACTTAGATTTGTCTAAGGGTAATACATATTAATTAATATACTAAAACCTATGTTTAAAGAAGAAAATCCAGCTAAGGATATAAAATCGGCAGAAACCATTATTGGACCATCAGTTAGAGTTGAGGGTGATTTTATTAGTGAACACGATATTATTATTGATGGAGAGGTTGTTGGAAACATCAGTACAGCTAATAACCTACGTATTGGTAAGGGTGCTGTTGTAAAGGCTAAAATTGATGCTAAGAACGCTTATATCTCTGGAAAGGTTATAGGTAATGTATCTGTAAAAGATAAGCTTAAAATAACAGAATCAGCAACCATTAAAGGTAATGTATCAGCAAAGATTTTAGAAGTTGAACCAGGTGCATCATTAATAGGACAGTGTAAAGTAACTTCTACCCCTGAAACTAAAGCCCCAGAAAAGATTGAGAAAGAAACTAAATAAATTCTTAGTTAATGTATTTATACATATACGACAATTTTTTAACTGAGAAGAAATATCAAAGCCAACTATACAAAATTGAAAACCGTTTAGTAGATTTGGGTATTAAGGGTAGAGTAGTTAGACTTAATATTTTAAAGAACATGGCAGAGGTTGTTGAAGATGGAATTAAACAAGGAGTAAAGACTGTTGTAGTTGTTGGTAATGATGTAAGTTTTTCTAAAATCATTAATATTGTTGCCGATAAAAATGTTGTTCTTGGTATTGTACCGGTAGATAATAAATCTAAGATAGGAAAAATATTGGGCATACCACCACTTGGTGCAGCTTGTGAAGTTTTAGCTCAAAGAATTATTAAAAACGTTGACCTTGGCAGGGTTGGAAATTATTATTTTATAGATTCTGCTGTTATTAAAAATGAAGACACTACTGTTCATATGCCAAGCTATAAAATTAAACCTACTGGACCTCAGAATATTGTTTCATTTAATAACTTAGGAATATTTACTGCTAATGAGGAAACTAAATTCAATTTCGATCCAACAGACAATCAACTTGAGCTTGTAATGAACTCAACCAAAGATACTTTAAAGAAGGGGAGTGATCTAACAATTATTCCATTTAAAGAAGTAAGAGTTGAATGCTCTAAACCTGGTGCATTTATTATTGCAGATCAGGTCACAAAACTTAAACCTCCTGCAATTGTTTCGGTGGTTTCTAAAAAATTAAAAGTTATTGTTGGTAATAAACGTTTATTCTAGAAAAGTCTATATAAACAAAAAACCGCTATTTCTAGCGGCTTTTTTAATATATAATATATTTATCCTATTACCTCTATTGTATCTTTTTTCTTCTTAGAAAATATTAAATACTGTTGCAGAACTGTTAAGACAATAGATATAAGCCAATAGAGAACTAGTCCACTTGGTAGAGACATTCCAATGAAAACCGTAAACAGTGGCATCATGTACAGCATTTGCTTACCCATTGAATCCATTATTTCATTACCATCTTTCTTTTCATTAGGCTTTCCTTCTTTACCCTTTATATTCATAATCATTTTAGATTGAACATATTGACTGGCGCCAGCAAGTACAGCAAGTATTGTGTTTGGTTCTGCTAGATTTACAAATCCTAAGAATATATTATTAATCGTTCCAGGGTGGGCAATAAATGAATATAAAACATCAAATGATTCATTAGACAATCCCAAACGGAATACTTGGTAAACAGCAATCAAGATTGGTAATTGAATCAATAATGGCAAGCAAGATGATGCAGGATTAATTTTCTCTCTTTTATACAGCTCCATAGTTGCCCTGCCAAAGGCTTCCTTGTCATCTTTGTGCTTTTCTTTAAGTTCATCTATTTGAGGTTTGAGTTCTTGCAACTTCTTCTGTGACTGTATTGAACTCTTTGAAAGAGGGTAAAGTAATAGTCTTACTAGAATTGTAATCAGTATTATTGAAAAACCAATATCCTTAATTGGAACAACATTATAAAAAAACATTAAAATGTTGAATAGCGGTTCGTATAGTATTGTGTTGTATAGATCTATTAGCATAGTTTATTTTATTTTTTAATTATAGGATCATAACCACCTTTTGACAATGGGTTACATCTTAATATTCTCCAAATTGTATATACACCCCCTTTAATCACTCCGTGTTCTTTAATTGACTGATGTCCATACTCAGAACAAGTGGGATAATAGCGGCAAGCACCAAATGGAAACAAAACCTTTAAAATACCCGTATCTGGAGATAAGAGCTTTTGATAACCTCTTATAAAATACAATGATATTTTCTTAAACATTAAATAATTCTCAAAGACTTCAATCCCTTTTGTATTTCCTCTTGAATGGTAATAAAGTCAGCTTTTTCAACGCCTTTTTTAGCTAATATAGCAAAATCCCACTCTTTTCCTATTAAATCTGTATATTTAGATATAATGCTTCTTGCTCTTCTTTTGAATTTATTCCTATCTACTGCTAATTTTAGCGTTTTTTTAGAAACAATAACAGTGTATCTGTATTCTTTGTTTTCACTATTTTTCTTAGCTTTCATAGTTAAATGGCTCGAAAAAAAGGGCCTTCCCTTTAAGGCCCGTATAATATCTTTTTCTTTGGATAAACTATTTCTTCTCATTTGTAGCCGCAACCTTTACGCGTCCTTTAGCTCTTCTTCTTTTTAGTGTTTTCTTACCACCAACAGTAGCCTGACGAGCCATAAAGCCGTGCTTTTTAAGTCTGTGTCTTTTTTTAGGTTGATATGTTCTTTTTGGCATATATCTAGTCTATTATTAAAAAATTTTGCAACGGTAGTGTACCAACTATTTAACATCTTGTAAAGACCCTTGCTCACATAAAAGATTATCAACTTATTATCAACACCTTGTAAACAAATTGCTCCTTTTCAATGTGTTTTTTTAATCAACCCTTTGTGTTAAAATTATTACCGTCACTCGTTTTATTTAAAAGTTATTAATTTAATAAACAAAAAAAATAAATGTTAACAAATCAATTGTGGGACGCTGTACTAGGCGAACTTGAACTAACAATTTCTAAAGCTAACTTTACTACTTGGTTTAAAAATACTTTTATTCACTCTGTTGATGAGAGCAATATAGTAGTTGGTGTACCAAACGCTTTTACAAAAGCTTGGCTTGAAAATAAGTATCACGAGCACATTCTAACTGCTTTAAATAAAAGTAGCCAAGGTAAAATTGATTCTGTTATATACAAAGTAGCTTCTAATAAAGATCAGAATCCTGATCAAATAAAAAATCATGTAGCAAATTCCACTGAAGAGGGTCAAACTGATGAATCAAAGCCTTCTACTAATGAAGCTCCTAAGCCAGCACAAAATAATTTTAATTTAAATCCTAAATATACTTTTGAATCTTTTATTGTTGGAAAAGGAAATGACTTAGCGACTGCTGCTGCCAATGCAGTAGTTAATAAACCAGGAGAAGTATATAACCCTCTCTTCTTATATGGAGGAGTTGGACTGGGTAAGACTCATTTATTACAGGCTATTGGAAATTCTCTTCTAGCTAAGGACCCCAAAATTAGAATTGTATATTTAAATACAGAAAAATTTGTTAATGATTTTATTAACTCAATTAAAAAGGGAACTACTGATGAGCTAAAGAAATATTATCGTACAGTTGACGTTTTATTAATAGATGATATTCAATTTATAGCAGGTAAAGAACAAACCCAAGAAGAGTTCTTTCACACCTTTAATGAATTACACCAAAAGAATAAGCAGATTGTTATGACTTCCGACAGACCTCCAAAAGCTATTGCTGAAGTTGAACAGAGATTAATTTCTCGTTTTGAATGGGGGATGATTGCAGATATTGGCGCCCCTGATATGGAAACAAGATATGCTATTTTAGAGGCCAAATGTAATGAAAAGGGAGTTGCTCTTTCTCCAGATGTGCTGGCTTTTGTTTCTGAAAACATACAAAGTAATATTAGAGAGTTAGAAGGCGCCCTAAATAGAATAATTGCCTATCAACAACTAAACAACTCAGAAATTACATTAGAATCAGTTAAAAATGTATTAGGTTCTTTATCTCTTAGTGCAAAGAAAAGTGGCCTAACTCCAAAAAAGATAGCTACAAAGGTGGCTGATTTCTACGATATATCTATGGCAGATCTAATGGGTGCTAGCAGAAGAAAGGAATTAGTTTTCCCAAGACAGATTACTATGTGGCTTATGAGAGAAGAGTTAAAAAGTTCATATCCTTCTATTGGGCAAGAGCTCGGAGGTAGAGATCACACCACAGCAATACACGCATGTAACAAAATAACTGGTCAAATCAAGAATGATAGTAAGACAAAAAGTGATATAGAATTAATAAGACAACAACTATACGCATCATAAATTGTTAATAAGCCTGTTTATTAAAACCCCAGCCTCGTTGATAACTCACACACAACTGTTTATAAAAACAAGGTTATGCACAATGATAAATAGAAAATAAAAGTTACTAACAAATCATTAAATTTTTCCTCCCTGTTTATCAACTCGAAGGACTATCATAAAAGCCTTTCCCCATACATCTCTATAGTAGTTTATCAACATATCAACAGCCCTCACTACTATAACTATATAAAATATAATAAATTAATATAATAATAATGAAATTCATATGCACAAGAGAAAATTTAAATAGTGGTTTAAACATTGTAAATCATTTAGCTTCTCACAATGCAAACCTTCCAATCTTAAATAATGTTTTAGTAGACGCTAAAGACGGAATAATTACATTAGCTACAACCAACTTAGAAATTGGAATCAAGGTTACAGTGAGAGGAAAAATAGAAACAGAAGGCTCGTATACTGTCCCTGCTCGTTTATTCTCTGACTTTGTTTCGTTATTACCGAATGAGAATGTAAATATAGATTTAGAAACTGATGGATTAAATGTCAGTTGTAAAAATTCCCAAACTCAAATCAAGGGAATGCTTTCAGAAGATTATCCTCTAATACCAGATGTTAGTTCAGAGAAAAAAGTTAATATAGACATGCAAACTTTCAAAGAAGTTCTGAGTCAAACAGTATTTGCCACAACTCTAGATGATAATAGACCAGAAATTAGCGGAGTATTTTTTAACTTTAAAGGTCAAGACTTAACAGTTGCTGCAACAGATAGTTATAGACTAGCAGAAAAGAAAATAAAGGTAGACGGCAGTATTGATAAGAAGGTTATTATTCCGCTTAAGACACTTCAAGAGCTTGGTAGAATATTAGCAAATAGTACAGAAAAGAATATTAGTTTATATTTAAATGAGAACCAAGTTGCGTTTAGTGCAAGTAATATAGTTCTAACATCACGTTTAATTGATGGAAATTACCCAGATTATGAACAAATTATACCCAGTGATGAGAAGACTATAACTAGGGTAAAGGCAGAAGATCTAATTAAGGCAATTAAAGGTGCTGCATTGTTCTGTAAGACAGGGATTAATGATATAAAAATGACTATTATACCTTCAAAGAATGAAGTGGTTATCCTGTCAACAAACAGTGGATTGGGAGAGAATATAACCAATATAGGGGCTGAAATTAAGGGTGAAGAGGTGGAAATAGTATTTAATTATCGCTATTTACTTGATGGCCTAAATAACTTACAATCAGAACAAGTGATAATAAAAACCTCCAATCAGGGTGCTCCAGGGGTTTTTGTACCGGATAATAAAGAGGGATACTTGTACATAGTAATGCCAATCCGGCAATAATTTTACTTATCTGGGGCGGTATGGCGACAGAGCTTGCTCAGTCGCTCACCACTTCCTTTTAAGATATAGTTCTCAGGCATGGGGGCTACCTAAAAAACCGACCCTTTATAAGAGTCGGTTTTTTGGTTGAAAGAAATATCTATTATTCTATATTGATCGTTATATTATCTCCTTGTACAACTTGATTATAAATATCTGTAAATACTGGATAGGCTTTATATATTCCAATATCAGGTTTAACAGACCAGGTTAAAGTAATTAATTTATTATTTATATTTTTAACTGCCCCCAGCCAACTAGACTGATTGGAAGAATCCAATTTATAATAAAAATCTACCTGCCTTAAGATTTCAAAATTATCAACACTTAAACTCAAGGAGTAAGGAAAGTCGAACGAATCCAAAGTTGTTCCACTGCTAGGAGAAACCCATGAAGATTTTATATATTCTTCTCTATCAAAAATCAATATAATAGAGTCTTCATTATTGTTCAATAGATCATCATAAACTTTAGCCGTTAAAGTGTGCTCACCGTTTTGTATATTAGGAGAAATTGTATAAGTAAAAGTAAAAGGTTGAACGGATATTTCACCTATGATTTTATTATCTAATAAATAGGTAACTTTTCTTGCTCCACGCGGAGCACCAGCATTAACTGTAATAGATAATTGACCTGTTGTAACTTTATAATTATGAGAAGGAGAAGTTATATTTATTGATGGCTTGTCTTGTGGCAAATGAATATTATCAAATTCTGTTGGTGGCATCTCAGATATAATATCTTGTTCGGCGGCCCATTTAATAACAGGCTCTTCCCAATTTTCATATTGATAATTGTCTTCTGGGTTTAAAGGACTAGGACCGGTTGGATCTCCTCTTTCTACATAATGTAATATATTGTGAACCTCCAAAAACTTCTTTTCTATAATAGCTTCGTCAGGTGTGAATTCTGTAACAAGTTTGCCAGAGAACTTATCTATTGAGATAGAGTCGCCACCTTCCATAAAACCACCTATCATTGGTTTGTCAGAATTAATAATAGAAGGTTTAGTAAAAGATTTAATCTCTTTATTTGCTAAATATTTATTTAGGAAAGCTTGCCATATTGGAGCAGCTACTACACCACCAGCGGCACCAAGTTTCATTTCTGAATTGTCATTATTACCAACCCAAACACCAGCTGCTACTTGATAGGGGGTATAACCGACTGTCCAAGCATCTCTATAGTCGTCTGTGGTGCCTGTTTTGGCTGCTACTTGCCTATTGGCAAGAGTTAGGTAGTTGGATTCTCCAAAGGCATAAGCACGTGCAGGGTTGTCAGATAAGACGTCAGATAACATACGGGTATAATTAGCATCAACAACTCTTTCTCCTTTAGGTTTGTGATATTCTTCAAGAACTCTACCATCACCATCTTCCACTCTTAATATACTTGAATATGGATACCAAACGCCCTCTCTCGAGAAAGCTGCAAAAGAGTTTACATGCTCAAGTAATTGTACTTCTCCACCACCTAAAACTAAAGATAATCCAAAGCGTGACCTGTCTCCAAAACTTGAATAACCCAATGAATCAGCAAGGTCTAAAACATTACTAACACCTGCCAAATATATCATTTTAACAGCAGGAGTATTTAATGATCCGGCTAGTGCCTTACGAATAGAAACGGGGCCATGTTCTTTTAAGTCATAGTTTTTTGGTTCATAGGCATCAGGCTCTGCTTTAAAAGAAGTGTTTAAATCAAAGAGTATAGATTCAGGAGTATAACCTTTAGTAAAACCTGTTAAATATACAAGAGGTTTAAAAGAACTTCCTGGTTGTCTTTGTTGAACTGTAACATTAACTTGTCCGTCAATTTCATCATCAAAATAATCTCTAGAACCTACCATTGAAATAATTTGACCAGACTGAACATCTATTGCAACAAGAGCAGCATTAGTAGCATTATAATTTGTTTCATTTCTTTCGACTCTTTCAGAAATAGCTTCTTCAGCTGCAGTTTGAGCATCAAGATCAAGGGTAGTAATAATTTTAAGACCACCTTGCTCAACCATTTGATCTCCATATTTATTTGCTAAATATTCTTTAATATAAAGAACAAAATGAGGGGCTGTAATATTTGTTATACGGTTTTTAAAATCTAATTTATATTCTTTGGCAGCACGTGCCTCGTCTTCTTGTATATATCCCTGATCAACCATTAAATCAATAATATATTGTTGCCTGCCTATTAGACGATCTTTGTTTGATCCATAGGGTGAGTAGAAAGAAGGGGCCTGTGGAAGGGCAGCGAGAATTGCAGACTCAGCAATAACTAATTCATTAGAGTGCTTACCAAAATAATAATTAGAAGCAGCCTCTACTCCATAGACATTGGATCCATAAGGAATCTCATTAAAGTATAGTTTTAAGATTTCATCTTTGGTGAATTTCTGTTCAATTCTATAAGATAAGATCCACTCTTTAATTTTGCGAGAGACTTTTCTTTCATTTGTTAATATAGCATTTTTAACTAGTTGTTGTGTTAGTGTTGATCCTCCTTGAGCAGGCCTTCCTTGTAATCTCGGAACAATTTGACCACGAATAATTCCCCATATAGATATACCACCGTGTTTATAAAAATTCTTATCTTCTATAGATATAGTTGCATTAATTGTGTGATCTTGTATTTGATTAAGATCAACTAAGGTTCTTTTTTGATCACCAGATATTTCATATAATAATTCCTCTCCTGTTCTGTCATATATTTTGGTACTTTGTGCCACTGTCCTGTCAATTATTTTATTTGGATCAGGCAAATCTTTTGCATAATAAGCGAACAAAAGGGTTACAGAGACAAAACCAACAACCACAACCGAGAGTCCAAGCTTAACTAAAAAACGAGAGTTGTTCTTAAACAACTTTAAAAGCTTTTTTATTAAAGCAGATTTATTCTTAGAAGAGCTTTTTTTAGGTCTTCGCAGTTTAGGAACCTTACTTTGTTTTTTTCTTCTCTTTGGTTTTTGCTTATGTTGTTTCCAGCTCTGCGGAGATTTCATAGCAAGTTGAGGTATTGGCATTATTATTTCTATAAAAATATCTTTTCACCATAAATATTACCATTTTACAAGGGTTTTTTCAATGAAACATTATCTGTTATAATAGGGTTATTAAATAACAATTAAAAAGTAGCAATGAAAGTAAATAATGACAAAGCAGCCGTTGAAGCAGTTTTAACAAGAGGAGTGCAGGAAGTTGTGGTGGACAAGGAACTTAGAAAAAAACTATTATCCGGCAAACAATTAAGAGTAAAGCACGGAGTAGATCCAACTTCTAAAGATTTAACCCTGGGACATGCTGTTGTTTATGAAAAACTCAGACAATTTCAGGAGCTTGGACATAAGATTGTGTTTTTAGTTGGCTCTTTTACCGCTCGCTTCGGAGATCCTACAGACAAAGGTAAGGCTAGGGAAATGAGAGAAAAGGAAGAGGTTTTGGAAATGGGCAAGAATTATGTTAAGCAATTAAGTAAGATTTTGGATATTAAAAAAGTAGAGATTAGATATAATGGAGAGTGGTATGACAAATTTTCAGGAGAAGACATGCTAAGGCTTATGTCTAAATTTACTGTTGCTCGTATGCTTGAAAGAGATATGTTTCAAAAAAGAATTAAAGAGGAAAAGGAGATATATTATCATGAACCGGTGTATCCAATTTTACAAGGTTATGATTCTGTAGAATTAAAATCTGACCTAACAGTTATTGGATCAGATCAAAAGTTTAATGAGCTTCAAGCAAGACCATTACAGGAAGAAGCTGGTCAAGAGCCACAGGACATTGTAATTATGCCACTACTTGTTGGAACAGACGGTACTATGAAAATGAGTCAATCTCTAGGAAACTATATTGGAATAAATGATTCTGCAAATGAAATGTTTGGAAAGCTTATGTCTATACCAGATGAATTAATTTATAGTTATTTTGAATTGTGCACAAGAGTTTCTGAAGATGAGCTTGCTGAAGTAGAACAATTGTTAAAGTCAGACACAAATCCAAGAGATATAAAAATAAAACTAGCCAAGGAGATTATTAAGATTTATCATAGTGAAAAAGAGGCTGAAAAAGCCGCAGAAGAATTTGTAAATATATTTAGTAATAAACAAAAACCTGTAGACATTGAAAAGAAAAACTTTACGAAAGGTTTAAATACTTTAGACTTATTAATAGAGCTAGGGATGGCAAAATCTAAGGGTGAAGGACGAAGATTGGTTGAACAAAAAGGTGTTAAAGTAAATGATATAACAGTTGAGAATTGGGACAAAGATGATTATAAGTCAGGAGACATTATACAAGTTGGTAAGAGAAAGTTTGTTGAATTAAAATAGTTAAAATTAAAAAACACCTTAGTCTTTCTAAGGTGTTTTTATTTACCTAAATTTTCGAGCTTTTGACTAGCAGAGCAACAAAGTGCTATCGCTAGGGCATCTGCAGCATCATCTGGTTTGGGAATTTCTTTTAGAGAGAGAATAGTTTTTACCATTTGTTGCATTTGGTTTTTATCTGCTCTTCCATATCCTGTTAGAGATTGTTTAATTTGAAGAGGTGTATATTCGTGTATTTTAAGGTCATATTGTTTAGCAGCGAGCAATACAACTCCACGTGCTTGACTTACTTTAATAGCACTCGTTACATTTTTATTAAAAAAAAGTTTTTCAATTCCAATACTTTCGGGTTTATATTTTTTTATTATTTCAATAAGTTCATTGTATATATATTCTAAACGATCAGCAAAACTTTGTTTGGATGGAGTTTGAATTGATCCATAGTCAAGCATCTTAGCCTTGCCGCCCTCAAATTCAACAACACCATAACCAGTATCTGCAAAGCCAGGATCAATTCCTAAAATTATTTGTTTCTTTTTTTTAATCATTAAATATCTGCATTGGTATAAATATTTTGAACATCATCAAGGTCATCAAGCGCATCCAATATTCTAAGTACTTTTTCTTCACTTTCAACTGCCGCTTTGTCTTTTGGAATAAATTCTAATTTACTGTCAGAAATATCAAAACCATTTTTTTCTAATTGCTCTTTAATTTTATGAAGGTCGCTATCTAGGGTGTAGATAATAACAGAGCCGTCATCAGTAATAATGTCTTCAGCACCTGCATCAATTATTATTAATTCTTGCTCTTCATTTATGGAAGGGTTTTCTAAATAGATAACTCCCTTTCTATCAAACATCCACATTACACTTCCACTCCCACCTAAATTAACACCATATTTACTAAGCATGTGTTTAACTTCACCAACGGTTCTATTTTTATTATCTGTAATTGTTTCAATGATAAGAGCTATTCCACCGGGTCCATAACCCTCATAGGTAATTTCTTCAATTATTGCTCCACCATTTTCAACTGTACCAGATTTAATTGCACGATCAATATTATCTTTTGGAAGGCTCAGCTTTTTTGCTCTATCTATAGCCATTCGAAGTTTGAAGTTCATTTCTGGATCGCCACCATCTCTAGCGGCAATAGAAATAGCTTTAGCTAATTTAGTAAAAAGACCGCTTCGTTTTGCGTCTTTACCTTCTTTAGCACGTTTTGTAGTAGCCCATTTGGAGTGTCCGGACATCTTATTTTATTAATAATAACGTTGTAATATTAGCAAAATACAGCCCAAAAGGCAAGAAATATAGCTATTTAACGGTTGTAGAAGTACTAAAAAAACTGTAAAATATATACATGAACAAATTAGAAACAAATAGAGCTAGCGTATACAGCTCAATAGAGTTATTACCAGCTCAAATAGAGCAGGCTTGGACTGTAATGGAAAAAGCAAGAATACCAGTTAGTTATAAAAAGATTAATAATATTGTTATTTGTGGAATGGGAGGATCTAATATTGGTTTCCATATGGTACAAAAAGCTCTCAGAGAAAGATTGAGCGTACCAATTATTATTCATGCTGATTATAATTTACCAAAATTTGTAGACAAGAACACTCTTGTCATATTCTCTAGCTATTCTGGGAATACGGAAGAGGTTTTAAGTGCGGCTAAGAAAGTTCAAGAAAATAAGTTAAAGGGATATATTATTACTGGAGGTGGAAAGCTTTCAAAAATGGTTGGTAAAATTCCAGGAATTGTATTGCCTATGGACTTTAACCCATCAAATGAACCAAGGTGGGGATTGGGACATTCAATTGGAGCATTTATACGCCTATTACACAAAGTAGAAGTGGTAAAAATAAGTGAAGATGAAATTATGAAGGCTAATTCTTCCGTTAAGGATGAAAACATGCAAAGTTTAGCAAAGGAGATTAAAGATAAACAGATTATAGTAATGGCCGCAGAGCATTTAGAAGGTAATGCGCACATATTTTGTAATCAACTCAATGAAACAGCCGATAATATGGCTGTATACTTCACTCTTCCTGAATTAAATCATCACTTGATGGAGGCATTTTCATACCCGAAGGGCTTTATTAAGACCAAGACGATGGTTGTGTTCTTGGCTTCAGACAAATATTCATCAAAAATACAAAAGAGATTGAAAGTTACAAAGAAGGTCTTGAATAAACAGGGAATTAAATGGGTTGAGCTTGGTTCGGGAAAGAAAAGTCAACTTCAAGACAGCTTATCCACATTGCAACTTGCATCTTACCTATGCTATTATATGAGTGTTGCTAACAAGGTTGATCCGATTGCTATACCAACGGTAGATTTCTTTAAGAAAGAGATAAAAAAGTAAGCAACAATACATTTTATTATAAGGGAGGAGAAATCCTCTTTTATATATGCCCCCATGCTGAGCCAATTTACTTTGGTTCAATGGCAAATCCCCACTACCATGCTCGTTGGGGATTTTTTGTTCCCTTGTGATATAATACCAGTATGCTAGTACAGAACAATTGGCAAAAACTAATACATTTTATTAAAGATCATAGGTTAAATTACTTACTGGTTTTTTTAATTGTTTTTATATTATTCTCTTGGATACAGGCAACTCCTAATTTTCTTACAACAGATTTTTTCTATCAATCTAAAATGATTGAATTATCTGAAAATTCGCTAAAATTAGACAATTTTAATTGGCTAGAGTCAACAAATTATAGTGACGGATTTGCAGATAATAATTGGCTATACCATTTCTTTCTTAGTTTGTTTATAGGATTTTTACCCACCTTTTTGGTTGTTAAATTATTTGGTGCATTATTTATTGGCTTTTTAGCAACCTATATATATTATTGGTTAGAAAAACATGGAGGAGTGTGGCCTGAGTTGTTTGTACTTTTGTTATTCAGCTCCATATTATTTTTAAATGAGATAGGTTTTTCTGGACCAGGAGCTATATCATTATTATCTTTATTAATAGGTCTGGATTTGGTTGTAAATTATAGATATTGGCAACTAGGAATATTAAGTGTGCTTATTGTCTTGCTAACGGGCCAGTTTATTTTTCTATTACTCATCGCCACGGTGTGGCTCATTATAGAATTTGTGTATCACAAGTACAGTCTAGATAATTTCGGTACAAAATTTGAAAACCTTAAAGATTGGGTGATGAGAAAGTTAGGATTACGTAGTGGGGTGGGAAGAAAGAAGTGGTTAATATTAATATTTTGTTTAGCAGGAGTTATTATAGGATTAGCCGCTCACCCTTATTGGCCCGAGAGCTTATCTTTCTATGGAGAGCAGATTGTAAACAGAACTACGCATAATAATTCTGGAGGAGCATTGCTTAGTTTGAGTAAATTACTATCTGGAGCAATAATTATTTTTATAGTTTTTTTGTCTGGAGTTCTAACAGTGCTATTCTCTAAAAGTAGACTACCCAAACTAACCGTTAACTTACTTGTTTTAACAGTTGTATTTACCATCGTATATATTTCTGTGCAATGGGGAGGAGGCCTGTTGTTAATTTTATTATCTCTAACATCTTCATTGATATTAAGAGATGTTTTTAAGGGTAGAGATTTCAATACCGCACTGATTAATTTATTTTCATCTAAAGCAATTAGATTAGCTATAAAAACTATTTTATTAGTCGTCATTCTATCATTTCCAATAACAACATATTATGCGTTAAATGATGTAAAAGATAAATATAGCTTAAACTATATGCAGTCTGTAGCAGAGTGGTTATATTATCACACGCCGGATAATGCATTAATTGTTAATAGTGATTATGAAGATTGGGCACCATTATTTTACTACAATGATAATAATAGATATTGGTGGGGACTTGATGAGAATATTATAAGTAATAAATACTATCAATCTAAAGCTGATTATATTGCTATTATAAATGGTAAAAGTAGTAAGAATATCTATGCGCTATTAAAAGGAAAGCTCGATGCAGACTATATACTCGTTAATAAGCAAAAAACTGCCCTAAATGAGCAGTTAGAAGGCAATATATACTTTGACCTTGTCTATGAAGATAATGACGCCTGGGTCTATTTTGTACAGTAAAATGGGGTAAATAAAAAAACAGCTATATAGCTGTTTTTATTGTATTTAATTTACAGCGTTTAGTACTTGTATAACCATAAATTCAGTTATGGAGTAAGCTGCAAGCACAATAACTAATCCAATTACTGCATTTATAATTCTTTTCTTAGCAGTATCTATTGCGGTTGTATTTCCTCCAGACGTCATCCATTGATAGCCTGACCATATCATTAGAACGACAAAAATAATTCCAAGAAAACTTAAAGCTATATGAACAATGTTTATAATAACATTTTCTAAACTTGTTGCTGTTGTTGAGCCAGTAACACCTTCTTGAACGGTGTCGAGCTCACTATTAACTAAATCACTTAGGCCACTTGCATGAACTAGCGGTGTAAATATAAAAATTAATGTTAATAAAATGCTCAATGTAATTAATTTATGTTTCATATTATTGTTCTGTTTCAACAGCAGATATTATATTATCTAAAACGAACTCGGTTATAGCAAAGGCTCCTAAAACAATTACCAGACCTATTACTGAGTTTATTATTCTTTTCTTTGCTGTTTCAATTATTGTAGCATTACCACCAGCTGTCATCCACTGAGCTCCTGACCATATAATTAAAATGACAAATATTACACCTAAAAAGCTTAACGCAATCTTAAGAACATTTGTAATAATGGTTGAAATAGACGTCTCGTCATTATTTCCTATTGCATTCTTCTGAACATTAAGAACCTTAACAAAGTTTTTATTTATTACCTCATCTGAAGCGTGTAAGGCAGGGGCAGAAATTATAATAAATAAAAAACAGAATAGAAATATTTTTAATAAAAATAATTTGTTGACAGCTTTTAACATTGATTTAATTATTTGTTAATATATCGCCCGTTCTATTTAAAATTTCCAGTGTGATTGTAAAGGCTGCTAGAACTATAACAAGGCCTATTACAGAATTAACGATTCGTTTCTTAGCAGCTTCAATAGTGGTGGCATTACCACCAGCTGTCATCCATTGATATCCCGATACTATAATTAGGATTACGAAAATTATTCCTAAAAAGCCTAAAGCAATTTCTATAATATTTCCCACAATATTGGTTGGGTTTGCTTCGGCGGGCTCTCTAGTTGAATCGTTATAATATGCTTCACCCCCAACTTGTCTAAGTCCGTCTTGTACATTAGATGCATGCACAGAAGGGTTTAGCATAAAGAAAGAGGATAGTACAATGATTGTTAGTAAGGCTGCTGTGTAAAAAAAGTGTTTATTCATATATTTATTGTAATACTTCTTCTTCTAACTCTATAACCCCAGTTACACCAAGTACTTGTTCTGTTACAAACCAAGCTATACTATAGGCGGCCAATACAATAGCAAGTCCAATAACAGCATTAATCATTCGTTTTTTAGCCGCTTCAATAGTTGTTACGTTCCCACCAGCCGTCATCCATTGATATCCGGATACTAGAATTAAAATTAAGAACAGAGTTCCAACAAAGCCTAATATTATTTGAATTGTATTACCTATCATTACTGGAAGTGTGTCGTTAGCTATATTGTATCCAGAGTCATTCCCAAATACAATTAGTTCTGCATTTGGATCAACATTTCCATTAAGTAGTGCAGCGTGACTCGTACTAATTAATATGATAGTAAATAGTGTAGTAATAAAAATGCCCAATAGTAAGTTTCTCATATTATATTTGTATAATTTTGATCATAACAAATGAAGTAATTGCATAAGCTGCCAGAATAATTACGAGCCCAATTGTTGCATTAATCATTCTACTTTTAGCAGTTTCTATTGTGGTGGAGTTGCCACCAGCAGTCATCCATTGAAAGCCAGATACAATAATCAGAATACTTGCCACTATTTGTGAAGGAGTTTTTACTTTAGTTTGATCAGTTTCAAATCCAGCTGTTCTAGCAGTAGTATCTAAACCACCCTGTAAAATTTCATTAGCTGTTGGGGACCCTAGTGCAGGTAGGGGAAGAGTCAAAAAAGTAATAGAAAAAAAGACCATAACAAATATAGTCACAATCAAAAGGTTTAAATTTTTTGAAGTCATTTTCATTTATATAGTGTAAGCTTAGGCGGACCATATAAATATGATCCGCTATAGTCTAGACTATAAATTTAAACTGTAGTTGCGTCTACAAGGTTTGTAATTACGAAAGAGGCAATAGCGTAAGCAGCTAAAATGATGATCAATCCGATAACACCATTAATAATATACTGTCTACCTTTCTTAACTCTATCTTCATTACCACCAGCAGTCATCCATAAGAATCCACCAATTAGGATAAGGATAACAGCTATTAATCCTAGAAATCCTAAGATAATAGAAATGATATTGTTAACGATTTCTTTAACACCAGCATCACCTAAGCCAATTGCTTCTGCGTCTGCTAGCCCTAAATCTGGAGCTGCCATGCCTAGCATAGGAACTGCCATGATTGCTACAACCATAATGATTGCGAATGCTTTTTTGTTCATATATTTATTTATATAGCCCCCTTTCGTGGGCAAGTTAATAATTATTTATTTTATTGTGTTGTTACGTCAGCAGCGTTTGAGATTGCGAATTCTGCAATAGCATATGCTGAAAGAACGATAAGTAGGCCAATTACACCATTAATTATCCATTTCCTACCTTTTTTAACATTCTCTTCGTTACCACCAGCGGTCATCCAGAAGAATCCACCTACTAATATGATAACAACAGCGATTAATCCTAGAAATCCAAGAATAACTTTAATTATCTCTTGAACTACTACATCTAAATCTTCGTCACCAAGTCCTGGGTTGGTTACAGTATCATCAATACCAGTTAGAGCTCTAACGCTAGTTGCGTCTCCTGCTGCATGAACTGTTTGTATCATCGGTAAGGCTAGTAAAGAAACTAGTACCAAAATGAAAATTAATTTTTTACTCATAGTTTTTTTAATTACACTTTATTAAGGATATTTTAATTATTATATACTAATTATAGAAATATTATACTATAATTTCCCAATTTTAACAATTTAATTGGTTGGTAATATGTCAAAGACAAAGGTTAGAATGCTGTAAGCTGAGAAAATAATGACAAGTCCTAGAGTTGCCCAAACCAGTGTATTTTTACCTTTTTGGATATTATCCTTATTTCCGCCTGCCGTCATCCACATAAAACCACCAATAATAAAGTAAATTAGAGAAATTGTACCAGTAAGGCCAAGCAAGGCTTTAATAATATCTCCAACTAATTCTTGTGGACTATCTGCAGTTAAAGGGTTGTTAATATTAAGCGTGTTTGCTGCCTGTACTGGAATAGCTAGTATTGTTAATAGAATTGAGAAAGCTATAACGAAATTAATAATTTTTTTATTCATATATTTTATTTATTTATTATTGAGATTCCTGGCAACAAACAGTACTATTTGAACCGAAGCAATACATTCTTATAATAGAATCTTCATCGCAATCTGTAAATTCTCTACAATCATACCCGCCTCCTGGAGGTCTTGTGTTTGTTGCTGTACATTTTTCTTCGCAAGTACCATTTTGGCAAATACCCAAATTGCCACGACATGAATCACCCTCTTCTAACTCTGTTGAGCAAAGGTCTTGTGTTTGACTTCCGCCATCTAGGCCTTGCAGCGTTCTGTCTGAAAGAGAGGTAAGGACGGTCTGAACTATTAACCATGAGCTCATTACAATTATTATTCCAATTACTGTGCTTTTCATTATACTTGTACCTCTTTGAATTTGGCTAGGGTTTCCACTAGATGTTAGCCATATGATACCGCCAATTATGAAAAATAGTAGAGAGATGCTACCAAGTATTCCCATTGCCCATTTCGATAAGACAACAAATGTATTAAATCCTTGATCTAAAGAACAGCTTCCATCTGCTATACAGGATTGATTATAATTTGCATCATCTTGAAAAAAGCCAGGATTGTTTTGATTTTGCACCTGATCTTCATAGGGGTAATAACTTGGGGCTTGAAAAACAGACGCGCTCGCAAGAACTGGTAAGAGTAATAAAAATAAAACTAATAATAATTTCTTCATTCAGGTTTTCTAATTGTTTGATTAATTCTACGAACTGTTAAGTCTAATATATCTATAGTTGCCAGTTCGCTTGAAACATTATGATATGCTTGATAAATAAGATCATTCATTGCAGTATTTGCTTCTATCCAGTCATAACCTCTATACCAAGTACGAGCATTTAAAACTTGATCAGCAAATATACCCATATCTTCAGTTTGTATTTGATCATTTATAAGTGATAGCAATGCGGTTGGTTGTTTACTTTCTTCAAGGTATTTTTTAGTGAGTTCGGGAGTAGTTGTAATATATCTAATAAAGTCCCAGGCAGGGGAAATTTTCTCTTCACCAGCGCCAAAATATGTTGTTAATGCCCAGAAATCTGCAAAATTAACCTCTTGTACATCAGGAACAGTTTGTAGCATTGGAGCTATATTAAAGTTCAATTTAGGTGATTGAGCTTTTATAATTGGTGACTGATAAGCATAGCCAATAAAGTAAGCAAGCTTTCCTGAAGTAAACATCTCTAATGCATCAGGCTTATCTTCTGTCCATGAATAAACTTCCTTTGTTGGATCAATGAAATCTACATAAAACTCTAAAGCATCTTTGCCAGGATAAAATCTTCCCTGATCTGGTGGTGCTTGATTAAAAGCTGCATAATTATTATCTCCAGTCATTTGTGCACCGTTCTGCATCATTAGTAGAGAAAGAATATCATTAGCACGAGGAATATTATTAGACGAACCTAAGGCAATTCCAGATTGTAATATATTACCATCATTATCATAGGTAGTAAGATTTTTTACATGTTCAACTAATTCAGCCCAAGTTGTAGCAGGTAATGGAATCTTAGCACTGTTCAATAGATCTCTATTATAATAAAGAGCTAAGGTATCAACACTGAGTGGAAGACCGTACACTTCATCATTAATAATAACCTGTTCATACACCGCAGGAGCAAATAATTCTTGTACTTTTTTAGGTGTTAAGCCGGCAACTGTTTTCACTGTAATAACTTGTTCTTCTTTAAGACCTTTTTTTATTTCAAGAAAAGGAATTCTCATTGAAGGAGGCATTGGTTTTATTAAGTTCTCATACTGTCTTAATAAAGTAGAGGGTATAGAAAATATTTCTGGACCTCTTTGTTCAAGCCAGGCTTTTGTTAACTCAGCCTCATATTCTTCAAAACGAAATTTTCTATATTTAACTTTAATATTTGGATGAATTGTCTGATATGCATTAATTAAAGTTGCAACATCAGCTGTTTCTTCCCAAACTCCCCACCAATTTAATTCAATGGGTTTATATAATTGCTCTACCTCATTACTTTGCGAAAATTTACAACCAAAACCCATTAGAGGTAGGGAAATAAGAATTAGAGTAAGAATTGTAAGCTTTGTTTTAGATATCATAGTTATTTTTTTGTTAAAACTAGGTAAATTATACAATTTTATAGGCAGTTTGTAAAACAAAAGACTGAATCACTGAAATACTATATACTGTATATATAATTATTTATAAAATAAAATATGTTAGAGTTAGAAAATAAGAAAGCGCCAAGTTTTAGATTAAAAGATCAAAATAATAAAATAGTCAGTTTAAGTGATTTTAAAGGGGAATATGTTTTATTGTATTTTTACCCAAAAGATATGACTCCCGGTTGTACGATTGAAGCTAAGTGTTTTAGGGATAAGAATAATGAGTTTAAGAAGCTTGGAGTACATGTGTTAGGAGTCTCTACAGATAGTATTGAGTCGCATCAAAAATTTGCAGAGAGACATGGGTTGAATTTTCCCTTGCTTTCTGACGAAAAGAAGGAAGTTGTTAAAAAATATGGAGTTTGGAAAGAAAAATCAATGTTTGGGAAGAAATATATGGGCATTCAAAGAGATTCTTTTTTGATAGATAAAAAAGGAAAAGTATTAAAACATTACATAAAAGTAAGTCCTAGTAAGCATATAGAGCAGGTATTAGAGGATTTAAAAGGTCGGGCTTAGCGCAGGGTAATTATATATAATATTAGATTTAAAACAAAAACACTCTCAGTAGGGAGTGTTTTATTGGCGGAGGTGGAAGGATTCGAACCCTCGAGACCAATTAAGGCCCACTGCTTTTCGAGAGCAGCGCATTAAACCGCTCTGCCACACCTCCTATTCTAATTCCGTTATTTTTTTATTAACGGTGTGGTTATAAAGAATTATTGTAATACCTGTTATTATCCAGAAGAGTATACTTAAATCGTTTTTAAAGTATGGCACATCTACAAGTCCATGCACTATTATTACTATAAAAGCTGCGCCAACACCAAGACTTAAATGGTTAATATATTCCTTTTTATACTTAGGAAGCCATTTTTTCTTAATATTTATCCTATATATAAGTACCCCCAAGACAATAAATAGCCAAATAATACTAAATAAACCATATATTCCTATTTCAGCCCAGAAATTCAGAATTATATTATGAGGGTAAAGAAATATTTCTACAGGTTGCCACTTATCGTTAATTGTAAGACCAGATGAATGATATGGTTCAATCGCTTGCTTATAATTAGCAAGTCCACTTCCGTTTATGGGCTTGTCTCTTAGCATTGAAATTGTTTCAGTCCATTGCGCTTGTCTAATCTGACCAGAATGATCAGATATGGTTAACTTCTCAAGCATTACCGTTCTTAGTGTTGGAGTCAATAATATTCCAGCAAAGCAGATAATTGCCAGTATAATAGCAAGTAGACGAGTATGTTTTTTTGTAAGTAATATTATAAACACACCAAGACTTAATGCAATTAGAGCGCCTTCGCTGCCAGCCCATATTATCGTTAAGATAATAGAAATAAATGAAATAAGTTTTAAGATCTTAAGAAATGTATATTCCTTTATCCAAAGCGTTGCAAAAATTAAAGCTCCAATTGGTGCAAGTAATAAACCATTTGCATTCGGATACCCAAAGAAAGTTGTTACTCTTCTAGTTTCTGGTAAATACCAATCTAGAGTAGGAATATTCCAGCCAGTTAATTTTTGAATAAGAGCATAAACAAAAACTGCTATAGATAAAACACTAAGGGTGTATATTAATTTATTTATTTCAGAATTCTTTCGTATATAATAAAGCATAACCCCTAAAAACATTAATGGCTCAAGAAAGTATGCTTTCCATATTCCTGCTCCTAATATAGTTTGAGGAGTTAAAATGAGAGCTACTATTGAGGATAGAAAAAATATTAATATTGGTAGAGCAATTATTTTTGGAATTAAGTTACGCTTTGTTGTGCCTACGATTTCAGTTTCTGATCTAAATGTTTTTTTAAGCCAAGCAGATATTGCAATGTGTAATTTTTTACTTTGCCATAGTTTTATTAACCACATTAAGAATAATAATATAACCATTCCCTCTAATAATGTGAGGGGAATATTAATTACTTGAAACCGTATTAAATATGTTGGTAATAAAAGTATAGTCAAATAAACACCTCTTTCCATTTTTGGCCAAGCAAGAACAATAAAGAAGATATAGAAAATTGATATAAGTAAAAGATTTAACATTTATTTTGTTCTTAGTTCATTAAGGATACTTCTGTCTATACCTTTTACAAGATAGAGAGTTAATATATAAATTATTGAAGCGAGGAAGATTAATAGGATTAGATTTAGACTAAATAGAACATATATGAAGAGTCCCATAACTAAACTAGCAAACAGTATCTTAATAAATGATCTTAGATTTATACCTATTTTAGAGTATTTATAGCTAATATAGAAGGCAAATAGGGTATACAGTAATTCAATAAACACTGTTATGCTAGCTGCCGCCCAGTAAGAGAATTGAGGGATTAATGCAAAATATAATATGAGCGCCATAGCTGCTGTAATGATATAGTAGGGTATCATCTTTTTTTGTTTATCAATAGCTAAGATGATATAGCCAAACAAGCTACCAAAAAATATTATAGCTGTTGCCCAGATTAATATTTTTAACACATCACCAGAGGCTATGAATTCATCACCAGCAATCAATACCATTACTCTATCTGCTAGTAGCATGGTACCAACAATAAGCGGTAAAGAAATCATCAAGAAGAAATCAAAAACTTTTTGGTATACTCGTTTAAATCTTTCAATATTATTTGTAACATAGGCTGTTGTTAAAACTGGTAAGACAAGCCCCAAAAACATATGAGGAAAAGTACCAATGATTTCTAATACCTTATAAGTTGCCCCGTAAATACCAACCTCACCCTCACTTCTGTATACAGATAAAATTAATGTATCTGCCTTAAAGTAAACAAGAGTAAGTAATGAAGTTAGAGCGATTGGCCAGGCTCTATGCCAAATTTTTTTCCAATAAGCAAAGTCAAACCCAAAGTTAAATTTTGTATAACCCCTAGCCATGAAAAATATTAAACTAAAATATATTATATTAAAGACTACATTGCCTAGAATTATATAGAGTAAACCTTTTTGAAATACTACCACCAAAATAACTGTTATGAGGAAAGCTAATCTTCCAATAACTTCCGTTCCAATAATTTTATCCATTCGTAAATTTTTCTGAAAAATTGCTACAAGAACTTGTGCTAGGGTGAATAAGAAAAATGATATAGACATTAATATCACACCCTGTTTTACAATGAGAGCATAAGGAAAGAGTAATACAATAAATGGAGCAAGCGCAAAGAAAACAAAGGCACTCATTAATTTCATGGTGAATACATTACTAACTGCTTTTCTCTCATCTACTTCCGGGTCAGATATCTCTTGCATTAAGGCAAGATAGAGACCAAGGTCTACAATGACAGCAAAGAACTGTACAAAAGCTAGAACGGTAGTATATTGACCATATCCAGACTGACCAAGGTGCCTAGTTATAAGGCCTACAATAATAACACCAATAATGGTGCTAATTATTTTGCCTGTAAACTGCATGGCAGTATTGTAAGCTACTTTTTTTGTAAGTGACATGTATTAATTTTACGTAAAAAAGGATTAAAAATCAAATAAAAAACCCACTTCAGAAAAAGTAGGTTTTTAATAATAGTTTATTTATCAGCTACTCTCTCTTCTTTAACAATTTTCCAGATCTCCGCTCTAATTTTATCTATTAATTTCTTGTTTGATTTAATATATTGTTTAGCTGTTTCTCTGCCTACACCTAGCTTTTCTTCTCCATAGCTGTAACTAGCTCCTGCTTTCTTGATTATGCCCTTTTCAACTCCTAAATCTATTATGTCTCCTGCAATTGAAATACCTTCATTATACATAATATCAAATTCACAATTTTGAAAAGGTGGAGCAACTTTATTCTTTACAATCTTACAGCGAACTCTATTACCAATGAATTTATCTCCTTTTTTCAGCTGAGCTGCTTTACGAACCTCAATACGTACAGATGAATAGAATTTTAATGCCATTCCACCAGATGTTGTTTCTGGATTACCAAACATAATACCTATCTTCATTCTCGTTTGATTAATAAAGATAAGAACAGTATTACTCTTTGAAACAACGCCAGATAGTTTTCTTAAAGCTTGACTCATGAGTCTTGCTTGTAAGCCAACATGTGAATCACCCATTTCTCCCTCAATTTCTTTTCTTGGGACAAGAGCTGCTACTGAGTCCACCACAACCACATCAATACCGTTTGAGCGTACAAGTGTTTCAGTGATTTCTAATGCTTGTTCTCCAGTATCTGGTTGTGAGATTAATAGTTCGTCAACATTTACTCCAATTTTTTTAGCATATTCAGGATCTAGAGCATGTTCAGCATCTACAAAGGCAGCTGTACCACCGGCCTTTTGAACTTCAGCTACTATATGTTGTGCAAGAGTTGTTTTACCAGAAGCCTCAGGTCCGTAGATTTCAATAATTCTACCCCTAGGAACTCCGCCTATGCCTAGTGATATATCTAGTGATAAACAGCCAGTAGATACTGCATCCACTTCCATGATTTTGGCTTCACCAAATCTCATGATTGCGCCATCACCAAACTTTTCATTTATTTGATCGATTGCAGCAATTGCTGAATTACCACGATCTTTTTTGGCAGTGTCTTTTTTTGTCATAATTTCATAATTAATATTTAAAGACCCTGTTTAAAAGTCAGATTGTTTAGATAATGATGTATTAACTCTATTTACTTGTTGTTCTTGTCTAAAAACAGAGATTGTTATTTGTTTTTGTGCACCGTGCTTTTTTATAGCTGTTACTTCTAGAACATTAAGCCCCAAGGACAAATTAATTTCTTTGCTAAAATCTCCATTAATATCTGCAAGTACTAATTCATTGTTTATTGTTAACTCTATTTCAGGGTCTGTTTCACCGCTAATTGTAATCAATCTAGCTGCGGTTGTTATATTGTTTAATGGTTCATTAACAGAAAGCGAAGGCGGCTTAACTATATTATATACACCTGTACCTATATAGAATACAAAGGCAATTGTTACTATAGCAATACCAGCAACCTTTAATGTTTTAGGGTTAAGCCATGATAACCAATTATTGTTATTTATTTCAGGTCTGACAAATCCACTAAATTGCATCTGCACTCCTTTTTCTCTGTCATACTCCTTAATTAGCCAGCGTATATCCAAGTCTAAGAGTTTTCCGTATGAGCGTAGCCATTGTTGAGCATAAATTTCACCAGGCAAGATATCATAAGCACCATCTTCAAGGGCTTGTAAATATTTAGATTGAATATTTATACTTTTTGAAACCTCAGACAATTCAAGACCTTGCTCCTCTCTAGTTTTGCGTAGAGTTTCAGGAACTGTTTGATGTGAGACTACTTTTTTTGTAATAAATGAATTCATATTACTTATTCTTTATCTTCTTCGTTTTCGTCATCTTCATTTTGTTCTGCATTGTCTTCATTTTCTTCAGGCTTTTCTTCGTCTTCCCAGCCGTCTGTATATTCTCTCATATCTAAATTCTCTTCTAAATCATCCTGTCTTATTAATATTTCACGAGGCTTAGCTCCATTTGGTGGTCCAACAATTCCTTTCTCTTCTAGCATATCTAAAATACTAGCAGCTCTAGCATAGCCAACCCTTAATCTTCTTTGTAATAATGATGCCGACGCTTTACCCGCTTTAACTACCACTTCTTGAGCATCCATTAATAATTCGTCTTCATCACTTCCACCTCCAAGTGCATTTCCTGGCATGCTACCAACTTTTTGTCTTTCAACAATATCATCATCATATTCTGGTTCACCTTGTTCTTTCCAGAAGTTTACTACGCGCTGTATTTCTTTCTCGCTTACAAATGCACCCTGTATTCTTCTTGGTTCAGGTAATTCAGAAGAGGTATATAACATATCTCCATTACCAAGTAGTTTTTCTGCCCCAGGTGAATCAATGATAGTTCGTGAGTCAACATTTGAAGCTACTGAGAAAGCAATTCTGGTTGTAATATTAGCTTTAATCAATCCTGTAATAACATTAGTTGAAGGTCTTTGAGTGGCAATTATTAAGTGAATGCCAACTGCCCTAGCAAGTTGCGCGAGTCTAATAATAGAAGGCTCGACATCTTTTGGATTAATAACCATAAGCTCAGCAAGCTCATCTATTACTATTACAAGGTACGGCATTCTATTCACTAAGACGCTACTATTATATGATTCAATATCTTTTTTACCAACACTTTGTAATAGTTTATATCTTTCTTCCATTTCGCTAACAGCCCAACGCAGAGCATTAATAGTTTTTGGAATTTCTGTAATAATTGGAGTGAGTAAGTGAGGAATATTATTATAAATAGACAGTTCAACTCTCTTTGGGTCTACCATTATAAACTTTAACTCTTCAGGATGATATTTGTATAGCAAGCTAATAATAAAAGCGTTAAGACAAACACTTTTACCAGAGCCTGTAGCACCTGCTATTAAACAATGAGGCATTTTAGAGATATATGTAACCTTACACTCTCCAGAGACATCTTTACCAAGGGCTGTAACAAGTGGCTTAGCACCCTTTTGAAAGGCATCTGATTCAATAATTTCTCTCAATTTAACTATAGCAACTTTCTTGTTTGGAACCTCAACACCAACTAGTGATTTACCTGGAATTGGAGCTTCAATACGAATTCGTTTAGCAGCAAGAGCAAGGGCTATATCTTTATCTAAGGCAGTTATCTGAGATAGCTTTATTCCGTCTGCTGGTTTAAATGTAAATTGTGTAACTGTAGGGCCAATATTAGCCTCTCCCATAGTTACCTCAATATTAAAGTTTTCAAAAGTCTTTCTAATTTTCTCAGCTGACGCATCTATGTCTCCACTTGTTGGTTCAGCACCGTTCTCATCTAATAAATCCATAGGAACTTTAACACGTGGAGCTTTTTTTCGTGGCTTAGGCATTTCAATAAGCTCTTTCATGTCTTCATCTTTTCCATCATCTACTTCATCTTCTTCATACTCTTCCTCTTCTTCAATTTCTTCATCATCTTCCTCATATTCATCTTCTTCATACTCTTCCTCTTCTTCATAATCGTCCTCATAATCTGCTTTAGGTTTGCTGAAGGAGAATGATTTAATTTTAAGCCATAGCAATCTAAATATATTTACTTTATTACCAAGCTCATCTAAAGATATATTAAAAGATATTAATATAGATATTAATAATAGTCCTAATAATATTACAAAAGAAGCAAAACCTCCCATTGCTTGCTGTAATGGTTGCGTTATGGCATAGCCAATATATCCACCACCTTCATTAGCTGAAAAACCTCCTTGTAAATTATTAAAATCATGAATAAGTTCAAGTAGTCCAGAATAACCAAGTATTACGAAAAACAAGCCAAGATAATTACTAGGCTTTAGCAAATATTTATCTGGATTAAGAAGGAAATACCCCCACATTAATAATAGTAGCGGGAATATCCATTTACCCCATCCTAAAACAAGTCCAAGTATTTGATTGGCAATTGTACCAAAGGCACCAGCTAGATCTAATAATGATAATAATCCAAGTAAAGCAATTAGGAATATAAGTATAATAAAGATTCCTTTTTTAGTCTCAGGAGACAGAATTTCTCTATTTTTCTTACCTCTTTTTGATTTTTTTCGTTTAGCCATTTTTAAGTTTAAATATTGTTGAGCAGAGTATATTTTACCATTTTCAGGTCGTTTATACAATAATTATTAGTTATTTAGTGATATATTGACAGTTATGGGGCATATGTTAAGCTTGTTTTGATATTGAACATTTAAATAAGTGATATATAATCCTTTGAAGGAGGGTAAAATGCAAGAGGAAATGAGAGATTTTTTAGTTAGAAGATTGTTGAGCAGCTTAATCTTGATTACAATCTTTGGTTTTTTGTTTTTGGATTTATATATGCTCGCAAAATTTGAGTATATCGAAGGTGGTTTGTTTGAGGTTATATCATTAAGCGCCCTTGTTTCAGCCATAATATCTGTGTTTATAAGGACTATTCCTGGTGTTACCAGCATGATAGCTCTGGCTTATTCAGGAGTGGTTTTGTATTTTTTACAGATGAGCATTAATGATGGCCTATCTGTCAATTACATGGAGATTCTTCCTAGTTTATTATTAGCGTGTATTATAGCTGTTTTAATTGATACGGCTTTTGAAAGATCTTCTGCTCATAAAGGTGGCGTAGCTATTATCTGCAGCCTTCAATTTGTATTGTTTTCTTCAGTTGCGTTTGGTGCAACTCTTATCTGAGTTCACGAAAGTTAGTTTTAACAAAAAAAGGGTCTAAAATAGACCCTTTTTTATATATAGTATAACTAGTTTATTTCTTCTTCTTGTCTATAAGTCCAGTTCCTGCTGGAATTAATCTACCAATAATTACATTCTCCTTCAATCCCTTCAATTTGTCAACCTTACCAGTAATAGCTGCATCAATTAAGACTCTAGCTGTTTCTTGGAAAGAAGCTGCAGATAACCAACTATCTGTAGACAGTGAAGCTTTTGTAATACCTAGCAATAGTGCATCACCAATTGATTCTTTACCTTTTTGATCTGCTATTTTTTGGTTTTCCTCTTCAAATTCTGAATAGGTTGTAATATCTCCAGGTAACATATTACTATCACCAGAATCTATAACCATTATTCTTGAGAACATCTGTCTAATAATTATTTCAATATGCTTCATATTGATCTTCTGTCCTTGGGATGAATAGATCCACATAATTTCCTTAATAATATATTTTTCAGTTGCTCTTCTATCTTTTCTTAAATAAAGTTCTTTAAGATCAATACTTCCCTCTGTTAAAGAGTCTCCAGCCTTTAGCTTGTCTCCATTTTTAACACATAGACTATATCCAGGTGGAATAATTATTTCCTTTGTAGCCTCAACAGGTGAGAATACATGTAATTCAGTCTTTGTAATTCTTATTTGGCCATCATTTTTGGCAGTAATAGTTTTTTTACCACCAATATGCGCCATGATTACATCTCCAGTTTTAATCTTAGCATCATTCTTTACTTTCAATTCATAGTCTTCATGGAATGGATGAGATTCTAAAGTTGGTCCAAAGTATTTGTAAACAATAGTTCTTTCTTTTCTAACACTTAAGTCTGTATCTTTATCTATAATTACCTCACCATCTTCTTCAGCTAGAATTGCTTTTCTCTTTGGTTGTCTTGCTTCAAAGATTTCTTCAACCCTAGGTAAACCTTGAGTAATATCTCCAGCTGCTGCAACACCACCAGTATGGAAAGTTCTCATAGTAAGCTGAGTACCAGGCTCACCAATACTTTGAGCTGCAACAATTCCAACTGCTACACCATTTTCAACTGGCTTATTGTATGCAAGATCCCAACCATAACATTTTTGACATAAACCACGTTTGGTTTTACATGTCATATTTGATCTTATGGTTAATTCAGGAACTTCAGACTTCATTATCTCTGCCGCTGCTTCTCTGTCTATAATTCCATTCTTCTTAACAATAATCTCACCTGTCTTTGGATTCTTGATAGTTGTCATAGCAAGACGACCTAGAATTAGGGCATCTAACTTTTCGCCAATATCTTCAGCATCCTTAAGTGTAAGTGTTAAGCCTTCATTATCTCCACAATCTGGTTCACTTATAATTAAATCTTGAGAAACATCCACAAGACGTCTAGTTAAATAACCTGCACTAGCAGTTCTAAGAGCTGTATCTGACAAACCTTTTCTAGCTCCATGAGTTGAAATAAAGTATTCAAGAACATCTAAGCCTTCACGGAAATTAGCTTTAATAGGTAATTCAATAATTTCACCAGATGGAGAAACTACAGAACCTTTCATTCCCATAATCTGAATTAACTGAGCCCATGATCCACGAGCACCAGAGTTAATAATAGAGTATAGAGATGAACCAGCATCAAATGAAGCCTTACTTACATCTGTAATGTCATTCTTAATCTCATTCCAAGTTTCAATAATCTTTACATATCTTTCATGATTAGTAAGTAGTCCATCATTAAACTGTTGTTGTATTTCTTGAACTCTAACTTCACCACCTTTAATAATGCCAGCCTTTTCTTTAATAATCGGCACATCAGCAATACTCCAAGATAGTCCTGACTTAGTAATATATTTGTAAGCTAAATCTTTTAATTTATCTAAAAGAATAACAGCTTCCTCAGGTCCTGCTAAATGAATAGTTTGACCAATTATATTTCTTAAATCACCAGAAGTTAGTGTTTTATTAACGAAGTCAATTTCTTTTGGCAAAATAGTATTAAAGATTAATCTTCCAACAGTTGTTTCTGTCATAACCTTCTCTATCTTGATTCTAATTATTTGATGTAATGAAATGTGTTCCAAATCATAAGCCATCTTAGCTTCATTATAATCTGTAAATGCTTTTGGAGTTTCATCTTTTAATCCACTATCATATGTTAGATAATAACTTCCCCAAACAATATCTTGATCAGCTGACATAACAGGTTGGCCAGTTGCAGGCTTTAATACATTCTTAGTAGAAAGCATAAGTTCTGCTGCTTCTTTCTTAGCTTCTTCTGTTAGAGGTACATGAACTGCCATTTGGTCACCATCAAAGTCAGCATTAAAAGCTTTACATACCATAGGGTGAATCTGAATAGCCTTACCTTCAATTAATGTTGGTTTAAAAGCTTGAATACCTAAACGGTGAAGAGTAGGAGCGCGATTAAGAAGTACATATGATTCCTTTGTAATGTCTGCAAGAATGTCCCAAACCTCAGGATGGTCTTGTTCGATATATCTATTTGCCGATCTTACATTATGTACAAGCTCATCTTTAATTAAACGTGAGATTACAAATGGCCTAAATAATTCTAAAGCCATTATCTTTGGAATACCACATTGTTCAATCTTAAGTTTTGGCCCAGCTACAATTACTGAACGGCCAGAGTAGTCAATTCTTTTACCAAGTAGATTCTGTCTAAAACGACCCTGCTTACCCTTTAGCATGTCTGCAATACTCTTAAGAGTTCTTTTTTGACCAGTAGAAGCAGTAACCGTTTTACTTCTTCTAGCATTATTATCTATTAAAGCATCAACAGCTTCTTGTAACATTCTCTTTTCATTTCTCTGAATGATTTCAGGAGCACTTAAGTCTTTCAAACGTTTTAGTCTATTATTTCTATTAATAACACGTCTATATAAATCATTAAGATCAGATGTTGCAAAGCGTCCACCATCAAGAGCTACCATAGGTCTTAGGTCTGGTGGAATAACAGGAATAGCTGTCATAATCATCCACTCAGGTCTAATCTCATTAGCAATTAAGTTCTTAACAAGTTTTAATCTCTTTGTAATTTTCTTAAGCTTTGAAGGAATAGCAACTGTCTTTTCTTCTTTTAATTCTTCAGCAAGCTTTTCTAGGTCTACTCTTGCAAGTAAATATTTAATAGCTTCAGCTCCAATATTTGCATTGAAGACATGACCATATTTCATAGATAGGTCTTGATATTTTGATTCTGAAACTATTTGATTAATCTGTAGATCTTTTAATTCTTTCTTAGCTCTATCTGCTGCATCTTGAAGATGGCTTAATTTATCTTCACGAGCTGTCTCCATTATTTCAATTTGTTCTAGAGCTTCTTTTTCAATCTTTTGCTTTGCTTTATCATCCTTAGCCTTACTTAAATTATCTGCTCTTACTTGATTAATTTTAGCAACCTTTTGATCGAATTCATTTTTAATACCTTTAGCCTTAGATTTAAGCTCACCTTTTAATTGTTCCATTGTTTGCTCTCTTAAGTCTTCGTCTACATCTGTAATAACAAAGGAAGCAAAGTATATAACTTTTTCTAATTCTTGAGATGACATATTTAATACAAGTCCGATACGTGAAGGAATGCCACGTAAGAACCAAATATGTGAAACAGGAGTAGAGAGGTCAATATGACCCATACGTTCACGTCTAACAATCGCTCGTGTAACTTCAACGCCACATTTGTCACAAACAATACCCTTATAGCGGATACGTTTATATTTACCACAATAACATTCCCAGTCTTTTGAAGGTCCAAATATTTTTTCACAAAATAGACCATCCTTTTCTGGTTTCTGTGTACGATAATTAATAGTCTCAGGTTTTAATATTTCACCATGTGACCATTTATGTATTACTTCCGGGCTAGCCAATTTTAATTTGATAGCATCAAATTCTATATTGGCTGCTGTTTGTGGAATGAAGGTTGTTTTTGTTGATGATGGAGTAGGCATATGATATATATAGTTAAATAATTATATTATTCTTTGTCTTCATTTTGCTTGTCTTCTGTTTCTTCTGCTTCATCCTTTTCTTCAACTTTTATATCATTTGCAGATTTCTTATTTTTCATAAGATCAACATCAAGCCCTAAACCTTTAAGTTCCCTAACGAGAACATTGAATGATTCAGGTATATTAACTTTATCAATTGGTTCGCCTTTAATGATTGCTTCATAAGCCTTACTTCTTCCCGGCACATCATCTGACTTAATGGTCAATATTTCTTGTAACATATGAGCTGCTCCATATGCTTCTAAAGCCCAAACTTCCATCTCACCGAATCTCTGACCACCAAACTGTGCTTTACCACCAAGAGGTTGTTGAGTAACAAGTGAGTAAGGTCCGATTGAACGTTGGTGAATCTTATCTTCAACTAAGTGATTTAGTTTTAACATATAAGTAATACCAACTGTTGTCTTTTTATCGAAAGGTTGTCCATTACGGCCATCAAATAATTGAAGCTTACCGTCTTCAGGGTAACCAGCTTTCTTTAATTCCTCTGCAATTTGTTCTGCCTTAACACCATTAAGTGCAGGAGTTGCAACTCTATAACCTAGCTTTTTAGCAGCAAGGCCTAAATGAGTTTCCATAAGCTGTCCAAGGTTCATACGAGAAATAACACCAAGTGGATTTAGAACAATGTCTACTGGAGTACCATCTTCTAAGAAAGGCATGTCTTCAACTGGAATGATTCTTGAAATAACACCTTTATTACCATGACGTCCAGCCATCTTATCTCCAACTTGAATTTTACGTAATTGAGCAATTGTAACTTGAACGGATCTAATAACACCCGCTGGCAGCTTATCTCCATTCTTTCTTGAGAAGATTTTAATATTAATTACTTTACCGTGCTCACCATGTTCTAGATAAAGTGAAGTATCTCTAACGTCTTTAGCTTTTTCACCAAAGATAGCTCTCAATAGTTTTTCTTCTGCAGATAATTCAGTTTCACCCTTTGGTGTAATCTTGCCAACTAGAATATCTCCAGATGAAACTTGAGCACCAATACGAATGATACCTTCTTCATCTAAATCTTTAAGTTTTTCTTCACCTACATTAGGAATATCTTTTGTAATAAGTTCTGGTCCAAGTTTTGTATCTCTAATATCTATTGAATAGTTTTCAATATGTACAGAAGTATATCTGTCTTGTTCAACAACTCTTTCAGAAATTAGAATAGCATCTTCATAATTACCACCATCCCAAGTCATATATGCAACTAGAATATTTTGTCCAAGAGCTAGTTCACCGTGTTCGGTAGATGCGCCATCTGCGATAGCTTCGCCGGTTACGACTTTATCTCCAACATTTACTATTGGTTTTTGATTGATAGAAGTACCAGCATTAGAACGCATAAATTTATTTAAAGGATAGTCATGAGTATGACCATCTTTAGTTTTAGTTTGAATTAAGTTAGATTGAACTTTAACAACTTCACTATCTTCTTTGGCAGCAATAGCTTGACCTGAATCAAGAGCAGCTTTTCTTTCAATGCCAGTTCCGATAATAGGGGTCTGAGGTTTAATAACAGAGACACCCTGCCTTTGCATGTTTGTTCCCATAAGTGCTCTAACAGCATCATCATTCTCAATGAATGGAATAAGAGCTGTAGATATACTAATTATTTGATAAGATGAAACATCTACATAATCTATTGTTTCAACTCTTTCAAATGATGGTCTACCATTCTTTCTAACTTCAGCAAATTCATTAATGAAATGACCATTCTCATCCATCTTTGTAGTAGCTGCTGTTGAGGTTGATCTTTCTTCAATGAAAGCATCAATATATTCAATCTCATTTGTAATAACAGGTATTACAGGAATTGTTTTAATATTTTCATAAGCTGCTAAATTCTTAGCTAGCTTTTCATCTATATCAGTTCCTTTCTTAGCAACTGTTTTACCAGAATCTGTATCGATTAAATCTTCTCTTAATGTATAGCCAATAGCGTCAACAGTATTATTCTTTGGATTCCTAATAACTTTTCTATAAGGGGTTTCGATGAATCCATATTTATTAACCCTGGCATAAGAGGCTAGTTGTCCAACTAGTCCAATATTTGGACCCTCTGGAGTAGCAATAGGACAAATACGTCCATAATGAGTTCTATGTACATCACGAACTTCAAATCCAGCTCTTTCACGAGATAGACCACCAGGTCCCATAGCAGATAAACGTCTCTTATGTTCAAGTTCTGACAATGGATTAATTTGGTCCATGAATTGAGATAATTGAGAGCTCATGAAGAACTCTTTAATAGTACCAATAACTGGTCTTGCATTAATAAGTTGATTTGGAGTTAAAGTATGAATATCTAATGTACTCATTCTATCTCTAATAATTCTTTCCATACGAGCAAGACCTATTCTAAATTTATTTTGAATAAGTTCACCGATTGCTCTAATTCTTCTATTACCTAAGTGATCAATATCATCTGCATCATCTTGAGTAACATTTAGTCTAATAATTTCTTTAATAATTCTAACCAAGTCATCAACTAGTAATACTCTATTAGTTTTATCTATTGGATAATTAGTATCAAAACGTTTATTTAATTTATATCTACCAACTGGTCCAAAATCATAACGATCAAAGTTGAAAAACATTGCATGAATAAGACTCTTTGCATTTTCAGCAGTAGCTAAATCTCCTGGTCTAATACGTTTATATACCTCAATTAAACCATCCTCTTCATTCTTTGATGTATCTTTTGATAGTGTTGTTTCTAAATATTTCTCAACAGCTGGCCTCTCAATATCTGAGAACAAGTTTAAAATATCTTGATCAGTACTATAACCAAAAGCTCTAAGAAGTGCTGTTACTGCAACCTTACGTTTTCTATCTATCTTAACAAAGATTCCATTATTAGATTCTGTTTCAATTTCAAGCCATGCACCACGGTTAGGAATAATCTTTGCACCATATAGTTTCTTTCCTCTGTATAAGTTTGAGGTAAAAAAAGCACCAGCTGATCTAATCAACTGGGACACTACAACTCTCTCAACACCATTAACAATAAAAGTACCTTTATTTGTCATTAATGGAAAATCTCCAAGGTATATTTCTTGTTCTTTAATTTCACCAGTTTTTTTATTAACTAGCTTAACCTTAACACGAAGTGGTGCTTCATAAGTTATATTTCTATCTCTTGCTGTAGCTTCATCAAACTTAGGTTCATCAAGATAGTAATCCATCATATAGAGCTCAAGATTTCTACCTATATAATCACTAATAGGGTTAACCTCTTCAAACAACTCCTTGATGCCTTCATCAAAGAACCATTTATATGAATCTTTCTGCAATTGAGTAAGATCCGGTAGCGGCATAGCGTCGCGATTTGGTGAGAAATACTTTCTTTCACCTAGTGGATGTATTGGCATAGCTTAAGTATAAAAAATTAAAGTTATATTAAAATTATTTGTTGACAAAAGATACGAAAGTTCTTGGGCACAAAAAAAGCTCCTCCACAGCTGTGTGGACGAGTTAAACTGTAATTTTAGCTAAAATTTGCTTTCGAACCCCCAAAAAACATGACTATATATTAGCTGATTTTGACTGTTTAGTCAAGGGCTAGAAGGAAAAATGCTATATATTGGCTTAGTTAAGCCAATAATTTATAAAGTAAAGAAAATATTTTTGTCAAATACTTAATTAGAAGCGCTAATATTAGCTATTTTCCACCAAGTTATCCACAGTTAGTTAGATTTAATTGACTTTGTAGCATTCATGTATTAAGGTTTAGTACTGAATGTTATGATTTGAACTTTAAAATAATAGTTATACAAAAGGAGGACATATGATAGGAATAGATAGCTATTCAAACGGTTTAAGAGTGATTAATATCGGAAGAGCATCAAAGATCCTGTATTTGTTACTTGCAATTGTATTGTTTTTAGGCTTTTCTTGGAGTGAGTATGGTTTGCCTGAGATAGAGCAAGCAAGACAAGTTGTAGAAAATTATGATTATTTGGTCGACGGGAATATCTGCAAGCATGAATTACTGACCAAAATCATGATTGGCTCAACCTTCATTCAAGATACAACACCAAAAAAAAGAAAGACTTATGATATTGATTTCTATTATAAGTTAGAGGACTTGTTGGAAAAACACTTCGATTGGAGTGTTTATCTCACAGGAGGTGGGATTATTCTGTGGTCAGAGCATTGGAATTCAAAGATTGCAGTTCCCTATGAATATTCTGATTTGTCTGCTGTTGATGGGAATCCCTACCTAGAATGGACATATGAAAGAAAAACCAATGGAAGGATCTATGCCATTCCACATTACGTCTCAATTCCTCACGATTTAAAGCTTTATTGGTTTGTTGCTCTTTTGGCTTTTATGTTCTTTTTAAGCTGGATAGCATCTATGACATTGGTTAGCCTCTTTATTCATTGGCCAATGATTTCCTGGATGAGGCTCTATAACAGGAAGAAGTATGCTGGATATGAGTATAATAGATTTTCTGAGGGGAGCTCTTCAGCTGAATATCTGTATAGAATACCAGCCGCTGAAGGACTAATTATTATTGGATGGGATGATGATCGCACTGACCATTTCTATAATAAATCCAAAGAATGAAAGTAATTGTTTTAAATTTAAAGCATCAGAGTTAATCTGATGCTTTATCTTTTTATTTAGGGATTGACAGACATGAATATATATGTTAAAAATAGATATTATTATGAACATTAATACGGAGGGTATGTTGTGAGAAAAAGAGTTAAACCTGAAGGAAGTTTTCAGTTTGTGTTTATCGATTTGAGAAGGTGGTATATTCTTACTTGGATAATTCTAACTTTTGCAATTACTTATGCAGGAGTTAGGGTATCGTGGGGAGATCTTCGTACTGCTGGCAATAATGATATTGGAGGAATATTATTTATTGCAATGATCGTGTCGCTTCTTGCTGGAGTTATTACCTTTACTTTATATGAAAGAAAAAGAAGGAACATTAAAGAAAGGTGGGGGAATGATTATCCCCGTTGTATGCGTCTACCTTTAAGTCGCGAACGAACTGATCGAAGGCAAGACCTTATAGATGATATTAGTGGTTATATTTCCCAAGAAAGGGATCCTCATATTATGAGGAGTATTAATTACTATTACATTTATCTAAATGAAAAGTAAAATTAAAAGAGCAGGAAAGAAATTTCCTGCTCTTAACTTTTATATAATATTTTTAGATTTTCTTTAGCTCTTCTTTGATAACTTCTCTGTCATCCCAAGCAACTTTTTTTCCACCCGCGACGCAGATTGCTTGTTCGGCACCTTTACCCGTTATAAGCACAAGGTCATCTTCCTTTGCAAGAGATAGTGCTTTATTTATAGCTTCACGTCTGTCTAATATTTTATATATACTTTTACCAGTTACTTGAGCTACTTTAGTAGCACCAGCAGCGATATCATCAATAATCTTTTGAGGATCATCATCATAAGGATCTTCATTTGTAATAATTATTTTATCTGCTTTTGTTGCTGCCATTTGTCCAAGGATTGGTCTTCTGGCAATATCTCTTCCACCTCCACAAGATCCAAGTACATGGATTAACTTTTTATATTTAATACTATCTATACCTTGGTATAGTCTTTTTAAACTTTCTATTTCAGGGGCATAGTCTACAAGGATTTTAAATGGTTGATTCTCATTTATAAACTCAACCCTGCCAGGAATACTTTTAATTTTCTTTAATGCAGCGCTACTAATCTTAAAATCTATTCCAAGTGCTTTAGCAGTTGTTGCAGCTGCTACCGCATTATATATTTGGAACTCACCAATTAAATTTAAATGAAAATGCCTGTCTAGAATATCGAAAGAACTACCACGTTCACTGCTTTTGATATTTTCTACTGCATATGTTTTATCTACAGTATCTAAATCATTACCTTTTAAAGTAAAGCCAATCTTATCTGTAACACGAAAATTAAGAAAATCATTAACATGTTTATCATCTGTATTTGCAATAATCTTCTTATACTTCTTATTAGCTCTTTCTAAATGTTTAAAGAGTTTTAATTTACTTTTTTTATAATTCTCAAATGAACCATGAGCCTCAATATGCTCTGGTGTGAGATTTGTGAAAACTAAAACATCATAATCTATACCCATATGTCTAAATTGCTTTATACCTTCAGAGGATGTTTCAATTAGCGCATAGCGACAATCACTCTCTGCCATTTGGTAAAGAAGTTTTTGCAACTTAAAACGGCCAAGCATAGTCATTTTTTCTTCATTTAACCACTCTCTAACGCCAATTTTGAAGTTTATAGTTGTTGCAAAGCCAACTTTAAAGCCAGCTTCTTCAATACAAGCTGCTAACATGTTTACTGTAGTAGATTTACCATTTGTTCCAGTAACACCTATAACTGTCATCTTCGTACTTGGGTAGGCATAATAGTAGGCTGCGAATTGTGCCAGCAGCCAATGGTAAATATTAAGTACGAAAGTAGGTACTAGTTTTTTTATTAAATTTTTCATATCTATTTTTTCTTTAGGTCACGAATATCTTTATGCATAGCAGTAACTATCTTTTTCAGTTCTAATATTTCTTTTTCACTTCTAATATCTGCTTGATAGTCAGCCTCATCTCTCCAATTATCTTTTTGTGCCTGTCTATTTTGAGCCATTAATAATACTGTCATAAGAATAATAGCTTCAAGTGAGACAATCATGGTTAATAGATTAATATCTATTTTTAAGCCTAGCCAAAGTGTAAACCAAATAATATGAAGCATTAAAAAATTCCAAGAGCCAGACCAAGATGCTACCACATCGGCTGTTTTATCGAAGAGACTTAATGTAGTTGAGGGGCTGTCTGAAAACTCATTCAATCTTTTTTTTATACTTTTCATTTAAGTTTTTTGAATAAATTATAGAGACTATACCAGAAACTGGAGAATACAAAATCATAACTACCTAAATATAATTGACCAAATCCACCATAACTTTTTTTAAATCTAGTTATTCCTTGCCAGCTTAGTTCTTTACTTGATCCTTCTGATGCTATTCCCCAGAAGTCATAGAAATTATATCCATTTCTTTTTGCCCAAAGTATTTGTTGCCATTGCAAATAATGTGGCGCCATCATTTCTTTATGTTTATTAGCTGATCCTCCGTGTAAATATGTGACAGTATCTCCATGATTAATTACTAAATTGGCAACCAGTGTTTCATTTTTATACTCTGCTAGCCAAATAGAAATCTTCTTTTCCTTATTAAGGGATTCCCAAAGCTTTAAATAATAATTATCTGGCCATATATTAAATCCTGCCCTTGCTGCTGTTACTCTTGCTAGAAAAAGAAACTTATTCAAATCTTTAGTTTGATTTGAAAGTCTTATCTTTACACCTTTCTTTTCAGCTAATTTAATATTATATCTTGTCTTTTGCTTTTGTTGTTTAATAAGTTCTTTCTCATCCTTAGTTAAATCAAGCAGCCAAGTTTCTGCTGGTTGAACATCTTTAGTTTTAATAAGGGGTAAGGTAATAATAGCTCTCTCTTCACAAGTTTCACTTGGTTCAATTCTAATAAAGATTTCATTTTCCTTTTTAGTAGCATAACAAATATCCCTAGCTTTACTTAAAAGCATTTCAATTATTTCTTGTTGAGATTGATAATTAAGCCCCTTCATCATTAATGGACCACGAGGAACATATAGATAGCTTTTATCCATCTTTAATGGGTAGCCAATAATAGTCGCTGTAGCTATTAATTGATTACCAGATTTAAAACCTAGTCGCCAAACTTTTTTGCCCAGTGATTGTTGAAATTCACCCCAGGCCCAACTTTGTAAAAAAGGAGAATTTGCTTGTGATGAAACAAATTCCTCATACATGTTTTTATTTTCTTTATAAAATTCTATTATTCTCATTATTTATTATTTATTATCTTTAAAGTAGCTTTAACTTTTTCTTGAAGATCTTTAACATCTTCTGGTAATTGACTAATTGCTTGTCTAATTATATTCGGTTTATATCCCAAAGCCTCAAGTGCATCAATTAATTCATCACTAACACCTTTAAACATCTCCCCGGTTGCTGATGTTAATGCTGAGACTTTATTCTTTAGTTCAACCACAATTCTTTCGGCTGTTTTTTGCCCTATACCAGAAACCTTTTTAAGAAGAGTAGGGTCTCCCTGATAAATAGCTTGTTTAATATCTTCTATTTTAGCTATAGATAGAACAGCAAGAGCTGATCTTGGACCAACTCCTGAAATGGAGAGTAAATGTTTAAAGAAATCTAATTCATCCATATTTGAAAAGCCATATAGATCTAAAGTATCTTCTTTGACTTGTTGGTGAATAAAGAGTTCAATTATTTCCCCCTCCTTGGCAGAATTAAGAACAACTTCTGTTGAAAAAATTTGATACCCAATATCTCCATTCTCTAGAATGATAAATTTGTCGTTTTTATGTATTATTGTACCTTTTATATATGCTATCATGGACTAATTGTACTATTATTTAGCGCTTTATTCAATTATTATTCAAATCTGCTATACTAATCCTATGAAATTTAAGTTAAAGTCTAAATTTAAACCAACCGGTGATCAGCCAACAGCTATTAATAAGCTAGTAAAAGGATTAAAATCCGGTCATAAGCACCAGACTCTTTTGGGGGTTACGGGTTCCGGTAAAACTTTTACTATGGCAAATATTATTAATAAGACGCAAAGGCCTACATTAATAATTTCACACAATAAGACACTTGCTGCTCAACTTGCTTCTGAGTTCAAAGAATTCTTCCCAGATAATGAAGTGCATTATTTTGTTTCATATTATGACTATTATCAGCCAGAAGCATATGTTGCTAGAACAGATACATATATTGAGAAAGAAACAGATATTAATGAAGAGATAGACAGATTAAGACACGCTTCTACCCAATCTATTCTTTCAAGAAAAGATGTAATTATAGTTGCATCTGTTTCTTGTATATATAATTTAGGAAATCCGGATGAATATGGCAAGCAAGCTATTGGGCTTAAGATTAATAGTAAAGAGAATAGAGACGATGTTTTAAGAAAATTAGTAGATATGCAATATGATAGAAATGATTATTCCTTTTGGAGAGGAACATTTAGAGTAAAAGGAGATTTGTTGGAAATATTTCCAGTAACAAGTTCAGACTATTATTTCAGAATAGAATTCTTAGGTGATGAGATTGAGACTATAAATAAGATAAGCTCTATTACGAATAAAAAACTTAATGAAGAAAAGATTAAAGAGGTGGATATATATCCAGCTAAGCATTATGTAATATCTAAAGATAAATTAAAAAAGATTACGAAGACTATTCGTAAAGATTTGGAAATAGAATTAAAGAAATTAAGAGAGAATAATAAATTGATTGAAGCACAAAGACTTGAAGAGAGAACGAATTATGATATGGAGATGATTGAGTCAGTTGGCTATTGTAATAGTATTGAGAATTATTCAAGATATTTTGATGGCAGAAAGACTGGTCAAGCACCATATAGTCTTATGGATTATTTCCCAGAAGATTATTTGGTAATTATAGATGAGTCACATATGACAATTCCACAAATTGGTGCGATGTATAATGGGGACAGAGCTAGAAAGCAAACCTTAATTGAGTATGGCTTTAGACTACCATCTGCTTTAGATAATAGACCACTTCAATTTAAGGAGTTTGAAGAGAAGATTAATCAAGTAATATATACAACTGCAACACCAGGGCCATATGAATATACAAAGTCGGGAATTAAACTGGAAGATACTTTAAATAGTAAAAAGGTAGATTTTAAAGATTTGAAGAAAAAACTAAAAGATCCTAAGTCTAAAATAGTAGAGCAGATAATTAGACCAACAGGACTGCTTGATCCAGAAATAGAGATTAGACCTACAAAATACCAGGTGGATGATTTGGTAAAAGAAATTGAAAATAGGATAAAAAAGGGCCAAAGAACGCTAGTTACAACACTAACAAAGAGAATGTCAGAAGAACTCGCGGAGTATTTACAGGAGCTTAAAATTAAAGTCCATTATCTTCATTCTGAAGTAGATACATTAGATAGAGTAGATATATTGAATGATTTAAGACTTGGAAAAGTAGATGTAGTGGTTGGCATTAATCTATTACGTGAAGGATTAGATTTGCCAGAAGTAACTCTTGTAGCAATACTTGATGCAGACAAGGAGGGCTTCTTAAGATCCGAAACTGCTTTAATTCAAACAATGGGTAGAGCAGCTAGACATATTGAAGGGAGAGTAATAATGTATGCAGACAAAATTACCGGCTCGATGGAAAGAGCTATAGATGTTGTAAAAAGAAGAAGAAAGATTCAGGATGAATATAATAAAAAACATAATATAATACCCAAGACTATTGTCAAAGATATTAGAGGTTCTTTAGTCCCAAGCAAGAGAGAGAAAAAGAAAGGTAAACCAAAAGTATTCAAACGATTATCTGATGTTCAGAAGAAAGAATTAATACATGCCTTAAATGATAAGATGGAATTAGCTGCTCGTAATTTAGAATTTGAGAAAGCAGCAGAAATAAGGGATGAGATTAGTGAACTTAAGAAATAATATATGAATGATTCTGGATATATTTTAATAGACAAAGCTAAGACTTGGACATCTTTTGATGTCGTGGCAAAACTTCGTGGTATTACGGGTGTAAAAAAAATAGGACATGCAGGAACTTTAGATCCAATAGCCACCGGTCTTTTAATTGTGGCAATTGGAAGAGATGCAACAAAACACATTGATGAATATATGAAAATGGACAAGGTGTATATTGTTAAAGCAAAACTTGGTGAAGAGTCGGCTACTTATGATACAGAAGGAGAAATTATTATAAAAGAGAGTGATGAGGTTGAGGAGAAGAATTTAATAGATGTGATAAATAAGTATATTGGTGAAACAGAACAGATTCCGCCAATGTATTCTGCTAAAAAAATTAAAGGAAAGAAACTTTATGAGCTTGCCAGACAAGGAAAGGAAGTTGAGCGGGAGCCAGTTAAAATTAATATTAATAATATTGAATTAATAAACTATGAGTACCCTTGGTTTGAGATGAAGGTTGATTGTGGTTCTGGAACATATATTCGTAGCCTTGTTCATGATATTGGTAAAGATTTAAATACAGGTGCAGTAATGTATGAACTAAGAAGAGTAAGCATTGGAGACTTTAATATTAAAAAAGCTGTTCAAATTGAACAGCTAAACTCAGATAGTTGGCAGGATTATTTAATTAATAAAGAGTAATCTCTTCACCAGTTATTTCTTTGATAAATTTTTTGATACGTTCCCTTATAAAATTAGCAGTTTTAAGCATTATATAGAAATCATCCAAATATATCGTTTCTACACCTATTTTACCAATACTTTCACCAAATTCAGCATTAAACCTTTCTGTACTAGAAATAGAGTCATTTGAGCGATAAAGCTTCTCAATGACTAGCATTTGATCATTTGGTTTGATTTCTTTCTTCATAGGTCTTGATTTATTTGTACTTATATGATAATCTATTATCCAGTTTAAGGGAATATAGTCTATAACCGGAGCTTATTGATTACAACTCTTATATGAATTATTAATTTTAGATAAAATTATGCCAGTAAAGAAAGCAGCTTTTAAAGATTTAAGACAATCTGAGAAAAGAGGTTTAATTAATTTGCGTGTTAAAAGATCTATTAAGGCTTTGATTAAAGATATAGATAAAGCATTAACTTCTGATAAAGTAGATGATGCAAAGAAATTAGCAGATAAATTACAGAAGACAATAGATAAAGCTATTCAACATGGAAGAATGAAGAAGAATGCAGGAGCCAGAAAGAAATCTAGAGTAGCAGCACGAATTAAAGAAAACTCAATAAAGAAATAATATTAGATTACAAAACACCTCGCTTACTTGCGAGGTGTTTTTATTATAAATAAATCTAGAAATAATTCATTATCCAGCGGAGAGGATTTCATGTCCAGATCAAGCTGAACCAATCGATTAAATATTCTCTTTAAATCATCCATAGAATATTTAGATAATAAAGGTAATGATTTTTTAATAACAAAAGGATGTAATCCTGTTGCTTTATTAATTTCATTTGCAGAATTATTACTAGTAACTAGTGATTTAAGTTGAAGTAATATTCTGAACTGCCTTAATATCATTGTTAAAAGGTATTGTTCATTAGAACCCTGATCAAGTTGATCTCTTAAAAGTTTAATTGCTTTACTTGATTGTTGACTTGCGATTGCATCTGTTAGATTAAATATATTTTCATCTAATTTTCCCCTTGTTAGCAATTCAATATCTTGTTCAATAATATTCTGACCATTCTTGTAATTAACAAGCTTATTAATCTCAGATGATAGTAGCCATAAATTATTTCCAACATTAGCAGTTAACATATTCAAGGCTGGTGGTGTAATCTTTCCACCTAGTTTATCTATTTCAGTTTTTGCCCAGGCATTAAGTTTGTAATCGTTTAGTGGTTCAAACTCATTTACATATTTATAGGTAGATAGTTTCTTAAATAGGGAACTTCTCTTATCTGGTTTTCCGTCTTGCCAAAAGAGTAGGAAGTTTTCATCTGAAGAATCTGTTTGTTTATTTAAGTAAGCTATCAAATCATCTTTAATTTTACTTAAACCCTTATGGCTAAATATATTCTTAATTACAATTAATCTCTTATCTGCTAAAAAACCAGCCTGTGAAACAGCTTCATTGAATTGTTCAAGTGTCATTTCAGGACCATCAATTACAAGTGTATTAAAACCTGACTTATCTACTTCAGCCTTAAATTTTTCTTTAATTTGTTTAACTTTTTGCCACGCTCTATACGTGTCATCTCCGTAGAAAAAGAAAATCATATTTGCTTGACTTATGTGTTTAGTAGGGTTACGATACTATGAAATAGTACTTTTTGCAATAATGCAATAAAACATAAAGGAGGTCTATTATGACTAAAATGGAAAGACCCAAAGATTATAACCTTCTCTACGCTTTTCTAATAGTAGTTGGCGGCGGAGGATTGGGTTTTTGGTTTTTTGCTGGCGGTGGTAAAGAGATGGTAATGGGTTGGTTCGGAAGATAAGAATCAACGGAAAATAAAAGATTCCTTCAAGTAATGAAGGAATCTTTTGATTTTTAGCTGTATTTATTTTAAGTCTCCCCAATTATTTCCAGATTCTATATCTACTTTAATTGGGACCTTTAGTTTATATATATTCTCCATTGTATCTTTAATAAACTTAGTTACCTTTTTAATATCAGCATCTGGAGCTTCAACAACAACTTCATCATGTACTTGTAAAAGTAATCTAGCTTTAGGAGAAATACTTGGTAGGTCTTCCCATATTTTTATCATAGCCATTTTCATAATATCTGCAGCTGTTCCTTGAACAGGCATATTAATAGCAGTTCTTTCAGCTGCTGCTTGCATGAAGGGAATACGTGAATTAATATCTGGTAAATACCTCCTTCTTTTAAATAATGTTTCTACATAACCATTCTCATGAGCAAATTCTTTTGTATGATCTAAGTACTTTTTAATTTCTTTATATAATTCTAAATAATTATCTATAAATTTCTTAGCCTCTGTTCTGGTTAAGTCTGTACTTTTAGCAAGGCCGGTAGATCCTAGGCCATAGATAATACCAAAATTAATAGCCTTTGCTTGATAGCGTTGTTCAAAAGTTACATCTTTAATATCTACACCATGAATTTCTGCTGCAGTACGCTTATGTATGTCTTCACCCTTTTGAAATGAAACTATCATTTTTGGATCACTAGCTAGTGATGAAATGATTCTTAACTCAACCTGAGAATAATCTGCTCCAATTAATTTATAGCCTGGTCTTGTAATAAATCCTTTACGTATTTCTCTACCAAGATCTGTACGTATTGGAATATTTTGCAAATTTGGTTCAGAGGATGATAATCTTCCCGTGGCAGTTACTGCTTGATTATAACTTGTATGAACACGACCAGTTTTTGGGTTAATAAGTTCAGGTAAGGCATCAAGGTAAGTATTTTTTAATTTAGAATATTCTCTGAAGTCAGATATTAAATCTATAATTGGATGAAGGCCTTTCATCTTTTCTAATTGAGCAGCATCTGTTGAGAAACCAGTCTTTGTTTTTTTAAGACCTGCTGTAGATACATTTAACTTTTCAAATAGGATTACTTTAAGTTGTTTTGGTGAAGCAACATTAAATTCCTCACCAGCCATTTTATACATTTTCTTCTCAATGAGTTTAATTCTCTTGGTAAGATCCTTATTCATTGAATTGAGTAATTTCGTGTCTATTTTAATACCAGTAAGTTCCATATTTGCCAGCACTTTTACAAGCGGCATCTCTATATCTTTAAGAAGATTAAACATCTTATCTTCGTGAATACGGTCATAAAACACCTTATATAATCTCCAAGTATAATCTGCATCTTCACAGGCATATGGAGAGACTTTATTTATCTCTATATCTGCCATAGAAAGCTGTTTTTTGCCCTTAGGACCTATTAAATCTGTAATAGGTTGCATCTTATACCCAAACTCAGAAAAGGCTAAATCGTCTAATTTTAGGCTTCTACTTGGGGGCAATAGAAGATAACTAGCGAGTAGGGTATCAAAGAATAGATTATTTGTTTCTAGGCCATTTACCTTTAGTACTTTATAGTCAAACTTTAAATTCTGACCAACCTTTTTAATATCTTCGTTTTCAAATATTGGTTTTAATTTCTTAAGCCAGTTTTTATGTCCACCTATATTTAAATAATATGCTATTCCTGTTTCCCAGCAAAAACTTATACCAAGTAATGTCGCAGTGTGCGGATCTAGACTAGATGTTTCAGTGTCGAAGGCAAAGATGGTTTGTTTAGATAATAGTTTAAAAAGGAGTCAAAATCTTTATCTGTATTTATTAAAGAATAGCCGCTACTCATTTTGGTTTGAGAGATTGAAGCATATTCTTCTTTGTCTTTTGTATTATTACCTTTAGCAAGTCTAGTTGGAATTTTATTAAGTAAACTTTTAAATTCAAATCTTTGGAAGACTTTATATACTTCTTCAGGATCAAAGCCAGTATTTTTCATATCTTTTAATGAAAGATCTATTTTTACATTTGTAACAATAGTTGCTAGCCTATAACTTTGATAAGCCTGATCTTTTTGCTCTGTGAGCAATTTCTTATTACGATCTGAAATTTTATCTGTTTTATCCAGTGCCCTATATATTCCATTAAGATCACCAAATTCTTTTATTAAATCTGTTGCACCTTTATCTCCAATACCCGTTACTCCTGGAATATTATCTGAAGGATCTCCACGCAGAGCTTTGTAATCAATTACTTGTCTCGGTCCAAAGCCATATCTTTCATAGACAGCCGCCTCATCATATGTAATTGTATCTGCAATGCCTCGTCTTATTGTGAAGACACTATTGTTTTTATTAACTAGTTGTAAAGCATCCATATCTCCTGTCACAATAATACATTTAAGATTTGGTTTTGTTTTATTCATTTTATGTACTAGGGTTCCAATAACATCATCTGCTTCATATCCTTTTGCTGAATAGATTGGAATATTGAAAACATTTAAAACATCATATACTAATTCTATTTGATCAATGAATTCCTCTGGTGGAGCCTCTCTTTGCGCCTTATAATCTACAAACTCCTCATGTCTAAAAGTAGGACCTTTAAGGTCAAAGGTGCAAGCAATATATTCAGGTTCAAATTCTTTAATGATTTTCAACAAAATGGATGTAAAGCCATAGACAGCATTAACCATAACCCCGTCCTTTGTTCGAAGTGGGGGAAGTGCATGCCAGGCTCTATGAAGTAGTGCGTGACCGTCTATTATTATTAATTTTTCTTCTTTTTTAGCCATAATATGGATATATTTTACCATTATTTAAGGTAATAAGGAAGGAAAAAACGCCGTATTTTACGACGTTTTTTAATTACCTTCTCGCTTCATTTTAAAGGGTTCCTTTTTTCTTGCCAATAGCGAGTGCCCATAGGAGCCCAAAGATTACTAGAACACCCATGCTCATTATTAGAAGATGGAAACTTTTTAGTTCTGCCTGATATTCATACATTATGTATTCTCCTTTGATAATAGTTTAGCATAGAAATTAAAAAAGCGCTCAAATCGGATTATCTCGATTGAGCGCTTAGTTTTTTAGTCCCGGGTTATTTCCGATTCCATCTTTGATTTACAAAGATGTATAAATTGAAAGTAAGTTCCGGTTGCGTTGGGTCTACTGCAGGATCGCGGTAGATAATCCCAGCACCTAGGAGAACATTCAAAGGAATAGCTTTCACTTTTCCAGTGGCGTCTACATAAGCTCCAGCTTCATATTTCTTAAGTCCTTGAGGACATAGATTGAAGTCAGAAAAGACGGCAACTTTCTCAGACACATAATAGTTGAGAAAGTTTGTGACTGTAGAGTCACTGTCTAAATAGACATTGGCTGACAGCTTAGGACCGTTGTAGGCTCCGGCAATACCAGACTTTTCACTATTGCCATATGCTGAAGCTCGAACAGATCCAAGGAGTAAAGCACTAATGCCATATTCAGGAATTGATTCTTTAGCCAGGTTCTTGGTCTCATGGACTGCAACCCGGAGATGATTGTCTTCATTACCGATCATGTAATCCATTCCAAGTCCACCACCAGGCATAGCCGCGATTGATGGAGGTTCGAAATGTGACCCGGATGATACTGGCCAAGGCCTATGATAAGTCATAGGTTTGGCTATTTTACCAACTTGAAAGCGATTCACCTTCCAGGCATAGCCGGTGATGGAAAAACCATCTCCGAAAACAGAATAGGCCTTGATCATACCAATTTTCATTGGTAATTCAATTGCCCCTCCGACTCTCCAGTCGGTACCGTTGATCACGTTGAGATCCTCATCATAGCTGGTATACGTTAAGTATCCACTATAGAGGTTTGTAATCACATTTTCTTCTCCAGCGAATGCACCAGTGAAAATTACACAGATTGCAACGATAGCCACTATGGCTCTTTTCATTTTCTTCCCTCCTTTAGGGTTATTTTTTATTTTGATAAATAGCTAATAAGGCTACTAGGCCATTACCGATAATTCCATTGAGGACAGGGTAAGTTAAACTTGCCCAGTTATCATCCCACACAACTACAAGTGCAGCTATTTGAAATACATATGCTAGAACAGCAAGTATCCAGGGTAGTGCTTTTTCAACTAACTCATTTTTTAGAAGGCCCACTAAAGTTGGCACGAAAGAGATTAATAGAATGATTTGTAAAAGCAAGTGGGCGATAACAGTATTGCCTCCACAAACTTTATATATAACAATGATGAGACATGTTATTACTGCTATCCACTCTAGTATTTTCAACTTTGCAAAACTTCCGTTTGTAAGGGCAAACATCATGGTTAGGCCAATCATTATAGAAGCTGCAATAGCAATTGAAGCTTTGTATATATCACCCACAACAAAAGTGTAAGTATAAGCGTTGACAATCATAACGATAAACCAAATTAGCCATGTAGCTGGGTTTGGTTTGGATGTGCCCTTACGAACTTGTAGAAAGTAAATTACATAAACAAATGGGACAGTTGTAGTGGCAAGTCCTGCAAAAATTTTACTTAATACTTCCATTATTTCCTCCTGAATTCAAGCTGAATTCCGTTATTGTATATTTAATTATCAATGTTAAGTAATATATTATGATAGCATATTATAGACAAATTGTCAATATATATGTGTTAAAGTAATAAAAAAAGCCCGATTAATCGAGCTTTTTTGATTGCGCTTAGTAAATGGCATCATCTAGGGGGTGCTTATTACACCCTACACATCTACTTCTGTGTAAGTTGTCTCCGGTGTGACCATCACAATTGCAACATTCATCATCGGCTAACTCTGTGAAAGACCCCCTTTCTCTCATAAGCATCATTTGATCATAAGAGTCTATAGCAGAGTCCTTTTGATTCTTTCCTTTTACTTTCTGTCCTGCGGGTGTCATTTTTACCCTCCCTATTTGGTTAAATGAACATAAAGGTACTTTGCCATATAGAATAACTATTGTCAAATTGGTTTAGTATATTATTGTTGGTATAATGATTATAGATTATTAAATATATAAATATGGACTGTATTTTTTGTAAAATAGTAGCTGGAGAAATTCCAAGCTATAAAGTGTATGAAGATGAGAGTGTGGTTGCCTTTTTAGATATTGAGCCAATATCTAAAGGACATACTTTAATAGTTCCTAAAAAACATTTTAAAAATATGGAAGAGATTACAGAAGATGAATTGGGTAAATTAATGAACGGAGTTAAAAATGTTGGTAAGATTATTAAAGATAAGATGCAAATTGAAGGTTATAATATTATGGAAAACAATGATCCTGTTTCTGGACAGACTATACCGCATATACATTGGCATATAATTCCTAGATCAAATAATGATGGTATTAATATGTGGCCACGTGGTACATACAATGAAGGTGAGGCAGAGGAAATTATTAATAAACTTAAATGAAAATACTAATTACAGGCGGCGCGGGGTTTGGTGCTTCAAATTTTATCCGCTATATATTAAATAAATATCCAGACTATGAGATTATTAATTTAGATAAATTAACCTATGCAGGTAATTTAGCAAATTTAAAGGATATTGAAGATAATAAAAACTATTCCTTTGTTAAGGGAGATATAATAGACAGTAAATTAGTTAATGAATTAGCATCACAAGTTGATGCTATCATAAATTATGCAGCAGAGACTCACGTAGATAGATCAATCTTAGATCCCGAGTCTTTTATTAATAGTAATATTGTTGGGACCTATCAATTATTAGAAGCGGTTAAAAATAATCCTAATGTAAAGAGATTTATACAAATATCTACAGATGAAGTCTTTGGTTCAATTAAAGAAGGTCTGTTTAAGGAAGACTCTCCCTTTACTCCAAATAGCCCATATGCTGCTGCTAAAGCTAGTGCTGATCTATTATGTCGCTCTTATGTAAAAACATTTAATTTACCAATAATAGTGACGCATAGCTGTAACTATTACGGGCATTATCAATTTCCAGAAAAGTTAATTCCATTATTCATTACAAATATTATTGAAGGAAAGAAAGTGCCAGTTTATGGTAAGGGAGATAATGTTCGTGAATGGATACATACAGATGATCATGCTAAGGCTGTAGATTTACTATTACATAAAGGCACGGTGGGTGAAGTATATAATATTGGAACAGGTAATGAAAAGACAAATATGGAGATTACAAGCCTTATTCTAGATATTATGGGCAAAGGTGATGATATGATAGAATATGTTAAGGATAGACCTGGTCATGATTGGCGCTATGCAATAGATAATTCAAAAATTAAAGCTTTAGGATTTAAACCAGAGGTAGATTTTAAAGAAGGTTTGCAAGAACTTGTAAATTGGTATAAGAATAATAGTAAGTGGTGGCAAGATATTAAGAGTGGGGAGTATAAAAATTATTATAATAAACAGTATGGAAAATAATCTACAAGAATTTATAGTTAAAGCACATAAAGCAACTTATGCTTCAGGTGAAAAAGCTAAGATAAATGCTAATGGTGCTAGTCAATATAGTTTTTCAGAAGGTGATTATGAATATATAGATATATATTATGGTGGGCCACATTTTATTGGTTCTGAAATTGTAAAAGAAAAAGGTGAACCAATTTGGGGTATGAGTTATTATGGGCACACATATGATATGAATATAGATGGTGAAAAGTTCTCATCATTCTTAAAGAAGATGATATCTAAAACTGAACCAGGCATGCTACTTCGTGGTCCTAAGAAATGGAAAGAAAAAGAATGGAGTTATAGATATGGATATAGAGGATCTATTGGAAACTTTACAGCAGAAGAGATTATTAAATTTAAGGGTAAGAAAGTTTTTATCGTTAAATTTAATGGTGGACTTGTTAAAAAATAATTTAAATATATGAAAGGAATAATTTTAGCAGCTGGTCATGGTACAAGACTAGCACCTCTTACCGATATAACTAGCAAACAATTACTACCTGTTTATGACAGACCAATGGTGCATTATTCAATGCAAACATTAATTGATGCTGGTATTAAAGAAATATTATTAATTGTGGGACCAGAAAAGTGTGGCGACTATTTAAACTATTTTGGTTCAGGTGCAAAGTTTGGCGTACGAATTACCTATGAAGTACAAGACAAACCAACGGGTCTGCCGGATGCTTTTATTATAGGCAGACGCTTTGTTGGAGATGATGATGTAACATTAATATTAGGAGATAATATTTTTGAAGATAAATTAACAAAAGCAGTAGAAAGTTTTAAAGGAGGTGCAAAGGTTTTTGCTAAAGAAGTACCTGACCCAGAAAGATTTGGTGTAGTGAAATTTGATGACAATATGAAAGCAATTAAAATTGAGGAAAAACCAAAGGTACATTTAAGTGACTATGCTTTAGTTGGTTTCTATATTTATGATAATAGAGTTTTAGATATTGCTAAGAATCTAGAGCCATCGTCTCGTGGTGAAAAAGAGATTGTAGATTTACATAATTGGTATCTTGAAAAAGGTGAGCTTGAAGTTGAGCTTATTAAAGGTGAATGGATAGATGCAGGTACTTTTGACTCGCTACTTAAGGCTAATAACTTTATTGCTTCACAAAGGAAGAAGTCTTGATTTATTGAACTTATTCTGCTAAACTGCGTTAAGTTAGGCCACGTAGCCAAGTGGTAAGGCAGGGGTCTGCAAAACCTCTATCGGCGGTTCGATCCCGCCCGTGGCCTCCACACAAAAACACCCTAAAATATTTAAGGTGTTTTTTTGTTTGATTAATTATATTATCGAGGTATTAGTTTTAGAAATTGTCTAATTATTATAATAATTAATTGAACAGCAATATTTATTATTATTAAACTTATTGCCATTAAACAAATACTTGCCAGAAGAGGCCAGTTAATAAAAAACATTATTATTATAATAGGCCAGATATTCTTTAAGTCTTTTGTAGAGGGTCCAATCATTGCTCCGACATTAATAAATAATAATAGCATTACCCAGCTTTGCCATTCAGTAAAATTAATTTGCTGCAAGAACAATAATACAGTGCTAGTAATTTCACTCCAGCTACTCGGAGTAATTATTGTAAAATAGTTATTTAATAGATAATTATTAATAATATATATAAATAATAAACCACCAGCAATTGGTGCTAGAGAAATAAGCGCTTGTCCTAGTATTGGAATTTTAGATTTAGTATGTGAAACATGTGGTTGTTTAGAAAAGATATTAAACTCTGTAATTTTAGCTCCTGTTAGAATGCACATAATTGCATGAGATGTTTCATGAATGATTGCACCAACTCTATATAGCCAATGAGTTATTCTATGGTTTAAAAAACGACCATTAAGTGAATTACTTAAATATCCCAATACTGTAATGATTAAAATTAATATGCCTAAGTTCATGTTTAGATTTTAGCATCTCTACTAAATAAAAAACACCCCACTTGAGTAAGTGAGGTGTTTAAGGTATATATATTAAAATATTTCCATTCGAGTATATTTTTTACCAAATGCTTTAGCATCTGCATATTCTTTCATCCATATATCTGCTCTTTGGTAATAACGTTTATTCATTCTATCTTCAACTCTAAATATTCTATCTCCATAAAGGTCAGGTAATCTTACTCTCGTACCAAAAGGCAAATGAGCAAAGTTTGTTGCAATCACATCTTCTGCATTTCTTTCACATACATCCATACCAGAAGCTGCTATACAAGGAGTATCATCTGTCTGCCAGGGTAAACTATTATATGCAGTCACAGTAATATTAATTGTATATCTAGGTTCTTTATCATTACTCTCAGGTAAACGCATTTCATAGTCCCAAGTAGGGTAGTCAATAATATTAGTTATCTGACTATTACTAGGCTCATTGATTACTGAAATATCTTCAATAGCAAGTGCCATTTGAGGGAAAGTCATCTGAATAGCAGTAATAGCTAATACAAAGACTGGTATAAGTGTTTGAGAATATACTTTATATGCTTTTTTCCTTATTTTACGTAGTTTTTTAGACATATGTATTATTTCTTGAGAATAAAAAGAATCCCTATCTATGGGATTCTCTATTAGTATATTAGCATATATCTGTGGAAAAGTCAAGGGGTAAAGGGCCTTATGTTTTTTACAAGTAAGTAACTATAATTTTCTATATTTCTTGTTTAAAGTTCATCTTTTAGCTTTTTATATTTCTCTAAACTATCTTTAACAGCTTCTTTGACTGGTCTCATCTTAATTCCAATTTCATTTAAGGCATTTGTTTGTAAAAAGTTGTTTGATCTCTTCTTGGTTGCTAATTTTTGCTTAACTAAGTCTTCTTCATTAATCCATTCCTTGGAAATAGAAGAGTCAACAATTTCCTTATACATTTCTATTATCTCCTTGTGCTTAATTGTGCCAGGATTTGATACATGATAGATGCCGGAGGCTTTCATTTCTAGAAGCTTATGGAATACATCTATCATATCTTCAATAACAGTTAAACTATTCTCTACATCAATTATTTTTTCGTACTTAACAAGCTTATTGATAATATTCCCAGGACTAGGAATATTATCTAGTGGCATTCTAATTCTAGCAATTCCTACATTTGGAAATTCGCTTAATGCTAAATCTGCAGCATATTTAGATTTGCTATATGTTGCTTGAGGATTAGCAAAGTCTGTTTCAGTCCAACCCTTAGGATCTGGAGATTCTCCATAGAAAACACAACCACTACCAATATGTAAAAGGTATGTACTCGTTTCTTTGCAAGCTTGGGCAATCATAATTGGAATAACAACATTGCCCCACATCGTTTCTGCTTGATGAGTCTCACACCAGTCTACATTTGGTTGCCCCTTAATACCAATGGTGTTTAAAATGGCATCTGGTTTATATTTATCTATAATATTCTTAACATCATCTACTGTGCTTATTATATCTCCACATATTTCTGCATCTGGCCAACTATCCATGCAACGATTACCTATATATCCATTACCTAAGATTAATATTTTCATATTTAATATTTATATAATTATATGGGAATTATATCACAAAAAAACAACCAATAAATTGGTTAAACTTTCTAGACATCCTTACTGATTTTTGTTATAAGTTAATCATTTACACATAGTAGTTATTGGGATATAATAGCATTATATGGATAAAGAAATAGAACAATTTTCAAATAATATTGAAGGGTTTGGCAAAGAAATCGACACTAAACTTGATGATATTGAACTTAAACTTAAAAGTGGTGAAAAGAAATTTTTTAAAGGAATATCTGTGATTGAGGATACTTTACAAAAAGTAGAGAAATTACTGGATAGGCCAAAAAAGAAAGACGAGAACAATGAGCAAAAATAGCCCAAAAAATATTAAAGAAAGCTTAAATATGGAAAAATACAAATGTTTAAAGTGCGGAAAAGAATCTAGCCTTCAAGACCCAGACACCAACTGGGTTATATTACATAAAAGAAACGGTAGAAGATTATTGGGTTGTGATTGTGGATACGGACTATATCCAGGAAAAGTTAGTTCAATGAGTGAGAGTCGTGAAAAAGTAAGTGACCAAAAAGAACAGTTAAAAGCAGCTGGTATAGATTTAGGTGAAAAGGCTTAAATACAAGTAATCTATAATATAAAATTATTTTATCAAAAAAGCACCCTAATGGGTGTTTTTTTATTTGGGTTATAAAACCCTGTGTATGGAGCGGGTAGGGGGAATCGAACCCCCATCCTCAGCTTGGAAAGCTGTAATAATAAACCATTATACTATACCCGCTGGTCGGGGTGAGAGGACTCGAACCTCCGGCCTCCTGCTCCCAAAGCAGGCGCGCTAGCCAACTGCGCCACACCCCGTATGTATATATATGTAAAGACGTTTAAATTAACGTCTTATTGTAAGTGGTGCCGAGGGGCAGAGTTGAACTGCCGACACATAGATTTTCAGTCTACTGCTCTACCGCTGAGCTACCTCGGCTCGTGGTGGGCGTACTAGGAATTGAACCTAGGACCTCTACATTATCAGTGTAGCGCTCTAACCAGCTGAGCTATACGCCCGTAATATTACTATAATAAGTAACTTGTATTATTCTATCAAAAAAGGCTAGCAAATACAATATTCAGCCAGCCTATTTTTTAACAACTTAAATGTGATAATCATAATGCAACGACCTTGTCAGTCACCTAATTAATAAATTAATTAGTTGTGCGACATAATCTCCTAGAAAGGAGGTGATCCATCCACAGCTTCCGCTACGGATGCCTTGTTACGACTTCGTCCCTATCATCGGTCCTACCTTAGTCCATAATAAATACAGCTTTCGGGTATTACCGACTTTCTTGACGTGACGGGCGGTGTGTACAAAGCCCGAGAACGTATTCACCGTGACGTGGCTGATTCACGGTTACTAGCGATTCCGACTTCATGAGGTCGAATTTCAGACCTCAATCCGAACTGGGGCCAGCTTTGAGGATTAGCTTCACCTTGCGGTTTTGCGACCCTTTATACTGACCATTGTAGCACGTGTGTAGCCCAGGGCATAAGAGCCATGCTGATTTGACGTCATCCTCGCCTTCCTCCCAGTTAACCTGGGCAGTTTTCTATGAACATTTAACATAGAATGAGGGTTGCGCTCGTTAAAGGACTTAACCCGACATTTCACAACACGAGCTGACGACAACCATGCAGCACCTGTCATCGAGTTCCAAAAGGCACTTCTCCCTTTCGGGAGAATTCTCGAGATGTCAAGCCCTGGTAAGGTTCCCCGCTTATCATCGAATTAAACCACATGCTCCACCGCTTGTGCGGGCTCCCGTCAATTCCTTTGAGTTTTAGTCTTGCGACCGTACTCCCCAGGTGGAATGCTTAACGCGTTAGCTTAGGTTAACATCACTGAGAGGGTCGATACTCCCAATAATTAGCATTCATCGTTTAGGGCGTGGACTACTGGGGTATCTAATCCCATTCGCTACCCACGCTTTCGTCCAATGAGCGTCAGAACCGTTCCAGTAAGCTGTCTTCACATTTGGCGTTCTAGCTGATATCAACGCATTTTACTACTACACCAGCCATTCCGCTTACCTCTACCGGCCTCTAGTTAGAAAGTATTTCCAGCGAACTCCAGGTTAAGCCTGAAGGTTTAACTGGAAACTTTTCTAACCGCCTGTGGACCCTTTACACCCAGTAATTCCGGACAACGCTTGGGGCACTCGTATTACCGCTGCTGCTGGCACGAGTTTAGCAGCCCCTTATTCATATGGTACCGTCACGAATTCGTCCCATATAAAAGCAGTTTACACCCCGAAGGGCGTCTTCCTGCACGCGGCGTCGCTCCATCACCCTTTCGGGCATTGTGGAAGATTCTTGACTGCAGCCTCCCGTAGGAGTCAGGGCAGTGTCTCAGTCCCTGTGAGACGGGTCATGCTCTCACACCCGCTATCCGTCGTAGCCTTGGTGAGCTTTTACCTCACCAACAAGCTGATGGAACCTAGGCCCCTCTCTAAGCGTCGGAGCTTTACTAATTCTACTTATGTAGAACCAGCACATTGGGAATTAGCACGGATTTCTCCATGTTTTGCCCATCTTAGAGGTAGGTTACCAAGGTGTTACTCTCCCGTTTGCCACTCACAACCGAAGTTGTTCGTTCGACTTGCATGCCTTAGACACGCCGCCAGCGTTCGTCCTGAGCCAGGATCAAACTCTAATTTAGAATAGTTATTTAGCCAACTATCAAGCGTAAAGAATTGATGTCGAGCAATGCTCGACTATTTTGTTTCAAATAAATTCAAAAGAATTTCTTGAAGCACCATGATTATCACATTTCAGTTGTTAATTTACATTTGTTTTCTGATCTTTTGATCGGGGGAACAAAAGACAGAAATATTTAATCTCGAGTACTCGTAAAAACTGTGTATAACTCAACATTAAGTATTTCTGTCCTTAATATATCTATAAGGATTGTTTTTAAGCTTGAATTGGGGCTTTGTAAGTTAATTGTTAAATGAAATATAAGGTACGATACTGCTCCAACATAATATATGAATTAGAGGGGAATGTCAAGGGTTTTTTAGCGATTATGCCCTATAATTGACAGTATCGTAAAAAAGGAGTAATTTATAGTACTATTTCACATTAACAATAGAGAAAGTAAGGAGGAATAAATGGCGAAGAAAGATCAGGCTATGCTAGCTTCTAAAAAGAGTTGTCTGGAAGTTATTATCTCTGAAAAATACTTTTGGGAGTTTGCTAAATTGTTTGGAAAGAAATTTCCCGTAATAAATGATGGTGGATTTTCAGTAAGTAAACCTCTTGATAATTATCATGAAGAGTTGGATGGGTGGCACGCTACAGTGACACTGACATCTTTTCAAGAGAGTGATTTTATTGATTTCATGATTGAGTTTTGTCGTAAGCGTGATGTCACATGGCTTAACCCTTTTTAAAAAAGGATTAAATTTCAAATATAAAAAAGGAGGAATAGATGGCTAAGGATTGGGATTGTATTGTTTATATGCGGCATATTCAACTGGAGGTTACGATTCCAGAAAAGTTCTTTTGGGAGTTCGCAGCTGAGTTTGGCGAGAAGTTTGCAATTGAGAATTCTCATTCAGGCGGATCTTCTATCAAAGAGATTGATCATTATTTTGATCATCCTGGTGGCTGGCATGCGATTGTGACAGTTTGGGAAAATCAGGAAGATGATTTTTACAACTTCATGTGTGAGTTCACAGATGCTCGTAAACTTTCCTGGCGTGATCCACGTATTGATAAGGATTGAAAGTTAATTTCAATTATAAAAGACCGGTTCAACGAATCGGTCTTTTTTGTTATATATATTTATCTATTTTTCTCTCTCCATTCTTTTACCTTAACGTGATTCCCAGAAAGTAATACTTCAGGTACTTTCCACTTTTTGAGTCCAGCTTTAAATATTTCAGGGCGGGTATAATGAGGGTATTCTAAGACTCCTTTTTTTGAATGGGATTCATCTTCAGTTGATTCAAACTTTCCGAGAACACCAGGTATTAATCTAGTAACAGCATCTATTACAATAGCTGCTCCCAGTTCACCACCAGTAAGTACATAATCTCCAATAGAAAGTTTTAAATCTACAAAATTATCTACTCTAGCATCAACTCCTTCATAGCGACCACAAATGAATATTATTTGATCATAGTCTGTAAACTTTTTAGCTTGGACTTGATCAAATACTTTGCCAGCAGGGGAAAGTAATATGGTAATAGATTTCTTTTTCTTTTTTACTTTTTTCCAGGCAAGATAAATAGGTTCAATCATAAGTACCATACCAACGCCACCGCCATAAGGTGTATCATCTACATTTCTATGTTTATCTTTAGAGAACTTACGGATATCATGGTTAATAATTTTAATGAGTTTTTTTTCCTGAGCACGTTTAAGAATAGAATCACTAAAATAGCTATCTAGTATATTAGGAAAAGCTGAGATTATATGGAATTCTTTAGTTTTCATAAATATAGAATATCACTTAGTTTAAATTAAAACAAAACCACAAGTAAATTGTGGTTTTGTTATATAAGATGTAAAAAAGTTCTTATAACTTCAAATCGTCTACGTCACTAGCAGTAACTTCTGTAACTTCCTCAGCTGGAGCAGCAGCTTCTTTTGGAGCTTCTTCTCTAGGAGACTCATCTCTACGAGGTCTTTGTGAACCCTCTGGTTCATAAATCTTTAAGTTTACTCTAGCATTATTTTTCGCACCTACAACTCTTAATAGAGTTCTAATAGCACGAGCTGTTTGGCCTTGACGACCGATAATTTGACCCATATCTGTTGGATCTACCTTTAGTGTAAGTAATACACCCATTTCATCAACTGCTCTTTCAACGCTTACAGCGTCTGGCTTGTCGACTAGTGCTTTAACAACACTTTCTAAAAATACTTGGTCTGTTTCCATGATTTTTGTAGTTACTGATTAACTGTTTATATGTATACCTATCAAGACCATTGATAGGTGACATTATTAATTTAACAATAGCAGTTTATCACAGTTTATATGATTTGTCAAGATAAAAAGCTATTTTTTTAGCTAATACTAGCTTATTTTTCCTCTTCTACCTTTTCTTCAGGAGCTTCCTTAGGTTCTTCAGTTTTTTCTTTTTTTACTTCCTCTTTCTTTTCTTCTACCTTTTCTTCAGGAGCTTCTTCTTTTTTCTCTTCAACTGCTTCTTCCTTTGGAGCTTCTTCTTTCTTTTCCTCTACAGCTTCTTCTGCAGGTTTTTCATCTGCTGGAGCAGCTTTTTTATCAGCTTCTTCTTTAGCTTCATTTTTCTTAGCTATTTTAGCTGTTCTTTTCTTAGAAATAGTAACAGACTTTTTAGGCTTAGCATCAATAATACTATTCTTAATCATAAGATTATGTAAAGTATTACTCATTTGTGCACCAACTGAAATCCAATACTTTAGTCTATCTTCTTTGATAACTAATTCTTTAGTACGTGGATTATAGTTTCCTAGGAGTTCTTTATAATCACCCCATGGATCTTTACTTTTTTCTAGAACAAGAATTCTATAATATGGTTGTTTTTTCTTACCAGTTCTAGATAATTTAATTGCTAGCATTGTTTGTGTATTATTAATTGATCTTATTCCTTAAAAGTCTTTAAGGAAGGAGCATTTTCGTGATTAGTCACATTTAGATAAGTAATATGACTGGCTCATATATTACATTAAAGGGTGTTGTTTGTCAATACATATTGCTTTATTTACTTTAGAGTCGTAAAATATATGTATATGACAAATACAAGCATAGGGAAGTGGATAGTGTCTTTTCTTGAATATTTAGAAATAGAGAAGAATAGGAGCGCTTTAACAGTGCGTAATTATGATTTCTATTTACAAAGATTTGTAGGTTGGACTGGTGTTAAAAGACCGGAAGATATTACCCTACCTATTGTAAAGAAATTTAGATTACAGCTTAATAGAGAATTACATAATGGCAAACCACTAAAAAAGTCTACTCAGAATTACCATATTATTGCTTTAAGATCTTTTTTAAAGTATTTAGCCAAGATGGACGTTAAGACACTTGCTCCTGAGAAATTGGAGCTGGCTAAAGTTGGAGAACGTTCAGTAGAGTTCTTAGATGGTGATGATTTAGACAGACTATTGCAAGCGCCATTAAAAACAGAGAATAAGAGAATTATACAGATAAGAGATAAGGCCATACTTGAAACATTGTTTGCTACTGGCCTTCGCGTCTCTGAACTCGTTGCTTTAAAAAGAGATAGTGTTAATTTAAAGAAGGATGAATTTACTGTCAGAGGTAAGGGAGACAAACCAAGGATAGTATTTTTATCTAATCATGCAAAGCATTGGATAGGTGAATATTTTAAAATAAGACAAGATATAGAGCCTTATCTATTTGTAGCTCATGATAGAGCATCAAAAGCTAGAGAAGATAATGCTAGGCCCCTAACTAGCAGATCTGTTCAAAGATTGGTTGAAAAATATTCTAAAGTAGCCGGTATTACAAAAAAGGTAACACCACATACAATGCGTCATTCATATGCTACAGATCTATTACAGGGTGGTGCAGATATTCGTTCAGTTCAATCTATGCTTGGTCACTCTAGTATTACAACTACGCAGATTTATACTCATGTTACTAATCAACAATTACGAGACATACATAAAGCCTTTCATGGCAGGTCTCGAGATAAAGATTAAAATATATTTATGGAAAACGAACAAGTCAAAACTGAAAAATTATGTTCAGTTTGTAACCAAGACCCCATTGAGGTAGATGGACTTTGCCAGCTCTGCTATGAAGAAAGCCTTGAAGTAGGTTTTCAAGAACCGGTGAAGGAAGTTATGCCAAAGCATGGACAGAGTCTTAAATCTAATCCGGGAATGCACAAACAAAGATTAATTAAGAAAAGTATTAAAATACAACGGAGGAAATAATTATTAAAAATATTATTATGTCTGAAACGTCAAATATGGGGTTTGAGAATTTAGCTGCCCCACAAAAGCTTACTGAAGCAGAAGAAAAAGATATAGTAGAAAAGATAAAAGATGAAAGGTTGAGAATTGATGAAGATATTGAACATTTTACAATCCACATGGCAGATAAAGTAATAAATATTCCCAAAAGAAAGACTATTCACATTCAGAATGCTTTGGGTGGAGTAGATAATATAAAGATTACAGATTATATTGAAAAGGTTATAGCAGAATATGATAGTAAGTCTTGACAATATCTCTATTTTTAGTTAATATATTGCATAGCTATTTTATATAGCTATACACTTATGCCCCGATAGTTCAAAGGATAGAACAACGGCCTTCTAAGCCGTGGATCTAGGTTCGATTCCTAGTCGGGGTACCATGGTGACTATAGTGTAACGGTTAACACAGTGGCTTGTGGTGCCACCAATGAGGGTTCGATTCCCTCTAGTCACCCCATCAAAAAGCAGCTATTTTAGCTGTTTTTTTGTTTTTATACTTGACAAATAATTTAATTCGTGATATGGTTTTTTATTAGATTTCTTTTACAAACAGTCAATAAATAAGAGAGGAATAAAAATGGTACAAATGGATGCTATTAAAAGTTTCAAACTTTTTTTCTCAGGGTTCAGAGACTTGTGCTTTACGGTGTGTATGGTTGAGGGGCATAGAAAGGCGTTTGATTTGAGTGACATCGAAGACTATGAGAATGACCCGAACTATGCTAAAGGTTTGACCGACACTCTCAAAGAGGCTACGAAAAAGTACCCAAAGGCGATAGTGTTTTGTTATGTGGGTATGAATAGAAATGGTGGTATGATTCAATTTTACCTAACAGAATCTGATAGTGTAATTGTTGAATATCTAGGTGGTCGGGGGGAGCTTGAAAAAACTGATGAATTTTCTACCCTGTCTGAGGTGAGGAGATTCATTCCTAGTTATATAAATTATCTAACTAGGCAGTGGGACCCTTTGTCATATCCCTCCAAGAAAGTTTAAAACGAAGAGCCGCTAACAAAGGGCTCTTCTTTCATTTCCATTAATTTAGTTCGAACGTCCTCTACGAAGGAACGCCAAGAAGTCATCTACTTTTGTAGGTGGTTTTTATTATATCAATAATAATTGTTTGGTTTGTTTATTGAGTTGAGGCTTGTATTCTATTATTTTTTACAACAACAATAAACGTAATCAATTGTAGTAGTATTATTGTTGCTGTCATTGTGGTGGCAATATAGCCAAACCAGTCTGGCCCCACATCACCATATGTTGAAAAAAATTGAAAATAAATATAGTGACCTGACACTAGATAGAATATTACATAGGTTAGACTGTGGAGCCATTTCCAAGAGCTTACTCCTAGAAATTTTATTATCTTATTAAAGGATGTGGTTGTAAGTAGTATTGCCCAAAAGAGAGCTGCTAGTCCCAATAGGTTGGCAAGGCTAAAGCCAGAACCACCTATTCTTATTAATCTTGAAAGCGGAGTGTCAATTAAAACAACTAGAAAGTGGGCTATAGCCGTTATGGTAAACCAAATACCCAATTCTCCTCTCCAGCTCCACGGTAGTAATAATGGAGAAGAGATCTTGGTTGGTTTTTTTAGTCGCATAATCGGCCCAATGAGCAACGTTAAAAATAATAGAATAAAAGATGTTCTAGCCAAGGATGTGGACCATTCAATATGTAGTAAGAATTTAAAAGAAAGAACCAAAACAAGAGAAAATAGTGCAACTATTGCATGTTGTTTGGGTGTATTTTTTATATCCATATTTTTTGTTAAATTTTTATATAATAATTTAAGTTAGTATATCATAGAAAATATTTTTTATTAACTTAATTAATACAGATTTTTCACCCAGTGCCCACAGTAATTGAAATTAATAGTGAAGTGTTAGCAGAATCATATATGTATTATTTTAAGGATTTAATTAAGAATAGTAAAAAGTTTAAGGGGTAATTGTATTACTTTAGTTCGAATGTCGTCTACGAAGGGACCCCACAGAACCATCTACTTTTGTAGGTGGTTTTTTGTTTGCCAATTATAAAATTGTGATATACTATATTAACTTATGAATATTGGTAAACACAGTTTAATAGCTTATTTATTGTTACTAGGGATTATCGTATCTTCAGTATTGGGTTGTGTTTTTTATACTCAAACAATGATGATGGAGGAGCACAACGGTACTACTATAGCTAAATGTTGTGAAGGCAGCTTACTCGCGGATATTGCTAGCCATAATCCACCATCTACTTTAGTGAGTGTAGGTGTTAGTTTGCTCACGCTGCTAGTCTTTTTTGTAGTTTTGGCTTCTCGGAAGGATTTGTTTAACTTTACTCAGTCTGTAGAAGGTTACTTACGAGTATGGCATCGGAGAGGCGGACCTAGTCTCTTTAATAAATTTATTTTGATTTTCAGTAAAGGAATTATACACCCGAAAGTTTATTAATTTTTAATACATTCCTACTCTTATTATTCATTTTGAATTGAGTAGGATTTTTTATTTATCATTAATTATTTAAAATATGGAAAAGTATAAAAATAATAAAACATCTTTTGTTCTCGGTTTGTTGGGAGGGGTGGGTATTATGTTTGTGATAGGGTTCTTTGTATTGCTATTTATGTTTGTGCGAGGGGAAAATGAAACCGTCTATAAGCCCACAAATGATAAACCGGTAGTCGCTAATAATCAGCCTAGTTCCGGAACCAAAGATATAAATGTGAAATCAGTTAGTAAAGAGGATTGGATAAAAGGAGATGAAGACGCCCCTATTAGTATTATTGAATTTTCAGATACAGAATGTCCGTTTTGCAAAAGATTTCATTCGACCATGCAACAAGTGGTGGCAAAGTATGATGGGGAAGTTAATTGGGTGTATCGACACTTTCCTTTAACATCTTTACACTCTAAGGCGCAAAGAGAGGCAGAGGCAAGTGAATGCGCTGGCGAATTAGCAGGCAATGATGGTTTTTGGGATTATATAGATAGATTATTTGCTATTACGCCTGCTAATAATGGTCTGCTTGATAGTCAGCTGTTTGAGATTGCAGACTACATTGGCCTTGATGGACCTGATTTCACAGAGTGTTTAGAGTCTGGCAGACACACAGCTAAGGTTAGAGATCATATTGGTCAGGCACAGGCTGCTGGAGGCTCGGGTACGCCATATAGCATTTTGATTGCTGGCGATGAGCAGGTTCCATTTTCTGGAGCTCTATCTGCTGAGCAGTTGGGAACGGTAATTGATTCTTTATTAAAGTAAATATATGAAAAAAATTATATTAATTGCTTTTGCAATGATAGCCATTACTGGCTGTGCTGCAGCAATAAGCAACGATGATGAACGTGTAGCGGGTCAGGCAGACTTGCCAATTTTAGTGGAACAGAATTTCTATGACATGGGAGATATTGCAATGGAAGATGGTGATGTTGCGGCAAAATTTAAACTTGTTAATACTAGCGATGAGGCCATTTCGGTTAAAGAAATGGAAACCTCATGTATGTGTACGACTGCTAGACTAACCATTGGTGTAAAATCTAGCAATGAGATTGGCATGCGTGGTCATGGGTATGTGCATAATGTTAGTATGAGCATTAATCCGGGTGAAGAGGCTGTAGTAATAGCAGTATTTGATCCAAATGCTCACGGACCTAGTGGGACCGGTTTTATAAGGCGTAGCGTCTTTTTAAAAACAGATTCCGTTGATCAGCCAGAAATTAGGCTAGATTTCCAAGCTACTGTTTTTAAGACCAGGGCAGAATTACCACCAAAAGAAATTTTTGATTTGGATGACGATGAGTTTGATTTTGGCACAATAAAACAAAGCGGTGGTAATGTTACACATGATTTTTCATTTACGTATAATGGAAAAGAGAGTGTAGAAGTTATTGGCTTGCCAACAAGTTGTGGCTGTACGAGTGCTAGCATCGATAAAGATAATCTTTCTAAAGGAGATAAGGCGACCATTACCGTTTCATTTGATCCAAATCTACACGCAGAACCAGATGGAAGGTTCTTTAAAACAGTGAGTTTGGTAACTGAACCTGCAACGTTAGATGAATTGGAATTAAAGATATGGGCGGAGATAGATCTAGATTTGGGAGAAGAAGCCTTTAAGTTGCAAAGTGATCACGATGACGAAGAAGAAGAACATGAAGAAGCTGGTTATACATCAATAACACCATCTATTTTTGCTAGCATGTTAGAATCGAAAGATTTTACTCTCATAGATGTTCATATTCCAGAACAAAATCATATTGCAGGAACAGATTCATTTATTCCTTATAATCAAATAGAGGATAATATTAGTCAATTACCTAAGGATAAGTCTGCTAAGCTGGTGGTGTATTGCCGTAGCGGCAGTATGAGCAGAGCGGCGTCTTATCAACTAGTGGAGATGGGCTATACAGATGTTTATGATTTAGTTGGCGGAAAGAATGCTTATGACGATTATATAAGGTAGATAGTCATTTATAAGAACCGCCTACTTATGTGGGCGGTTTTTTGTTATAATGCTTTTATGAAAAAAATATTTATATTAATTTTATTATTAGCACCATTTGTCGTTTCTGCTCAAGGCGTTCCTGGGGAAGAAATTTTTAAAGCACAAGTGGTAGAGGTGATAGAAGAAAAAGAAATAGTAGATGAATATGGTGTCATTAATCAGCAGAACTTAAAGCTAATTGGCTTACAAGGCAATTTTAAAGATCAAGAGTTTGTATTTACAGGAATAGATAATTTTCATATTGTTTCTACACAAGTTTATAAGGATGGAGATAGGGTGGTGATTAGTTATAGTAAAGATCTGGATGGTAATGATGAATTTTTTATATTAAATTATGACAGAACTAATCCTATTTTGTGGCTGAGCGTTATTTTTGTTGTAAGTGTTTTAATGGTTGGCAGGTGGAAGGGTTTTAGATCTTTACTTGCTTTAATTGTTAGTTTCGCCGTTATTTTAAAATTCATTGTTCCGCAAATATTAGCTGGGGCAAACCCTGTTTTAGTGAGTGTGTTTGGCGGGATTGTAATTTTATTCTTTGCGATTTATTTAACTCAGGGGATAAATAGGAAGGCTCATATTGTTAATTTGTCTTTAGCTATTTCTTTGTTTTTAGTGGCGCTACTATCTGTTTGGTTTACAAAGCTTGCCAGGCTGTCTGGTTATGCAGGAGAAGCTACTGAGTTTTTAATTAATACGGGACAAGGAGGAATTAATTTGCAAGGCTTATTATTGGCTGGCATTATGATTGGTACTTTAGGCGTTCTAGATGATGTAATAGTGAGTCAGGTGTCAACGGTTGAGCAGTTAAAAATGGCTAATCCAGATTTAACTAACAAGCAGATATATATACGCAGTTTAAAAGTTGGTATTGATCACATTACCTCAATGATTAATACTTTGTTTTTTGCATATGCTGGCGTTTCTTTATCTTTGCTGATTCTTTTTACACAAAGCGACGTGGTTGGTCTTAGTTTGTTTCAAATAATGAATGATGAGATTATTGCCACAGAAATAGTTAGAACTTTATTGGGTAGTGTGGGTATTATTTTGTCTATTCCAATTGCTAATTATTTAGCTTGTTATTTATTAAATCCAAAGTTAGATTAATCTAGTTCTAATACTCTCTACTAAGGGACCCCAAATTACCATCTACTTTTGTAGGTGGTTTTTTGTGTTGACAATTATGTGGTGTATTGTTATATTTTTGGTGTTAATAGTTATTTGTTCAACAATATAGAACGTTAAGGAGGCAAATATGTATTGTTCAACATGTGGTGGTGCAAATCCCTCATGCCCGGCATGTAGGCCAAATAGGACTGAGTTTCATAACCTACCCCCGAGGATGGTGATTGATACACCTCACAAGCCTTACGGACAGCACGTCGATGTTGTCACTCCGTTTGGTGGTGGTGCTGATAAAATGAGAATAGGAACCGACGCAAATGTTCTATCTCATGAAATCATCCTTAAAGGTGGGAGAAAGATACGCCTTTAATGGTGTCACTAGTAACAATCAAGAGTTCGCATCTAAGCGGGCTCTTTTTTTCTTTGTATAGTCAACTCAGTTCTAATACTCTCTACTAAGGGACCCCAAATTACCATCTACTTTTGTAGGTGGTTTTTTGATATAATAAAAATAATTATGATAAATAAAATTTTATTAAATAATGAACCGATAAGTATTAGTGAAAACTCATTACCTTGCCTTATTTCATATAGTGAAAAAACTGGGGGATCTCATTTTTCTTTAAGTTATATTGCAAATTTGTTTGCAGCTGGTTCAAAAATATTATTTTTAACTGCACATCCAATGGCTGTAGAAAATTTTATTGAGCAAGTTAAAGAAGTTTCTCAGGACTTTATGTATATAGAATCTAAGAGTGAAGTTATACAGAGCAAGATTGCAAGAGCTATTCTTGTTAAGAGTGGAGATGAAAAATTATTTATAGAACTTCTTAATTCATTAAAGGATATTAATGAGCGTATTATTTTTATAAAGAATATAGAAAGTTTTAGTGAGGGTACAATAAATAAATGTTTAGGTTTAAATAATATTATTCTTTCAGGCGACATAGATAAATGTGAGTCAAAAAATGAGATTCTTAAAAGTTCCTTTGCAACTACTGTATTTTTTACTCAACCACGATCAAATATAGATTTTGAATTACCAGATCTAGAACGATATTCTGGATATATGCGGAGCAATAATAGAGAGGGAGCTATCAAAATAGATATTAATAAATAAGAAGTATTATTTATGTTTGGTGGTTGCTTGCACTATATTTATAAGAAAGTTCGAACGTCGTCTATGAAGAGACCTCACATAATCATTTACTTTTGTAGGTGGTTTTTTGCTATATAAAATTAATATAAAATATAAATCAAAAAACGAGACTTGATAGCCTCGTTTTTTGGTTATATAGAGTTAAATTAAATTAAGCTCTTTTAACATTGATAGCATTTAAGACCTTCTCAGACTCTTCAGTTTCGAAAGTAACAGCGTCACCTTCTTTAAGTTCGTCATATTGAACTTCAACTAGAGAATTACTGTGAAAGAAAATACCTTTTTCTTGACCTTCAACGGCAATGAAGCCGAATCCTTTATCAGTCAATTTTTCAATTTTTCCGTCCATTATTGTGATTCTTATTTATTAGATGTGTAAATTTGATAGAATTTAAAATTCGACGATGTTTTCAAAATAATATTTTTTACGCAGTCACTATAGCACATTACAATAAACATGTCAATACTAAGTAATTACCAGTATATATTTTCTTGAAATACTCTCTGGTAGGGCGTATTTTAAGCACTGTCTATTTATATACTTATATTTTTGTTATAATTAGCTTCTAATTAATAAAATAAAAATATGAGCTTACAAAATGTTATATATTTGCTTAATATAGTCTTAGCAGCTGGCACTATTTATGCTTGGTATCAGTTTTATAAGGTGGTAGCTAATAAGTGTGATACTTGTTCAATTGATTTACATCAGAATCCATTTAAGTCAAAATGTTTTGCAGGGGCAGTATTCTTTACTGTAGCTTTTGCATTAGCTATTTGGGCATTACTTATTGTTTAATGTATTTTGTATAAAATTCCTAAAACCCACCTATTTATATAGGTGGTTTTTTGATATACTTATATTCTAATAAGAATAATTTAAAATATGTTTTTAAAAGTTTATTTTATAGCCTTGCCAGTATTTTTAGCCATTGATATGATTTGGCTTGGTTTAGTGGCGAAGAATTTCTATTTTAAACAAATAGGTTTTCTAACGAAAGAGAATGTTAATTGGACGGCAGCTATTATATTTTATTTAATATTTATTATTGGACTTGCTTTGTTTGTAATAATGCCATCATTAGAAAAAGGTTCTTTAGTAAATGTAATATTACTTGGTGCTTTGTTTGGTTTTATTACTTATGCGACTTATGATTTAACAAATCTTGCTACCGTAAAGGATTGGCCATTGCTAGTTACTTTTGTTGATTTAATTTGGGGTGCATTTATTGCATCTTCTGTTTCGGCAATAACTTATCTTATAGTTAATAAGATTGGTTTATAATATTGATTTAAAAATCATAAATAGAACTATCTATGTAAAGGTAGTTCTTTTATTTAGTTTTGATTATTTGATTAGCCGCATAAGTTCCAGCTAGGAATGCTTTCTCTAAACAACTGAAGTTAAAGCTAGATGCTAGATATACATTCTTTTCATAATTTTGATCAATAAGGTTATTTGCTGAAAAAACCATAGCAGGGTCCCAGTAAATCTTTTTAATTATTTTATGATAATTAAAATACTTACTAAAGTCAGGATCAGCGTGGCTTGTATATATAATTTCATCACCTGATTTAAATTGCCACATAGCATTTATTTTTTCTGTTTTTGGATTGAACAGCAATACTTTCTTATTCTTATATCTATCTAGTCTCTCACCACGTATATGGAATACATAACAATCCTCTTGAATAGGAGATTCTGGAAGATTATAAACATCTTCAAGAGATTTTTGAGGAGCTGCGAACAAAATATTGTTTGTAGTAAAGTTGCCAATTGTACTATCTACTTCAAACAATGAATCCTCAAGGCGTTTTACCTTAGTTACTTCACCCGATTTAATTTGATGATTAATTCCTTTTGTAAGTTTCTCTATAGTGTGAGTGAAATCAAAAGACCATGTCTTGTATATTGCTGGAAACATAATGCCTAAATAACTTAGGGTGTTAATATTTGAAGATTTTGTAAAAAAAGTTGCCTCACACATTGGGTTAATAAATTTTTCATCAATTTCTTCAAGTTTATATTTCTTTATAAAATCTTTAGCTGGCATATGCCAGTATTTATTAAGAACTCTATCTTCTTCTATACATTCTTTAATAGACTTGGTAGCACCCTGTTTTAAAAATCTAGATGAATGAATTCCAAAGTGAAAAACCCTTAAGCCTAGTTTAATAAATTTCCAATAGTATTTTATATAAGGAAGGCTGAAGACATTATTTACACCAGTATCATGGACAAAGTATACCTCTCTAAATCTTAGACGTTCTTCCTTGTCTGCTATTTTTAATATATTTTTATATTTATATGTTCCATAGGCTGCTCCATAGGGAACGGAATAATCGTCAGAGCAACGCATGCGTCCACCAAGATCTTTAGATATTAACAAGAAGTCTTTGTTTTCTTCATTAAGTCTTTTAGCACAAGCAAGACCGGACATCCCTCCTCCAATTATAATTGTTTTGTAATGTTTCATAATTTCATTATAAGTAATTGTTTATAGTATACAGCACTACTATTATATAAAAAAGTTACAAATTAACTAGCTATTTATATAGTTGTTTTTTTGATATACTAATATTGTTATTTAATTAATTATTTATTCAAAATTATGGCAGATTTAGAGAGTAAAGATGGCTTAGCTATTGGCGGTGGAGTTCTTGTTGGAGTTGGCGTAGGGTTCACCTTGTTAGAATTAAGTCCTCTGTTTTTCCTAGGTTCTATTCTAATAGGTCTTGGACTTGGTTTGATCCTAGAATATATACTAGGTAGAGTAAAAAAATAAAGATATAGGATATTGACATTAGCCCAATAATAGGCTAATATACCAAATATTCATAACCAAATAATATTATGGCAAAAAGAGCTACTGGTGTTGGGAAGATGAAAAGATCTACTTCTCATAAAACCGCAAAGAGACTTGCAATAAAGAAAACTATGCTTGAAGAGAAAGCTAAGCTACCAAAGCATAAGAAACAGAGAATGAAAGTTGCAAAAAAGAATAATACTAAAATGTAAGAAAAGTGCCCATTTCCATAATGGGTACTTTTTGATAGAATATATACACTTATGATTATTCCTACAGATAAAATATATATCGATAAATCACCAGTCGGAGGACGAGGTGTTTTTGCTAAAGAAGATATTAAAAAAGATGAGCTTATTGAAACTGCCCCATATATTATTATTGGAGACAGTGATGCTAGTGGGGAATTATTAAATTATGAATTTGGTCATGAAGAGGGTAAGAATTTATTTTGCCTAGGCTATGGCAGTATGTATAATCATTCTAGTAAACCAAATATTGAGTATAGATATTCAACAAATAAATTACCTAAGTGTTTAGACTTTATTGCTCGTAAAAATATTAAGAAAGATGAAGAGTTGTTCATTGGTTATGGTAAAGAGTGGTGGGATACAAGAGATAAGAAATTAATAAGTTAAGAGTATGGATAAAGATATTAAACAAATAGTTAAAAAAGGTTATGCAGAGATTGCTAAGAGTCCTTCTTGTTGTGGTTGTCAAAGTAAAAAGATATCTGTAAGTATTGGTTATAGTGATGAAGATGTAAATACTTTAAATGATGCCAATTTAGGACTTGGTTGTGGTAATCCAGTTGCCTTGAGTAATATTAAAGAAGGAGATACTGTTCTAGACCTTGGTAGTGGAGCTGGCTTTGATGTATTTCTTGCAGCTAAGAGAGTTGGAGCAAGTGGGAAAGTCATTGGAGTAGACATGACTCCAGAGATGATAGATAAGGCAAAAGCAAATGCAGAGAAATATAATTATACTAATACAGAATTTAAATTAGGTGAGATAGAGAATTTACCAATAGAGGATAATAGTATAGATATTATTATTAGTAATTGTGTTATTAATTTATCACCAAATAAATTGACAGTTTTCACAGAAGCTAGTAGAGTCTTAAAGCAGAATGGAAAAATGTATGTATCAGATATAGTACTTTTATCTCCATTATCAGATGAGCAATTAGCAAATGATGAGTTAATTGTTGGGTGTGTGGCAGGAGCTGTATTAAAAGATGAATATTTAGATATTATTAATAAAGCAGGGCTTAAAGTAAATATATTATCTGAAGATAAAGAAATTAGTAAAAGACAGTATCAAGGAATTGATCTGGAAAGTATAAAATTAGAAATATATAAATAAAATTATGGAAGAAGAGACAATACAAGAAAATCTAGTATATGCTAAGGATTATGTAGAGAGTAAAGAGATGGCAGAGACTACTAAAGAGAAATTAGTAGAGTTTATTAAAATAGATGATTTAACAGATTGGAATAGCCTACCTAAAGAATCTAAGTCTAAGTTTTATGACTTTGTTCGTGAAGCATATGCTCAGGGTAATATTTATGTAGCCTGGGAAGAATTCTCAGAAACAGCAAAGAATGCCAATGATAATATAGCTGAAGAGCTTATTAAAGAGTATTTTGGTAAGTACCAAAAAGGCATGGAATTACTACTTCTTGCTATATAGGCACAAAATACATTACAAGCGCCAACAATCGCCATTTTGGCGGTTTTTTGATACAATAAGAGTGCTATTATTAATTCAAAATATGACTATTTTCAAGAATACAGTGTGGAAATGGTGGGAGTTAAAGCTAATTGCACTTGCTGGTTTATTTCTAGGATTTGCCCTAGGTACACATCTTGGCATCTATTTAGCTCAATGGCTCTGGCTTATTTGGATTCTATTTATTGTAAGTTGGCTTTTTGTTATGAAGGCCTGGCTTAAGAAATAGAGATTTAGTTAATAGTATATCTATTATTAATTTATTTTTTTATTATGTTGAAAAATTTTAAACAATTTTTGGGCGAGTATAAAGTAGCATCAGTTGCAGTAGCTTTTGTTATGGGACGTGCAGTAGATGATTTGGTTGGTTCTTTTGTAGATAATATTTTAATGCCATTGATTGATCCTCTTATTTCAATTGGCGGCTGGCAAGAAGCAACATTAGATATTGGGTCAGTGTCTATGCATTGGGGATCCTTTGTTAGTTCATTTGTGCATTTTATAATATTAGCATTTATTGTGTACTTTTTTATTAAGAATATTTTAAAAGAAGAATAATTATATGATTAAATATTTAGTATCAATTATTGTTTGTTTGGGAGCAGGGTTTATTGGTTCATTTTTTACATCACCTGTAATACAGGGGTGGTATGCCGGTGTGATTAAGCCAAGTTTTAATCCGCCTAGTTGGATTTTTGGTCCAGTGTGGACAGTATTATTTATTATGATGGGAATAGCAGCAGCTATTGTTTGGAGTAAGGGACTGGATGATAAAGCTGTTAAGATTGCTTTAATAGTATTCATTATTCATTTAGTTTTAAATGTATTGTGGTCAGTATTTTTCTTTGGTATGCAAAATCCAGGACTAGCCTTTATTGATATTGTTATCTTATGGTTAATGATTGCTTTGGTGATGTATTTGTTCTATATGATTGATCATAGAGCTGGCTATATATTGATACCATATATATTATGGGTGTCATTTGCGGCGGTTCTTAATTTTACTATTTGGAGGCTTAATTAATATGAAAATAATATCTTGGAATGTAAATGGAATAAGAGCCGCTCAAAAGAAGGGTTTTATAAAGTGGGTTAAAAAATCTAAAGCAGATATTATTTGTGTTCAAGAAACCAAAGCTCAAGTTGATCAATTAGATGATGAATTGATAAATATACCTGGGTATTTATCTTTTTTTAATTCAGCTGAGCGTAAGGGTTATAGTGGTGTTGCTATTTGGACCAAAGAAGCGCCTATTAATGTAGTAATGAAATTGGGAAGTAAACATTTAGATAATGAAGGTAGATTATTACAATTAGAATTTAAGAAGTTTATTCTAATAAATACATATTATCCTAATGGCGGCCAAGGAGATCATAGATTAAAGTATAAGATGGAGTTTTATGATAAGTTTTTAAAACATATTAATAAATTAAAGAAGCAAAAAAAGAAAATAATATTTTGTGGTGATGTAAATACAGCACATAAAGAAATAGATTTAGCTAGGCCCAAGGAGAATTCTAAAGTGACTGGATTTCTTCCAGAAGAAAGAGCTTGGCTAGATAAGCTAATCGCTAATGATTATATTGATACCTTTAGAGTATTTAATGATAAGGGAGATAATTATACTTGGTGGGACTATAAAACAAGAGCAAGAGAAAGAAATGTTGGCTGGCGTATAGATTATTTCTTTATTAGTAAGAATTTGAAAAGTAAATTATTAAAAGCTAGCATTGATAGTAAGACAATGGGATCAGATCATTGTCCTATCAGTATTGAATTAAATATATAAAAATATGGTAAAAAAACATTTTACAATCGAGGAAGCTAAAAAAATTGGAGAAGAGTTAGGTTTAACTTGGGATAAGTTCGATATTGAACAATTCCGTATGGGCATGGATGTTGAACTTGAACATGGGGAAGCAGACCCAGAAACAGATGTTACTCATGACAATCCTTTAACTGTTGGTAAGATAGCCCTTGCTCATCTTCATGAATTTCCAGATTATTACACAAGATTAGAAAAGATGGAAGTTGAAGCAGAGAAATTCTGGGAGGATAAACAAGATGCCTAAATATAAATATGAGGGGAAGTTTAAATGTGATGGTTGTAATAAAACCTCTATTAAAAAAGGAACATGTAGACCGAAAGTCTGCCCGTCTTGCGGAGGAGACAAAGCTTTGTTAAAATTAGTAAGCAAAAAGGAATTATAATTATTAAGTATAAAACTATGACATATGATGTCCCAGTAGAAAATCTATCATCAGACGTACATGATCGTCACAAAGCAATTGATTCATTAAGAGAAGAGTTAAATGCAATAGATTTCTATGATCAGCGTTTAAGTGTAATTAAGGATGTGGAGCTAAAAAAGATATTAGCCCACAATAGAGATGAGGAAAAAGAGCATGCAGCTATGCTAATAGAGTGGCTAAGAAAGCATGATGAAGTGTTTGATAAAGAGTTTACAGAACACGATAAAGTTTAGTTATATTTACTCCCCTTATTTTAAGGGGAGTTTTATTATTAATAAATAAGTATAAGTATGAGTATTTTATTAAAATTAATTAAATGGATAGCTATTATTATAATACTTGTTATTGGTATTATGTTTGTTTTTAAATTATGTCCGCCACCAGGTCCGTGGGCATCACCACCTTGGTGTGTAGATAATAGTTTTGAAGCAGTAACTTATGAAACAGCCCATGAGCCTGGTAATTTAGAGCAGGTTAAAGCTGTAAATATGATGGATACTTGGGGTAGGAATTACAATTTTAATATGATAGAGGCTACTTGGAATAATATTGAGTCCTCTTTTGATAGAGTATCAAAAATAGGAGCGGAAGAAGTTTATGTTCATGATTTTCATATGGCTGAATATGGAGAGGATAGTAGTTTTACAAGTTTGGATTATGAATTGGTGGATGAGATATTTTTAAACGATTTACGTGATGAATCAATTAGTGAGGAGCACGTAGAAGAGCTTGCAAGAGCTGCTCATGATAAGGGTATGAAGCTTGGTATTAAGCATAATATTGCTTTTGTAGATATTGGAAAGTACATGGGGCTGACAGATATTGCTGGAAGCGTAGAGGAAGACTATGAAAGTTTTAATTCCGGTCATACAGCAGAGTGGGTAAACGACTTTTTTGATAAATGGACAAATCGGCTTATTGCTAAAGGTAAAATGTATGAAGCAGCTGGTGTAGATATTATGGGTATTACACCAACTTGGATGGGACCCACTTATGAGGGTCAAGAAGAATTAGCTAATACAAGATGGATTGAGTTAATTGGTGAATTAAGAAAAGTCTTTACTGGAGACCTACATGTTATTGTAGATAGATTTGGCTTTAAGGATGGTAATAGCGGAGATGAAAATTGGTTAGCATATAATTATTATCAACTAGCAGATATTGTGGAATTGGATTTCTATAATTTTGACCCAAGTTATGCGGTACCAGAAGATGCTACTGTCGAGGAGATGAAAATAGGTTGGCAAAAATATCTTAATGATATAACTCGCAGATCTCAAGCTGAGGGTTTTAAACTTTCACTCATGACCTCTATATTCAGTACTTATGATGGTATAAATGGTGGAATTGTAGAGTATTATGATATCTTAGGTAGCGCTTTAGATGGAGTTGAAAAGGATTGGGACCATCAAGCTGATGCCCATCAAGCTATGTTTGAAGCTTTAGAAAATAATAATTCGATAGCCAGAGTGATGATTGGTGGATATTGGTGGGATGACGCCATGGATCCAAAAGTGAAGCCAGGAATATCATTTTCACCAAGCCCTCGAAATAAGCCAGCAGAAGCTGTTATTGAGAAGTGGTTTAGAAATTAATTTATTTAGACAAAGAAAAAAAGGGAAACACATTGTGCTTCCCTTTTTGATTTATAAAAAGAGTTTAGATTATCCTTACTCTTCCTGCCAATCTGGTTCATCTTTCCAGAAGGCAGCATCTTGATGTGATAGGTCGAATTCAGAAATGTCTTGTTGCCATTCTGGATCCAGACCTTCACGTCGGATTTGTTCCATGAGCTCATTGAACTCTTGGGTGTGTTTAACATGTGTTGGCCTAGGATGTTCCCAAGGTATGGAAACATCTTTGACTATTTTTGCACCAATATCGCGACCATCATTGTTTTCTTCATCTGTATAAAACTGCGAAACAACAATAAGTCTAGTGCCCAGGAAGATTGCTTCTTCAAGGTCATGAGTTACAAACAATACTGTTTGTTTGTCACGTTGCCATTGTTCAAGTAAAAAGATCTGCATAGCCTCTCTAGTACCAATGTCCAGAGCCCCGAAAGGTTCGTCCATAAGTAAGATTTCTGGCTGCATAATCATTGCTTGAGCAATAGCGGCTCTTTGTCTCATTCCACCAGAAAGTTCATGAGGATATTTGTCAGCATGTCTGAGCAAATCTACCCTTTCGAGATACGAGTTTGCTCTATCTGCAAATTCAAGATCCTTTTTACGAGTTCGGAAGGGATGGATGATTGGTTCTAATAAACCAAATTCTTCCAGCTCAAGTCCGAACATGACATTTTCACGGACGGTTCTGTTTGGGAATAAGCTATAGCGTTGTAATACGATTCCACGATCTCGGCTTGGTTCTACAATTGGAACTCCCTTAACAGTAGCTTGACCACTAACAGGAATTTCTGAACCAAGAATGAGGCGAAGTAATGTTGATTTACCGCATCCGGTTGGACCAACAACAGTAACAAATTCACCATCCCGAATACTCAAGTCGATATTATTAAGGACAGTTTTGATACCACCATCTTTGTTTGGATATTGCTGTACAGCATTCCTTAGTACAATGGAATAGTTGTCAAAGTTCATCGCGTCCTCCTAATTCTTATCTACCCAAGCATAATGCTTGGCGATATATTTGCGAACCAGCAAGTCAGCAATAAAGGCTAAGATACCAATCCAGATGACATAAGGAATAATGACGTCCATTGCAAGATAGCGACGGACAACAAAGATGCGATACCCAAGCCCTGCTTGAGCTGCCAGAGCTTCACCTGCTATTAAGTAAACAACAATAGCTTTGAAATTAAGGCGAAGTGTATCTAGCACCTTAGGAAAGATTTGCGGAAGTACGATTCGATATTGAATTTCCGGATCACTTGCACCAAGGGTTTGTGCTTTAACGATTTGTTCTCGAGGTAAAGCCTTTGCTCGTAAATATGTATCCAGAACAATTGTCGGGAGTACACCAATTACGATCAAGGCAATCTTTGAAACCTCTCCAAGTCCAAAGACAATAAACAGGATTGGCAATAGTGCCAGTGGCGGTAACTTGTCAAAGAAAAGGAAAAATCGGTAAAGCAATTGTTCTATATGAGGAAGTGTCCCCATGTAGAGGCCAATCAGAATCCCTAAGGAAATGATGGCTAATGAAATTCCGAAGCGTTTCGAGCTAGCAATAGTATCAACAAGAAGTCGATAATCGCCCTTACGATCTGCTTCAAAAGCTGTTCGCTTGAAACCATCAATGATTTGCGTACCAGTTGGTACTAGCTTGTCCTTTGGATTCTCCTCGTGGCGAACCTGTGCGGTAGCAACGTAAGCGACAATACAAATCAAGAATGGTAACAAAGGCAGAATAATGGAAGTTATTCGTTTAGGTTTTGAATTTATTCTGAATAATTTCAATTCTTTCTCCAGTGTTTTTTGTAAGCGCTGCAGATTACTCTGCAGCGCTGGGGTTTATGATTCTTACGCTACCAGAAAAGGATCTTAGAGATCGCCTCGGGCAGCTGCTTGCATATAGGATGCATCGAAGATGAACTGCACGTTTTTTGCGTCTCCCTGGATCTTTCCATTAGGATATTTTATCCCAATTTCATCAGCTGAACGGGCATTTTCACCAAGAAGTCCATGTTTGAAGCAGAACTGACGTACATAATCCATATTCTTAACGATTTCACTACTGGACATGTAGTCGGCTGCTTGCTTTGGTTGGTAAAACATAGCCGTTGTCTTTAGCTGCATTTTGTATTCCATCAATGAACATCCGGCTGACTCAGCCATGATTGACAAAGCGTTATTTGCTTTGGAGCCACGTTGCGTCATGATCTTCATTGTTTCATACCAGGCACCGGTCAGAGCTTTTCCTAAAGCGGGATTTTTTTTCAGAGTTTTGGTGTTAACCATCATCAGGTCCAAAATTTCGCCAGGGATATCAGAGGAGTTAAATATATTACTAACTCCAGGCTCTTGCATGATCTGCATGACCAGTGGATTCCAGGTAACAACTGCCTCTTGGCGCCTGTTAGCAATAAAGGCGGCGGCGATATCACTATCACTCGTATTGAGTACTGTGACATCACGTTCGTCCATGCCGTTCTTTTCCAGGGCACGTACCAGGAGATAGTGCGAGACTGACAATTCTACCAGGGATATTTCTTTTCCAGCTAAACCCTTAACATTGAGTTTGCGAGTAAGAATTGCGTCATTACCATTGGAGAAATCCCCCATGATAATAGCGGTACTGGTAACACCGGAAGCGGCTGGCATGTCCAGGGCTTCCATATTTGTCATCACGCAAGCATCTACTTGTCCGGCAACATAGGCTTCGATGGATGCGATATAGTCCATGCGGACTAATTCGATTTCGATACCATATTTGTCGGCCCAGCTCTTGATAATGCCAGATTGATAGGCATAATCCCAGGGCTGCCAGCCAGCGTAGATAGACCAGGCAACTGTAAATTTGTCACCTTTGGCATAGGCTGAATTAGATGTGAATGAAACGGCCATAATCAAAATGAGTAGACCGAAAGTGATTCGTGAGAATGAATTTCTCATGTATAAACCTCCCTTTCAATGAAGATTTAATTGTTTACGATTTTTGTTAAATAAAAACCATGTAGGCTATTTAACTGTTTCTTCTACATCAATACTCAGTTCGGCTTGAGCAGCGTTACCTTTATCCATCTTATCGATGGATTTTTGAGCTTCACCAGCAAGATCGAACATCGTATCGATCTGTTCGGTCATACCAGGTAAAGCATTTTGACGGAAACTGTTAACTGCATCAATAGTTGAATTAATATCAACGAACGCTTGTTTCAGGGTTTCGATATCTAGCTGAGCGCTGGAAGCCTGAGTATGGATTTCTACAGCCTGAGTTTTGAGTGTGTTGGCTGTATTACCAATTAAAGTGCTTGTTGTTTTGTTCAACGCATTGATCTGGTTTAATACCAGTTTCTGATTGTTTAGTGCTAAAGCGACGGTCACGGCAATCTGCAAGGCAGCTACTGTAACATTATTCGCTCTATCAACTCCACGGATCAATTCGCGATTGTTGCGAATAATCAGCTCAACTGCCAGAACTCCCTGTTGGGCTACTGCCTGACTTTGCTGGAGATCCATAATTCTCTGTCTTAGTGGAAAGATGAGTTCTGTTTCTGTGAAAGTTCTTTCATCATCATTAAGAGAGAGATCGTTTGCAACTTTTTCTGACAAAGCTGCATCAAGGGCCATGCCTAATTTAATGGCATCAGCCAGGGCAATATTGGATTCGCTGAGCTTTTCTTGATCAACGGCCAATGTACGGTTATCACGTTGCAGCATCTTTTTCCCGTTTTCAAGAGATTGGACGATTGTGGCGATTACCGATTCTGCTGTTTGATACTTACGAAAGTATCGTGACAATGGTTTGCTAAATTTAGCAATCAGAGCATTGATACCACTAGGGCTGAAATTAACTGCACTGGGATCAAGTTCTTGAACCTGCTCGGTGAGCAAGACCATTGCTTTTGCAACCTCATTACCGTCATCTCCCGATTTGGAAAGAGTACGAATGGGTTCTTTTAGCATACCACTTTGATGGGCGGCAGCTTTTTGAGTTTTTAGACCCATAGTGTCTATGGCATCTTTTTTTGTTTGACGGTTAAAATCCGGGCTAAGCAGTTGAGCAACAAATGCATCGGCCTTAGCTTTGGTTTCAGCGTCGATTGTAGCTGTTGCTGTTTCATCAGTTGTTTTGAGATTCAGCTCTTCACGAAGACCATCTACTTCGGGAACTTTTAGGACTTCGTCTTCTTTTACAGTCTGATTCATTGAGTTTTTCCTTCTCATGAAAAGTGATGAATGCTCAACTGGATGAATATTCAGTTGAGCGTTCGGTTATTTCTATTAAGTCGTTCATGGAGTTCTCCATGTCAACGCCAGCCTGAAATTGGCCGGTATCCATAGCTGCAATTGCAGTAGCAGTTTTGTCCAGTTGAGTCATTGCTCTCTCATTCTCGAGAAATAAATCTTCAACCTTATCAAGCTGCTCCTGTTTCAGAGTCAGTCGATCCTGTAAAGTCTCGATTTCCTCTTTAGCTCTTGCATCATTCTTTTGAAGTTTAAGTTCATTGATTCTGTTTTGGATATATACTTCATCAATTTCACTAATACTCATCAGAATTGCAACAATAGCAGTCAGGTTGTCAATCGCAGATAGCTGAACTTCTTGAGCGATTCCCAGATAACGTTTGAATGTTAATTCTCCCGAACTGAGACGTTCACTCAGTAGTTCAATCAGACTATCAAACTTCTCCCGAATTTTGGACAATTGCAACGCTCCTCGCTCAGACTTATGCTCTGTCAGCTTACGCTTTAGAACTTCGCGCTTGAGTTCGGTTTGTTGAAGGAGTTGTTGATGTAGTCTTTCTACATAGATGAAGCTGAAGTTTTCAGCCTGAATAAAACGATTGTAAATCCAGGATCCACCAGTCAGTATCAATGTAGAGCCACCGACTATGAGAATGGTATTACCCACTCCAAATAATACAGCGGCTAAGATCGTAAGAAACAGAGTACTACCAGAATACTTGGTTACCCAATGATTCAGTGCATAACTTCCCAAGGCTTTTTTAATAGAAGCTTTGGAAAAGTCATTTACGCTTGGTAGATTATTGTTTTCGGGTTGGGTGTTAAGCAAGCTAATCATAGACAACCTCCTTATCCGTTAAAGCGAGCTACCTTCAAGCAGAACGAATTCTACTCGAGGCATTCGGAAACGGAGAGATCTGGTTGATTCACCAGGTTTACGTTTTGGTGGTTGCGTTGCTCCTAGGCCTTCACTGTGTAGGCGATTAGTGTCAATACCGTGAACGGCAATAAGACGCTGCATCACTACTTCAGCTCTTTCCAGGGACAATTCAGCATTTGCTTGAGGATCGCCTGTACCCGTATGACCGCGTATAGCAATGCGGTAACTCGGATAATTGTTGGCCAACATAAGGGCCACACGATCAACAACACCTTTGCCACTTTCATCGAGGCGATTATTACCACTTTGGAAATTGATTGGTTCAATTCTCATTGTACCTATCTCATCCAAGGCAGCCCATTGTCCATCTGATAATACTGAAAAAGTAATATCAGGCGCACTCTTGTCACCAACAGCTCGAACAGCTGATTGAGAAAGAGTTTCAAGAAAACTACTATTAACGATACGGTAGGGATCACGAATAGCCTGTTTGACTGTTCCAACCCTCTCCATAACATCTGAGCAAGCAATGATGGCACTGATAATGCGGTCATCGGCAAAATCACCAACGCCCACTGAAATGCCAAAATACTTTGCACAGTTTTCCTGCAATGTAAACCAGTCGATTTTCTTAATCATTTTTTCTACAACTGCTTTTTTAAGATCAGTAGATTTACTCATCTCCTTTATCATCTTATCCTTATTGCTTGCATAGCGATCAAGGACTCGAAAATATGATCTAAGAAAGCGTTGAGCTGCTTCCGGTTTCTTACTAATGAACTCGCGACTAAACACAAATACATCAATAATATAACCGGCAAATTGATCAGAGCCCCAAACAGCCTCTAAACCAAGATCTTCAACAGCTTTGGAAACCTCAGGTTCCCACATAACGTAAAGCATGCTGCTGTCGGCGCGATTCTTTTTGGCCATAGCATAGGCCTCTTCTGAGCTGTTCACTTTTTGACGCCAGGCGTCATTGGTGGATAGCTGATCCAAATCAAAGTCTGAAATGGTTAAATCAAGTAGAAATGAACTAGGCGATCCGTCTGTATAGGCGATTCGTAAGTTTGGGTTGTTCAAGTCATTGATCTTACCTGTCGATAGAATTCCTTTCGGACCTACCAGAGCGTCTGCTCCCTTTGATTCAGAAATAGCTGCAACTACCACACCTGGATAATTGTATTTAGGGCCGTGTTCAAGATAAGAGCTGATAGGTAGTACGATACAATCGTATTCATCATCATCAAGTTTCTTTAAACGATCATCATAGGCACCGCCATCATCAATAAAGTTGATTTCAATACCATTGCGTGGGGCCATCATACGCATTTCCGGTGAATCAATAAACCAATAGCCGATATAACCATCACCAGCTACGGTAATCAATTCAGATGATTTTGCAGAGTCAGAAGTTGCTCTTTGCTTTTTATCAAACAAAATAGGCTTGACTACAAAAGCGACAATAAGAGCTAAAACGCCAACAATGATCAGCAATAGCGGACCTTTGCTTGATGTTGTATTCACTATTCTGACCTCCTTTCAGGCAGAATTTGTACAGCTGGCTGGATTGCTCCAACCAGCTGAGTGTTAATTCTTATAGTCCTTCGAAAGCGGATGCATCGAAGGTAGGAGATTCAGCAACGGTTTCTTCTAGAGCTTTTTCCAGGTCTGCGTAGTTGTTTGCCTCTTTATAAGATATAGAGACATCACGCAGGGGGTGGTCGCTACCAATGCAAAGTCCAATCGAATAGATTGGAATACCTCGCTTAGTTGCATACTTGCCAGCTCCTGGAATCCCGCTCGCATCACCATCGGTGACTACAACGAGACGAAAGTCTCCATAACCTAGTTGCTTTTTGTACTGTTTAACCAACGAATTGGTGCCAGTTTTAATGGCATCAGCTAATGGCGTACCACCATTCGCATTTACAGCGTTGATTGATTTCAAAAAGGCATCTCGATTATTAGATCCAATTGGTAGTACTTCTCGAGCACCACTATTATCAAATACAAATAATCCGAGATTTACATCTTCAGGTACCTTGGAAAGAAAGCGACGAACCGCTTCCTTAGCACCTTTGATCTTTTTGTCTCCAGCACATCTTTCATCCATACTGCCAGATCCATCAAACACGAAATAGAAATTGCGTGTTGTGGAGGCTGAGCCATTTGGATCGTCCAGTTCGATCAAGATCTGATCACTGGCTGATACAGCTTTTTTGCCAGCTGCTTGCTGAGCCTGCGGTTGAACTTCACATGAAGTTATAAATACAGACACAGTAATTACAAGTAATGCTGTCAGAAGGTATTGGTTGATTGTTTTCATAATCTAATACCCCCTTAAAGTGGTTCGAAACCGGAAAGTTCAGCTTCCATTTGTTTGATGCGGAAGACAACACGGCGGTTGGCGTTCCATTCAGCTTCTGTACGTGGAGGATTGTACTTAGGCATGGTAGCTCCAAGGCCAATAGCCACAAACTGACTTTCATCAACAACAAGGTTTTTCTGAGCGCAGTACTTTAAAAAGCTATCACGCACAGCTTGGCCCCGCCGATAGGATAGGTTTTTCGCTTTCTGTTTCATCTGATTGATGACAGCCTGCGATTCACCTTTCTTTTCAGCTTTCAATATTGCCAGGGGATCTGAATGACCCTCAATGATAATCAAGGCGCCATTGTATGTTTGAGCAATCTCAACGGCTTTCTGAAAATCACTAGCATACTGATTGCTACTGAAGTTTTCCTGATTTGGAGCAAATCCAATTTCAACGATAAACAGAGTTCCTTCTTCTTCCCATGACTCTGCTTCCACTGCAATTTTTTCTGCCACTTTTGCTGCCACTTTATTGGCATCATACTTTGGTTTTGCGGCCGGTACATTGGTTGCATATTTTAGGCCTTTTGCCAAAGCATTGTAATCCCAACTTGCTGAAGCAATAGTTCCAGCCCGATTCATCATTTTCATAGCAATGAATGAGCTCTGAATTTCACTCGTAAGTGATTTCAGATTACGGGTTGTTCCTTTTCCAGTGAAGAAGCTTACATTGCCGGTATAACCGACAAATTCACAATCTGCCACCATTCCTTCAACATCAGCTGTTGCCTGTGAAGCGCCAAGCAAAGTGCTTGCGGACTCAGATAATAGTTTGGTGTATTGGGATTGTTGGGTCGATTTGTTCTTCAAAAGATCACGAAGCTGTTCTTCACCTCTCATCAGTGCATGCACAAATGCTTGCACCTGACTGCGATTTGCATCTAGATAATCTTTACGCACTGCGTAAACATCAGCAATAATACGAGAGGCAGTTTTTGTAGAGAGTAAAATACTAGCTCCTTTTACAGATCCCTCAGAGCCTGTACCAACTGTTCCGTCAGATGTCAGCATAAGTGCATCTGGAAGGATACACATTACGGCGTCAATTGTCTGGTCAGCTTCAAAGGCAGAGACTGGGTCAATAATCTTTGGACTGTCAAATGTCGGAAGTGTTAATTCGTTCAACCATTTGAATTCAACTTGGTTGAGACGACCTGCACTGGCAAAGAGATTGGCAGCGTAGTCCATATGAGGTCCATAGCGCTGCAAGGCGACCTTACGAATATTTTTGATATTCTTGCCCTGACGGACAACCATAGCATCTCCACCAGTTGACCAAGTCATCTGATAAATTACTACAAGTTCGGTGCCACTTTTCTTTACCGCTTCACTAGCGGCATTGATCATTCCCATGGTTCCACGCAGATAAGGTGTTTCACCAGAGAGGCACATATCTACTTGTTTGGCGAAATTATCTTCACGAAACAATGACACATTAAGACCTTCCTGTTTAAAAACGCCATTCTGTTTGGCCAGGATTGTTGCTACATCACCTCCCCAGGTGATAAGTGGGATTTTCACGGTCCCTGAAGAAACAGGGCGTGCATAGGTGTTAACCACTTCTGAGAGTGGCTGTGGACCGACATAATCAACAGACTGTGCAAATACAGCTGATGACATGAGCAGAACCACGACTAGACATACAACAGTATTGAGTTTTGTACTCATTTGTCGTACTCCTTTCGTTTTGGTTGTTGTTTTTATTATTAAAAAAACGAAAAAGAAGCGGTTCTTCGCAGAATCCTTCCTTCATTCATTTTTTCTTTATTTTCACTTTAACTTTAATTGTCAAAGGCCTTGCCCGTCGACGAAAGTTCGTCAGACAGAATATGTAATTTAAGCACAGGATTCGAAGTTTGTCAAGAGTAAATCATTTTAGTTATTGTTAATAAATACATCTTTTTTATTATAAATAGTGGTTATGAGCTGTATTTTGAATAAAATAGCTATTTTTATTACCTATCTTGACAGATATTTATATATTTGTTAACTTAACCCATTACTTAAATGAACCTTAAAAATAGGATCGGAGGAATATAATGAGAGTTATTGCTTTAAGTCTGGTGCTTGCATCAGTATTTTTTGTAGGTTGTGAAGCAACATACAGCGAACAAAATTCTTCAAAAGAAGAAGCTTTGTTTATGGTTCAGCAAACTGAGTCGTATGGTGAAACACTGTTTTATATGAATGTGAAGACGATAGATGCAATAAATGATGATGGGAGTATCGTCTATATACCAGTAGCTTTTAAGCCAAGTTTTGATGATACTGTTGAAGTAAAATTTTCCCATATGATGCTCACGCAGAAGGGTGAGGGTAGTCTTTGGATGGTTTTACTCAATGATGAGCGTCCACCACAGATTGTGGGCGAGTACTTTGTTGATGTGAAACAGGAGTATGAATACAAATAATTATTCTGAAATCAAAATAAACCGAAAAAAAGGAGGTAAGCACATGCGTCATATCTTATTGATCGCACTTGCACTGCTCGTCGTTTCAAGTCTAGCTATAGCACAGGACAATGTCCTTGATCTGCGCGTAGTTGAAGTTAATGAAGAAGGTGATGTCACCTATAATAACTTTATCTATGCTCGTAACTTTGGTCCCTGGATGGTTGAAGTCTTTCACGCACGAATGCCTGATTATAATGAAACATCATTTGGTGTTGGTTATAATTTTGCTACTTTAGGTGATTGGGCTGTTTACGGTACTGGCCATTATACGGCAGCTATAGATGATAACTATGTTTTGCCTGGTGTATTTGCCATTGATGTCGATGGTGCTTGGACTGGTTCATTCTGGGCCGTTTATTATGTACCCTTGAGTGATGCTGGTATTACACAGATCTTGATTGATCCACTTGAGGTTCAGTATGGCATTACTGAATCAATCTCAGTTGGTCTTAGTTCCTATCTGTGGCAACCCGACGGTGGCGATTGGTTCACCAAGGTTGGGCCAAAGGTATCTGTCCTGGATAAGTGGGGAGCGACTGAAGTTCGTGCTACCACCAATACAGATGGTGGTATGGAATTTCAGCTCCGACGTCTGTTCTTTTTTTAAACGAATAAATCAAATCAAAAAGAAAGCCGCTAACATTGTTAGCGGCTTTTCGATTTTTAGTTTAACTGTCGATCAATTTATTATTGACCGTTTATTCTGTCCATTTCCTCCTGTACCTGTTCGCGATTTTTTGAATAGCGATCTTGGTTTGGACTGTTTTCATTTAAGTATATATCTGGAATGTCAAAGGTCTCACAAGTAATAACCTTTTCGCCGGTTGAGTTATAAGTAATAACTACAATATCATCCTCTTTCATAAAGGGTGTTTTCGGCGTTGCATAGCTATAAATAGCGTGAAAGATTTTATTTTCTCCACTTACAGTAAATGGGAAAATCTGTTGCTCGCCATCCATAAAGGGCATTCCGACGCGTTCAATTGGCCCAGTCATGGTGATAGCTTGTAGCTGTCCACCTGCTGGTGTTAAGGAACCACTTCTTGCTCGAGACATTGCAATACGATAAGCGTTTAAAGCACTTTCCAGAGTATTTCCTTTCGCACTTATGTCTTTATTGCGTTGTGCAATTAGTGACACTCCCTTGAACTGCCCCTGATAAGCTATTGGTACAACATAAGTTAATTCTCCATAAATATTATAGGGAACTAATTCAGCTGGTTCATAGCCATCAAAGTTTGACCAAAGAGATTTAGCCGCTGCTCTAGCAACATTTTCTGTCACACCACTGGCTTTGAAGAATTTTGTCTCTCCTGTTTGACCATTTGTAAGAGTAAAACCGGTCAAAGCTTGATCGCCAGCATTGGAACTAGTAAATCCTGAGAACCATTGGCACTTTTCACCATTGTAAGTGAGATACCATCCATCAGTTGGTTCTTGAGATTTATCATCGTGCCAGAATACATACCAGAAACCAGCCTTTGAGTACTTTCCCCAATTTTTGATTTGATAGTCAATAGTTGTCAGGGGTATTCCACGATCAATCCAGGTTGGTATTTCATCCTTGTCATACTCTACGATTTTACCAGTTTGTAAATCCATATCAACAACACCTACAAGTTGCCAGCCAGAGAAGCCAGTTGTACGTTCAAGTATAGATACTGTATAGTGTGGATCCCAATTGTCATCCGGCTCAAAAGTCCAATCGGCAATAATCTTTCCCATGTATTTGTTATTGCGTAGATACCGTTTGGCATTATATTCAAAGCAAGCACTATTCAAATACTTAATCGAGATGTTCTTGCCTTGGGCATTAACTTGAACGGCTTGAGCATCGTCAAGTGGATTCTCAGCTGACACCCGCAGATACCCAGGAACTTGTTTATCCAATTTCCATTTAAGCCATCCCTGAAACTCTACTGGGAATATCCACCACAATTGTCCATTCACATATTGCTTGGTACCATCGCCGATCATATATCGTGATCCAGCAACAATATCACCAGACACCTTGAATCGACTGAGTGCAGCTTGTGCTTTGACCTTGGCCATACTCTCTGAGACGAGACAAATATGAGCTGGGTCAGCTGGCTGCATAATTTCTTCAAGATCTGTCACTATTTCCACCGTACCAATTAAGGCAGCTTTTTCAGTTGAATGTCGCATGTCTGAAGTTGCTCCAAATCCGGCAATAAACAGTACATAGAATAGATAACCTCCAGAAATAATAACTCCTGGTAGGGCGCCTTTTCCATTATTTCTTTCGTTCCAAGAGTTGAAGCCGATAAGCCACGCACCCAGTGCTGAGCCAAGAATAATCTCAAACCACAATGGAGCTGGCCCATAAACACCAATAGCCATTCCCCAATAGGCCCACCAAATAAGAAGTCCGTAAGCTAAAGAAGCTACTGAACCCCAAATTAAGCGATCCCACCGCTGATTAAGTGCTGCACCGAGTAGCACTGAAAGAAACATGCTTCCAGAACCAACCAATAAAGCGAGTACAAAGTAAGACATAAACTCTCCTTTTCTTTTCTTTGAGTTCTAAGTTTTCAAATAACATAATTGTCACCGTGACAATATATTACCCTACCAGATAGTTCAAGTTTTGTCAATATAAAGTAAATAAAAAACCCCTGAAAACCAGGGGTTTTTAAGTATATCTAAGAAAAATCTTACATTTCTTCCTTTGGAGCCTCTTCTGCTATAGTTTCTTCAGTTGGAGCCATAGGAACAGCTTCTACTGGCATTTCTGGCGCCATAGGAGCAGCTGGAGCAGCATCTTTCTTACCCATCAAGCTAAGAACGACTAGTACTATACCAACTACTAAAATTAGCCAATTTAGCCAAAATCCTTGACCAGCAAGCATCCAAATTAAACCAACTAAGAAAAGGACAATACCTACGATCATTAATGTTAACTTTTTGTCTTTCATAATGTTTTACCTTTCAATTAGGTTATTATTTAGTTATTTCACTTGTATTATAGCAAAAGGGTGGGGTATATGATACAGTTGACCTGTGTGTAATCATTATATATAATGATAATAGTTCTCAGTATTAATGATAATTGTTCTCAATGAATAGTCAAACTATACATTTACCAAAGGGTAAACGCTTAACAAGGTCCAAACAAGTTATAATGGATTATTTTAGTAATCATCAGGATCACATTACTGCGGATGTACTATTTAAAGAGGTGAAGGATTTAATACCCGGAATTGGACTTGCTACAATTTATCGTAATTTGAATGATTTAGCTTCATTAGGTATATTAAAACAACTATCTTATCCTAATATGCCTATTTATTATGAATATGCAGATAAGGGTCATTCACACTTTTATTGTGATTATTGTCATAAGATATATGATATTGAAACTTTAGATAATAAGATTGAAAAAAATAGAGCATTGCAGGGGCATTATATAAAGGATGTGAATATTGAATTAAGAGGAATATGTAAAAATTGTGTAACAGATTATTTTGGATAATATTATATGAGTGCTACGAATTTAATTGGTATTACTCATATAATAATTATATAAATTATATATGAAGGAAATATATCTTGATCACGCAGCAACAACATATTTGTTGCCAGAGATTAAAAAAGAAATGGAAAGTTATTGGGAAGATAATTTTGGTAATCCCTCCGCTTTATATTTCAAAGGAATGGATGCTGCTCAAAGTTTGGCAGGGGCTAGAGGAAGAGTTGGTAAGATTTTAAATTGCAGCTCACAAGAAATTATATTTGCAGGCTCGGGAACAGAGAGTGATAATATTGCCTTGCAAGGTATTGCTAAAGCACATGATATCGGTGAGATTATTATTTCACCAATTGAACATGATGCAATTATAAATACCGTAAAATATTTAGAAACACTGGGCTGGAAAATTATTCATGTACCAATTGGTAAAGATGGAGTGGTTAATCCCGAAGAACTTAAGAAACTGGTAACAGACAAAACAGTACTTGTTAGTATTATGTATGCTAATAATGAGATAGGAACAGTTGAACCAATTGAAGAACTTGTTAAAGTTGTTAAAGAAGTAAATCCTAAAACAATATTTCATACAGACGCTTGTCAGGCTGGACCATATTTAGATTTGGACGTAGAAAAACTTGGAGTAGATTTACTTACTTTAAATGGGAGTAAAGTTTATGGTCCGAAAGGTACTGGTATTTTATATATTAAAAAAGGAACAAGTATTAAACCAATAATATATGGTGGTGGTCAGGAATTCGATATCCGCTCTGGTACAGAAAATATTCCAGGTATTATGGGACTTACAAAAGCATTAGAAATAGCTCATGAAGATAAAGAAAAAGAGGTTAAAAGATTAACAGAATTAAGAGATAAATTGATTAATGGTATTCAAGAAAAAATTGAAAGAGTTAATTTGAATGGAAGTGCAGATAAGAGGTTACCAAATAATATTAATTTAACTTTTGAAGACATTGAAGGTGAAGCTATTTTACTTCATTTGAATGAAGAGGGAATTATGGCAAGCACTGGTTCTGCTTGTGCATCCCATAGTTTAGACGTATCTCACGTTTTAAAGGCTATAGGCCTTCCTTATGAGCTTATTCATGGTAGTATTAGGTTTACATTAGGTAAAAGAAATACAGATAAAGACATTGATCATGTATTGAAAGTAATGCCAGGAATTGTTGAAAAGCTTAGAGCAATGTCTCCAGTACATTTAGATGAGGGCAAACACCCTCAAGTAAAACAATAATTATTAAATATTTAATATATGTCAGAGCAAACAAAGACAGACATTCGTGACCAAAAAGGTCGTGGGTGGATTTATTCAGATATTGTCAAAGAACATTTCTTTAAACCACATAATTTATTTATGCCGGGTGAAGAAAAGGAATATAAAGCAGATGGTGTGGGCTATGTCGGTTCGCCAGCTTGTGGAGATATGATGAAGATGTGGATTAAAGTAAACCCTAAAACAGAAAAGATTACAGAGTGTAAATGGCAAACTTTTGGTTGTGCTTCAGCCATTGCTTCAACTTCAATGCTATCTGTAATGGCTTCAGAAAAAGGAGGACTTACTTTAGATGAGGCAATGAAATTAAGACCTCAAGATATTCTAGAAAGATTAGGAGGTCTTCCAAATAGAAAGATTCATTGTTCGGTCTTGGGAGATAAAGCATTAAGAGCAGCAATCAATGATTATTTTAAGAACACAGATCAACATGACAGAATAATTGTTGAAGGTGCAAAGATTATTGATAAAAAATTAAAGATAACAGATAGAGATATTGAAGAAGCAGTTTTAGAAGGAGCAGATACTTTGGAAAAAGTTCAAGCTAGAACAAAAGTGGGTACTGGTGATCCAAGTTGTTTACCAGATGTTGAACAATTAATAAAGTTCTATAAAGACAAATATTATAATTAATAATAATTATATGGAATTAATAACTTATGCGAAAAAAGTTGGACCAGAAAAGGCAGATGTTTTTTTCTATCCGGTTTTGCAAAATGATCAAGAGATTTTAAAATTAATTAAAAGTTTTTCCTATACAGATGAGGAAATAATCTTAACTAGACTTAAACGTGAAAACTTTCATGGCAAGAAAGGTCAATTCTTTTTAGTTCATAGTGAAGATGTAGCTATGGTTATTGTAGGGACTGGTAGTAAGAAAAAGATGAGCATTGAAGATTGGAGAGAAGCAGCTGGAAAGCTTGTACATTATTTAGAAAAGTATTCAGCAAATAATATAGGATTATTACTCACTTCATGGCTTAAGGGCAATAATGATGTCTATAGATTAGGAATGTCACTGGCAGAAGGAATAATGCTAGCAAGTTATAAATTCGATAAATATATAAAGGATGATGAAGACAGTATTAAGATAGATATAGATAAGATTATTGTATATTTAACAGCAGCTCAGAAAATAAAGTTTAAAAAAGGTTGGGAAACTGGAATTTCTATGGCAAAGGGTACTATTAAAGCTAGAGACCTAGTTAATGAACCAGCCGGTCTTATGACTCCTGCGTTTCTGGCGAGCGAAGCTTTGAAAATAGCTAAGGACAATAAACAAGTTAGTGTAAAAATTCTAGAGAAAGCAGATGTTAAGAAATTAAAGATGGGAGCTTTTATGGGGGTAGATCAAGGATCTGAAGAACCATTAAAGTTTATACATTTAATATATAAGCCAAAAGGAAAAGCTAAGGATAAGGTAGCTATTATTGGTAAAGGTATTACTTTTGATAGTGGTGGTCTTAATATTAAAGTTGGTGATGGCATGACACAGATGAAAGTAGATATGTCGGGAGCAGCTTCAGTACTTGGAATATTTGAATCTATAAATGATTTAGCACCTAAGGTTGAAGTTCATGGTATTATTGCCGCTTGTGAAAATATGCCATCAGGTAAAGCATATAAGCCAGGAGATGTGCTAACTAATATGCAAGGTAAAACAATTGAGATTGGTAATACAGATGCAGAGGGAAGAGTTACTATGGCAGACTCACTTGCTTATGCTCAAAAAGAAGGAATTAAAACAATTGTAGATATGGCTACCTTAACAGGTGCTTGTATGATTGCACTTGGTACAGACTATACTGCTTTGTTTGCTAATGATGATAAGTTTGCAAAAACATTATTAAAATATGCAGACGTATCTGGTGAAAAGATTTGGCATATGCCACTTCCTGAAGAGTATAAGAAATTAAATAAGAGTGAGATTGCAGATATTAGGAATGTCGCTAATACAAGATATGGTGGAGCTATTACTGCAGGACTATTTTTACAAGAGTTTATTGAGGAAGATGTAACTTGGTCTCATTGGGATATTGCAGGGCCAGCCTTTGCAGAAAAGCCTTTAAATAGTTATACGCCAGTTGGTGGGGTAGGCTTTGGCGTGAGAACCCTTCTTGCTTGGTTGCTGGATTACTAAACAGGATTATATAAATCATAGACGTATAAAGGGCGTACAAAGGTGCGCCTTTTATGATTGACAATCGTAGGTTTCTATGTTAATGTCTATTATTAATATAGAACTTTTAAATTTAGGGTTTCATTATGAAGTGAGTATTGTGTGTATCAATTGTTGGTATTTACTATACTCACTTCATTGGATGAAGTAAGTAGCTATTCGAGCTATTCGAACGTATTAGATTATAGGAGGTGTGCCATGAAGGTGGTGAGCCGAATTTTATCTGTACATCAGGAGCATGAAGTGCTTAGAGCACTTGAAGCTGCCGGACTTGTCAAGCAACTTGCACAAGTCATTATTGAGTCAAAAAACAATAAGTTGGCCTTAGATGTTGTTGGTCTGCTTACTCGTGGAGGTCAAGAATCAACTGTTCGATCTTCACTTCATTCACTTAAGAATCTTGATTTTAATCTTTTTCAAGATTTGTATTTTGAACAATGGGTAACGGTTTTTGACAAGGTTCCAAGAGGGGCCGAGATGGAAGTTTTTGCTTTGCTTGAAATGATTAGTAAAGCAGATAGTTTTCATGAGTGGGAACAAGTCCTAGAAAGGACAAGTGCGTATAAGGAACTTCAAACTTTATCTCTTGAGAAAATGTTTGAATTTGATTATCCTGCAGTTGAGGCGGAAGATGAAGTGTTTTATGGATGGCATTCTGTTTATCAAAGGTATCCTAAGGGTTCTGAAGTTCGTAACCGTGCATTTAATAAAATGCTTAATTCTGATGCACTTGTTTTTGAGTGGCATGACGCCTATGATTCAGTTGATGACAAACACAAAGATCTTATTTTAGTTAGAATAAACAGATTGAGTGATTGTTTTGGTGAATATGTGATGCTTTACGACATTGCTCCCAAAGACAGCGAATACCGCAGAATATCTTTGGAGAGTATGTCCAGATGCGATGTCCCGTCTAGTGAATTGGTAGATACGCCTTTTCAGGGTTGGGATAATGTTGTTGATGAACATTCAGGTGATGATGAGATAGTAGCTCTAGCACTAGATAGGATATCATCCTTTAATCGACCATTTGAAGATTGGCAAAATCTTTATGATCCAAGTCTTGGTGATTGTGAAACTAATTCTATTGCTATTGTGAAGATGCTGGAAGCTGATTGTTCATTAGATCAATGGCGGGCAGTATTTGGTAACAAATCTAGCGATGAAGCTGTAAAAAAATATGCCACGACTAAGTTGTCCAATGTAGAATGGTCCTTTTTCATCTGGAAGGAATTCCTCGATACTGTTGATGATATAAAGATGAAAGAGTTTGCACTTGTGAAAATGACGTCTCTGGCAGAGTCTGATGCAGAGATTGAATTACTTCATGATTGTACAGAACAAGTAAATAACTCGTAAATTGTCTTAATGACATTATATTAAGAGTTAAATATCACCCTAGTTAACACTGGGGTGATTTTTTATGGAAGATAGCCTCACTTGGCCTGGAGCGAGGTTTGTTTTGAAATATATTGCAAAAGGGTATATCATATATACACTATGCTTAAATATAAGGAGCTAACAATTGAAAAGTTCAATCATTGTACTATTTTAATACAAGATAATTTAGTCATATATTTTGATCCTTTTAAGATAGATATGATGAATATGCCTAGAGCGGATATAATTTTCATTTCCCATCATCATCAGGATCATTGTAGTCCGGATGATATTGAAAAAATAGTAAAAAATGACACTTTAATTGTAGCAACAGAGAATTGTAGGATGATATTAGATAAATTTAGGCAGAATAAAGAGTTTATTAAAGCTGGAGAAGAATTAGAATATAAAGGAGTACAGGTTTATACTATTCCAGCCTATAATTTAGACAAATTTAGGTCCCCAGGACAGCTATTTCACAGCAAGGAAGATGGAGGTATTGGTTATGTCATAAATATGAATGATGTCAACTTGTATTTTGCTGGAGATACTGATAATATACCAGAGCTAGCTGCTCTAAAAAGTATAGATATTGCCTTTTTGCCAATCTCGGGTACATATGTGATGACAGTAGAGGAGGTAGTCAAAGCAATTGGCCAATTTAAGCCAAAAATTGTCGTGCCAATTCACTATGGCCTGATAGTGGGTAGTAGAAATCAAGCACTTGAGCTTGAAGAGCTAGTAGAGAATACAAAAATCAAAATATTGGATTAATTGTCCACATTTGCCAACCACAACATGTAGTAGTATAATTCCTATTGAGGGCACTATATATTGTGTTAGAGTCCAAAACAAAATTTCTTTAAAAGTCTAGAAAATGTTGCGGCTCTATTTTTTTTCACTGAAAAATTTGACTTAAATTAGTAAAATTTTATATATATAATTAAATAATCTACATAAAAGTATGAGTGAAGATAAGAAAATCGATATTGAGACAATTAGTCTATCAGACGATAAGACTGAATTAAATAATTCTGAAGACAGGGAAAATGGTGTGAACGTTTCACGTTCACAGAATCTTACCGGCCTCCAGGGTTTAAAAATCGACCAGAAGTTTTCCACTGCTGGCGTACATCCATTCGATGAAATTGAATGGGAATTAAGAGAGGCTACCATCACCAATGAAAAGGGTGATGTTGTTTTTTCTCAGAAAGATGTTGAAGTCCCAGCTTCATGGTCACAAAGTGCAACTAATATTGTAGTTCAAAAGTATTTCCGTGGCAGAGTGGGAACACTTGAAAGAGAAAGAAGTATTAAACAAATGGTTTCAAGAGTCGCTGACACAATTACTCAATGGGGTAGGGAAGGCGGCTATTTTTATTCTGATGAAGATGCAGAGAAATATGGTTCAGAGCTTAGCTATTTACTTGTGAATCAATATGCAGCCTTTAATAGTCCAGTTTGGTTTAATGTGGGCATTGAAAAACATCCACAATGTTCAGCTTGTTTCATTAATTCAGTTAAGGATGATATGAGGTCTATTCTTAATTTGACAGTAACAGAAGGAATGTTGTTTAAATATGGTTCTGGTACTGGTACAAATTTCTCTTCCCTAAGATCATCTAAAGAATATTTAGGTAATAGTGATGGTAAGTCTTCAGGACCTGTTTCATTTATGAGAGGTTTTGATGCCTTTGCTGGAATAATTAAATCTGGCGGTAAAACAAGAAGAGCAGCTAAGATGGTTATAATGAATATTGATCATCCAGATATTGTAGAGTTTATTAATTCTAAGTCACATGAAGAGCAAAAAGCTTGGGCTTTAATTGATGCTGGTTATGATGGTTCATTCAATGGCGAGGCTTATCATTCAGTATTTTTCCAGAATGCTAATAATAGTGTTCGTGTAACAGATGATTTTATGAGATCAGTTGAAAGTGATGGAGATTGGTATACTAAGTATGTAACAACAGGAGATATTGCAGATTCATATAAAGCTAAAGCTTTAATGGAAATGATTTGTGAAGCTACTTGGATTTGTGGTGACCCTGGTATGCAATTCGATACTATTATTAATAAATGGCATACATGTAAGAAATCCGGACGTATTAATGCTTCAAATCCATGTTCAGAGTATATGTTCCTTGATGATTCTGCTTGTAATTTAGCATCATTGAACTTAACTAAATTTGCAGACAGACAAGGTAATTTCGATGTTGAAGCTTTTAAGCAAGCAGTTGAGATTATTATTACTGCACAAGAAATTGTAGTAGATAATTCTTCTTATCCGACTGAACCTATTACACAGAATTCAGTAGATTACAGACCACTTGGTATGGGTTATGCTAATTTAGGAGCATTACTTATGCTTAAGGGCCTTGCTTATGATTCAGATGAGGGTAGAAATTTTGCAGCAGCTATTACTTCACTTATGACAGGAACAGCATATAAGCGTTCTGCTGAGATTGCAGCAAATTTAGGGCCATTTAAATATTATCAGGCTAATGAAGATAGTTTCTTAGAAGTAATGAATATGCATAGAGCAGCAGCATATAAGATTAAACAGGAAGGTAATACAGATGATTTATGGGTTGCTTCAAAAGAAATATGGGATGAGAATGTAGCGCTTGGTAAAAAATATGGATATAAGAATGCACAGACAACAGTTCTTGCTCCTACTGGTACAATAGCCTTTTTAATGGATTGTGATACTACTGGTATTGAACCAGACATTGCTCTTGTTAAATATAAATGGCTAGTTGGTGGTGGTATGATGAAACTTGTTAATCAGAGTGTTGAGCTTGCCTTATCTAATCTTGGATATAATAAACAAGAAGTTGAAGAGATTATTAAGTATATTGATGAGAATGATACTATTGAAGGTTGCCCTGCATTTAAAGAAGAAGACTTAAAAGTATTTGATTGTGCTTTTAAACCAAAGAATGGTAGTCGTTCAATTCACTATATGGGACATATTAAGATGATGGGAGCTGTACAACCATTCCTATCTGGTGCTATATCAAAAACTGTTAACTTGCCAAAGGATGCAACAGAAGAAGATATTTGGGAAGCATATATGACAGCTTGGAGACTTGGCATAAAGGCAGTTGCAGTATATAGAGACGGATCAAAGAGAACTCAACCACTTACAACTGGTGATGAAGATGAGGGCGCAAAGAAAAAAGAAGTTGGTTCTAAGAAAGAAGTGGAGTATAAGCCAATGAGAAAACGTATGCCGGATGAGCGTCAGGCTATTACACATGCTTATCGCATTGGTAATCATAAGGGTTATTTGACTGTTGGTCTCTATGAAAATGGAATGCCGGGAGAAATATTTATTGCAGCAGCAAAAGAAGGTAGTGTAATTTCAGGATTATTAGATTCATTTGCTCTATCTATTTCACTTGCACTGCAATATGGTGTGCCATTAAAGTTTTTAGCGAATAAGTTTACTCATTCTAGATTTGAACCATCGGGTTATACAAATAATCCAGACATTAGAATAGCTAAGTCTATTGTAGACTATATCTTTAGATGGCTGGCTCTTAAATTCCTATCACATGAAGATCAAGCAGAGCTTGGCGTGAATGGATTTAATCACGCTGATATAGCTAAAGAAGATGAAGAGAAAAATGACGCTAAAACAGAAGTAACTGAAACAACTAAAAAGACAACTAAAACATATGAGGTAGATTTAGATGGGGATAGTAATCCAGATGCTCTATATATGGAAGAAACTGAAGAATCTATTAAATCATTAACATTAGGTGATGATGCAAGTATAACCTTTGAAATGCAAGAAGACTCACCACCATGTGGTACTTGTGGATCAATTATGGTTAGAAATGGTTCATGCTACAAATGCTTAAATTGTGGCTCTACTAGTGGTTGTTCATAATAAAAAATCTGTTAAAAGTAATTAAGTTTACTATATAAACAGAGTTAAAATAAAACAAAATATTGAAAGGGCGACATTGTGCAGTTGCCCTTTTAATTTCCTCATAGTATATTTAAATAGATGAAGAACAAATTAGGACAAATACAAATATATACAGGCAATGGCAAGGGTAAGACCACGGCTGCATTAGGACTTAGTATGAGAGCGCGTGGACGTAATTTAAAGGTTGCTATAGTCTTTTTTGATAAAGGTGGACTAGATTATGGGGAACGTAATGTATTGAAGCAAATAGGGGTAGATTTTTGGGTCTCAGGATGTCTCAGATTTAATGCTAAGACAAAAAAGTTTAGATTCGGAGTAGAGACAAGAGATATCAAAGCAGCGCATGAAGGTTTAACGATAGCTAGAGAATTACTCATGAATAATAAATATGATATTGTAATCCTTGATGAGATTAATTCTACTACCAGTTTAAAGATGCTAGATGTAAACGAAGTTTTGGATGTAATTAATAATAGGAAGTCAAAGGCAGAGATTATAATGACTGGTAGAAATGCGCCTATACAGTTTAAAAAAATAGCATCTCTTATTACTGAGATGACTTTAAAAAAGCACTATTATTATAATGGCATTGAAGCTAGAAAAGGAATAGAATATTAATTATTAAAATAAAAATATATGAATGTAATGATAAAAGGAACAAATATAACTTTGTCTCCAGAAATGAAGAATTTAATTATTGAGAAAATATCTTCCGTAGAAAAGTTTTATCCAAATATTTTAGAAGCAAGGGTAGAGATTGAATTTGATGAGCATAAGAAAAAAGGAGACAATTATAGATGTGAAGTAAACCTTCCTATACCAGGTAAGTTAATTCGAGTTGAAAAGACAACTCCAGATTTCGAAAAGTCTGTAAATAAAGTAAAAGATCATTTGAAGGTTGTATTATCTAAAGAAAGAAATAAAGAATTGCAGAAGAGATAGAGTTGACATAATATAATAGCTGTAATAAGTTATAGAAAACAATAAGGAGGTGTAGATTGAACTTTAATAATATAGGTCCATCCAAAATGATTGGTGTTGATGTAGATGAGACTCTGTTTCCAACATTACCACTTTTTATTAAGTGGCATAATGTAGCGTATGGTACAAAAGTTGAACTTTCACAATTTGATAGTTATTCAGATTGGTCAGTACTTTTTGAAGTTAGTGTTCCAGTAATTGTTCAGAGATTCTTGACCTTTATGAAAGGGGATTATTTAGATTTAAATCCAAAACCTTTCATAGGTGCATCTGATACTTTGACTAGATTTAAATCTGATGGATTATCATTGGGTATTGTTACATCGCGTCAGGGTGAATTGTCTGGTGTCACTGTAAGGCAAATTGATTTACATTTTGAAGATAGACTATTATTTAAAATGTTTTCACTTGGCAATAAGTATGCAAGACAAGAAGCTTCCTTTTGTGAAAAATGGGAGCAGTGCCAGCGTTTCGGTATTAAGTTAATGATTGAAGATAATCCCGATGACGCGAATAAACTGTCTGCTCATGGCATTCATGTTATTTTGTTTAATGATATGAATACATATCCATGGGGCATTAAAGAAAGTAATAATAAAATGATCCATACAGTAAGTTCCTGGGAGGAGGTTTATCCAGTGGGTTCTGAGATTGTTAAACAACTTTATTAAAAAGAAAAAAGCATCGGTTATCCGATGCTTTTTAAATTAATCATTTCATGAAGCAAAAGACTTCATTATTGGCTTGCCCGCATTTTGTGACTTAGGGGCTGCATTAAAAGCTTTTTTTAGTTGCTTTTCAAGAGCCTTTTCATCAAGCTTACTTCTTTTTAGAAAAACGGGTAAGAGACTAGTAATTACTTCGTCTTGCCTAAGGCCTGCTGCTACAAGGCCATTAACTGAAATCTGAATCTGATCCAGAGCTCCTATTTGGTCTGTCAATATATACCCTCCTTATAATTCATACTTTTAAATCAGCACTATTCATATTAGCCTAGAAATTGGGTATAGTCAATGTGTATAGGGAATATCTATTGACAATTTACTCTAGATATGGTATATTACTATATTAAATAATATAAAATAACTTAAATTTATGAAAAATAGCTTAAAAATACTAATATTCAGTATATTAACCTTAGTAATAATGGGTGGTTTTTCTGTTGCGCATGCACAAATAGATGTTTCAAATATTGAGGTTTTTGATATTGAAGATCAACGTGCGCGTATTAAATGGTCTACCTATAATGTCCCTACAAAGGGTATTGTTTACTATGGTTTAGATTATCAGAGCTTAGATCATAATATTGGTTATGGCTCATATACTTATAGTCATGAGTCAGTAATGACAGGCCTTCAGGCTGATGAAATATATTATTATAGAATTGTTGTTATAGATAATTTAGGTGAAACTTTTGAAACATATATTGGTAGTTTCTCTACAGAAGATATGGTAGATACAAATTATCCAGATGTATTAGAGGTGGACATATTACAAACTACATATGATCAAGCAGTTGTATATTGGAGAGTAGATGAGGATGTTAAAGCAACTGTTCATTATGGTGTAGATAGAGATGACTTAGATAAATCAAAAAGAGTATCAAGATGGGAAGCAGAATATGATTTAACTTTAACTCGTTTACTTCCTTACCGTAATTATTATTTACAAATTGAATTTGAAGACAAAGCTGGTAATATTAAGAGATCAAGTATTAAATCTTTTAATACAAGTTCTAATATTACAAAGAGTACTGAACTAGAGATAAGTAATATTCAACCACTTGGTTATCATGAACATTTAGTTTTTGCAGATCAAGTACTAGTTAAATTTCAAACTAATCTATTAGCTAATAGTAGAGTATATTATGGTACTGAGCCAGATAGATTAAGAAAGAGCATTAGGACAGAGACAATGCCTAGAATTAAAGAACATAGAGTTGTAATTAATGAATTAGAACCAGAGACAACTTATTATTATATGATAAAAGTTTATGATAGTTTGTATAGCAAAAGAGCAGAGTCTCAAATATATAGTTTTGTAACAGCTAGTTTAAATTACACTACAGCTACTCCTACACAGTTACCAGTAGATACAGATGGTGATGGTTTATATGATGATTATGAAATGGAGATTGGTACTGATCCACTTGATAATGATTCTGATAGAGATGGTTATGGAGATGGTACAGAGGTTTCTCATGGATATAATCCTTTAGGACCAGGAAAAGCTGGTAATGGTAATTTCGCATATAATAAGGCTCGTGTTAGCAATTCAATTGAAGCTGGTCATGCAAACTATCTAAGAGCTGAATTAGAGAAAAGATTGGGTAGTTTAGACATTGCGGTAACTCATTGGTATAAATTACTAAATTCATATATCTACGGAGATTATCCGGTCCAGGCTATAGCTCAGGCTATCAAATATGGTGGTAAAACGGTCCACCCTACTATTTCATGGTCCCAGTGGCAAAATAGTACGGATTACAAAGAATACATCAATAAATAACATATTTAGAAGAAAGAGACCATTTACAATAATGGTTTCTTTTTTTATCATAGGGATATGAAGAAAATCATATATATACTAATACTAGCAGCTTTAGTTTTAACTGTTTTTGCAAATAGGGTTAAAATCAAGAATACTTATTTAGACCTTGATAAAGAGCCCATTCCAATGGCTGTGGATTTAAGTGATGTAGAATTAAATACAATAATTGAATTACATGAATTGCCTTTAGAGTTTAATTTAGATATACCATTTATGGTGCAAGCACCAAATGGTAATTGGGACTTGCCTTATCAGGAGGCATGTGAAGAAGCGGCTATTATAATGCTGGATTACTATTTAGAAGGTAAAGAATTAAATCAGGAATTAGCGGATAAAGAAATTTTAGATTTAGTTAAATGGCAAGAAGATAATAGAGGAGAGTATAAAGATACGACTGTTTCGGAAACTGCAAATATTGTTGAAGAATATTATGGTTATAGTACGGAGATTTTATATAATCCAAGCATTGAAGATATTAAACAACAGATTGTTAAGGGTAATCCAGTTATAGCTCCTTTTTATGGTAAGGCACTTAATAACCCTAATTATAGTGGAGAGGGACCAGTCTATCACATGATGGTAATAAAGGGTTATACGAATGATAAGTTTATTACAAATGATCCAGGTACAAAAAGAGGAGAGGATTATATGTATGATTATAATACTATAATGACTGCTATGCATGATTGGAATGATGGAGATGTAGAGAGTGGTCAAAAAAGTATATTTGTTATAAAATAAATATAGAACATTAAAATAGGAGGCGCAGATGAGCCATATTGAAGTTGCTAGCAATGTGCTTAAGGTTGAAAAACAGATTGACGCTTTAATGATAAAAGGTTTCTGTACAGTTGAGTATGATCTTAATGCAATGAGTTTTGATAGAATTGCAACAATTATTGCTGTAGATTTAATAAATCCCATTGTGGAGGGACGGGAGTTTGTTGAAGACACGGAGATAGTAGAAAGGCTACAGGATTCCAAAGGTAGATTAGTTTTATATTGGCGGGAGGATATTGCCAGTTTAGAGCAGTATGAACATTTTTGGGAGGGATGGGAGCCTGGTATGGTTGTAGAGCCAATAATTGTTTTTATTAAACAATTTAGGCTTTTTGAAAAAGATCAGGTTTTTGACGGTCCTTGGATGAAAATTTACGACCTTGTATTTGAACATAATAAATAAAAAAGACCGCTATAAGTTTAACTAAGCGGTCTTTTTTTGTTCAGATTTATACTGATAGTATTTTATTATTTTTCGAACAGCTTTCTCTTCTGCTCGGGATGTATAGTATATACTTTCTTCGCCAGAGTCTTTATAAATTAGGATATGAACTTTTCCGTGTTTACGGCGGCCAGTTCTGCCCAATCTTTGAATATGACGACGTACATCACTAATGGGTTCATAGAAGATTAATTCATCAACAGCGGGAAAATCTAGACCTTCTTCTCCAATAGACGTGGAGATGAGGATTTGAATTTCATTATTCTTATATTTTTTAAGAACCTCCTTTTGCTCTTTCTGTTTCATACCAGGATCACCATAGTTGTTCGATGTCCCAGTGAGCCTTTCACAGGTTATGTTTGGGTATTTATATTTCAAGAATCTCATAACCTTTCTCAATGTATCACGGTATTTAACAAAGATAAGCATCTGTTTTTTTTGCAATCCATCAACAATATCTGCGATAGCTCTTAGTTTGGGATCAAACCAAGCTTCTTCCCAGTCTACTTCGCCACCAATGTCCATATCTTGCCACAGATCATCTGGATAGTTTCTTTCTTTCCATAGATTATAGTGAACAAGCCAGGCCATTATCTGTCGGATGGTATTACTTTCAATAAACAATTTGCTAGATGGTTGAGCTATTGTCTGATAGTTGTAATTTTCATAAATCAAGTAATTGACTAAGTCAGGAATACCAGCATTCAAACAATCAATAGTTGATTGAATTCTAGATATTAAACTCCAGGCTATTAACTTTTCAACTATCAACTCAACTGGTCTTTGATTAATCGTTCTTAGTTCTAACTCGCTTTTAAGTGAATCGCCAAGTTCTTTAAAGGCTTTCTTAAAAACCGTAGTGCTTTGTCCCAAATCATTACGATATGAATATTCAAGCATATTATCGTTTAGTAATTCCCCTAAACGCTCAATAGCTGCCGTCAATTCAATGTGCAATTTTTTTCGAATTGGGGGAGTTATTACTTCAGACATTATCTTGTTAATGGCAGGATGATTTACAAACTGTCGACCAGATGGAGTAGATTTTTTGTGCCATTCTGCAAATTGTTTCTGCATAAAGAATATGAATTCAGGCATGCCTTTATCAAGCCTGTCAATTGCATTACCAATTTTCATAGCCATAGCCCAATCAATCATTGCATAGCCCAATTGTTCATTGTATCCACTTTGCCCTAATAGTTTTTGTAGTCGTTTCATTAGACCATTAAAGGCAGTGATTTTAATTCCAACAATCTTTCCCGCATCATTTCTGTGTGCATAGTTTATAAGAGATTCTCCTGATATTTTGGAAAGTCTTTTAAAGCTACGTGTTAGAATTTCAATGAATTGAGTTTTAAATCTACGCTGTTGGTCTGATGGATTTTTCTCAATGAAAACTGGTGTAATAAACCTAATAAATACATAAGGTTTAACATCAGGACTATCATAGCTTCTGGCTAGAATATGCAAGCGTA